>Ga0058701_10004086_pt1 | contig 11763 bp, 12 predicted proteins | sample AgamicOrMae_FD_97039 | JGI IMG/M metagenome (GOLD analysis project Ga0058701, IMG submission 97039) | Agave microbial communities from Guanajuato, Mexico - Or.Ma.e | ecosystem: Host-associated > Plants > Phyllosphere > Phylloplane/Leaf | place: Guanajuato, Mexico | collected 2012-06-04 | reverse complement strand
TGGCCCTGAAATTGGGCTTAGATTGAGGAGAGAGCAGAAATTAGCAAGCAGAGGGCAGAAAGCAACACTTGAAGGGTGGAAAAGTCAAGAAAAATTCGAGAAAAATTCTGGAAAAATGCGACATTTGAATGGGCGGAAGTGGAGCTGGTTGGCCGGCGCACTGCTGCTGGCCGTGTGCTGTTTGCTGTGCGCCCTCCAGCGAGTTGAGTGCAGCTCGTCCTATATTGATGAATACTTCCTTCCAACGGCCAAGATTGCGCTCAACAAGCTGCAACAATCGTTGGCGGCCTCTCCATCGGTGGGTGGTCAGAGTGGCGAGCGAGCGACTGTGGAGACGAACCAGAGCGAGCTTGCCAAGGAGGAGCCGGCGAGAAAGGGCGCCAATTGGGAGCCGCCGAACAGGAACGAGTTTGTGCAGCTGAACACTAGTTGGCAGCCGAACGAGCCGGCCACTTCCACAAGTAGCCAGCCGGCCGCTCAGTCGCACGAGTCCAGCTCCACAGACGAGCCTCGTTCTGCCGCCAACAGTCCTCAGGAGTCGGCCCAGTCTCAGCCCACTCTGCTCAGCTCCACCGAGGCCACTTCCCAAGATCCGGCCTCGCTCGCCCCAATCTTCATCCCCAACTCTGAGAGCGCCCCCGCCGAGCGCACTGACCCAGCTCGGCCACCCACCACTCAGGCGGCCACACAGGAACCGGAAAGGGCCGGCGCCAAAGTGGAGGCCGAGCAGAGCTTTGGTGGCGCCGGCGGAAGTGGTGCTGGTTCCAACTCGAGTGGCTTGGAGTTGGCCAGTTCGACGGGCGGCCCGGACGAGGCTCAGGTGGCGCCAGTCGATGAGGCGAGTGTGCGCGAGACTGAGAGCGAGGCGGTGGCAGCAGTGGATGCGTCCATCGGTTTTGGATCCAGTTCGAGCGAGTTGTTCGGGCTGGCCAGCTCAGACGGTTGCTACGACGAGTACGGAAATGCGCGCTTCTGCGAGCCAGAGTTCGAGAACATTGCCTTCGAGCGGCCAGTGGAAGTGTCCAGCGAGTGTGGCCGGCCGGCGAGCAGATTCTGCACCACCTACTTGAACGAACACAACGACCAGATCAGAAACTGTCACATTTGCGACGCCCAACACCCCAAGAAACGCCATCCAGCCGCCTTCCTGACGGACATCAACAACTCAAATGCGCCCACTTGTTGGGTGTCGGCGCCCATCAAGTTGGGTTCAGAAAACAACAGTGGCCAGCCAGCACTAAGCTCGGGCGGCCAAGCGGCCAAACAGGAGGCCCAGAGTGTCCGGAAGGACAACGTGACACTGACGCTGAACTTCGACAAGAAGTACGAGCTCACCTACGTGAGCATGCAGTTCTGCAGCCTCAAGGCGGACAGTTTGGCCATCTACAAGTCGCAGGACTTTGGCCAAACTTGGCAGCCGTACCAGTTCCACTCGTCGCAATGTGGCCCAGTCTACCAGATGGCGAGCTCCGAGTTGGCAAGCTCGGCGGCCGGTCCTCCACTTGAGCCTCTCTGTGTGAACTCGAGCGGCTCCAGTGGGGGACAGTCGGCGGCTCGAGTGGCCTTCTCCACCGGCTCGCTGGACACTGCGGCCATCCAGGGCGGCGAGCGACGCTTAGGTGTCCAGAGCATCAAGGCAGAGCAGGACGAGGCGAGCAGACTGGCCAAGCTGCAGGACTGGCAGACGGCCACCAATTTGCGCATCGTGCTCGACCGCCACCAAGCCAGCTGGATCCAGGCCAGTCTCGCCCAACACCACCCTCAACAAGCGGCCGCCCAGCCCAATTCCACCGCCGCCACTTCCGCCGCCTCCAAACACCGCCAACTTCCGAGCCCAAACTCGAATGGAACTAGCGGAACCTCCTCGGTGACCGGAAGTGGACTGGGTGGCGTGCAAGTGGGCAGCATTGAGGCCAGTCTCACCAGTCCGTCCGACACGTACAACTACGCGCTGGCCGATCTGACGGTGGGCGGTCGCTGCAAGTGCAATGGGCACGCGTCGCGCTGTGTGCACGCTGATGATGGTCGATTGCATTGCGACTGTCGCCACAACACGGCCGGCCGCGACTGCGAACGATGCGCCCCATTCCACTTCGATCGGCCCTGGCAACGCGCCACCCAACTAGATGCAAACCCATGTCAACGTAAGTACCATTCACACAAGCACCTCTTTGCTAAGCCAAAATCTTTCTTCTCCCTAATCTTGTCGCCGAGCTTCCCTCTTGCCTCTGCTTGCTGCGTCCGAGTGGCCCAAACTGGCACTTCCGCATTGGCTGTGATCCACTTCCGCCAAAGAGTCGCCGTCAAGCAGCAGTGCTCATCAATTAGCCGGCCAGGTTGGCGGCAGACTAGCAGCCGACTGGTGGCGGCCACACTACTCGACCACTCCAGCAGCTTGCAACTGAAACTAGCCCACCAGAGAACATTGTTTGCCCAATTCTTCATTTGGGCTCATTTGTTTGCCGACTGGAATTTCCACTGTCTCTCTCTCTTTATTTGCATTCTCCAGTTGGTCAAAACTTGATCCTCCTTCATTGCACCACTCGAACAGGCGGCTCTTTCCCCTGGAAGCTTCTTTTCCGAGCACTAGCTGGCCTCTTTTGCTCTGGACAAACAAGCAGATTGATTGGCTTTCCTGCCACTTCTGGGCCGCTTCTCTGAGACTGCTGGCACCCAGCGAGATGCCAAACGTCTCCTCTCCTCTGAGCTGGTCTATGTACGGCTTCCATTGCAGCAAACACACATGCGGGCAGACCTAAGGGTGGCCAGACTAGAGCAGACTAGAGCAGAGTCCCAAAGACAGTCTCTCTCTGGGAGTCTTGATTTTGGCGCCCCTGAGCCATAGAGAGATGGCCGGCTGGACGTGCGGCCGGATGAGTCAGTTGCCGGCTCACTTCGCGCCCAACACAAAGGCGGCATATGCGCCCCTCAAACTGCAACACTGGCCCACTGGTTCCCTCTGGCAGCCAGAAGGAGAAAGGCGGTAATTTCATTAGGGGGCCAAATTGGGCCCGCGGCGAGGCGGCCAGGAAATGGCCAAGGGGAGTTTGTCTGTAGTTGTGCACTCTGTTTCTGTTTGGTTGGAGGCAATTGTGGGCCAGTCTGCAGGAGGGCAATGCGCATTAGTGTGGCGCATTAGAAATGGCAGCAAGAGAGAAGCGAGAAACAACGTGCAAGCTGGCCTGTTTGGCGCCTCGGCCAATCGCCGCTCATCACATTTCCCACTGGCCCTCTCCAGTTGGGCCAGTGTCACGGCCAGATGAGCTCCTCTCCAGCCAGTCCTCTGCTTTCGTCCACTTTTCGAGCCGCCTTCTGTTGGATTGGACGTCGCATTGGAGGAGGAGGAAGAAGGCGGCCCGGAAGAGCTGCAACTTGATGATCCAACCTCCTTTGACGTGCTCTTTTTCTTGTCGCCGGCCGCTTTCAATTAGCCTTCGTGGAGGCGCGCTCGTTGGAGAGGGAAAAAGGGGGGCAAACAGGCGCCTTTTGGGTGCGAGAGACATTGGCTGCTTGTTGGCGGCCGGCGGGCAGTCGCTCGCCAAGTGCGGCCAGTCGCCCACTGGAGAAGCCTAATCGAGTTAATTGGCAAGCTCGTGGCAACCAACAGGCCAACTTGCGAGCAGCAGCAAGTCAGAGTCGAACTGCTACTTCAGAGACTTCATTTGGACTCTCCAATGTGGACCAATGTTTGCCGGCGGTCTTTCTCCTTGTCTCTCTGTTGTCGCCGACGTGACCTGGCCCGATTGGTGGCCAATCTTGCTGGCAGCAAATGTGTGTGTGTGTCTGTGCGGCCGCCACACACAAGCTCATCTACTTAGCATTCCAGCCAGACTGAGCCACCTACTCGAGGGGCGAGCTCGGCGTGTGGTCGAGGCCCAAAACAAGTGGCTGGCGCACGTGACATTTCTAGCAACTAGCTCGGCGGCCCATTTCTTCGCTCGAGTTGATTGCAATTAAAGTCGCTTGTTAAACTGGCCCAGCCGCCAGCCCTAATGTGCTGCCAGAGCAAAAGTTCAGCCAGACTCCAGTGGTTCTTATTGAACAAGTGCCGCTGGCAGGGGAAAAAAGTGGAAAAAAGTATCAACTCGCTTCCAGGGCGCTCATTTTCGACCACTTCCGTTTCCGGTCCAAACCAAAATGATTGCTTTTCCTCCCGAGGCAGTTCTTTATTTTCTGCGCTCGTTCTATTTTGCACTCTCCACTGGCGAGCTTTCCAGATCTGCAGGTGGCCAAACAGTTTCCAGCAAGAAGGGCAAATGAAGAGCCAGTTCCAGTGGCGCCCCAGAGGCCAGCTTTGGGCGCTTTAATCTTGCTCTGAGCTTGGCGGCCGTCCAAAAGGCTGCCCCAACGGAGGCAAAGCTGCGGGCGGCCTCGAGCAAACAGTCTGCAGCCAACTGCCAACTGCACCAAGACCAAAGTAAGCCGCCCTCTCCCACTGCTGCCCCTTAACCCTCCTTGCTCTCTCTCTCTTCTCTCTTCTCTCGCCCGCCCACTGCTCGAACCTTGGCCGCCGCCACCCGGAAAGAGTCAATTCGAACGCCGGCGAGCAATTTTCCCTCTGGCCAAACTCCATCGAAGACGCTCAGGAGCCACGTGAGCAAACTGCTCTGCTGGAAAGAGGCCGGCCCACTTCCGGTGGCAACTTTCAATTTGTTTTGATGTGCGTAAGTGAATTTTCTTATCTCGCTTTGGCCTGCCTTTTTTCTCTCTCTCCTTTCCTTTCCTTTCCTTCTCGCTTGCTTGCTCACTAGCTGGCCGCCCTTTTCGCTTCTCTGCTGGGCCGTCTTCTGCCTGCTCGAGGGGCGCGTCTTGGCTGCAAGCTTGGCGCCGAGCCAAAGAGGGAGCTTGGCCGCTGGGTGAGGAGAGCCACTCGGCTGGTTGGGCCTCCGGGCGAGACGATGCAAAAAGAGGGGGGGGGGCAAAAAATGGGGGCGCCCCTAAGGAAGGAACGCAGACAGTCAGCCGCTGATCCGCACGGGCCACTGTAATGAGTCACGATTTAATATTTGGCCCCATTGTGCTGCAAAGAGGAGAGGCTGCTGCAAATCATATCACTTGGTCTCCAGATGCATTCGAGCGGCTTTATTGAGCCGGCCGAGTAGTGTGAGTTTGGCCAGCCTGTTCCGTATTGCTCGCCGGGCGGCCCAGTTTGCATTTGATTTGCTCGCTTGATAAACAGCCAGCCCACCAGTTTGGCCAACAGATACACGCGAGCAGACAAAAGGCCGGCCAGGCAGACGAGCATTCGAGCAGAATGCACCCACTTGGCCTCCTTTGCTTTCACTTTCACTCTCACTCCGGTGCTTGAACGGGGCCTCACACACTCCCTAGCGAGCTCGTCCAGATAAGCGCGCGTTTGGGCCCACTGGAGCTCACATTCCAGTCTCACTGGGCCGCTATCGATCATCTGGAACCGACGGGCAGCCCAGTGGAGCGGCGCTCTAGTGTTCAGGCCAACTGCACACTATCCACACTGCTCTGGGCCCTCCGCTTGGCCCGGGCGGCAAATCTCGGCCGCTTGTAAACAATTTGCGCCCCTCCGATTGAATTTGTGAAATTAACCTCATTAGAGACTGCTGCTCGCGGCCCCTTTTGTTGCCATTGTTACTCAGTGCCAACTCTGCCCACTGGGCCGCCCAGCTCGAGCTTGCCAGCAGGAAACAGGTGCCCCCCCAGCTTGGTGGCCAGCAGAGAGGTGTTGCCGTTCTCGCCAGAAGCCCCAAAAGGCACTCGAACTGCAGCACCCTCACTCTCTAGCTCGCCCACTGCTCAGCAAATCATTCTCTTCCCACAGACTGTGTCTGTGTATGAGCCGAATGTGTGTGTTTATGGCCAATCCGGGCGAGCCAGTATATTCCACTTCCGGCCGCCAGTCTCTCGAGCTCATTCGTTTGGCCCACAGGGAAGCAAATCGGCGCCAGAGAACTGGTGGCGCGTCTGCAATTCCTCAGTTGCAAAAGCGCCAAATTTGCCCCTTTTTTCTCCTCGCGGCTTTAATGTTGGCCATTAATCTTGAACGAGCATGCCAAGTAATACAATTGAAGTCTGCACGCGAGCAGAAACAGCTGAGCGAGATCGAGATCGAGATGGAGAAAGGAGGAAAAGGAAGAGGAAAGGGAATGGAAGGGAGAGAAGAAAAAGAATAAGAATAAGGGAAAGTTGGGCCGCAAGAGTAGGATGGAGGCGGCCGAAATGCGAGAGAAGCGTGAGGAAGGAGCGCACTTTCAATCCGCCGTTCCTCTATATCATCTGGCTCAAGACTGGCCCATTCCAATCTGGCTCTCTTCCGGAAGGACGCCGCTCGAGAGAAGAAATTAACCTCAAGCCAGCGGAGACTTGAGACTAGAGACTAGGGTTGGCCCCTTTCCCAAGCTCGAACTGCACAAATAGTGCTTTCCAAGTGAGAGACTCTCACTCTCACTCGCCCGTCGGACAGTTGCCACTGCTGAGGGTCGGCCGCAAATGAGCGGACTCTAAGGAGCGGAAAAAGTTGGAAAATATCTCCTCTCCTCGCGGGCCGACCTTTAAAGCTCGTTCTCCGGCCAGAAGCACACAAATCTTGGCCCAAACTCTTCCAACTAGACCACACGGCCTAGTCCCAAGTGCACCTGCAGAACCATCTTTTCTCCTCCAGTTGAACTCGGCCCCAAGAGGCCACTTGGTGTGTCATCTGTGGCTCGTTTGCTGCAACTTTTGGGCCAGATTTCTTTGCCACTTCCTCTGGTTCCCAAACATAAGCAACAATCCAGTTTGCCGCTTACGAGCTCAGCAAGTGGGCTCACTTGAACGAGCAAGTCTCATTAAAGTTTGGGCCCAATTTCGGGCCCAAATTTTCTTTTATAAATTCCTGCTCCAAACTAATCGAGTCGCGAATTCAGCAGTAAGCCAGAGCGAGTTAATCTCTCAAGTGGAAACTCGTTGTGCTTCCTCCTCCTCCTAGTCTCTAGCTCGAGCTTTTCCCTAGACACTGCGAAGGTGGCGAGCTCGTTGGAGTGCGCGTCTAAGTGGAAAGTGGCGCCCCAATATTTGGCCAAGCATCTCGCTTTCGAGTCTATTAGTTTAAGCACTTTTGTTTAGCATCCGAACGAGCAAGACGGCGCACTGAAGAGAAAGAGAGTCATCCGGCGAAGAAGTTGGGCGAAAAATCTCTCCACTTCCGTTCTGAAATTATCCCCAACTTTCTTCTCCAAACAATCTTCTGTCCAAATGTGCTACTCCTAAGCTACCCTCTTCCACCCAGCTCGACTTATCAGTTGCTGTGAATCAAAACAACGATTAACAATAACAACAACCAACCAACCAAACAACCAACTCGGCCACCAAACAACCAACTGAACCCAAACAAATGCTGATTCATCCAAACACCAGCCTGCCAATGCAATGGGCACTCGCGCAAGTGTCGCTTCGATGCCGAACTGTATCAATTGTCTGGCAGAAGAAGCGGCGGTGTTTGCATTGGATGTCGAGACAACACGGCTGGACGGCACTGCCACTACTGCAAAGAGGGTTTCACCAGAGACCATTCGAAGCCAATGAGCGACAAGGAGGCTTGCAGGCGTAAGTAAATTAGTGCTCGCCACTCGTGCGAGAGGTAAAGGGGCCTAGCGGAAGTGTTTCCCACTGGAGCTTCCACTTCTAGTTCCACTTTGTTTCCCTTTTCTCTCTCTTTCTGTGGGCCAGTTAATTGCCAGACACTAGCACCACTCAGCTATTTGCAGGGCGACCACTGTTAGAGGCTAGCTTGCTGCTCGCTTGCTGTCCACTCGCCCAAAGTGCAACCAATCCAATTTGCTTCCGGCCGCACACAATGCCACTGAGGGTGCTCTATGTGCCTCTGGTTCCCTTAGTGCTAAACTGTGCACAATTCTATCAGAGATTGACACGCCACTCAGTTCGCCCAGTCAGTCGAGCTCGCCAGAGACAAACAGGGAGACGAACTGGCCGATTTGACGGGGGGCAATAGTCCGACCGAGAAGCAAAAGCCCAGAATGCTCTTTCTCTTTCCCATTTGCTTGTTACGCTCACCTGCATCCAAAGAGGACTAACCATTTCAACAATTAATCATCCGCTTGTTGGGGAAAACCCCCCGAAAAATGGCTGGAATGAAACACCGCTTCTTTTCCTCGGAAAATAGCCTGCGATTGTCATCCAGTTGGCTCGTTGGGCCGCGTCTGCAACCAAACCACCGGCCAGTGTCCCTGCAAAGAAGGAGTCACTGGTCTCGAGTGCAACCGTTGCGCGCCAGGCTACCAGCAGTCGAGCTCGCCATCTGAGCCATGCATCAGTAAGTATCAAGTGTCGGCATGTTTTGCGACCTGCTTGAGCTCGAAAAAGGGTCAATGCTTTCCTCTCTTTCTCATTCTCTTGAGACCTTAGCTCGAGCTTGCCCAGAGGGTGACCTTCATGAATTTATGCTAATCATGTTTGCATTTTTCTGAATTGTTCATCCCAATGCAGAATTGCCAGAGAACGACATCAACTACGAGCCCACCATCGAAGCAGCGGGCCCCAGAGACGAGGATCCATCGGTAATGGTTCCTAGTGGGACAGAGAGTGGCCCCGAATTGGCCGGCGAGGAGCCCAGTGTTTGGAATCCGGCGGCAACACAAAGGGCCACTGCTGAGCCGGCCGGAACTGACTCGAAGCAGCAGAGTCAGTCGGCCAGAGTGTCAAGCTCGTCGGGCAACCGGCAGCTGAGAACCCACGAGCGAGCCCACAACGAGGCTGCTCCTGCGCCACCTGTCGACTCGTTCCCCTACAATCAAGAGCAAGATCAAGACATGCAAATGATGATGGCCAACGGTTTCCTTCCGCCAAGGAATCGGCCCTCCTTTGTGGCCAGCCAGCCGCATCGACCCAAGCACAACTTCTACAGACAACACTCTCAGACCTCCAGACAGACTGGGCCCAACTCGAGGATGCCGGCGGACATTTCAGGCTTCCAATCGGGCGGTGGGGACGATCTGGTGGTCACAAGCGACGATTCGGGATCGCCAACTAGAAGTGGAGCCCACTTTGTCACAGATTATGCGGGCGCCAGCAGGAGACAACCGCAACTTTACGGCGACGAGCAGCCCGTTTACTATCAAAATGGCAAGAGACTCTTCGGAGTGGCCAGAAATGGTGGCCTGAACCATCGACAATCTTCACCAGTTGATCTCGACGACTCATCGCCAAACTCCTCTGCTGGCGACGAGTTTGGAGGCACGCTGGTGCCGAGCATGAGCTATGCAGTCCCGCCGGCCCAGATGGACTCTTCGTCGATGGCCGACGACCAAACAAATGGGTTCAACAATCACATCCATGCGGCCGGTGTTGGAGTGCCCATTCGTTCGCAATTCTGGCAGCACAACAATCTCCAATTCAGAAACAAGGCTCAGGCCAGTCTGCACCACCAGCAACAATTGGCCAACTCGCAAGCTCAGGCTGCTTTTGCCAGAAGAAGATTCGACCAACAGCAACAACAACAACATCAACAGTCTCTGGACAACACTCTTGCTTGTGCCAATTGTCAATCAAATAGTAAGCGGCTGAGATTCAAACAATTCTGTCTTCTCGACTACGCAATCAAGGCCCAAGTGCTCAACATCTTCATGGCCGAAGATTGGACCAGGTTTGATGTGGAGATACAAGATGTGTTCAAGTCTCCAAGTGTTTATGGCGCACAAGTGTTCTCCAAGCATCTGCATGCCCGCCAACAGTTGGACTCAAATGCCAATTCCAAGTCACAGCTCGACTTTGTTGCCAACGATCGCGATCAAACAATGCAAGCAGATGATCCAATCGGTTCGTTGACGGACTCAAACACGAACACGACAAAAAATGAACAACAACAACAACAACAGACATTCCAACCTCAGTCTCACGAACAGGCGAAACATTTCAACCAGCAGCAACAACACCAGACAAACTTCAGACAATATCGACTCAAGATTGACAGCGTTCAATCCATTTGGGTGCCCACTGAAGACGTTGCATGCAACTGTCCCAGATTGCAGCTGAAAACCACATACTTGCTGATGGGCTTGGTCGATGCAAAAGAGAACTCAGCCACCTCGATTCAGCTCGACAGACATGGCGTTGCGTTGGAATGGAAGTCAAATCTTCAAGAGCGATTAATCAAATATCAACGACGACACTCGAAAGGCCGCTGCTAAAGAGGTTTCACCCACACCTAATTAGTGAGGAAAGCTACCAGTTAGAGCGGTGATCTTAATTTTCACAAAATAGACTAACGCAAAGAGAAGAGTTATAACAAGGAGGCTCCAAAAGTAGCCCAGAACTGGTGGTGATTGCTGGCAACCACTAGTGGCTAATCCATAAGCATAAGTGACCAACTTCGACAAGATTGATCTCCTAACTTTCTTCACACGAATACTCCACCGATTTCACAAAGAATTGAAGTCAATAAACAAAGTGCGCAGCTCTTTCTGCATAGACCTGCTCGCGATATATTCTCGAATCAAAGAGGTACTTTCAGTCCAGTTTTGTTGTCTAGTGTGCCTATATCCTCAAGAGCTACCAGCGAGAAGCTGATGGCTAGATCCGAGAGATCCATAGATGACTTCCTGGGAAGATTTTTACGCTCACCATTCCGGGAGCTGAATTCTCTGAGCAATGCCCGAAGGTGAGCGGCATCAAAAGTCTGACTGGCACCTGTTCGAGACTCTGCAGTCGTTGCAAAACCAAAAAGGTTTTGGACAAAATGTGAGTTTGGACATGATTTTGAGAGATCTTGTTCGGACAATGAGCTAATTCTCGATTGATATTGTGGAGCGGTGTGAATCTAGTAGATCTTGTCGAGATTTGGCAATCACAATGTGCGATAACTTTCAGCACAATCTATCCAAACAAGTTGAAACAATTTGCTCACAGTGCATGACCAAATTTCCAAATCTCTTCGCTCAACAGAAGAGTTGAGGGTAACAGTCCTCGATACAGTCACGCTATGTCGCAATGACTCTCCATAGTTCCCTTATTTAACTACTTGTTCTGCCAGATTCACGATGGGCTGCGACTTGGTTGCGTCTGAATCCGTTGATTGTCCACCCTTGTCTCAGTGCCAGGGTCGTGCAGAGAAAGAAGTAAGCGAAGCAATTAGGAGCTAACTAACTAACTTCACATAAAGTTATCGGCCACTATATTCTTCAATCTTCAAAACTTTCTTCGTCCACTACCATGTATCTTCGATGGATGGACCCTCTCCACGTGACCACCTCATCAGCAGACCCCACCGCTAATGGTAGTGTGGACCATGATCCGGCAGACTGACAACACTTCGTTGAGGAGCTTTAAGCCATAACTCATGTTGAGGATCCTGTAGCACAACAACATCTCGCGATTGCTGGCGAGAATCTCCTGTATTGTAGTTGGACTATCGGCGATTCAGCAAGACAAGTCTTGAAATTTGTGCTCTCAGAAAACAGCGTGATAATCATCCTGACAAGGAGCAGTTCAAACCTCCATGAATAACATGGGCATTCGACAATCAATCTGAACTCCATGTGTTATGAGCTAATTGATCGGTACAATTGTCTACGGACCTTGAGGATGAACGATGGAAAACTGAACCGAATTGTCAGCAACCTTCTGTGGCACGATCCTACCTCTTTCACCATCGTACTTCATTCGGCGACTTCTTTCTTCCGATCACATACGAGAGGACAGTCGCCTTGGTTTCATCCGCCGGTTCAGCCTGATCTCCGCGACGGACCCGATTGAGGATCAGGACCAATATTTGGATGCTAAACTAATCACAGGACC
>Ga0058701_10004085_pt1 | contig 11763 bp, 8 predicted proteins | sample AgamicOrMae_FD_97039 | JGI IMG/M metagenome (GOLD analysis project Ga0058701, IMG submission 97039) | Agave microbial communities from Guanajuato, Mexico - Or.Ma.e | ecosystem: Host-associated > Plants > Phyllosphere > Phylloplane/Leaf | place: Guanajuato, Mexico | collected 2012-06-04 | reverse complement strand
TGCCTTACAAAAAAAAAAAAAAAAAAATAGGGAAGAAAACTTTTTTCACAAAAACTTTTAAAGAAAACCGTTTCCTAAAACACCCCCTTCCTCATTAACTACTGAATTTTCCACACGCATCAGATATTTCGTCAATGACTCGCCGATCCACCTTAATATTCCCCATTTTTTATTTCTTCAACAAAAACAAGCTCATTTCTCAAGACGACCAAACATCCCCAGAATTCCCATCCGCCAAAAGTGGAAGAAAAAGGAGAAAAAAAAGAGACAAGACTCACCGCTCCTTTGTCCTGGTTGAGGTCCTCCTTCGGTGGCGAACTCGGCAACGGCCGCCCCCGCCACGTGTGCTGACAGCAGCAGCAGCAAGCATGGCCGCTCTGGACGTTGAGCAGCAAGTCCAGCAGAACCGCCCGGGTCACCTGGGCGCCAGCCACTCGCGAACACCGCACCTTCCTCGGACACAAATCCCTCCGGGTCTTCTCCGCTTTGTCCGTGACGCATCTCATCTTCTTGTCCGAAGAGCCCCTGGGCCTCTCCTTAGGGTTCTGGTACGACGCCGAAGACGAGGGCAACTCCGGTGCAACAATGGCGCTCCCACACGTTTTGCACTCTCCACAGCAGCGGTGCCTGCTTACAGGCTCCAACGACCTGCTCCTCGGAACCTTCCGGATGGTAGTGTTCCAAGACTTCTTTTTAGGACTCTTGTGGCTCATTTCCGTAGAATAATTATCACAGTCAATATCTAGGCTCTCAGCGTAATCGTCTGAAGGAAGAGCGGAGGTGTTGCAAGCTGAAGGGTCGTCGATGCACCCACAGGAAGGGCTGGTCTGTACTCCGACAGTCTTCCGAACCGGCTTTCTATTCTTCGCTTTCTTCAGCTTGCTATCCGGATCAACCTTGGTGATGCTGCTTGGAAGAGATTCGCGCCAGCGTTGGACCTTGGAAAATGCGTCTTCATTGGGCACGTCCGGGATGCGCTTAAGCTCGGACACAATCGGCAATCTTCGTTCGTTCTCGGCCGTATCTCTATCCGTCGCACTCTGGATGCAGTCTTCTATACCTGTATCAGTTGTCATGTGGTACAGGTTATTAGTTCCGGTCTCTGCTCCCGTATAGTACATGTTCGATTTGTTCCCAAAATCTTCACTACGCCCGTCGCTAGCTCCTTTTTCTTGTTGTTGGTCCATCTGAGTTTCAGCAAGAGACGGGTTGGAGGCATCCGATTTCAAGGAAAAGTGGCTCAGAGGTTGGAGAACTTTGTCTAGTCTCACTGAAGTGCTGTAGAGTTTTTGAATGGGTCCCAGAGGGGCACTGACCACCACTTCCTTGCGCGACTTGCTCGATCCACTCTTGCTTTGATCTGACTCGATGGGAGGTGACAGGATAACGGATTCGGTAATGCTAGGAGTGAAAGAGCCATCTGCACTGGGTGATAATTTTGCGGTTTCAGTATAGTACGATGTCTTAGGATCAACTTGGTTTCTTTCAGGACTGGAGAGGGGTTTGAAATCAAAACTGAAACCGTCTTCGAAAAGATGCCGCGAGCGAGGGTGTTCATACGCAAACCGCTGAAGGGACCTTAAGCGTAGTCGATCAATTTTGTTTTCAGCTTCAGCATGTTTCAACAGCAGATCTTCATAACTTCCTTGCAAAGTTCTAATATAAGCTTCTTTGTCACGAAGGTCAGACTGAAGTTTATCAATAATTTCATCAGCATTTTCATCTAGTTCACACACAAGGTTTGTATCCATAATTTTAGGGGGTGACACAAAAAGATTTACACTGTTTTGAGACAATGACTTTTTCCTGAGAGCCTCTGCATCTTTGATATCTTGAACATACTTTTTGACTTTGCTTTCTATGTGACTATATTTTCGATTTGAGCCATGAAGACTTAACCAACTTGCTGACTTATTGAATCCAGAGTCTTGTGACTTGGTACGAGCTCCCATTCCTGACTGAAGTGTGGATGCTGATAAATTGTTTTGAGATGCTGATATTTTGGATACTGGTTGTAAAATGGGTTCTGTGAGATCATGGAGGGACTGAGTGAGTTCATGGTCAGCTGTTAGCTGCATGCTCTCACTTGGACGAAGACTCCTTTGAAGCAATGTTGGGCTGTCTGACCAGCGTCTCCTATTAATATTCCTCTTCATTCTTTCAGTTGGTGATAAGCGGAGGTCAAGATCATCCTTTCTCATCATCTCCCTTCCCTGATTAAACCTAAAACACACAAACTAAATCAGATTTTGTTTGTGGTAAATAACAGTAGCAACCAGTGGCAGAAGGTAGGTTTAGGTTATTCTTTAAAAGCATTAATCAGCAACTCCCAAAATAAGACATGATTAAATGTCTGCAGTCCAAACAAAAATACGGTCGACCTCCCGCAGTCTCGTAAAACTTTAGGAGTCGTTTATATTACTCAACCGTAAGAGTAATCCACAAAACTAATTCCACGGCACATTCAAAGAAATCTAAGTACACTGTCACGTGTGACACGGGTGATGCCAAGAGGAACTACGCAAGAATTACTAGACAAAGCGGCACCGAAGGAAATGTGATTACTTCCATCAACATCGCGCATAACCTCAATGTCAATTCCTTCAACGCATCTTACAATACAGTAGCAACAAGAACGATTTGGCGAATGTGGTATCGAATGATACCAAAACGTGTAATAAAGATTCGGCGAAAAACGATTACTAGAATTCGCAACCGTGAAATAATACAAGAAACTGTTTGCAATCAAACAGGTTAAAATCAAGCGCACTATGCACTCGATGGCGCAGAGTCCATTCACAGTGGATACTACCTAAAAAACGTCAAAAAAGGCATATTCACCAGAGAATGCGATGGATAAAAGAGAAAAATGCGGTCAGATGACTTACCTACGAGTAATTGACGATTGAACAAACACAGGAGGGCGCCATTGATGATGACAACCAAGAAACCACAGACGAAGAAAATTGTCAAAGATATTGACCAAAACTTACTACACCAGAAGTACTTAATCTATGAAAAATACGCGCGGAACTTTAAATGATGCGCTCAACAGACAAAACTACGCACTTATTTTATTCTGGCCTTCTGAAGTCCTCTTAAGCAGTTCTTGGGAAGATTACGTTCACAATCACGTTAAACTGATCGCTCTAGTAAATTTTACGATCACAACTCATTTTTATAATTAATATTTCATTTTTTTTATTTTTTTTTTGTGAGAAAGGAAGTATGGCGGATAATACTGAAGCTACCGTGTCTATTACAATTCCGAATATAATCAAATTTACCCTATCCTACATCTTCATAAATATCTTAATTGATACAGGAACATCCGCGAATCTATAGATCTTAGGGTTCAACAATAATCATTTGGGCGATCAAGGAAATAAACGAGTAACGTGCTTTTCACGCTCAGGAACGCACTCAACGCAGGTGATCTGATTGAGGTACATTAAAAACGTTTATAAATGATTCCTATTGCTCACATCATCGATAGTGAACAGACCGAGAGGGTAGAAGAGTTAGCGAGCGGCAGTTTGGAGGAGGGAGCGTGAATTTGATTTTCCACTTTTTGACGCGGTGAATCAACAAACAGAGCAACCGACGACGATAAACATATTTTTTTGGCCCCCTTAATAAATTTCTGCCATCAAACAATAAAAGTTCAACAAAAAGTTTTCGGGTCAAAATTCGAAAAAAAGGCAAGGCCCTAGGTTTTTTGTAAATTTTTGGACCGATTTTTTTTTGGAATCTTTATTTTTTAATGATTGGATATGACTAAGGGATACTAAAAATGGTTAGAACTGATGTGTGTTGCTAAATTTGTCGATTTCCATCGGACCGGGAGAGTTGGTAGTCCACAGCCGAGAGATTGGAGGGAGGGAAGGGTGACTTACAATGTTTTTCTGCGAGAGGGCAGACTGCGAACTAGCGATTATATATTTTTGGAGACCGTCGGTTCGCGCGATACAATATCTCAAGGATTGTTGAGGCTAAAGTGGATATTTTCCAAATTTGGACTGTCTATTCACCCGACGGTCCATTTAAAACACATTTGAGCCTTTTTACGTGCGTTGCAGGCTCCCCCATGCGTTATTTTCATTTGCCGAGCGTAGAAGTCTCTCTATGAAAATGCATGTCGGGTCAATGACAACACCCAAAAGTGGTAAAAGTGACTCAATGGCAGCCGCGAGGTCAAAGAAAAAATCATTTGATAAGATTTCATCATGGTTTATTCTGTGAATCACTTAACACGACTTTAAATCTACTTACGTACATGGTTTATCACAAGTTAGCTTTGGGTCGCTGCTGCTATTTGCTCCCCAATAATTAAACGCTTCCGTGCCCAATCAGAATCGAGACTGTGCAATTTTGGTCCTTGTTCCCGCAAACACAAGTGCTGCGGGCACTTTCAATCAGTTTGTAATTCAAGAAATTATCCAGCACAACAGCAGCTTTAAATCAACTCTAAACGGACAATAATTTTTGTCTTGGAGTGTACAAACATTTTAAAATAAGGGCACTTGGTTGCTTAGCAAGATACTTCCAGTCCTAACTAACGAACATTATTTACATCCTTCTTTCCAGAGGGAATTTAAAAAAAATTGCAGTGTTTATGATAATGATTCATTCCAGAAAAGATCCATCAGATCAAAGCAGGCGGATTTCTGCTTCGAACTGGTCTCACCACGAGACAGAGTCAGCACATGTGTGTGGTCTAAATTATAAAATAGAAGGCCGTGAACATTTGCTCGGAGAGTGGGGAAATCAGTCCCAACCTATGACAACGCTATCATGAGCCCGCCAATATTTACTATGGCTTTATGGCCTTAATCTTTACTGGAAGATCTTTAATATAATATTTAAAACGGTAAAACTAACATTCTGGAACGTATTGCATATTCTTGGTGCGAAAGTATCAGGAATCAGGTCCTTCTCGCCGAGCGCGTTTCTTGTCGCGCAAGGAGTCGTTGCCTTCAAAGAAGCAAGATACAAGGGAACTCCGGATGAAAGTCTTACATCTGACTTAACAACAATAAAGGCGTATTTACAAGTTGCCACAAAAGTAACAGCGCGAACTCATACAGTATTAAAAATACGCATAACTGTGATTCGTCAAACTCTTCAAAATGAGTAAGCATGTTGGGAGTCGATGTAAAATAAAAAAGTAAAAGAATACAGAACATGAAACATTATTGACCTCAGCGTCTTCGATACACGAAATCTTCTTCTCCCTCGGTGCGAATATGGGGGACAGGGCAAGAGGCATAGGGATAAGGGGATGCAAGAGAGGGATAAGGGGATGCAAGAGAGGGACAGAGATACGGCGGGGGAAGAGACAGAGAAAGAGAGAGGAGGGGAGAGGGAAGAAGAGGAGGAGAAACAAAAAAAGGAGATGGACGCAGGAAAAGAGAAAGGAGGAGGGAGAATAGACATGGAGAGGAGAAGGCAAAGAGGAGGACGAGAGAGACATGAGAAGGGGAGAAATGATTTTGAAAGCTATTTTTTTTTTTCGTTTGTGCCACGTTGATGTTCAGGAATACCAAAAATAAAGTAGATGCTCAAACCATCAGTGGTAGGAAACTTTGCGCAGCGTATTGTTGAAGACAACAATATGTCAACCTTACTTATCGATATGTGAAATGACTTAATTATTGTCTCCGATTTTCGCATACGTCAAAATAATATGATATGAACTTGTAAAGTTAGCCTCCTTGTCTGTAGACATTCTAATACAGTTTCAATGCACTCAGGCGTCGGTATCTCGAAACAAGACGGCATTTCTTTAATTCATCTTGTAACACATATTGCGTAACAATGTCTGCGAGTAAATTTCATTCAGGGACACAAAAAAGCTGCACAGACAGGAACGATATTGTTGTATTATTTTGGTGTAGAAATCCGTGGCGTAAATGCCGTCGACAAATAATTTCTCTAAAGCCACAAGCTTTTAGTGCTGAAATATTAACGACTTCAAAAGCGCGACGCGAATGCTCCTATTTACACGCCATCAATTTCCAATTGGTACTACAACGCTATAAAAAAAATCACAAAAAACAAACCAAACATAAACGGGATAGAAAAAGATTATTTGCACAAAATGGCACAGAAAAAATCGTTTATACACTTATGATTTACCCTGTATGAAATACTCAGCTTCAATAACTAAAAACATGCATGACAAAACCTGGACAGCACTTATTAAGAAATCAAAATAGGCCTACGGCTTTCTAAACAAAAGTTTGTGGTCATGCAGTTGAAAACTCTTGCAGTTTGCAATAGATACACAAATATTTTTTCGGTAAAAGCTCTTGCTTTTATCAAGTATCTTCTGAATTGAAATCTACATTTTCCTGAATTACTAAACGTCTTAAAACACGGACAAATTATCGCCCTTAGTATTGATGCGCCATCCATTTAAGAATATTTATTCTACCTACACACTCGTACCACACAGACCAACGTGCGAAGTGATTACCTATACGATATGCTACTCAATTATATCATGTACAGTAATTGCCTATTAAGAATGTGCATTGTTTTTATGGTATATTTCAAGAAACGGGTGATCACTGACCGAGAGTCAGTGTAGCGATGTTTCTTACAGGCACGCGATGGATTCTGGATACTTCTAGGTTCTAATTGAGTCCCGAATCCTTACCATATCGACTTAAAAAGTCAGTTCACTGATTCAAATCAGTGATACAGTTCTATTCTTTTCCAAACTCATTAACCAATCACTGAAAATTTCTCCTAGCGATATGTGCGGGTGATAAAATTTCGATTCGCGTCTGCGAAAAAAACTTGGTTGTTGGTGAGGCAGCAAGAGAATTTTGATGTGAATCTAACAATGATTTCAAAGATGGCGCCTAATTAGAAGCACCCCACCAATCAAAGGTTACGACAGCCGAGTCGAAATCAGATCAACTCTATTTTCTGTAGTTGGAAGTTATCTACGAAGTTCGGATTAAGCCGTCTATCGAGATTTCGTTCAACGGACTTCCGTTCAGTGAAAGCATTTTGGCAAGTCAGCCTGTCAAACCGAAGATAGGCAATCCGCGATACATCAATGAATCTCGGTTGCCTATACGCTCGTTTGCAGGCGCTCTCCATGAAGACCCGAAGAGCTGATTGCTTTTTGTATTAAGAAATTAAAATTGAGATTTATTGCACCGTTGTATTCCAGAATTATGATCGTGTGAAAGTACACAGCTTCCTTCACTATCAAACATCGGGTTATGGATCGAAATACAATAAAGCTAGCGTAACCATTGGTCATTGGGATTTATATACTTCAAGCTTGATTCAATCATGAGGTTTAAGATCAAAGCAATCAACTTGTAAATCGTCATCCTCCAATCAATCCAGATGCACGGACCGAAGAGAGGTTACTGCCATCACAATTTCCAACGGGAGGGAGGTATAAACAAAAGAAAAACCTAATATTAAGAATGTCATCATCGCGAGAGGATAATGTTTTTTTTGAAATTCATTCATAACTTCATTTTATCGAATATTATTCGGAATTTCACGTTCGCCCTCGTTAAACGAAGAGCAAGTTAAGATAATAATTATAATTTATACTTTAACCACAGAAGGGCTCAAGAAGTTTAAGTTCTTAAATATAACATTTTGGTTAACATAATAATTCTGATGCAGAATATTGCACTAATTTAAGCAAATAAAATGCTTAAAAACTTTCAGTTTTAAAAAAAGATTTTTCAGATATTTTGGCCTCAGAGCATTTTAAAATGTCATAAATTATTGTTTAAAGCAAATAAAGTTGGTTCCTTTACTTAAAAAAACGGTATGAGAAAAAAATAGGCAGAGATACGTAAATTAAATATTTGCAAAGCCGTTTTGGATAAAAAAAAAGAGTGGATCTAAAGTTTAAAAAGTGGGAAGTCATTCACTTTGGACCCTACAGTATCCTCATCCAGAACTCAATTAGATTTTTACAGTAAGGCCACCATCGAACTACGACAGAGTTGTCCTATGAACTCTATGGAGCACCATATCGTAAGCCAATCCTGTTACATCACATCTGATGCATTCGCACTTCGTGATCCACTGCACGGTCAGAACAACCGTTTTGGTCTCGCGCGCTTTCGACTTCTTTTTCACGCCGAAGACTCTCCAAAAATGGCCCCTCGAGAAGCGATGGCCCTCTTCGTTCTCTCCTTGAACGGCTTCGTCCTCTTGCTCCTCTGCCTCTAGAATCCTCTGCTCCTCTTCGGTGTTATCTTCGATTTCGTTTTGGTCGTCTTCGCTGTTCTCCGGCGGAGGTGGCTCCCTCAACGACGCAGGAATGTCTGCTTCCGATACCCACAGATCTTTCCCTTCTTCAACAATGGTGTGCAAGTCTGATGGAACCGGTTTGTTACATTGGAACTCCACCTGCCCAACAGACATTACCTCATTTTCGTCACTGAACTTGAAGAAGAGAACTTTTGAACACGTCAGAGGAGAATCTTAATTGATCAGCTACTTGAGAATAATACATCTTTACGGCACAATCATTATTTCTAACCGATGCGGAGATCATTAAACGTCTCCTTATATTAATGCATGTCGGATCAATAGCAACAACCTTAAAAAAAATCTTTTTTTAAAGACATTTTTTTCCTCGAAACCTTACTTAGCCGTGTTTAAAACGGACTGAATTCTAGCTACGTGCAAAGTTCTAGCCTTATTTTCACTTACATACACAGATTAACCGACTAAATAATTTGGAGATAAATTCAGCTTAAGAGAAATCGGAAGGATTATTTCCATTAAAATACGCAATTTCAAGCTCTAGAAAATGTCTAAATTATTAAATTTCAGGTTTCCAGAGGGGTGATTTTTTTTAAATTGTAAAAATACTAAACAGAAAAGATCCTCTAAAATATTTTTTTCTGTTGGCGAACGGCATCGATGGGCGGTTGGGGGTTAAGGGGAGCTTTTCACCTGTACGAGGAAAAGGCATTCACAATCACTTCTTACAATAGTCTCACCTGCATAGACGAGGAAAGTCGAGGCCGACAACACAGCCCCTGAGCAGTGCAGTTCCCGCAGTACCTTGGATGGAAGCGCCTAGTGGAGACGCAGGGGCCCACTCTGGCTCGGAGGCCGCCATTGGAGCCGCCGCCGTGGCGCAGCGTCGCTTTGCACTCGTGGCCCCGCTGAATCAAAACGAAAATCGCAATTAAACCATTCAGCATAATTAGGTGAAGATTTTTGTCGTTGATGAAATGTTTGCAGTATAAGTCAAGAGCACGCTGATTGATTAACGGTTTACGATTTTTAATCGCAGCAACTATTCCGTGAATTCAGCTGGGGATGGTCACTGAAAACCTTCGAAATGTGAGCGCGACACAAAAATGAAGAGAAGCGTCTTTTCCTTAGAGGTCGATGACTTCCGGCTGTGTCTATGCGCGACGCCCGCTAATCAGTCACATAACTAGCTGAACGGAGCATCCGGAAAAGTTTCGATGAACTGGTGGTCGGCGTAATCAAAGACACAAAGTCAGCTAAGATGCGTGTCTTCCAAACATAACCCAAGTGGCCGTGCCAAAACTTAAAGCACATCTGAGTTGGTCGCCATTGTTTAAGGGAAGTTGATAACGCCTAGCGAGGCAAGCCGGGCCCGTCGGGGACCGTCAAGAGCCGAGGGCCGCCGAGGGCCACCGAGGGCCGCCAAGAGGCGCGAAGCGGGGCCTGTTTCTGAGTGATAACCGAATACGTGACTTGGACGAGAATCGAACCCTAGCCACGAGGGCACGAACCATCAGATACCGTGATATCGGTGCATCTCGAGGGACACACGGTAAATGACGGTGATTAAACGTTTAACTTGTCTCGGGTGGATCCAGGCTAACCCACATCAATGAGGACATGTTTAAGGCTGACGTTGGAGAATGTCTAGCATTATCACTGAAGTAAAAGTTACTTTATGAGTATCTGAAATGACCTTATCTCTCACCTTAGCCTTACTTATGACTTCCAGCCTTGCCTCACCAAGCCTAGCCGCTTTAAACCTGGCGAATAATGTTTTTATAACCTAAATAACTTTCTCACCTAGGCTGATCTTATCTTTAACCCTCAAACTTGAATCAGCGGAAATCTACTGAAATCTACAATAACCCCTGTATGATCGAGCAAAACCTATCACGTCTAAATCCATATTCAAAACCCGACCAAACTCGCTCCTTATTCTCAAAACAACGCGAATCTCACGGATCTCACGGATCGAATTTTACGGTCAAATCCAAAGCTTCCATCGGAGCTTTAGTCGGAACCTAATCAATTCCGCAGGTTAATGAAAGCGAACCTTGCTGAATGGAAATGAACCGTTTGCGATGGTAGACTCTATTTGGAGTCTGTCGCACTCTGGAAGAAGACAATCTTGTGAAAAGTTTTACTTTAAAAAGAGTGAGAAAGGCAAGGGAAGACCTAGTCTACTTCCTGAATAATCCTTTTATCCTTCGCCAGGCGCGCTTATGGCGCGCTCAGGGTGCGCTGCTGAGCGGAGCTGTGCCGCCTCTCTTTCGCCTGTACACTGTACTGATCAGGATAAGCCCCCGGATTAGTGTCTCAGCGGCGAGAAGTCTCTTACACAGTGCAAACATTTAAAATACTTGTTACCCAAGTAATTTCATTTACATTACAAGGTGCGAGGGGCAGACTACTTCTGAAATCAGTGGTACAAAATGCCCTCAAAGCCGACCAAAAAATCCGGCCTAAAATACCTAATTTCCCTGACATCCCTGAAATTTCAGTTATCCTTGAAATCCTATCTGCAATATCTTAAATCCGGCGTAAAATCTCAGAAATCCCTGAAATCCGACGTGAAATTCCTGGAATCTGGCCTAACCTTGAAATCCGACTTGAAATCCCAAAATTTTGGCCTGAAATCCATGAAACCCGCCTTGAAATCGCTGAAATCCATGAAACCCGACCTAAATGCCTTGAAATCCGGCCTAAAACCCTAAGAAAACTTAATATTCTTAAAATCCTTAAAAATCCCTCAAATCCATAAAGTCCGCCCTAAAATCTTTGAAATCCGTGAAGTCCACCCAGAAATCTTTAAAATCCGCCCTGAAATCCCTGAAATACTGAAATCCGGTGTACAAGCACCATAAGAGCAATTTGCCCGTCGATAATATCCCTTTTAGAGCGTCAAAAACAACCCTTTTTACACCAAATTCATCTTAACTGTAAGCGTTTGTGTCCCCGAGAAGTACGCAGCATGAGGCAGCATCGTCTTCGGAGCTCAACTTAACTCACCCTGACGTGGAGGGGTGCGGGCGGGACGCCGTTGGGGCCGGCGCAGGGCCTTAGCTGGCAGAGGCGCGTGTCGTTGGCACGGGTGCAGCCGGCCGGCCACGGCGGGGAGCCGCTCTCCCTCCGGGACACGCCCGCGCCGCACGCGCTCGAGCACGCCGTCCACGGCGACCCGAACTGCGGGCAATCCGGGGGCTTCTCTGCTGCAACGCACACACGACCTCGAGATCAACAACCAATTCAAATATTCTTAACAACAACCAATATTCTGAATAAGGCCACACTGTAATTTTTTAGGGTAGCATTTTCAACCTTTTAGTTTAAATTTGGCGCCGACCTCCGTCGTCAAGCCGAGCGGAGCGAGGCACAAGCCACGGAACCTAACCTAACTTAACCTAGGGTTACCCAACTAAACGGTCGCCAAGCCTGATGCCGCTTACTTCTCGGCGCCCGCTCAGGGGCGCCGAGAAGTAAGCGGCATCAGGCTTGGCGACAGCC
>Ga0058701_10004084_pt1 | contig 11763 bp, 8 predicted proteins | sample AgamicOrMae_FD_97039 | JGI IMG/M metagenome (GOLD analysis project Ga0058701, IMG submission 97039) | Agave microbial communities from Guanajuato, Mexico - Or.Ma.e | ecosystem: Host-associated > Plants > Phyllosphere > Phylloplane/Leaf | place: Guanajuato, Mexico | collected 2012-06-04 | reverse complement strand
GATGACCTCATAAATATGTCAGCTGTCAATCCGGCGGGGTTAGTCTAAATACTCTAGAATACTCTGATCCCAAACTTCTTGGGATTCAGTCTCAGGGTAAGACCCTAGATCATATACAATTGGAGCGTCTGGGATATTTCCTGTGGTCTAGGGTTTCCATAACCAAATGTCTAGACACAGCAGGAGAGTCGCTCCTACATGATTCCGTCCTTGAAGAGTCGGATGGACTCACCATCTACTAGCACTAACACTCAATGATTCGTCGCAGATGGTTTGGCACCGAGAACAAATTGTAGGGAATGGATGGCACTAGGAACACATTGTTCAAGGTTCCTACGCAAGTGATCTGGACTGAGCCCAAAGCTTCAACAGCTCTGTCGTCGGCTAGGTAGATGCTCTTGAGCTCGTTGAAATAGTCAGAATGACTGAATATTCCAGTATTTGATGTCACGTGCCTGGAAGCGCCACTGTGAGCTTATAAGGAGCACCGCCGTCTAGGTCGCGCTGCGTCCGCGTGACGCAGCGCCCAGACAGCGGGACCGGCCGCATGATGAGGTGGCCGGCCGACGGGAGATCCCCAATACCACGGACCAAGGCGGGGATATCCTCTACCAGCCTTGGCCGTGCATTGGTCACTCATTTGGCGGGCCAAGGCGGAGACATTCTCCACCGCCTTGGCCCTGCATTGTTTGCCCTCACTGCGGGCCAAAGCGGAGACACATTCTACCGCCTTGGCCCTGCATCGGTCACTCATACAGCGGGCCAAGGCGGAGACATGTTCCACCGCCTTGGCCCTGCATCCATCACTCATTAGCGGGCCAAGGCGACAAACATTGTCTCCGCCTTGGCCACGCATCCTCGCTAATTGTAAAGGCCAAGGCGGACAACTGTTGCCACCTTGGCCCCGCATGGCCATTGTCTCGGCCGTGCGTCCTCTCCCGACTCCCGGCCAAGGCGGAGTCAGCCTCTACCGCCTTGGCCATGCATTTAGCAAAGATGACAAAGGAGTTGGGGAAGATGCGCTGGGTGATGGCTATCTAGTCGATAGGCTCCCCAGCGCATCGAGGATGCGACATCGCGGTGGTTGCTTGCCGAAAGATGCGTCAACCACCGCCTTCCACTGTGCATTTCGTTTGCACTGCCTTTGGGCAGTGCAAATATTTTAGTATAAATAAAGTTCATTTTTCCGAAGAAGGTATCAGTCTCGCTTGAGCCACCAAACCAAGCAGAACACTGAAGTGCCTTCTTGGGATTATTATCAACCCAGCACACCATAATTAGTTCATCAATTTATTATTACTAGTTTCCCCCTCCACTTTATTAGACTCCTTGTGCCACACCATCAGTGTGAGCGAGAGCCAACAATCAGTTGAGCGGGAGGTAACAAGCTCTCCAGTTCGCCATCTTACTTTCTTGTGCCGTTAGGACAATTTGTCTCAGAACACCCCTGGTGCCTTTGTTCTTCCCTTCGAATTGACCTTCCTGTTTTCTCCTCGCTTTAAGTTTCTAACAGTCATTTATCCAATGTCTAGGCTTCTCACGATAATGACGTTTCACTAGGCTTGCTCTGTGCATTGGTGCAACTGTTGCAGAAGATTGTTGGGTGGAAGTCCAGTTGTTTAATGCGACAAGTGTGATGGATGGACACAGTTTGTCTGTGCAGAGATTCTATAATCTTTAACATCCGTCTCGGCAGCGACTCATATGAACCGTTGACGACATCGATTGGAATTTCTTTCCATGTCGTACAAACTAGTTCGTAATGCTCGTTTTCACTCTTAGGCTGGGCAGAGGCTGCAATCTGTGGTCGAACATTCTGTTTCAAGATAGCCCATAGGTCCTCTATGATGTTCATGCCGGGCGAGTATGGTGAGACAGGTATGAAAAATTTCTCTAGATCTCTCTCTGATAGGAACTGAATCGTTTCCCTGCTCCTGGAAAAGGCAGCATTGTCATGGTAGATAAAAAAATCTTCGTTACCGAAAGGCTCTTTCAGGTGGGCGATTAAGTCGGCCATTATTTGGCAGTAAATTGCAGAATCCAATCTTCCCTCCCAGGTGACTATCTCACCAACTCCGTGTTCGGACACCCAGGAGAAGAAATTCATGTGTCTTAGAGAAGAATTTAGATAAGGTAAGTAGAAGTTGGGGTCATCATGATTTTCTATTGGTCTGAACACTCTGCGCCGGATCTCACTGCAATTGTCGATGCCAGACTCGTCGGTAAAAACGATATCTTTCCACAGATCAGGAGAAATACTGAGTTTCTGCCAGGCAGTTTCGACACGTTTTTCGCAATTGGCAGGACTTATCGAAAATTTTTTGGGTGATGAGAGCTTGGGTCGCTTGAGTCGCCTAGCGTATCTCCTGACGGTAGACCAGTGAATCGAGAGGTTCAGTTTGTCTCTCACCTCTCGCAAGGTCAACTGAGGCTCGCGGATAATTGTTTGTTCCAGCTGTTTACTCTGATCCTCAGACAGCTTTGACCTCCTTCCTTTTTTCCTGCCAACAATCCTCTTCTCACTGTAATAAAGCTTGAGGTTCCTCTGGATAGTCCATCGTGAGCAACGAGAATGAGAACTCATTTCTTTGACGCTCCATCCTCTCTCACGTAATATGAGTGCCTCCACGATAAGTTGTGGGCCAAATTTTGTCATTATAAAGCAATCAATATTGAGAAGATTCATAACCAAGCTCGCCGAATGCAGAGCTTTATAATGTGCGCCGAGTTGCGCATTCGCCGATGGTGCACTTCAAACGCGAGATACTGTATTAACCAGGCTTAGCCTACATGAGCGATGGGGCAACGTATTTAGAACCGATTGGAGAACCGCGGAAGAAATCAGGGGCATACTGTTGAGAACATGCTGATATCCATAGTCCTTGAGGAACAGTTTCACGTCGACTACTGCGTCAGTTCTGCCATACTGATTGCAGTAGGATTGGTCAGGATGGATGCAAAAGGGATCAAGCACAAAAGAATCCACTGCTTCAGAGGTCTTCGCCAAGACCTTGTGAGACGATTACATTAGCAAAGGAGCGAACTAGTCGCTCTCCCAAAGTCAAGAGACCGGCGCACGCAACTGAAATGTACCTTCTGCGAGAGGACATATGGGTCAAATGCACGAAGGAATCTGGGCCTGCACATAGCGAAGCATGAGAGGCCCATTCCTGATCCAGCAACAAATCAATGCAGAACAAAGGTAAATGGAGGAATATCCAACTCAACGCAAGGAACAACCATAATGCCGGATCAGAGCTTGAAAATACCATCGAAATCGGACCTTGAATATCTCAGGGAAGGGGCAACCCACCAAGCTATGAAGATGGACGACTTGCCGGTGCCCTCCAACAACATCCAGGCGGAAGTAATCAAGGAAGCTTTGGGGAAAAATCTTGGATCATATGTTCACGAAGGCTGCAAGGATAATGCGCACTACTTTGGAACTTGCAGTGACCAAGGTAAGCAAGATGGCTGGAGTCACAGAAGTTCGGCAAGCCATCCATATTGAGGCCAAGGACGAAGATCATCTTCTTCCGTAAGAAAGAGCACAGAAAGGATATTTTCGTCATCCTGACATCCTAGCAGGTGGGAGTGTTCTAGGAGACCGTTGGATGTCACTCCACCCGGGGAGACGTGTGGGATGATATAGCGTGATTACGATGTTGAGTGATCAACGGCTTAATCAGACGCATTTTAATAGAGAATGATCGTGTGTATCTAGAAGGGGATCATCACCCTGTATGCAACACAGTGTAAGTGAGCATCAGCCACTGTGTGAATCTCTAGTTTAACTCTCATCTTGTAACAGTAATTCACACTCGGTTTGAATGTTGACCATCCTTCTGATTGCTAGAATTCGGCTTTATAGTCGCCCTATTCCTTCCAAAATTGGATGGTCATTTGATGCCTGTCCTACAGCCTCAAATGACGTCCTATCTTACATGTAGGCAGTTTATCATACTCGATTTCCGCTAGGATGCGATTGAACAAATTGCTGAGAGCTCGTTCACTCTCACCGACAACTTTCCAAACTGTTACGAAGGTCCTGAATGATTAAGGTAGTGCTGCGAGACCAAAACTCTCTTTCGTATGATCTGATACTTTTTCGCCAAGATTCTTCAAGTGGGACACTTTATTTTGGCGCTCACTTATGCCTTAGGAAATCGAGTCAGTTGACTTAAACTTGAAGCTCGACAAACACATGTGCAATGCTGTGACCTGAAATGTTATTTTGTTCGTATAAATTAACTCAATCGCTCGATACAACTCGAATGGTGAATCACCATTCGCATTGGTGATGCGCAATGCGATGGCTTTATCTCGATTTTGTCGTTGATTGTGCTCATCATCTCGACCATAGCTTCATCGTTCTGCTGCTCCGTATCAAAATCTTCAGTGACACATCGTTATGGGCCCATTTTGTACTCTAGATTCCATTTCCAAATGCCAAAGTTGTCATCATTGACGCTCGCAATCGTGTCGTTGTTTCCCAACAACAGAGCCAGTCTCGCAATCGACGAAGCTGGACCTTCTTCGCCTGTGCTCTGCTTCTGCAGATTCATATTTCTAACAATTTTCTCACTCGGATTTTGAACAAAATGATCTTTACTGATCTATGGCTTACCCAAATGAACCGAGACCTGTCCGACTCAGATCGATATGGACCGACACAACTTGTTCGAACGAATTTCTGGAGGACTCAATTATTTTCCCACTCTGTATTAACTGATCGATAATCATTCTAGTGGCAGTGGCCACCCTCTTCCACCATGTCGAGAGGTGGATGCAAACTGAAAGAGAACGGACAGCCAAAAACACTGACAAAGACTAGCATCTGATTGTTGGTTGTAGTATGATATGTTTATTGTTAATGTTGTTTTATAAGACTGGCTAACTTATCTATTATCCAAATCCCTCACATAGTTTTGAGAGCGCTTGCATTCTAGTGTGAGTGAGTGACCCAAAGCCAGATAAATGACTCTCCGAGTTGCTCGCAACTCGCCGGGCACTGCCTACCAAGCAAGCCTGCATTCATGTCTTGGTGACCCATCTCCTCCATCGCCACCCATTAGGTCTTGTACACACCCTCCGTGTATATTTGGTGCGCCTCGTCCGAATTTAGTTGATTCTCATGTACTATCTCAAGTGTCTCTTTCGGATCTGTATAGAAGCCGATCATCAGAATGGTCTTGGTTACTGAGTCGATGATGATGTACATGAAGGGATGATCCGCTATAAACTCATCGACGCCTGCCAGCTTGTTCACTGAGACATCTCGCTGCGATTGGAAGGAAGCCGCATGTCTCTTGCGAGCCTTTTCGTATGAGGAAGAGGTGATTGATCCCCGATTGTCACAAATAATGAAGCAGCGGTGCAATATTTTGTTCAGCCAAATCTGTTTGGTTTCACAAATACCAGACATATTCGCTTTGGATTTATCGAATAGATCGCTGGCCCCCATCGTGACTAGAGTAGATTGGATACTAATTTTTCCAGAGTCAATGCAGAAAGCTGGGATAGTCACCCGTACAGTTCTTGCCTTTGCTTTGGTGAACTCTTGATAAATTTGCTCAATCTTTGCGGCTGTTATTTTATCCGTCAAATAAGCACCATTAGATTGACGCTCGTTGGGCAATATGATCAACATTTGTAGGTCACTAGCTTCGAATGGCATCTTGATGATGCGTGCCTCTAGATGTTCGTCCTGAACTATGCACAAATAATCCAATTTGGACATCATGTTCACTTTATTCACTGACACTTGTTGATCAGCACCCGACGGATGTTTCGTCAACGATTGATTCTGAGGTTGACTTCGTGGTGTCTGTGATTTAGCGGCTTGCAAGATTTGAGGTGACGGAGAGCCGCCAGATTGGGGTGGTCGCATGTCTCGAGGTCCCCCACGGTTGAAGGACCCCTTAGAGATTTCGGTGAAGTTGCTCAACCAGAAGCCTCGAAAGAAAACAGCACTGACGAGTAGCATTGACTTCTCCAACTTTTGCGCCTCTTGTTTGGATAGGATGTCATTGTATATATTTTCTGTCGTTCTGGATACGTCTTCGTTGATGGTCTTGACAGTTGATTCAACATTATCAAATTCAATTTTCTTCGGCTTAGTTTCATAATAATCCCTAAGGATGTTCTTGAACATTTCCGTCCTTTTAATTGATTTATCCAAATATATGAAGCTCGCCAGATGGACAAAGTCGTGATTTCCATGGATCAACTGCTCTGTGAGCATCAAAAACTCCCTATGTCTTGCTTTAACATCTTGTTGCCTTATTCTAAGCAATTTAACTAATTGTTGAGCGGTTTCACCCTGTGCACCCACCAGCATCATGGCAAGGGAGTGATAGATGAGGTAAGGGCATAGGAGTAAATTGATGTATTTATCACCATGGCGTCTCAAATAAGTTTGGAACAAGTCTACGGCGAACTCGTTCGCGGATTTGGCCAATTTCTTCGATGAAGACTGGACCATGTTGAATCGAGCAATCCCGTTTATCGGGAGATAAGAGGAGATGAAGTAAAGCTATCCCTCACTTTAGCGATAGGAGCTAGCCCAGATACAGCAAACATGCAGTAATTACCCACATTGTTTGGAACCAGACACAATTTCTAAGTCTCGTCTGACCATAAAGATTAGCGAATCCCTTTTGCTAATGGGCATTCTGGAAAAAATATATCAAACAAGGAGTCAGAGGCCGACTCATCATGTTCGTGCGCACCGATGAGCCAAGCCTGAGCAATTTTATATTCATACTCTCTTGATGATCGCCGACGACGAATCGCAGGTACCTAACCTTCAAGGTTTTTCAATGTCGTTCGGGAAGTATCTCTGTCTCATATGAACTTGCTGGATCTTCAGCGGTGCGGGAAACCGGTCAGTGTCCCCTCGAACCAAGTTCATATTGACACAATCGCTCTCAGACCGGATGAAGATCCGGTCTCTCAGACCGCGGCTCCGGTCTGGAGTCTCGTCTTCATGCATGCTTGGATAGCGGGCTTGATCTTGAGAGCAATCTTCGGCGCTGCTTACACCAAGAAAAAGGCCAACACAATCGGGACGATAAGTATTCGACTTTCAAGAGTATCCGCGGGCTTTATGAGGCAGCATTTGATAAACTCCCTGATCTGATATCGATTATATCCCGATGGATCGGCCAACTGCACTCCGTCCACCTGCTCAATAAATATTTCAATTGATCAAGCCATCCGATGCTCTTCAGCTCATTGGCCACCCCAATGGATGCTTGTATGAGAAATTTTGAATCGATGCCACCCATTGTTTCCATAAAACTTATAGTGTACCTCAAAGGTGATTACGATGGTAAATTTGGCGTGTAGTGAATTCGAATTGACTCCTTTTCATCTGAATAACTCAGAAATTGTCCACTTCACTAGACTAGTAGTACTCTTCACAGCAACCGAGAGAATGTAGGGTCGCCTTTCTAGAGTGCAGAGGTTTTTCAGAGATCCTCGTCTGACGCTAAGATGCGTTCGTCATTCTCCAGACAATGGGGATGGTAAGAAAGTGAGCAGGATCATCTTCCTTGATGAAAGCAAACTCTTATTTCCGGATGACTCGTCGGAGAACTTATCGATCGAGTGCAGATCACATTGATGCCCGTCATTCACAGTGGGAAAGATGGTGGCATCCAATATAGTCAAGATGAATTGGTTTTTGTCCTTGTTGGAGGAGCAAAATTGAGGAGTGCAAGTGTAGAATGCTCTCGTTCGCGATATCAAATAGAGTTTCCGTCATTTAATCAAGTATTGCAGGTTGGACCTCTCACAATCTAAGGTGCGATCGTTTGTTTGATCTTGATCGTTTACTTGACTTGGTGAGGACACAAGAAAATAGTGCGGCGAATTCAAGTGGATGATATATATCTTTCTCTCCAAGTTCTTCAATATTGTATTCAACGTCCATATCGAGCCAGAGATTGCTGAATCAGTGACTGCTGAGCGGCCCAGACAGGTCGCATGATAGGCCACAGTAGATGCTGTTTCTGCGATGAGAACTAAAGGAATCGGTCTCTCGCTCAGTTTGAGCAGTTCGCGAGCAGACAAGTGAAGGTAGGCACCGATGATTTTGGAAGAGCAGGTGAACTTGAGATCAAGGCGAAGATTGATCGAATGATTTTGACTTTCATGGCCCAGAATGCGCTTCCCTTTTCCATAATGGGGTCGAGTTCTGTTCGCATTCTCCTATATGAACTTAATCCCAGAGATGAAATCGTCTCGATCAACGCCTTGGCTTACGATCCAGCAGTGGCGGGAGCTCACAGATATTCCCTTGACCTCAAGGTTGAAATCGTCGAAGGAAACCACTTCTCTGTTACAATCGAATTTGACGCATGGACATCGAACTTTGGGCAGAGGGTTCTCGCTGTAGTTGTCACTTGCTGGAATGGAAAGGCATCGTTGATTGATTTGGTCGACATATCCGGAGAACTACGCACCGGTGAGTTCCTAGCGACTACCGCAATCTATTATATTCAGGCCTCAGTTATGGAGCTTAGTAAAATGAAAGCAATCGTGTCCGATGGAGACTCGAATTTCAGGCCTCCCCGAGGAATCATTATCGAGGAAGAAGAATCTGAACACGTCTTGAAGTATCGTTGTTTTGGCCACGCTCTTAATCTGGTTGGCGCATTCTTATCGAGATCTCCCCTGATCAAGAGGTTATTTAAAAAGGTTCTTGACTTGATCACGCTGATATCGTGCGGCAAGCCACTATCAACCGCTATAGCTGACCCAGCTGGAGGGGAGGTTGTTCGTCTTGTTCCTACAACACAGTGCTCGACGTTCACGGCCTTCAATTTCGTTATAAAGCCTGTCATGTTAGACCTCGAGGATCGAGACTACTATGCACGCAGCAGGTTGATCCGAATCCTACGAGACGTCTGCTTATGGGATGATTTAAAAGAACTTTAAGAAATCGTGCTGATGACATTGTTACATGAGAAAGTAATGTGAGGAGACAGGATGTGAGCCAGACGATGTCAACCTCCTCATTTTGAACAACATCCTTTCATGTGTACATGTTACATCCTGTAAGATGAATCTCAGCCTAGAGTGGAGAGGTTTAGACCATTCTAGAAAGAATGAGTATATAAAGCCTCGCTCATCCGTCTTTCAGCACGGACTTAAAATAAAGCAACAGATCAGTAAAGATCGATCCTATCCTCATTCTGCTAACCCACTCATTTATTCTTACAAGAACTCATACCGTGAGTTACTTCAGCAACATTATCCGAATGCTGCGACTATACTATATCAAATGCCACCTGAGGTCCACTAGAATTCGGCATGTTTCCCTCCGAGGAGGCTCCGTTGGGTTATCGTTTCCTCAATATGGTCTAAAAAGCCCTCTTTAAGTATTTCTTCTGGACCGACGTTGATCGTTTACTCGCCGCCCATGTCATGGACCCAGACACGAGAGTGGAATGGCTGACAGACTCGCCTACTGATCGTGCGCTCAGGAAATTGGTATACATCGTCTCACAATCGCGCGAAGAGTCCACCGAGTACTCCTCATCATCTGTCAGTGGCTCTCAGAGCGAAGCAGTCTAATCTTAGAAACACTATCAACCAGAAAAGATCTCGACAGGATAACAAGATGGGAGGACCAATCCGTCCGACCAGAGCTATCGCTCTGGTGTAAGTCTACAACATGATCTTCAAACTGCGAGCAGCGCCAGTGAATCTGGGATCAAGCGACTCGGCACAAGAGTACCGGGCGCCAAGCTTTTCAGCTCCAGCGAATCAGACGACAAGCTATTCAGCGCTGGATGACCAGCCACCAAGCGAGCCAACAGCAGCAAAACAGACGCTAAGTAATACGGCACCGAGCTATCAAGAACCGAGCTACCGGCCACCGAGCTTGGAGCCACCTTGCTTGCAGGCACTGAGCTTCCAGGTAACCTGCTACCTGGTATCACAGCTCAAAGGCTCTGCAACGTCGGTGCATCCGGCCACAGGTGTTCTTTCTGGAAAGAAAGAAAGACTTGGGGGTTAGGTGCAGTGTGATGATTGGACACGCTATAAATCTCGAGAGCGACCAAATAGAGCAAATTTTGAGCTTCTCCTGTGAGGAATGCGAGTCCAAGAATTTGCTGGGGTGATGGTGATCCTGGACGACGGCGGTATCCGCTACCCGAGCTGTTGAGTTTAGTAGGAGCAATCAAGACTGAGCAATACCCTCCTTACTATCAGCAAATATTACAACTAATTACTTCAAGCAAATATTGATTAGCACAGGTATGGTGGCTGGTCTAGTAATCATTGTTGCAACCATCATTCTAATAGTGCGCTCATATAGACGACATGCACCGCAACAGCCATATGATAGCAGCGTCGTGTCTGATTATGGATTCTTCTGGACCGGCGTTGGAATTTTACTTTCCCTCAGGAAATTGGTAGAAATCGTCTCTCAATCGCGCGATGAGTCCACCGAACTGAATGCCGACGCCAACAATTCATTCACAGATGCTCTTGATCGTGAGTTTAAGCGTTATTCATTTGGAGCAAAAAGGTTGACTGATGCAGTCACTGATTTCACGAATTTCCTGGAAATCAATCGAGATTTTCTCGATTGATTCGGCATTGACGTTGTTTGCGCTTTCGTTGATTCCTATTACATCCAGCAGATATGGCTTGGATCTTGAGCCATCTAGCTTGCCAATTATGACGCTATACAATCTTTTGCCACCCATCATGGCTTCGCCCAATCGGACATATATCCAAGCCTGACCAATATCATCTCGTATCTTCTGAAAAAGTTCGTCATAAATGGGCTTGAGATAATATTTACGCAGTGTGGATCGGTCGGGCACATCTTTGCCGCACGCTCTCTCCAAAAACTTTGCAGAGATTGGCTTCAACAATCTGTGGAGTCGTATATTGCCTGTCAGGAATGGTTCTGCCACATCGTAAGAGAATTCGTTCAACTTGTTGCTGTCGAGCTGAGCCAATGTAGATTCCTGTCTCAGGTTATGCAACCTTCATCAAGTTCGAGCAGTGTTTCCTGATCTTTTCCTGATCTGTGACTCCTAATACAAAATTTATGGCATTTCTTGCCAAGTTCAATTGTTACGCTACAATAGCTGCAGTGAACCTGTTGTTCACTTAACAAAGTGTAATGAGGTTTTGATTCGACGAAGTGTCTCAATTTTCTCAGGCGATCGATTGCCATTTTTATGCAACGGTGGGTCGTTCAATGCCACGTGGTCACAAGCTGTGGTGCAGAGTGATCTATCGCGGCTCCTTGCACCGTAAACAGAGGTCTTCAACCTCTGGGGTCATCAGACCTCACTATCAAGGGAATGGAACCATCCCTGATTCATGTCGCCCAGGCTCGCCTAATTCCCGGGCTCAAAGAAGTCTCCGGCACTTAAGATTCTGTCTCAGGAGATATAATACCAAGGAGATTTATCACCACGATGAATCTCATGAGCCCAGATGGCTTGACAACCATCACGAATATCGGACTTACTGTTAGGTTTTTAAATGATTGAAATTAACCTGTTGGAGAGAGAGGAAGTGAGGAATTGTTGGTGTGTAGAGATGGTATTGTATTGGATGGACTTGAATAAGTTCTACACACAGGGTGGATGTTTGAATGTCCCCAGTACCTACTAAGACTTTATTAGATGTTACTCGTTCTACGTCTGCTTGGAAATGCTCAGAGCTGCTTCAAATCGCAGCTCTATTTATACTCGGATGTCGTGGCTTCAACAAGCCATCGAGGCGGTT
>Ga0058701_10004083_pt1 | contig 11763 bp, 5 predicted proteins | sample AgamicOrMae_FD_97039 | JGI IMG/M metagenome (GOLD analysis project Ga0058701, IMG submission 97039) | Agave microbial communities from Guanajuato, Mexico - Or.Ma.e | ecosystem: Host-associated > Plants > Phyllosphere > Phylloplane/Leaf | place: Guanajuato, Mexico | collected 2012-06-04 | reverse complement strand
TCATAACATCACCGCCAGTTTGGCTCTGATGCTTCAATGTTGGTGTTCAATGGTTCATTTCAGTTGCCATCAAGTTTAAGTAAGTCTGCTCTAAGTTGGCCGTTTTCACAGTCATTCTAAGGGGTTGCAAGAGTAAGAATGAAGATATTGTTTACGTGTAAGAGTTAGTTTCTCTTTTATTGTATTGGTTCTTTTCTATTCTCATTCTAAGGCTGGGAGAGTGAGTGAGACTGACACAAGCGCTGAGTTTCCTACCTAAAAATGCATCGTTCCACTTATCTTTAACACTCTCTCCTTTCTCTCTTTTGTTTCCCCTGTTAGATCTAACTGAACTATGACTAAGAATGTCTCCTACTCTTCCTCATTTCCTCCTTGCAGAAACTAGCTTGAATTGAAAGCAGGGCTTGTTAAATAACTTCTGGCGGACGTTCAAAGGGACCTAAGCTAAACTAGTATCATGCTTTCGGGCGGGCAGGAATATTGGCCAGCCTCCTCAAGCTCATGCTTCAATCGGCTTGATGTTAGCTCTTGTGACTTGTGACTCAGAGGTAGAACCAAATCAATTGACAATTAAGAGACTGTTGACCTGATTTTGCGCCCAATTGAGCCCTCTGCTTTGCTCTCTGGCAACCGAAATCGAACCAAGTGAACCATCGAAGTTGAAAAGTGACCAACTTCAACGAAAATCAGTGAAGCTTGATGGAAAGCTGGGTGGTTGGAGGAAAATGGAATATTTACTCTGCCAATGACCCACTTTTCTTTCTCCACTACTCACCTTTTGTCTGCCTTCCGTCTGGGCCAAGCGGCGACTCCTCAATCACAAAAGTCTTCCTCACCACCTGCTTTTCGCTCCTCCTCGTGCCAAGATCGTCCGTTTTGCTGGCGACGAAACTGCTTCTCTCACTCGCAGTGGTGCAACTTTCAGCGGTGCCCAATTGGCCAGTTGCAGCGGATTTTGCGTTGGAGGTGCTGGTTGAGCTGGATGAGTAGGACACTAAGCGTTGGCTGATCATCGACTTGTAGCCCTTCGAGCGCAGCTGGTCCAACAACGAGGACGAGGAACGCGATCCAGCCGACTCGACCGAGGGCGACGCTTCCTGTTCACCAGCCTCCTGCCCCTTTGGACTGCCAATGGCAGTCTCCTCCGACAGAGCTGAGGATTGCCACCGACTTTCAAGCAGCGACTGTTTTCCGCCGAGCTCCTGTTGCTGTTTCGACGCTATTTGCTGTTGTTGTACCCTCTCAACTCCGGAAAACTCCAAGGGCTCAGCTTCGAGCAATCTGGGTGTGCCACTCGAGCTTGAGGCCAGGCCGGCCGGCTTTTGCTTCAGCTGAGTGGCCTGCGAGGAGAAGGTGAAGACGGACTTGGTCACTTGGGCGGTGCCCAGATGTGTGCTGGTCACTGCGGTGCACTGTTCCTGGCGCTGCGACTCAAAGTGGCTGCTGGACGAGTGGTGCAACTGCTCGAAGTGTTGCCTGGCGATCGATTGGCGCGACTCGCTCGTCTTCAAACTGAGTCTGGAGCTCGCGGCAGTCCCAACTTTGGTCAGCGCCGCGGGAAGGTTTCCCGGAAGTGTGCAGGTGTCAAGCGACTGCTGCACCTGAGCGAGTCTGGTTGTATCTCTCTGGGACTGCGATTGGAGTTCCATGGCGACGCCGCTCGAGCTAGTGGGCAGAGTGGCGGCGGCGTCGCCCGAGGCAGAACTCTTGGAGCCTGACGAGAGGCTGGAGAAGTTGCCGCTCGTGGCCGACTGATCGAGCAGCCAGTTTTGGATGCGCGCCTCTGGGTCTGTCTCGTACAGTTGCGCGTTTGTCGCTCTGTTGGCCGCCGCCGCCGAGCTCGCCGAGTTGTCGGCCGAGAAACTGGCGCTTTGGGTGCGCGTGGTGGTCGCGCTGGTGCCAGTCCAAGTCTTGGCCAGCGGCCGCTCCTCCCACATTGCCTTTGGGGTTCCCTCGTCAGCAGAAGGCCGCAGCGTCTCAGCCGGATGAGGGCCACTTCCGCTTCTCTTTTGGGCCATGTAGTTCTCCTCTTGGCTGTCCAGCTCCTGCTTTAGGCTGTCATCTCTGCGAGCGGCCGGCTTCATCGCCAGCGGCACAGTGGGCTTCTCGGACATTAAGGGCCTCTCGAGCGACAAATTGGCCGTATTTCTGCGGGTAGGCGTGGCTTCTAGTGGTCTGGAGGCGCGCAGAGGCTGGTTGGTGGGTGGCAGCCGTTGGGTGCCGCTCGAAGACGACTGATTCAGACGCCGAGGGGCCATCGGTGGCCTCTGGTGGCTGGAGCTCGATTCGGACCTCAGGGCGGCCTGCTGCTGCTGGGGACGCCGCTCGGGCCGCTGGACGCTCGCCGAGGGACAGTCTTCCGACCAGATGGACGGCCTCTCCTCGGGCCAGGCCGGACTTTTGGACCTGTGCTGGAGATTGGCGCTAGCTAGCGATGGAGTGGAGCCCTTCCAGATTTGGCCCTGGTCGCGCGCGAACCTCTGTCTGAGCCGCTGATGCTCAAGCTCGATCTGTTGCATCAGCGAGTCCACGTCGCTTGAGAAGGGCGCCAGCTCGGCCCCCACGGGCCCCAGCAGGCTGCCGAGTCGCGCCTCTGCAACAGGCTGCAGCTCGGCCAGCGGGTCGGCCAGGCCGGCCGAGGGCTGCTGCCAGTCGTCGGGCGGGCGCGCAAACAGGTTGGACGAGCCGAAGAGTCGCCCGCGGGCGCCCAGCAGCGAGGCCGAGCCTGGGGCGGCCGCAAATGGAGGCCTGGACGGTGTGTGATGGATGGGCGGGGCGTCCGACTCGTAGCCGCTGGCGGGCGACTCGTTGCGGCTGCTCGCGCGCTGCTGCCCACGGTGAGCGTGCCTCTGCTGGCCGCCAAAGGGGCGCCACTGGGAGCCTGTCGGCTCGACGCTGCCACAGCGCACGGTGGGCTCATTGTCTCGCCTGGTGGCGCCAAACTGACTTCCGGCCCCTCGTCTCTCCCGCCGGAAGCCAGTCTCGAATGGTCCGGCGGCCGAGTGGGGTCTGGCCTGGTCGGCGGCCCAGCTCGAGCCAAGCGACGAGCCCGACCTCTTGCGGTCCCTCAACATCTTCGGGTGCTTGAAGGCGGTGGGACTGTCTCTGAAGAGTGAGCGCTGCATCCTGCTCATGAGGCGCGTTGGGTGCGCGAACAGATTGTCTGTGGCGGCCAGTGTTTCGAACAGATCGTCGAACAGGTCGGTGGAGCCGGACGAGCAGGAGCTGAGACTGTCCTCGCGGTTGAGCTGGCCACTTGGAGACCAGTTGGAGTGGCGTCGCTGGTGGAGGTGGCCGTCCAGTTGGTCTTCCATCTGGTACGAATGCTCGTCCGCCGGCTGCTGCAACGTGGCGAAGGCCGGATTCCCACTGCTGGCCATGATGAGCCTCTCGAGTGGCCTCGGCTGGCGAGACTGCGTCTGGTGGCCCATTGGGTCTCGGCCGGCGAGCAGCGAGCTGGAACTGGGCCACGAGCAAAGACCAAAGGAGCCCCGCTGCATGTCGTCGGGCAGGCCCAGTTGCTCGCCCGTCTCGTCGCACACTGTCGTCTCCTCGACGATCTCTTCGCGGGCCGCTTTCGTAGCCTCCTGCCCACTTCCGCCCTCCACCGGATAGTGCGTCACCTTGCTCTTGCGCTCGACCCGGCGCACAGTTCCGTCCTGGGCCTTGCTGGCGTAAATCTTGCCCGACTCCGTCACGCAGGTACCGTCCTTCCTGAAGGTGACCTTCTTGTAGCTCCTGGCAATTGGCGCCGGCCTCAGCTCGCCAGTAAGCGAGCTTCCTGTTTGAGGCAAGCTGTAATCCTGTTGGGTGGGGCCGCCCACAGGAGAAACCTGCCGCGGGGGCACGTCGATGTGCAGACTGGGCCGACCCGCGACTGGTGCGGCCATTTTTCTCTCGATCCATTGCTCTTGAGGGCCGGCCACTTGTTGCTGGTCGCCACCGCCGAGCTCGTCCACGCGCGCCCTCAGCTGACTCGGGTCGAGCTGGCCCACGAGGGTGCTCGTGTCTGAGGTGTGGCTCGTGGGAGTGATGGGCTCCGAGCGGTCCACTGGCCTCGGGAGCAGCGGGATGGCCTCGTGGCGCTCTGCTGCTCCGATCGGCTCGATTGTGCGCCCCTCACAGGCCGGCTCCAGGCGCACCTGCTCGCGCCTGTACTCAAGTTCGCGCGGCTCCTCCACTGTAGCAGCCACTTCCGGTGGCGACTTGGGCTCGCTTTGTGACGTCTGGTTTGCCTTTTCGACGGGCTCTCCGCCAGCAGAGAGGCCGCCCTGTTGGCTGGCAGCCGTTGCCGAGGCGCGCCGCTCGAACTCGCTCTTCTTGTCTGCCACTCGCACCGAGCTCAGCTGTGCCTGGTCAGCCTCCACCGCCGAGCTTGGCCCGCCCGCAGCGCTGCCATTCTGCTGCTGCTGCAGCAGCTTCATCTGCACGTCCGCAATCAGGGCAGACTGACGCCGGACCGCCACCTGCGTCTTGCTCTTGGCCGCCTGCTCCTTGTCCTCGGCCATCTTTCCGCTGAACGTTTCCGGTATGCACACCCGGCCTGGCTTGCTCACCCCGCTCGAGTCTACCTTCTTCGACTGCTCAGCCTCGCCTGTTCCAGTGGCCTGCTGTTGCTGACCCTGCTCATCAGCTTCGGGCCCAGTCTTGGTCTCCGAACTGCCCCCATCCACTTCCGGCTCCTTCTTCGAAATCTTCTTCTTCTTCACCACAATCTTTTTCTTCACCTTCTTCGGCTTGGCGCCCGCATCCGTCTTGTCTGCCTTGTTAGTAGTAGTCCCTGGCTCGCCCGGAGCCTTCTCTTCACTTTCCTTCATATTCAAGTCGGCGCTTGCAACTGCCGGTTGCTCCCCACTTGCCGCTGACTCGCGAGCAGCTTGCTCCGATGGGACCTCCTTGGGGTTTCCCACATTGTCCTCTTTAGTCTCCTCCTCGTCGACCGCCATCTTGCTTTGCTGCTCGCTCTCAATTTGGGGTTCGATTTTTTCGCTATTCTCAGACTGTCCTTCGGGTAGGCAAGTTTCACTCTGGATCTCTGAGATATCGCTCGCTTGTTTGACTGCTTCAATTGCTTCCCGCTGATTATCGTCGGCCAGAGGTTTTTCCTGAAGATCTTCCACCTCGAGTTGCATCGGAACCTCTTTGTCTCTGGCCTCAATCTCCTGCTTTTCAGCCTCCTGGTCCACACAAAGCTCAACACCAGCCTCTTGCTGTCCTGGAGCACTTTCGACCTTCTCATCCGGGCTCTCAGCCATCTTCACGTCCTCCGGCTGGGCTGCAGTCTGAATCTCGGCATTCTCTGGGGCTGCCAGACGCGCCTCTGAGCTAGGAGGTGGCTCCTTGCCGGGTCCTTCTGCACTTGTGCACACTAGCCGCTCGGCACTTTGCACCTTCTCCTGCTGGCCAGACGAAAGCATAGCAGCCTCCAGTGGCGTCCTCTGAATGCTGACCGTTTCTTTCGGGGATGGATGGTCTCTAACCACATAGCTTGCCACTGGACTGCCTGTCTGGCCGCCCTTGTCGACGGCCATCATGAGGTCTGGTTTTTGCGGGATCGCCGCGCTTGGACTAACGTTCGTCTTGTCTCTAAGGTGCGCCCCCTCATTGTGTTCTATTCTAGCTCCGACGGGAGCAAGAACCTTCTCACTTGGCTGCTGCTCAGCAGGTGCTCCTCCCGCCTGATTTGCTGCAGCTCGCGTAGAGGCCATTGCCGAGGGACTGAGGGCGAGCAGGATGTCCAGATTGACGGGCGTCAAATTGGCCATGTCTCTGGCAACCTTCAGTAGGCAGGTGTAATTCTGGGGCTGGGCTTGAGTTGGGCTCTGGTTCGACGATTGGACGGACTGGTTGGGAACTAAGTGTCTTGGACTGGACACACTTGCTCCTATGCCACCGTTAACCCATGGATCACAGCAGACGTCTAAAATGGTGGCCCGTTTTTTTGGATCCGCGCAAAGCAACTTATCGATGAGTGGCGAGGCTTGGCTCTTGTTCTTGGGCTCATAGTAGCTGGCATTGCTAATTTGTTTAACCAAACGCTTGAAGTTGCTCCCATCGAACGGCATTGCCCCGTACACTAGGGTGTACAGCAACACTCCCAAGGACCAACAGTCAATTTCGGGCCCCTCGTAGGGGAGACCCTGGACGATTTCTGGCGAGGCATAAAGTGGTGAGCCGCAGAAGGTTTTAAGCTGGTGCGATTTATCAAACACATTTGATAGTCCAAAATCGGCCAATTTTGCATTGTTTCTCTCATCTAATAGGATGTTCTCTAATTTGAGATCGCGGTGACAAATTTTGTTCTGATGACAGTAGAAAATTGCGGTCGCTATTTGGCGAAATAATCTTCTCGCTTCGCTGTCGTCTAAAACTTTCGACTGGTTCACATACTCGTACAGCTCACCTCCTGGAGCATATTGCATAATAAGCACAATTCTATCCTTATTCTCAAGAACCTCGTAAATGTGTACAATGTGCGGATGCTCAATACTTGACATAATCTGTATCTCCCTCCTAACGCGTTGCAAATCTTGTTCATTCTCAATTTTAGTCTTTTTAATTGTCTTGATTGCTACCTCCTGGCCTGTTTCCTTATTAATCGCCAATTGCACCTTTCCATAGGTTCCCTTGCCGAGCTTTTTTATCACAGTGAATCGTTGTTTCAATTTTTGCTGCTTGTTTTGGTTGTTAAGGATTGCACATTTAGCTCCAAAATTATCTGAACCACCCAACAAACTGGCCGTGTTCATACCTGTTGCACGATTATTTGATACTCTCTTGCTCCCACTCGGTCGATTCTCCTTGTCGTCCGATTGATTTCTCTCATTGGCAACCATTGTTGCGGTTCAATCTTTGTTACTTGGGTGCTTTTTCTTCCAAGAGGCCACCTAAATCTAAAGGTTCGATGCAGCAAGTCGTCATAATATTACGAAAGCGTTATTGTGGCTTTTGGAGAAATTATCAATGATGAAGGAACTCGATATTGCGGCTTAACTGTTGCACGGGAGGCCTAGCTTATGGAATACTTTCACTTAAGCGGTCGCCATTCGATCATGATGAGCCGAAATGATGCCGATTTTGTTTTGCCTCAGCGACACGACTTAACTTTCATCTTCCCTCTATGACCGGATTCTAGACCAACCTCAACGACAGACAACAAATAGCAGCCACATTCTGAGGCTCTTCTTTTGGCGTGAAAATTAATAACTGAAACGCGCCTCTATGCTCCCTTCTCCCATTTCCTCCCTTCAAGTTCTTGTCGCTTAGATATGCGTACATTTAGTGGAACGCATAGACGATAAGCTAGCGTCTGAGGCTCGCCTCTTTTCGGCTTGCATCAGATGAGCGCCACTGTATCGAGTGCAAGATGGCCAGAGTGGAGCATTAGGGGCCTGAAGGAAAACAAGAACGCTCGTCTATTGCGTATTTCTGCGATGCTTCTTGGCCCAGAGGAGCCGAGCTAGTCTGGCATCTGTCCAAATGAAGCTACAGAATGCAAGGAAGATGCAGTCACGAACGCTGCTATGCGCCCTCCTTCACTGACGCACCTCATGGGCGGATGACTTGAGACAGGCCGCGGGTTTGGATGGGCCCGCGTCGACTGAGGCCCATTTGAGCCTTGTGAGACTAGACTCAACACGAAGCTCGCATGGAATCCCTGGAAGCGGCCATTTAGTTGCACTGAGAGGCACGAGTGGATGCCGCCGTCACCATTTCGTTGGAGCGCGACCCTCGACGAGCGTTATCATCAAAATGCCTAGCCAGATCGTTCGTCTCATCCAGATGCCAAAGATCTGTCTGAGAGTCTAAGTGCGCCAGTCGGGGATTAGCTTTGGAGAAGTTATCAAAGCAATTGGGAGGGAAGCAAGTGGAAAACTGCTAACAGGCAATTCCTACTCGAACTTCGAAGCCGGCAAATCTATTCCTAGCATGACTCTGAAGCGTTGCCATGGTCAACACGAAGGTTGGCGAATTTTTTTCCGCCGCAACATCATAGGATGCTAATGAGAATATCATCTAGGGCATAACATACGAATGTCTACGAACTCTCCACCGATAGCGACGACCTGCCCAATGGGAACGATGCTCGCGAGAGATTGAATCAAATTTCGACGGCGACGGAGCTCATCCGTCTGGAAGGATCTCGAATAGCTGGCTAAGTAAAGAGGCATGTTTTCTTTTACGGCTCTCGCCTCAACAATAAGAGACAATGTTTCGAGTGTTTAATGGTTAATCTCGGATTAGATTTCATTAATTTCAGTGTAAATTGAAGATAACTTGTGCTTATGACCCTCTTGAGGTTGATTTCACATTTTCGACGACTAGACGACACAGTTCGTGCATACGACCCCAACTTTGTGAAGTCATCCTTGGCTCACCTTTCGAAAGTGACATAATATTTCTCACCTGAGCTATCCAGTAGGGCGAGCTCTGTCACGTGAGTAAGGACAAAATTGTACTCAGAACTTATAGAGCTCTTAGTTTTGAGCCCTTTGGTTTTATCGATAGAAACTACCTATTGCTTGTCTTGTATCGCATTGGCTAGATTCAATCTAACAGACGGGTATTGATGCCGATGAGGATCCCTGCCCTAAACGTTAGATTGATTGGATGCCTCGAAGCAACGAGAGCGATCCTCTGGAAGCTCATATGAGGATTCATGGGGAAGAAGACCGCGACTTTTCTCCACAGGCTCGCCTGATAACTGACGGTTAACTTCTGCTTGAATTCTTCCAGTTAATGCCTGCCAATCAACGAAACAGCGTATGCTCCGAATTTTTCATCGTAGTTTATTAGTAAGAAGGAGAGAGATCACAGTTTTGATTGATGCTTAGATGATGAATCGCGTGTATAAAACAAAACGTAAGCATCGTCCATTTCAGCGCCATTGGTGAAAGTATTTGTAGCATCGTGAACCCTGTGGTGTTGATTTTGTGTCGATGAGCTCGAAAGGTTAGGAAATATGATGGAAAGACACAAAGTAAGAGGAAGGATAAAAGGGGGCGATTTGAGGGATCTAATAAACTTACCTTTCATCATCGAAATGGAACCATCTGTTTGCATACTCGCAATGACTGGTGTAATGGCCTGAATTAGATGAATGGCCATGGTGCGATATGCAGGCCTTCAAGTGATAGGTGACAGTAGAATCCTTGAATCTAAGGGTTGTCTCAATTTTCACATCCGGACTCGACAGCTTGTATCCATCATTAGAAAACTTTTTCAAATGCAAGATGAGCACCTGGGGAAGTCGAGCTAGGCTGATCTGTTTCGTAGATTTAGTTGCCTTCTTGCAGCTTTCACAAACAGGTCTCTCATCTGAATCTAGCGTTTCTTTGGCGGTGAATTCATTTAGCAGATCCAACAAACTACATTCACTATAACGACTGCGTCCAAACTGACCAATGGTCAATGGTAAAGATAAATCCCAGAATGGATCCCAACAGCTGGACTTATTTTTGCATTGTGAGCAGGTTATCGTGGAACACAATTGACCAACAAGAATATCGACAAAGGGTGAATCGTCAACAATAGATCTGTATTGAGACCAAGCCTCGTTCGAGTTCTTGGGCCCATGACAACTCGTTGCCGATGATCCCTGCCTAATAGGTGATTTTCTCCTAGATCTTTTCGTGGCCTGGTTTGATTCCTCGTGGATTCCATTGATCAAATAGCGCAAAAACTCTTGCGCGTCTTGTTGACCAAGGCCGAAGAATTTGCTATGATATCTTGCGAAGGTGTTTTTGAAATTCGATGGACTGATAGGGGAACTGATTGAGCTAGCGGATCGGCGCTTAGAATTGTCCCTCATTTCAATGAATAGATCCTTTAGTTCGTTTGTGAGGATTTTCGATTCACCAGAGGCCAGCCTCCTATCTGATGTTATAAGATCCCTAAATGAATCCAGAGAGTAGAGGGCTTGTATTGAGGCATTCATATAGCATGTGTTGCCCAAGTTTACCAGACCGCCTGGGACACCATCGGGCAAGGTCTCTTGTTGCTGCTGCTCCTGTTGGCTTCCAACAGATGATGGGGACATTGGAGGTCGCAGATTGGGTTGAATTAGTCAGGCGAGCATGGGCAAGAGTTTCAGGTGGGCCGGTCGCTAGGTTCAGGGGGCTGACCACCCGCTCGGTGAGGAAAGGTTTCAAAAACGGGGCTAGGCCCAGTGGATGGCGAGGGATTGTTTACATTCCTGAAAATCAAATTAAATTTCCATCCATTGTGACTACCTCCGCACAATAAGGCGCGAATCTGGCGCAATGAAATGAAGAGCACACCCTGTCAGACGACAAACCTGATTGGATAAAATCAAAAATCATCACAGTATTTTCCAAATACGTGCAAATATGTCATCATCCATGCTCGAACGATGATCAATCAATCTCACACTTACCGTATAATGAGTGTAACGCCTCAATCTCGGCGATGAATAGCTTGTTAGCGGAGCATTGTAGTGGGCGGATGATGTCGAGGAGTTTGAAGAGAGTGAGGCGCTCGAATAGGCGCTACTCGATGGGGTTGTGTAGGTCTGATTTCGGCGGCTGGCTGTCAATCCTGACGACAAAGGTGCCAAGTGATCGCTAGTGGTACTCGTTAGGGACAGGTTTGACGCTGAGTAACGATTTGAAGGTGTATAATCAGCTCGTCTGGGGGATGATAGCGATCCCGAGTTAAAGGAGCTTCTATTTGAGGCTGAACTCAGCGGCCGGTATAGGCGAGCTGAAGAGCTGGCGGACGGAGACGAAGAGGATGAGCTTATTTTCGGGCCGTATGAACTTCCGATGCTTGATGGTGTATAACTAGAGGCGGAGAAAGCGCTTGTTGAACTGCTGGGCGATGATTGGCTTGCTGACGGCGAGCTGTATCGAGTCGAAGAGTAACTGTTGCCTGTTCTCGACAATGGTTTATATTGGCCATAAGTCATTGGGCTACTCGTCGAACTAGATAAAACGGACGAAGTACTCGACGCTGAAGAGAAACGGCGCCCGGTCCCCACGGAAGGCTGATACTTCCGCTCTGCTACCCCCGGCGAGGGGTTTAATGGGCTGTAGGCGCATACACTAGATCTGATAGGCATTTTGACTGGTATAAATTCAACGAAGACGATTGCCGGTCTCGCCCCTCGAAGCTACAACTCTCCCTGCTTGCCTGAAGAGTCACGATAGGCCCTTATTTTGGGTCTGAATTTTCCATTTCCACCCTGAATTTTTGATGCCGTTGATCTAACGTTTATCCTTGAGTATTACAGTCGAGTGAACGCTGATACTTTTAGAAGGAATTTTCCTCCCGTTCTTTTGGTGGATATGGAACCTAGATTATGCTATTGGGATAGAGTAAGAGATAGAACATTGTCTAGAAGTCATATTAGTTTTAGAAGTGGATTGTGTTGAGAGGATGATCATGCAGGGAAAATGTTGCAGAATAACCATTTCCCCAGAGTGGATAATAAAGACCGACAATGATCAGCTATGCTAAACAAAATTGAAGCTCTGTAGCGACTAGAAATGAGAAATTACGTATTGCCACAGCATTGAATGCGTCCTCTCGCTACTCAAGTGGGAAATTCAGCTCAGAATTACGGTCTCAACATTTTGTCAGTCTGCCCCTAGACTCAACAGTCTTCAACTCACTTCTAGACAAGGACTCGAGTAAGTTGTCGCCAAGCTGCGCAGTGGAGGCTGTTCCATATTAAACGCTAGGTAATGTACCCATTGATTCTTAACACGCAAGACATGAGAATCCTCGTTGACTAACACTGAT
>Ga0058701_10004082_pt1 | contig 11764 bp, 5 predicted proteins | sample AgamicOrMae_FD_97039 | JGI IMG/M metagenome (GOLD analysis project Ga0058701, IMG submission 97039) | Agave microbial communities from Guanajuato, Mexico - Or.Ma.e | ecosystem: Host-associated > Plants > Phyllosphere > Phylloplane/Leaf | place: Guanajuato, Mexico | collected 2012-06-04 | reverse complement strand
CGTTACACAGCGACTATAAATAACCAGAAAAAAAATCTAGCATATCGAGTATTTTTTGGATTGCTCTTGAACTGACACTTCATTTCAAGGAAGTGCAAATAAAACATCGTGTGCTAACCGTCTCTTTGAAAGTTCGATTTCCCTCCTCTGTTACTCACTCTGGTTCAACCTTTTATTACATTATAACGACGCGCCACCTCTCTTTAAGTTAGGAAAGGATAAGTAAGGTTAGAGTATGGCTTGTGCATCGCTTCGCTACCACTCCCTTGGCTTTCGCCAAGCCTGATGCTTTATTTTAATATTTTGTACCGTGTGCTTCCATCCGCAGTCCCTCTCTGCTCTCCGTAAGAACAAATGTGTTGTGATTACGCTGTTTTAGTTAGACCTGCTCCTGATTTATTAGTGAAGCTAAAACGCAGGGAAAGAGCTTAGTTTGGTTACTTTTGAAGATACCCCTATCAATAACCCTATCATTTGAGAACTCTCGACGAGACCTTGTTATTGATGTAATTTTAATAGGTTTTATCTTTACCAGATTCTCGCTCTTTATTTCCCCGTTTTATCCTCATACTTAAAACAGAAATGTAAGCAGCTTTAACAAAGTAAGTTTTTATTGTGTAAAAAAAGTACATCGTAAAGCAGAAACATTTTGTTGGAAAGATTTATCTTTAGAAAGTACCAAAATCTAAGCTTTTCCCATATTTTATCGTACCCAAAACAGAATTGGGACTACCTAAAACAGGTGTTTATTTTACTGTGCTCACAATCAGCGTGATGATGAAAGGTAAAACAAGTGTTAGAAAATTTAACGTCGTCGCAAATTCAGTGTGAATTCTCGTTATTTTTATTGCGGATCAGCATTTTAGCAAGAATGGATTTTCGACATTTTTTCCAATCGGAACCCAGGAATGCCACCGGATGCGGCTCTGCTGACTTTGCACCTCGGAATTCCTTCCAATCAGCCCATGACTTCCTTCGTATGGGTTACATAAGCAAATCTGGGCACAGGTGCATACCGTTTGTGGAATCGTTGACGAACTATGTATTCACCCGACAGTTCTTTGAAAACACGCTTTGGCTGAAGTAATTTACACAAAGCTGAAGTCTCTCCATGTTAATGCGCACTGATCTTATTAACCAATAGTTGTTATTATGGTGATGAGCATGTTCATTGAAAGTACACGCTGTGCTAACGTATTGGGGTTTATTTGCCCGACTCTCGTCATTTAGTATACAGTGAGGTGGGAGGCTAGACTTGCTTCGAAATTTCCTCTATTAACCCACTACCGCCCAGCAATGCCGCGTTCGGCATCAGAAAAATTTATTTTAGAGGATCTTTTCAGTTCAGTGTTGTCAAAATTAAAAAAAAATGTCAACTCTCTGGAAACCTGAAATTTAATTATTTAGGCTTTTTCCAAAGCTTAAAATTGCGTATTTCAATGGAAAAAAATCCCTTCAATTTCTCTTAAGCTTAATTTTATTCCAGATTCATTGGGCTGTTATGGGTTAATGCGTCGTTATTTCCCCACTTGACAGTTCTGTTCTAAAAATACTTCACTATCGGACGCAAAAATAATGTGAAATTTTTCATATTATTCCCGTGTTCTGATCTTTCGGTTTTGATAATGGGCATCAGTGGCATACGACTTCGTAGGCTAGGTTAACTTAAGTTAGGTTTATCCTCTAGGTTTGGCTTACGGAGGTCAGATAAACACATGATAGTCTAACGCTGGTTACGTCAACGTATTTTAGGTACAGCTGGGTTATTTTAACATAGTGGAGGTGAACTTACATTGCTAGCTGAGGTAAATCTTGGCAAGTTGAACCAAGGTTATTTAAAGCAAGGGTAGATTAGCCAAGGTTAAGTAACCCAGGTTACGTTCACCCTTAGGTTTGGATTGCTTACATTAGATTAATCTTAGCCTTATGTTATTTAGATTTCTCTTGGTTATATGTCATCAAAAATGAGTTTCACCCACATTCTTTTGAATCAGTGAGAATCTCTGAGATTCAGTGAAAATTCACTATTGCTCCATTGAAAAGATTCAATGGTACTATATTGACTGAAATTCAGTGAATTTCTACTGAGTCTCAGAGACTCTCGCTGATTCCAATTTAGAGTGCAGGTGAGGTAGATATAAAGTTAGTTTAACCCAACCCAAAGGTTAAATGTGACCAAGCCTCGTAATGTGACGCAATTTTGAACCTGGGTGGAACACCACTGCTTGAAAATGCAACTTCACGGGAAAAAAGGTTTTGTTATACCAACAAAATCATTTGTTGAAATAAGGATAACAAAAATATTTTGTTACAACCGCAAAATGTTTAGTTCTATAAATAAAACCTCTGGTTGCTGCAGCAAAATTTTTGTTTGCAGCAACAAAAATTTTATTTGTTGTCCCTAATTTTGTTGCTGCAACAAAACCATTTTTTTTCCGTGTTTTAAACTGTAGGTGGAGGTGAAGAAGAGAAGATGGGCTTTCTTACCTTTCCCCTCGGCCAATGGGAGCGGAATTCCCTGAACGCCTTGCATGCGTGGGGCTGGGGCTCCGTGCGAAAGGTCCAGTCGATAGGCCCCTGTTGCAGAATGGGCCACATTAAAGGCACATCAACTATCGGGGGCTCGTCGCCTCCTGCCTCTATAAGTAGTATGTTCCATTCGGGATTTTCACTTAACCTGTAAAATCAAAACTTGATGTTTTACTTAATCCTAACCTAAACACAAACGCAATTGGCTACAATTTAAACAAAACACGCTTTCTAGGGAGTTCTCGCCTGTTTTAGGCGTGAAAGTAAAACGGGGTGGTACTTATTTTGATTATTTTTGAAGGTCTCGGTGAGAGCTGTCCATTGATGTGGCTGCACTTAGGTTTATTAGCATGAAAATTACCAAAATACATGCTATACCCCCGTTTTATTTTCACACCAATAACAGGTCATGAGAGAAGGGCAGCCCCCATTCGAATAAGATTTATACTGTATATAAGAATTCCCCAAAACAATTGGTTCACTTTAACTGTGTAGCTACAGTATTTAAATTTTATTCACTTACAATATGTATTGGATTCCACTGTAAATATTGCAAATAGCTGTGTGCACTTATTTTTGTTTGTCATCTGTGCAAATAACGGCAACTTCTGTTTATTGAATATTGCACTCAATAATAGCTCCAATGTCAGTTGTTTATTCGTCTTATTTTCTTTGGGGATGTAAACATTTTCGTCAGTTTTTATACACAAACAATATCATTCACAGAACCGGCGTAGGATGCAATTTTTCACTACTGGTATTGAAAAAACTTCCTCAGTTTTGAAACCATTACTCAAGAAGAAGGGAGTTTACCTGATGTCATAATAGGATTTCCGGCGTTTTTGGGTGTTCAAGGTTATTTATCTATATCTATATATCTCTGTATATATTTTTAAGTCTCATCAGCTCAATATTTATTCCGTACAGGGTGTAAAATCAAAGTTATGTTCACTAATAGTGCACTTCAACTGTGCACTCCGTCAAGGAGCAAATGGAAAATAATTCACTTCTTGGGAAACAGCATTAATTTTTATAAGGATTTGCATGACTTTAAGAATATCTTTTACTTATAACAAGATTACCTAAGGGTAGCAGACATTGCCGTTCTACTCGGGATTGTATTCACTCAGAAATTGGATAAAACTGCTGCAACGGATTTCCAACCTCGGTTTTGTTTAGTCGTAAAGGAAGTTATTTTTTTATTTTTTTTATTTATTTTTTTGTTTTTAACTAGGGCCTACTGTTTCCCCCCAAAATTTTTTGCTTAACTTTTCAATGCGATTCTTCCTTTTTACTTTTCAATGCTATTTTGAAGTTAGGATTTCATGGTCGGCTTGTACGATAACGTTGTAAGACGTTTTTGATTTTATTTTTCAAAAGCAAATGTTTTAAAATGGCAATATTGCTTTTGTCAAAAAAGTTCAACACTCTAAAACCATTTTGGATATTGATTTTCATCACTATTTATTTTCATGTCGAAGGTTCAGTAACATTATTAATCAAAGAAACCTTTTTCAAACTGATTAAATTGCTTCTATTAAAGCTACGCCTTTTTTATTCACATTGATACATGTAATTGGTAATTTTTATATAAAGGGTGTAATGCGATGATATTGGTTCTAAAAATTGTTAGATATTGGAGGCGACGTACCTGTTTGCGAGTACATTGCCTGCTGATCCACCGCCGACGATGACAAAATCGTACTCCTTTCTGATCTTGAGTATATCCACATCGACTGGCCGAGTGAGGGTATCCAAAATATCCGCGCGGAATTCCAGAATGACCATCCGCACTATAGATAGAAAGGCGAGGCCGGGGCCGATAGTAAGGGATGCCCGCAATGCGCTGTCCAGCGCAGGCAAGGCATCCATTTTGCTCGCACTGAGCCCTACTTGGTTTCTTAACTGACTTTTGCACGGCGGAATCCAGATTTGCCTGTCGTGGCACTTCGCTTTTTGTGGACACTGCAAAATGTTGGAACGCGGGTGTTTGATGGAGGGGCATTGCGCTCGTTCGGAAGAACATTTTTGGGACTGATAATTCGCAGTTCACGGAAAAGAGAATCTCGCTGCACGGGAAAAAAAGGTTTTGTTATACTAACAAAATCATTTGTTAAAATAGGGATAACGAAAACATTTTTTACAACAACAAAATGTTTAGTTCTGCCAACAAAACGCTTGGTTGCTGCAGCAAAATTTTTGGTTGCAGCTACAAAAATTTTATCTGTTGTTCCTAATTTTGTTGCCGTAACAAAACCGCACTTTTTTCGTGTGCTCTTACGAAATGATTTGTTTGAATACGCAAAGCAAAAGTGTTTAGTTCTCCCCAAAAATTATGTCTGATGACTCAAGTACCCGGATTTACACAGATAAAGCTAACAAATTCTTGGTAAAAGAATTTCTGCTGTCTTTATCAAAGGAAAGTTATTATTATCAGGAGGCGCCAATAACAGCATAATTTTCCGTAATCTGTAACCTAAGTTGACCTTGGTTTTCGATATGCGCAACCATACTTGGCCTGGATTTTCAGTAAATCTCACCTCCCTGGCCTAGGTCGCAAATGATTTTTAACTGAAAAAAAGGATTTTTTTTTACCCCAAAAAAATTTGTCAGAACAGGACAACAAAATATTTTGTTATAGCAATACAAATATATTGTTATAACAACAAAATGTACACTTGCATCAACAGAACGTTTTTTTTCTGCTGCAAAATTTCTGATTGCAACTCCAATGTTTATGTATATTTTTCCTAAGTTTGTTGTAACAAAACTATTTTTTTTCCATGAATCTGCTTTTTCCTACATTTGCATTCAAAAAAGTGCAGTAAGGGTGTTGGGAAATGTCATCTGTTAGACTGTTTTGAGTCACTGCTATGGCCACGTTAAACAAGTTAGTTCGTTTTTAAGCAAGGTGATAAAATTTGCTGGAACAATGACATATTTTATTATGTTCCTACTTTAACACCTACAGTCCTTTCAACATCAAACCTTCTTCATGATACAAATCTACGAATATTGAATTGCGAAGTACTGATTACTGCGGGGAATCGTTCGAAACAAAAACAACTGGAAAGCTGTAAAAATGAGCACAGTAGACTTGGAAAGATTTTTTTCCTCTTTTTTCTACCATCTTATGAAAAATAATAATTTTAACATATTTTATGCAGCGGCGCAATACAGACGAAATTCAATATCGTTATAACTATATGAAACTTTGGTACGAATATAAAGTTTCTCTGACTGTATTTTCGAGATGCTAATGATAGCCGTGTTTGCGGAAAAGTCATGTACTTTGATTTGAGAAGTTAGATTTTTAACCTTTACCAGTTTTTCTTCCTGTCGAGATTGTAGTCACCATTTTTGGGTTCCTGCGACATTCCTGTTTTCATTTATCTTCTTTTAATTTTCTTTTTTTTCCTGTACATAACCTCTGGTAATTTTCATTTCTGTAGTAACATCTCAACAGTCATAGTTATTATTTTTATTGATATCGTAAAAACTGGATTCTGACAAGCTGAGGAAGACAATGAACCCAAACTGTAGGCTGTCGTATTACTTCATATGGGATTACGTTGTCAAAAGAGCTGATGGTCAACACTCAAAGAAAGCTTGCTTCTCGGTACTTCTCTGCAATTCGCATGGAAGGCAATTTCAGACAGTGCGTGGGCCCATAAGTAAGATTGTAGGTTATAAGTTCAGCTGCACTTTTCTGATGCGTCTGCAAGAAGCGTTCCCTGTCTGCCCTCTGTCCAAATTTGCTGACCTTATTTTAATTAATGGTTGCTTATGCGTTCTAAATATCGAAAACGAAAAGATTAGTCTTTTATTGCTTCATTTTGTTTTCATGTAACTTTTAGGTTTTTTGTTAGCCATTGGTCCTGGTCATAGGATCGCACGTTAAAAAGAGGTTCGTTACTTTAACAGCAAGATTTGTGAAAATTGAAAACACAAATCTTGTTGTTTAAATTTTACATGTTGAAAAAATGTTTGAATTTTCAAGCTTTACTTTTATAAAAACATCCAAACTTTCTAACATTTTTTTTTCGTCGCCTCTATTTCAAGGTAGTTGGAACAACCTAGGTCATGTGGACAGATATCCAACCTACAGCTTGTATAAAAACCTTTCGTACGTCAAGACACATCATATTGCATAAAATAAGGGGGTTACCGCACTGAATTCTGAAGGAAAAAGTGGATTTGAAATTTAGGCAAAATATATGGGCTTAACGGGATAATGCTCACTTCAAATGTTGTTTTTCTCTCTAGAGTTGGATTTTATGGAGAGATTTTATCCAAAAACTATATTTAGGCAAATCTTATCCGTGCCAAAGAATACAGATATAGAAAATAGGGGGTAACCGTGGAAATAATAGAAAAAAAAATACATCTTAAGGCTGAGAATTTGCTCAATTTTTGTAAAATTTGAGTTAAGCGTGATTTTGAAGCTGTCGAACTTGCTCCAAAATCACCGTAATGATGTTTCCAGGAGACTAAAGAAAACTATAAACTTTCTTAAAACCCTTCAAAACAATTTTAGAGGTTTTAGAGGAACTTTTTTTTAGGTGGTCAGCGAATTGGGCCACGCTCGGTCTTACTACCTTAACGAACATTTTATCGCAAACACCAAACCTCTCGATGTGTAAACTTATTAAACATTCAGTTGAACTTGAATCGAATAGAGTTGCATGATGAAGCCCGAGAAGAATCAGGTTCTTTACAATAACGAACAAGAAAAACAAAGTACAAATATTTATTTACAAAACTATAATTTACAACACATATTATACTAATTATCTTTTTACAGTATTTCATACAACTTTTAAGTTCCTACGTTGACATGGTATTGCAACTTATCTGTGATCATAATGTAAATTTTCCTTTTATCTTTGGCAATCAACGTTACTCTATTTATTGAATAATTTCGTTGTAGCTTTTTGAAAGTTCAGAATTGAAGGAAATATTTGAATATCAAATGAATTTATTATTTCAAATAGCGGTTACCAATTGTCAGAATCACAGTATGACCCGTTCTGTCGCACTTTCGCTGGTATTCATAATCTTTTAGCACGCAATCTAGAAGTACAGTAGATTATCAATACTGGCTTTTTAGAGTCGTTTAGAACTTTTCAGGATTGTAAGTGCAAAACCCATTCAACATCATTTAAGCTGAACATCACAGATGTAAGAATAATAACCTGCAAGTTCCACGGCCTTGCCTCCGTGTCCATTTCTTTTAAACACAGAAACATGACAAAAAAAATGTAGTTTTTGTACAACGCCCGGGAATTCCCAGTGGGAAGCCAAACCACAACAGGGTTTGTGGCGAGAAAGAGAGGAAATAAGGCAGCCTACAGTGTCAAGGTAGAGGACAGAAAAATTTCGAGACGCATAAGTCAAAAGTACCTTTGGTGGACATTCATGCTGTAAGTTGTTCTCTTTGTTATAGTCATATTCATTCATGTCGACTTTAAAATGTGGGAATGATGTGTTTTAGCCTAAGGTTAAGTGGCATTTTTTCCTTAGGGCAAAACTTAGATTTTGTAGCTTTTTCGTAGTTATGTGTAAGTTTAAAAATACGAAGAGGGTGAATTGTGACTCTCATATCCAATTTAAAATATTTTTTACCCTTAGGGAAGGCTTTCTACTCGAGAAGAGCACCTTTCGAGGTCGCTATTTCCGCTGACATTGAAAATAATAAAGTGATTGTTCATAAAAGTGGACAACATTATGAAGATGTTTCTCAATGACCTAACTCTATGACAGGCCTGCTGGTGCCTAGGATTCTTGTGTAGGGAAATATGAAAGAAGGATTAATGCTGAATACTGTAAGCCCTGCCGGCGACAAATATTGAAAACTCAATGCATGCCAATATTTGAACTCGTTTCCTGGTCTACCAGGATCTCTACAATAGGTTTGTACATTGAATTTACCGCCCGTAATGAATCAGCAAATATGCTGCCGATTAATATTTGTCATGGACCGATATTGTCTCCTCTTCAGGGAGGGGAAAACTAGACTTTATATTAGTAGATATAATTATATCTACTTATATTCTCAATGATAGAAAATATTAACAGAAATTCTCTCGAAAGGATTCCGCCCCTATTTTTTCGGGTGTTTAAAAATCCTGTTTTGAATAAGCCTTTGCCGGTTTTTGGCACGGAGTTGAAACGGATGTGACGTGTAGGCCTGCTTCAGTTACTATTCCAGCCAGACATAATCGACGTCCTTATCAAACGAAAGGTCTTGGCAAGAGCTTCCGATTGACATGGTCACAGTATGCATGTTCTGAAAACTAACCGAGATTCGTTTTTGATTCCTAACACAGTAGATGGATCACAACGCTTCTCCGTACATTAATACTGCTAACTTTTTGCTCCAGCACAATGGTTCCCCAAAACTGGCTTTGTGGATGGTCACTCAACACTTCCGTTCTACGTTACAGTAATCAAACCGTCCCGTTTAAGGCTATTTTGAATTCCAAATTTGTGGCTACGAGTATCAAGTATTAAAGCCGTGGCATGTGAGTTACCGTTGTTGGGAAAATCACCATGCGCAGACGAAGAGTTACTGTGGTATGTTCGGAGCTAGGAAGTTACTTTTGTATAGACCGGAGCACAAAAGTTTCCTTAGTATAGACCGGAGCAAGGAAGTTGGCGTACCTAATGTGGGTTGAGATGGAAATTCGTCTTCCTCAAATAAATAAATCTAAAATGTCGTGGCGAGCAAGGATGATGATGGCGATGAAGATGATGACGATGCACAGATCACTTTCAAGTCTGGATAGCATTGGGGCTTTGAGGCCTCAGCCAAAACTCCTTGATGAGGTCGGCGCCCTTTTCAGCGACCATGATGGTCGGAGCGTTGGTGTTGCCGCTCACCAAGGTCGGCATGATGGAGGCGTCGATGACCCGGAGACCGCGGATGCCGTAGACCCTGAGCTGAGGGTCGACGACGGCGTCGGGGTCGGACGGAGGCCCCATCTTGGCGGTGCCGACGGGGTGGTAGATCGTACACGAATAGTGCCGGATCATGCATTCCCAGTAAGCATCTGTCCACATGGGGACCGCCACGCACCCGGGGAACTGAATCTTGTGGAGCTGGCTGCCGTACCTGGACGCACAAGAATATCATGATATCGTCTATGTACTCATACTTAAATTATATCGGATATGAGTAGCCAGGTGCGGGAAGTCGGCCAATACGCAAAAACTCGAACCTCACATCAGCTTACCTAACGTGGACTAAACCTAAAATGGCCTTACCTAACACGAACTTACGTAGCCTTACCTTATCCAGGCAACCTTTCCTACGAAACGTAATCACCACACAGCGGATTTAGGAGGGGGGGGGGGGCATGGGGACGATGCCTCCATGCCCTCCCGCTCAAAACTTCAGTAAACACAAAGCATTTCTCCAATTTAAAAATATATACGGCAGTAACTTTTTTTAATCACGCTCGGATGACCGAGGTGTTCGAGAACGTGTCTTCAGACGTAGACGGTTTTATCCTCTATCAAACCGTAGCTTTCAGTCGAGTTCTGTCGGAAGAAATTTGCATGGAAGAAAAGGTCTGTTGTCTCGGATCTATATGTATGTTATTTCGAACATCTCGAACCTTACGGTTACTTTTTGTCTGCGTGACCTTACATCGCGGGGAGGATTGGGATGGATGCCAACTCACATGTGACGTGGGGAAAGGTGGGGTACAGAATTTGGGACAGAACAGCGTGGCATGATCTGTTCACGCTCTCCGATGCGATTAAAGTTCCTACTTACGGTTCAACCGTTGTCGTATTGACCAGACTGTCTCAAACCTAAGATAATGACGTGAAAATCCTTTCGAATCAGGAGGAGAACTCCGTTTCGTTAGCACAAAGATCCGTTCTTGGAAGATAGCCGAACATAACAATCCCATCGGCGACTCCACTTTCGCGATAGTTGACGTACCTTCGGAATGATTTAGTATTGCTGATGGCGATTCCAATCTTGACACCTTCCACCAGGACTTTGATATCTTGTGGGTCTAAAAAGTAGTTGGGGTAAATGAGCGGATAATCGAATGGGTTCTTGGAGCGTAGCTTGATCACTCCCTTAGAGCGAGGCCGAAGGAGGACAGGAATGACCGACCACACGTCCTTGTTGCTGATCGGTTCGAACACCTAAAACGAGAAAAAGTGGATAACGTACGTACAGGCATGGCTCGATTTTACAGACGACACTCAGTTTGTAAGATGGCACTTATACTTCTTGTGATTTGTTGTGGTTGACCATTCCCTTTCATTTCATCAGGGTGATTCACGAGACACAACCACGTAGGTTAAGTCAAACCTAGTTAAGATCGACCTAGGTTAGGTTAACCCGGGAAATTTTGCAGTAACAGATTTCTGCAAAACTTACCAGGGTCAACCTAGGTAAGGTCAACCTAGGTGAAGTCAACTGATTGTGAGATTAAATCAACTTAGGTAAACCAAGGTTAGGTCTACCTCGGCCAGGTCAACCTAGTTTTATAAACCTACGTTATTTTGACCCATTTTAGGTTTTTCCAATCTACTTTCAGCTATTCTACTTTAGTCTAATCTTGTTTAGGTTGACTTACTTTAAATTAATCGATTTTAGGTAAACCTTCTTAAGGTTAACAAAGGTTAGATCAATTAACTGTAGGTCAACCTCCAATATGTTAATCTACTTTCGTCAACCTACATTGTGTTAATCTACTTTAGGTCAACCTTAGTCATGTTAATCTAATCTATGTCAACCTACACTATGTTAATCTACTTTAGGTCAACCTACGTTACGTTAATCTAATTTATTTTAAACTAAGTTAGGTTAAGATAAATCACGCCCCTTGTGTCTCACTTCACCGTTGCTCTCTTGACTGTGACCGTTAGGTTTATTTAGGTTAAGCAGTGCATTGCTCGGAGCCTCGTCGCTTTGCTTGGCGTAGCGACGAGAGTTGGGAAACAAGAGGAGTAAATACAACCTTTAAAATAAAATCGCTTGCCTTTACAGGCGACAGCTTACCGAGTTGTAGAATTCGTCCGTAATGCCGTGCGCTTTTCGGATGTGCCGACCACCGTCGGAGTTTGTCGAACCGGACACGAAGTGGAATTCTATATCGGGCCAGTCGTCACTCGCGTTCGCGTACTTAGTATTGACGAACGCCAACCCTTCAACGCCTGAAAATAAATAAAAGTGCATTTATGAATGCAGTAGTAACATGTTTTCAGAGAT
>Ga0058701_10004081_pt1 | contig 11765 bp, 3 predicted proteins | sample AgamicOrMae_FD_97039 | JGI IMG/M metagenome (GOLD analysis project Ga0058701, IMG submission 97039) | Agave microbial communities from Guanajuato, Mexico - Or.Ma.e | ecosystem: Host-associated > Plants > Phyllosphere > Phylloplane/Leaf | place: Guanajuato, Mexico | collected 2012-06-04 | reverse complement strand
TAAAGGTAAACAAAGCTTACTGGAAATAAGGGGCCAGCTTTCAATTACATATTTCTCTCTCCCTCACCTCACCTACGCAGTGTGCGCCGTATGATTTTCTGTCCTTGTTTGTTTAATTTGAGAATACCTCTCCAGGGTTAAAGAAGCTTTGCCCAACAGGTTACTGTTCCACCAGTGAATCGCAGCGTGTATCAGTTGAGCTGTTTTCACTTTGAAGTTTTATAAGCACTTGATTTCTTTTCTCAGTGTCCTATTGATATGAGAAGAGTGCTCTGCGAAAATATTCTTTTGATGGGTGGAACGGCTATGGCGCTCGGAATGTGCGCTAGAATCCAGCAAGAGCTCTGTCACCAAGTAACTCTCCCGCCTTACAAGGAAAAGTTCAAAGTCAACGAGTTTAAATTTCACTTCGCTGCCGCCAAAGAGAATTACACTGCTTGGTTAGGAGGTAAGAATGAAAAACCCGCCGCATAAATTTGAATACCTCCTTGAAAACCCGCCCTATGAATTTACCCACATAGCTACACTGTTAGTTTGAAAGGTTGGAGTTTGCACCTCTTGTGTTCCACCTTGCGTCGAGAAGACTAGCCTGGCATTAGGCACCTAACCTTACGGGTACCAAGTTAGATGGCGTTTAAGCTGCGACAAACTTAAACATGGGCGGTAGCCGAGCGGTGGCAAAGCAAGGAGACTGACTAAATCAAGGTTTACCTTACCTACACGACACAGTTTCATTTCTTTAATCCTTACAATTTAATTAAAAATGAAATCAAGGTGGAACATAAGAGGTGTAAAATACAACTTACAAAATTTAAAGCGTTGGGTTCTATGAAATGTCTGTAATTGAAATGTGCTCCTTTTGTCCTGTTTTAGGAGCAATCTATGGTGCCACAGATTGGATAAATATTCGTTCCTTGACCAAGAAAACCTACATGTCTGAAGAACGAGTACCGGACTGGGTCAATTTGTTGTATAACGTCGAAGTGCCCGGCACTAAAAGATCTTTGTAAAAAAATGTTCTGCGCAAAGCTAATTTATTATTTCAACGTTAATGTTGTTACTTTCCTGTTAACTTGTACTCAAACTCGTTTTTGATAATTATATACCCGTACTTCGAAATTGGTTCGCCACCTTATTTTGTAATACTTTTCTCAATCATTCAAATGCAAGATAAACGACAACTGTTGTATACGCCGCGCAGCTTGGTTATTTCTTGTTAATATTCATAAAAATTTTTGACTGCCCAGACTTTTTATGACTGCTCCGTTTTTTTTTCCCGGATTTCCATCAGTAGTTGGCTAATCCAAAAGTAATTTAAGACCACCAAAGTAATTTTTCTTGTCGCTTTTCTGGTTTCTGGATCGATTGTATCCGGAAACGACATAATCTACGGGAATGCATAGGTGAAAAGTAAAAACAAGTCAGGTTAATTTGAACAATCAAACTTGATTTAATCAGCACTTACAGGTAATGAAAGCACTTCGTGCATTTCCGCATACTTAAATTAAGAACAGATTAAAATAAAATAAGAAAATGGAAGCTAAAACTGAAAGCAATTGCCGATGACTGTACAAGATGTGGACCCTGTTTGTACAGATTCTCATCAAAAGAATATACATACCCCGACAAACACAAAACCATCATAAAATGATTACAAAATTACACGTACTCGGAACTAAAAAGTCTATGCCTACTCAGCACAGTTTCGGACGATTCACCTCTCTCTCACACTCTCGCCTATCCTTTGTTCGTCTCTCTTCGTCCCTAGTATACTATGCAGCTCTTTTTTGGTTCGTAGTTAACAAAACTAAGAGGTCAGCTCTAAATCACACATTCACATTCAGTACAGAACTCACGTCTATACTTTAGGATTAGTTTACAAAATTAGACTATAAACCTACAAAACAACTGTAGTATGTACAGAAACCTATTACACGAGCAAGCTAAATCACCTTTTTCACTATATAAAATCGAAGTATGTCCGTTTCATAAATATTCTTAAAATGATTCCAAGCAATATGTACAACAAACCGTAGACGGGAATTTTTTCTTTCCAGTCATAAACGTGCATTCCGTAGAACCTACTTCAGCCACCCTCCCGCGCGCGTTTAAATCGAGAAAAATTTACGGCGTACTCTCTTTACAAAGCTTATAAAAAGCTGGTACAATCTGAGCAGGTTACACTGTACTTCAGCAGCCGTAAGATGGATGTTTAAGTGCAGGGAAAGTTTCGTTTCCTAAATGACTACTGAGATCTCCGACCGCCCAGATAAGTCATGAGATGTGTCATCACTTACGAGAAAATTGATCGTCTTAAAAATATTGCTTTGCAACGAATCATGATCCCCACCAAAAACACCCCGCGTATACTTTTGAATTTTAAAAAAAAAAAATGGTTTATGGCAGTACTTGATCACTCATTGTAAAGAACATTCATTCACGACGGGGCAAGACGTTTTCAGATATCCAAACAAAACATTACGAGAAATTTCCCAATTTACAGGATCGGTCAACAAGTATAATAACGATATGTAATTTACGCTACGTATGAAATTTACGTTGAAAGTGCGAGTATCAGTTTAAAAAGCTTCAGGGCTCAAATCTTCTACGACCAATATAGGGAATCCCAAGGTGCTTGTAGGAACAGATATACAGCAGTTGAAGTCTGCTATTCAAATAAAAAGTTCGTTGGCGGGAAAGGAAAGTCGAGTTAAGCCTTGCTACAACCGAAAAGGGGCAGGTGTTATTTTATAACCTTGGTTAAATCACGTCAGTGTCATAAAATGTGACCCGGCTATGATCTTGTTCACCAACTTTTGCCCGGAGAATGATGGAAGTTTTCTACTCCAGGAAGTAGCAAAACTTTTTGGCCTAAATTTTCACTGCTGGTGTTAAGGAAGAGATCGAATTTTTGTTTTAGCGCAAGCTGAGGTTGCAATAATCGCTTAAAATACAGAAACTATAAAGGTTTTCGTCGCTGAAAAAACATTTCCAGTGAGTTGAGAGCTCCTAATTGGGATAAAATGGCTTAAGACAATCACTGTTTTGGTAAAATCGAGATCAAAAGTGCTGTTGCTTTTAAATGAGCTATTCCATGCACATGGGCGACATGACTTTTGACCTCGACTGTACCGACTAGTAGTTAGTTTGGATTGTACAACGTCGCATTTGATTTTTTATCACAGTTGAAGCTTCAAGATCCATCCACCACGCTATGCCTGAACAGGGTTGCAGGGTTGTCATGCGTTCAAGAAAGAGACACCATAGGAAGGGGACAACTAACTCATACATGCACGTAAGACATAAGGCACGTAAAATGCAGACGATGCAATCGATAAGAGACACACAGAATAGGTTCAGCAAAAGATGGGATGAATACTACCAAGCCTAAATGCAGCACATATTACATAGGAATTGTAAAAGCTAACAAAATAGTGACACCTGATTAGAGAAAAACCGAAAGAAAGATTTTTATTCTTTAATAACAAACTTTATTCTAACGGTCATTTTTAACTTGAACAATAACATGCCAGGAGGAGTAATTTAAATGTTATGAAAGAACAATAAGCTTCGCAATGCAAACTAGGTCATTGCTATCCCGCTTTTGAGGTTTATTCTCATCTCCTTACTGCACCTTACCACACGGTTTAAAGCACCTCTCACGGTATACAACAATCATGCCTCACTCATGATCAGCAAAATGGTAGAAAAATAGTTCAATCCTATACACACTCCCAAAAAAACAAAACAAGCCTTGTGAATCACTAACTCAACTAATCGTACCAGTAGTTTTTTGAATACACTGGTTCAATACAAGTTTTTCACTGCCCGATGGGTTAAATTAGCAATAAATAAATAAATAAAAAAATGGCCTTCAGAGCATCCTGTTTTAATATTTTTTGATTCTGAGACGAGAAAAGCGTTATCTTTGATAGCGTTTGGTGCGATAAAACAGGGTGAATCAGGCTTTCCTACTGCTTTGCAGAAACTAAGAAAACTCTTGAGGCACAACTGAATGCAGTGCTCTCTCTCCTAACATTGTCTTTCATTAAAAGAGAATAGAATTCGGTCACGAACAGAGTTCACATACTTGACTGTTAATTACAATAGGAGTGGATGTTGACATACATGTTCACTTTAAGTCGTAACTGTCGAGGCACCGTTACAGAACAGGGATGTGCAAACACAAAAGCACAGAATCTTAGGGGTACAAGTACGGGTTCCCATAGAAATAATAAATATCCAACACACTCCCAACCGACAGCATTTCTAACATTAAAGATATCAGTCGTATATCATTTCTTAATTGACCGTAAGTAGTCAATATCTTTCAGTCTTAGCACAGTTGCAATTCCAGCTCGATTGAAAACTTTCACTACTCCGGGGCAGACATTCCGTTTTATAACAATCAACGCTTCGTTAAGAGCGAGCGCGATTGTATTTCACAAGGAGAATTCAGAGAAAAAAAGTGCTGGACAACAGCACTGGTCATGTGCTATTGGGCAACAAGGCGGTTCTGGTTCATATTTCATCCCCACGGGGACTTCACTTAAAATGAGTACTAGTATAGTCTAACTTAGACATCGCCACGAAAAAAGCCCCAAAAAAGAAAAACTTCCTTTGTCTCTTTAAGTACAACTCGACAATAAGGGTTGGTCTGTATTATGGAACTAGTCTCAAAGATCTGTTAATAGCGGGGTAGCTACAAGGATTGACAGCAAAATCCACGGTTATAGGACCCAACAAACCCATGAAAGCGAAATTTTAGAACATATTATACAAAAATAAGGAGGAACAATTTGGGAATATTGCTAAAAAGGCTTATTATTGCTAACAATCAAATCGGCTGGAAATTCTCAGACGGTAAGAACCAAAGGGTTTAGCAACAAGAGCATTCGCTTGAAAGAAAGCCCTTGGGTGGATACCTAGATACGCAAGTATGTACATTTTTCCACACACGTTTTTTCTTATTTGCTATCAGATTGCGTCGAGGCCTGCCATGCCGAATGAGACTAATATGTAAAATATCGAGGAAGCGGCTGAGGCAATACAGTAAAAAAAAATCATACGATTCTTGTTTAACAGCAAATACGGTTTTCCGCAACGGTTCTAGCGAAAATTACCAGGACGAACAACTATTAATTTTCTCAAATAATCAGCTCAGCCTGTTTCGAAGAATAGGACTCACTGACACGATACTATTTTGTCCCACGAGACTGGTCTCTTTCTGTCAGAAACTTTCCGCGATATCTTTCATACTTCATACATTCTGCCTCGATATTTTTCATACCTGTTACAATCTGCCAGTCTTCCGCAGTACTTTAACTCTGCTTGTCAGCCGAAGAAATTCCAAGAGAAATGCAAACCGCATATCCTTAATCGGTCAGAAAACAACGCACGAAAAACGATCCAACACTTAAAATAAACGTCACTTGAAACGACAGAGAAGATGCTTTTTTTTTAAGTGTGTGTTTAAGTGATAATTACAACTCCTTCCGCTGCGTGTACAGCAAATCTACATTTCGCAGACCGGAAACCAGATACTCACAAATGACGTTCTTGTTGCACAACGTGCACGTGATTGTTTTGCAAAGGTTTTGGGCAACGCGATGCACATTATACCCCACTACTTGCTACCAACTGTGCTATTTACATATGTACATACGAGAGAAAGAAACTACAATTGCTTAAGACGCGTCATCACAAACGTGAACAGGGAACCTGCAAAGATGACCATTGTACGAGCTTCACAAGTCACGCACAGACAGAGTTGCAACCCTCCTTCCATTAAAGGGGGTCGCAACCAAACTGACTGTACTCCTGTTTCACTCATTCCGAGTGAATATACACCAAAACTGAATACTAAAAAACAAAATAGTTACCGAGCACTGTTTCCTAAACCGAACCCCGCTTGTATCACAGTGATATGAGGCATATTTCAATGCCCAAAGAAACTAGAAAAAAAAAGTGTTACAAAAGTCTGTGCACGCCGTGCGACTTCGTTGGTATTTTCTTGAAGTCATCACTTCAGCGTTGCTATCATTGACCGTAAGAGCTAAACAGATCGTCGAAGCATATCTTTAATGGCAAACATGCTACGACGTCTGTTTGATATTCGGAAGATGTCCCTCAAGTCGAGGCTGACTCCACTGTAGCTATCACTAAGTCACGGATGATAACCCAAAACACGAAACCAGATCTCACAGTCAGTGTCAAACGAAATTGACTAGGCACAGTCTGAGAAGGCGGACGCGGCGAAAGATCAGTTGGGGAAGGCGTCGCCGGCGACCGGCACTACGTCCGCTGCTATCGGATGGATCGGATTAAGCGCTGCGCCCGCGGGAATCGGAGCCACGAGGGACGGTGACAGCGAAGGCGCGATGGCTTGGAGCGGCCCGGCGGCCAGCAGCGCCGCTGGGCCCGGGGAGGGCGACAGCGAGGCGCCGGCAGCTAGCGGGTCGCACGCCAGAGCTCTCGACGGCACTAGTGTCGTCAGCTTCATCTCACTACTGACCACATGCGTCACCTGGGGAGAAGGGTCCTTGGGCTGGGCGGGCGGCGCCTCGATGGGCGTGATTTCTAACTGGGGATTGAGCTTGCACTCGTCTGTCCGCTCAGGCTCGTCCCACATGGTGATGGCTTGATCGCTAGACGTCACGGATCGCACGTCACAGATCATGGGCACGAACGACTCCTGCGCGCCGCTCATCTCGTCGTCCTCGCAGGCCTTGTCCGCGTCGGAGACGACCTCCTTGGCGGCCTCCGACGCGCTGGCGCGCCGCTGGCTGCTCTTGCTCGGGCTCCCCTGCGCCGGGCGCCGCCCCTTCTTCTGCTGGTCAATCTGTCTCTGCTGTCGCAGCGCCTGCAGTTTCTTGAATTGAGCTATCGTCAGGGAGAAGGACTTACCGCCGGCGGTGACTTGAACGAGGTGCTGAGATTTGCTGCTGGGGTTGGATGGCTTGGCGTCGACCTTTAGGCCCCCAGGGCCGGGCGACAAGGACGGCGCCACCGCCGCGCTGTTGCCAGCGAAGATCGGGGTGATGGAGGCGGACAGGTTCGGCGAGGTGGAGGGCCGCGGCTGGGCCGAGGCGCTGGGGACGATGCTTACGAACCCGCCCGACGAGGCCCATGAGCCCGGCCTGGCGGAGCGCACGGCGCCGAACGCCTCCTTGGCGGGCGGCGCCACGTCCTGAGCGGAAGCCGCTCCCGTCGAGGACGCCGGCACGGCCGTCAGGCTAACCGAGCTCGTCAGGTTGACGACGGGGGTGGCCGACACGAAGAACGGCCGGCTCGTAGACGCGCTCTTCGCGACGGGCTCCCACACCGAGACGGGCGGCGCTGGGGGTTTGGGCAGGATCTTCTGCGGCTTGGCCGCCGCCTTGGGCGGGGACTTGGGCTTCGCTGGCGTCGCCTTCTGGGGCAGACGCGGGAGCACCACTTTCAGCTGGGGCGCCGGAGGGGCAGGCGCCGATGTGCTCAGCGTGGAGGCGGCGGGCGCGGCCGGCGGGGCGGCCGGCGGGGCGGCCGGCGAGGTCACCGGCGGGGGCTGCGGGGGCACAGCGGACTTCTCCGAGGGCTTCTTCTCCGGTTTAGCCTGCGAGGACGCAGCTGCAGACGCAGCGGTCGCCGGCGGCGGCGTCGCCGCAGCTTGCGGGGGCTTCCTGGAATACGTGGTTTCATAAGCCTTGAGCCTATTCTGGACGCTCCTGGTGTAGGAATTGGCGCGCTCGGTGGTGGCCGTGAGCGTAAGCTCCCCTTGGCGCCAGTATCGCTCCATCAGTACCAGGTGGCGGATGAAGCTCGACTGGCTACCGTAGGGTCGCTGCAGCTCCTGCCACAGCCGCTTGGTCTCCTTGTCGAACTGCAGCGTCGACGTGCAGCGCTCCCAGTCCTTCTGGTCGGAGGGCACGTCCTCCTGGAACTGGATGTTGGCGTGCAGCGCCAGCTGGTCCTCGCCGGGGAAGAAGGGCGGGATGTCCTTGCGGACCCACTCGGCGCTCCCCGACAGGGGGTTGGTCGTCACGTTACTAAGGCACAAACGGAGGGGGGGCTGGCTTTTGGCCGCATCTGTTCTCTCGGTCGCACTGTCACTGTGTTCCCCTTTGTCCTTCTTGTGGAGGGCGCCGGCGCCGGCGCTGGTGCGGGCCTTCTTCTTGGGCGCCTCGGCGGCGGCGTCGGCGGCGCCGGCCGCACCACCTTCGGCGGAGGCTGTCCCGGCGGGCGGCGTGGGGTTGGAGCGGGCCCGCCGCCGCTTCCCCTTGGGGTGCTCCTCGGTGCAGCTGCCGTCCCCTGAGGGGGACACGGACCTGTCCTTGGGCACATCCAGGTCGCCCTCCCCGTTGTCCTCGCTGCCCGACACCGCGATATCGTGATTCCTAAGAATCCTGAAACACAACGTCAAAGTGGGCGTTTATCGAATGCTGAATTCCAAATCTGATGGGGGCAAGCCAAGAGCCTTGCTTTGCTGTAGCCCTTACCTCTTTCGATAACTATTGAAGAATTCGCGTTGGTTAGACGACAACGTAAAATGAGATCGAGGATGCTTCACTCTCATCGTGGCATAGTAACGACAGAGTTTACAAACAAACAGCTTATCGGAGAGGCGTGCAGGGATCCCTGAAAACCGATAAACAACCATCAAACTCATGAAACTGGCCGAATTAAGAAAACTGGCGAACACCACGTATACAAACAACCGATCCTTAATGCACGCATATCGAGGTCAACTTACCGTCCGCTTCCAAAATAAGGTTGATCTCCCGCACTTCCGTCAGGTTGTACATGTGGCTTCTCGTGAGGCGTCTTTTGCAAAGGCCACAAACCATGAAGTAATCCATGTAGCTATAGTGTTCAGCGCACAAGGGTAGTGGTAGCTGAGGGTTTACTAGATCTAGATTCACGGGGCACTGTGAAAAAAAACAAAAACAAATATAAGTTCACAGAACAAACAGAGTAAGCGTCGAAGGTTATGTTGCTCGACAGAAACTTTTCACATCTGACGCTTCACCGAAAACGGCAAAATGTCTCTCAAAATATCTCGATATAATGGTCAAATTCTGGTGAACAGAACTTCACAACGCACTTTCTCAGGTAAGATTAGGAATGATAAGGGTGGATCAGGACAGAAAAGGTTAGGTTTGATTAGCCTAGGAAAGGTAAGGAGACGCCAGATTAGGAGGAGTTAGGTTTGGGAAGGTTAGGTTAGGGAAAGTTAGGTTGCGGAAGGTTAGATTACACAGGGTTGAAGTAGGAAAGATTAGGTTAGAAAGTTCCGATTAGGGAAGGTTTGGTCAGGATAGGTTAGGTTTCGGAAGGTTGGGCTCCCTCAAGTCTGCATTTGCCAGACCAACTATAAAAACGTAATCGTCTGATAAGAGATAATCGGGCAACATACATTGCAGTCTGCTTTCAAGCGACTCACCTTTTGCGCCACGCTCTTCCTTATCTTGAAATACCACTTCTTCCTGAGGGAATGCACTGCAGACTGCGGACAACCATTGACACAGCACATAGCCTGCGTTCCGGAATACTTGTTCTTCTCTCGCCGGCCCCCCGGCGGCTTGTACGACGGGCAGTTCGCTTTGCGGTCCACGTAGCGAATGCACGCGTCACACAGGCACGAGTCCATCGCCAACTGAGTTTCAACTGCACACAAACAAATTCAAATTAAGGCGGGAAAACTAGAGCGGTTTTTCGTAAACGATTCCAAGAGCAAACCTTCCCTACATATTCTTATATTACAGTCGACGGGTGCAGGGTACAATATAGCATGGTCAAAATCACTGCTACGTCCCAAATGGGGGGCATTCGATAGCGCCAAAAACCACAAGCGCCAACGCCGCAAGCGCCAGTCCGTAACCGCCAAACGAGAAAAGTCGCAAACAGACCTAACATAGGTTAGGTCAAGTTAAGTTCGGTTAGGCTAAGTTAGGTTAGGTAAGGTTAGTATTGCGGTTAGACCTTTGGCGTTTGCGACTTTTCTCGTTTGGCGGTTACGGATTGGCGCTTGCGGCGTTGGCGCTTGTGGTTTTTGGCGCTGGTGACAGCTCCCCGTCCCAAATTACACCAAAAAGATGAGCTAAGCACTTCAATATATCGAGCTATACACGAGAGGATATCATCTTCAATAATTCTCAGGTTTTGCTCTGGTTAGTCCAGATCTAACCCCAAAAGTAAGTCCCCAGACAGCGAATAGACGTCTAATACTCGACGATCTATAGATCGGCTATGTGGCCGCAAATCTGATGTCTATTAAGCATCTAAAGACGTCTAATAGGCGAACACTGTTCAGAGGAATCTACCAGTCGTAAACGTAGACGTCTAATAGATGTCTAGTAGACGTCTAATAGACATCAGATTTGCAGGCCACTTAGCCCATCTATAGATCGTCTAGTATTAAACGTCTATTCGCTGTCTGGGTCTGTTAAGAATAGAGTTGCGCACGTTGTGTTTTCGTACCTGCGAGAATCTTCATTTGTCGCTCCCTGCTCTTGAGCTGCGCTATGTGGCACGGCGTGTCGAGTGAGCCGAACTTGCCGAAGCAGTAGCTGCACACGTCCGAGCACAGTCGGCCGGGATGGATGGAGAACGAAGAGCTCTTCTCGGGTATAACCAGGCTTCCAGGTTGTTTACTGCCAAAGAGAAATGCCTCGTTAATGACCGCCAAGTCCTAGTGCCATGACCTTTCGAACCGCCCCTCACCTTTTTCCGTCAGCATCCACATTGGCAGCAGCATCCGGGAGTACACTGATTGCCGCGCGATCTGCAAAGTAACAACAGTCATAAATCCGTCAAAAAGTGAAAAACTCGAAAGCGAAAGGGTACTTACAGTCAGTTAAACTCAACAATGCGGTCTCCACCGATCCGTTGCCCTGAAACAATAAACCATCGAATTATAATCACAACTGCGGTTGGAGGGTAGTACGTGCTGTTCATCCGTAGCGTTCGCAAACTCGACACTATCCGACTGTTGATTTAACGAAGGCTTCTTCCCTGTTCTTTCTCGTCACAAGAAGTTTACCCCAGTGTCGACTCGCACGCAAACTCTTATTACTCAAACATTGGGCTTTCATGACTTGCGTTGAAGTCTCCTACTATAACTGCGTGCTTGTCAAGAGCGCGCGAATAGATTGTTTTTAAAAGTACACCATCACGATTGGTTAATTTTTTGCAACAAAGATTAATTAATATTACTTCAGCGTAGCGTTCTTGAGGGAATTCATCAGATCATGGTTAGCTAAAGACTTCGCTCGTGTTACTCTAGATATGCTGCTCACCAGGCTTAAGTTTTACAGCCGATTTGCAGGATATCTAGCTTTAATTGGCCTACATTTCGAATAAGTAAGGTTATACATAACCTTACTTAACCCACTAGAGTCCAGCGATGCCGTTCGGAAACAGAAAATAATATTTTAGAGGATCTTTTTGGTTCAATGTTGTCAAAATTTAAAAAATATCACCCCTCTGGAAACCTGAAATTAAATAATTTAGGCATTTTCCAAAGCTCAAAATTGCGTAATTGGATGTGAAAAATCCTTTGGATTTCTCTTGAGCTAAATCTCACTCCAAATAATTTGGGCTGTTAAGGGTTAAGGTAAACTTTGGAGCGAAAGTTTACTTACATTCCAGCATTTCCTTTCTCTGGTAGGTCTGATGAGTTTAGGAACCATATATTTTTTAATTATAAAAACGGAAATTCCCTGATTTTTACGGATAAATGAAAGTTCGATTTTTCCGGGTTTACCAGGTATTCATAACCATGTTCT
>Ga0058701_10004080_pt1 | contig 11766 bp, 11 predicted proteins | sample AgamicOrMae_FD_97039 | JGI IMG/M metagenome (GOLD analysis project Ga0058701, IMG submission 97039) | Agave microbial communities from Guanajuato, Mexico - Or.Ma.e | ecosystem: Host-associated > Plants > Phyllosphere > Phylloplane/Leaf | place: Guanajuato, Mexico | collected 2012-06-04 | reverse complement strand
TAAGTTTTACCTGAGAGAAATTGTTTTAAGATAACTTTTTTTTCTTTGTTGCAGGTTGTGACACTCACCGGGGCATCCTGAAAGCCCGTCCAAAGCGGCAGGAGGTGAGAACCCTTGCCTAGTTTTCTTTGAGTCCTAAAAAAGGGACACACCACAGAAAAAGAAAAAGAATACCCGCTTAGGATGAGTGACTTTAAGAGAAATGTATAAGTAAACTGGTCGATTTTAAACATAGGCTCGTATCAGACGAAGAATTTTTCATAAATATTAGGCCTACAATAGGGTCCATGTCGAGAACTTTGGAGGAAATCAAAATATGATGTTTTGATTTCCCATCTTTAGGCGCCGTTGAGTGCCAGGGAGGCAGTCCATAAACAGAGTACAATTGTCGAGTAATAAGCGAAGCTGCCCACCAGGAAGGAGTAATCAGGGTACGAAAGTTGAAAGCAAAGGTGCACATGTGAGAGGAGTAATCAGTATAAAAAAAGTAGTGGTCGAGAACTTCATAAATCACAAATTTTCGTGCTAATATTTGCGAATGAATTTTCGTGCTAATATTTGCCAATGAATTTTCGTTAAAGATAAAATACGCCTATCCTTACTTACAAGTTAGTTGCCAGTACTTTTTGTACACAGGTACACGTTTTTTGATACTTCCATGGAACGAATGGTAGTATTGGAATACCACCAAAAACTCAAAGTTAAACATATGTTTCCTGTTTTTTTGTTTTGTTTTTTTTTGTATGGTTGTTGTTTTCTTTGCATTTGTTTTTTAGCTAAACAACGCTTGAGTATCGAGTGTCAGCAGGTAAACTGTGAGGCTACCTCTAAGCAAGTAAAAATTTGTGATTCAAGTTAAAGCGAACTTACACGCAAGTCACTCAAGTGACTTATTCTTCAAAACCAAGGAAAAAATCATTTGTATTAACATGGACATGCCAGAACAATATGTCGTGTATTTTATGATATGCTGAAATGTATGTGATGTACTTTGATTCAGGTCGCTCAGCCCCATCCAACTTTAGTTTAAATAACCGAATTTGCGGTTTTTGGTTGGCATGAGCAATATCGAGTTTGTAACAGGAGCCTACGGAAAGCTAACACCGTTATTACGCAGCTAAACTTTTGGGCGGATCTAAAATATTCATGCAATTTCGTCAAAGACGTCCCTCCCCACTTTCCTCCACTTTACAATGGCGGTCCATGTTCACCAGCAATACACGCGTTTTTATTGCTTTGCAACAAACCGGGATGTCCCCTGCCCAATTATTTTATACGACAGTTTTCCGATTATTGCGCACGTAAAAATTGCGATATTTTTGCCGGGAGTTGCTGGTAACTTTTAAAAGAGGATCTACGTCATGTCAGGACAGAGTGCTTTTTTAATACCGGATTAGATGGTTTTCAAGGTATTGGAGCTGAAAAATTCATAAAAAGGAGATGCGGCCAGCAAGACACTGTCGTAAAAAGTTGCGGAGACGTTTTTAAAACATGGATTGCTTGCCTTAAACAGAATTTCTTTAAAAATAAATGTTCTTGATGCAGAACAAAAGTTTTTTCGTTGCACGTAGGGGAATACGTGTACTGCTTGTTACGATAAAGTTTTTCCTTGAAATTTGTCAGTGATGAGGTGTTAATAGTATATTTTTAGCTGAAAAAATAATGATTCTGTTTAGACGACAGTAATTTTCGGGGCATACAAGTTAATAAAACCTTTTAAAAGAGATAAATTGCCAAACTTCTGAATCATAGCAGTTAAGAGAGGCATCACGTTTTCTTGTCATAAAAAGTACTTGAAGCCCGAAAATTCGATCTAAAAAATCGCATTTCATAACTATTTTTCCACCTGTGTGTTCTGCTTTGCATACTACTTTCCTACCCTGATTGCTCCTCCTTTCGTGTGCAGCTTCGCTTACTTCCTTCCTATCCTGATTTCTCCTTCCTCATGTGCTGCTTTTTTTACCACTCTCCTATACTGATTACTCCTACCTGGTGGGCAGCTTCGCTTATGACTTTCCTACCCTGATTACTTGTCCTGATTACAAGTGGGCACCTTCACTACTCTCTTACCCTGGATTTTCCTCCCTCTTGTGCTGCATTTATGGAGGAATGTAGACATCCTATATAGAGCGACGGTAGCTGTAGGTTGAACATTTCATTTGGGCGCGGGAGACGTTTTCCTTTTTTTGTTGTGTGCCATTTTTATACTTGGATTATATTGGGTGGCATTCTAATTGTTTTCATTTATCGCACATACCGAACTAACCTTTGAATACTGAAAATCTATCAGCTGAAAGGGCACGTTAAAGTGGTCATGAAGTTTTTAGAGTAAATAGTCCATCATAAAGGTCGGCTTGTTTAAGTTGACGGCTGGCATTTTTATGTATAGGAATGTCTTTGGAGTGTTGGTTGTTTCGCTAGCGAAAATAAGGAGTTGCAGGAAAGTGAAAACGTAAATAAAAATCTTGAAGGGAAAACTTTCGGAACGCATGTAATGTTTCATGCATTTGACTTAACCACGGGTTCCCTGCACTCAAGACGAAATGTTACTTTCATGGCACAACAGCCGTTTCTTTCCCAGTTCCCACAATTTGAACAGGAAAAAACGCTTGATAACACGAATAATAAAACGAAAAATTTTGCCTCGAACAAGGTCACGTTTACTGGAGCAAAGTTACTTGCATTTCAAAGTATAATGTATGCTTCAATGGGCGGCTTGAAACCAGGTTTGCAGACCGAGCGGTTTGAAACCACAATTTGCGCTGAAAATGAGCAGAACTCCGTTAAGCAGAACTGTTTTAGCTCAGAAGTCACTTTCAACCATTTCAGAGGAACGATTTACCGCCAGAAATTACGCCAGACCAATCCAAAGCTAGATTTCAGTGTTAGCAGAACAATTGAAGCTTCGGCATTGAGGCGGACAGTTTGAAATGAGAAAGAACTTCCAGCAGGACGGTTTGCGATACCGGTTCTGGACTTAACGCTGAGAGGAAGGGTTTGAAGCTATAACTCCATTCCAAACAGCGGAACGGTTTCACGGTAAAAACAAACCGCTCGTTTTAGGGGATGCTATACCTGGTTTGGGTATAAAACTAAAATGGGGGAAGAACGTTTTTTTGGTTATTTTTCAGGATAGACCTATGTTCAGCCACATCATTTGAAAGGTCTCGGCGAGAACTTTCCATTGATGTGGCTGATTGTGAGCACAGGCCTATCTCGAAAAATAACCAAAATACGTATTTCCCCCGTTTTTATTTCACATCCGAAACAGGTTTAGAACTCCCTGAAACGGTCGTTTTGTTTTTACTGTATTTACAGCGGAAAGGTTCGTGGCGAGAGCTCTCGCCGTATAACGGATTGTGGTTAAAATTGATATTGGGAAAGCGTGAGCTATCCAAACATGTGCTGAGTATACTTGTCGGCGGACGTTAAAATTTAGATTCAAGTTTAGATCATCTGCAATATGTGGAAAGTTCTTGTCCATTCTCAAGATAAGTCCCAAATCCTCGTCGCCTTTTTGTGGCTTTCGTGTAAACTTTATACGGAGAAGAGAGCAAAGGATTCCGTTTCGAAGAGCTCTTAAGTTGTTACTGAGATTTCAGACCGAGTACTTGTAACGTGCGAAAAAGGCACCTGCTAGGCGTGTCTCAGTCGCACAGTAACTCCAAAAAAAAATTGCTGTTAAAACTGTATTTGTTATTTTGGCAAAGCGATTTGTGCTTTCAAGCTACCAATTTCATTTGGTTGTACAAAATAGGGGATTCAAGGCAAGTTGTCATGCTGTTAGACTCTGGATTAAAGGGTTGATGCTCCATTGAGGTTTAATACGACAGGCAGCAGTTCTCCACCTCAGAAGTTCTGCGATAAGAAAAGGCCATAAGTTGAAGACAATCTTAATATCTTAATCCACATCCCCTAAGCTAGATGTCCAAACGTAACCTAGGCCATTTCGGAACACCTGATGTATGAGCGACTCCGTGTTCCGGAGTGCAAGACGTCTTTGTTTCTTCGTCTCCGATGCCTATATCATAGTCCATTATATAAATCCTCCATCTTCCAGTGCAAAGGAATCCACCTGGCCGAGCTATTCGGTTAGCGAGGAAATAATAAATAAACTTCAATTAGTCACGATGCATGATCCTATTCTTTCCTGGGTAAAGCGAAGTGGCTTGGCAAGGTGGGCTCACGAAATACTGCAAGTGCAGGCGTGGCTTGATAAATCAAAGTGAATGCCTGCTGTAAATACTGCTTATGTATGCATCAGTAGGGTGTTGCATGAGGCAAGCGGAACGCAGATCCGCTTGGCGTGGCGCTGAGCGGCGGGTCCACCTACCTACCCCGGCGCCAGCAGCCACACCGTCAGCGGCTTTAATTGAGGTCCGGAATAATGCACTACCTGTGAGGGAGAGAGACCAGTAGACGTGCAGCCAAAAGAAGGAAAAGGGATGAAACAACATTGCAAATCAGCCACTTTACAGTAAAAACTTTACGAATGGATCGTGGAGAGGGTTTGCAACCATTACAGTTCTGACGAGGCTTCGGAGACGAATCATCTATTTGATTAAAGAGGATATGGTATCCGTCGAATTTTTCAAACTTTAGACTATTTCTTCCATTCTTGCTCTTTATTTCTTCCACTGCCAAGAAGAAAGCAGCATCAAGTTAGGTTACCATTAGCCTACGGTTTGGTTAGAATAACTAAGGTTAGGTTGAGTGCCTTGTGCGTCGCTCTGGTTAGCTTGTGAACGCAGTGTGTAGAATGCGACAAAAATTTACAGTATTATAGTGAAGGATGCAGAATTGCTAGTTTCAATTCCTAATTGGATGGGGGAAAGAAAGTGCGTTGGGAATTAAAGTACCAAAGTCGATATGTGTGGGATATCAAGAGATACTCTACCTGCAGGGTGTTTAAAGATGAAGCATTTTCTAAATCTTGCGCTGTCAGGGAAAGAAGGAGCGAGAGGAAGAAGCAAGAGTGATGTGAAGAAGAATGAGAAAGATATGATGCAGAATAATGAGGGAGAGACAAGTAATGGGGCGGAGAAATCGGAATGAAAGAGAGAAAAGAAAGGGTGAATGCGAAAGACGGAAGGTGGATGGCAGGGACAGAAAGACCTGAGGTGAGTGCAAGGGACGGAGAGAGAGATATGAGGTGCGATGAAGGTTACTTGGAGTGGAAGAGAGAAACACTGTGACAATGGCTCTGAATTTGGCCTCATCTATTATGTGGGATTGTCTCGAATTAAGAGAGCCTGGGCCAAACGCAGGGTAGGCCGGTGCCCTGCGTTTCAGTGCTCCCGTCGACAGACACACAAATTTAGACCTTTCTTTGTCGGGGGAAAGTGACCACAACTTTGCAAGGATTAGCGGAAGGATCGATGGCCTGGTTGTACGGTACAAGCTTGAGTTGTTGTCGCGGTCAGTTTACACTTTTCAAGAAGACCCCAACGGCCTCTTATTCCAAGAGAATGTTAAACGATGGTTGTATGGTATTTATTTGTGTTTCAGGCTGTTTCGGAGCTTGAATGATGGGTCGCTGGGTGGCGCTGCTGCTGAGTGTGTCGCTGGTGTGGGCGGCGCCCGCGGCGAGCAGCGCTCAGGACGATCACCCGCCGGTGCAAATCGGGAACCCCTTCGGAAGGCCTTCCCGAATACCATCGGAGCTTGATATTGCCGCCGTCTTTAACAAGGTTCGTGATGAGACGAGAACCTCCAAGCGGCGTTGCGCTGGAGGACACAACAAGACGAAGCGCCGCTATGCAACACTAACTGCACTAACAGTGCAGTTAACACTGCTGTGTCGACTAGATTCCAATTGGTTATTATTATTTTGGTAATTATTCAACATAGACCAATGTTCAGCCACATCAATGGAAAGCTCTCAACGAGACCTTTTGAACAATATGGCTGAACATAGGTTTATCTGAAAAATAACCAAGATACGCATTTCTCCCTCGTTTTTCAAGATAGAATCATGTTCAGCCACATCAATGGAAAGCTCTCACCGAGACCTTTTGAATGATATGGCTGAACATAAGGGTATCTTGAAAAATAACCAAAATACGCATTGCTCCTTTATTTTTTAAGATAGACCCATGTTCAGCCACATCTCAATGGAAAGCTCTCACCGAGACCTTTTGAATGATATGGCTGAACATAGTTGTATCTTGAAAAATAACCAAAATACGCATTACTCCCTTATTTTTTAAGATAGACCCATGTTCAGCCACATCAATGGAAAGCTTTCGCCGCGGCCTTTTGAATGATATGGCTGAACATAGGTTTATCTTAAAAATAACCAAAATGTGTAACATCCCCGTTCTGGTTTCACAACCAAAACAGGTATAGCATTCCCCAAAATGGGTGGTTTGTTTTAACTGAGTTCTAGTTTAACTTCTGTCTCCTAGTGACTGTTTGACCCCCGGTTAAGAATATTGTCAAGATGAAGGTTGTGGAATTCAAATCGAAAAATTCCAGTCAGGTCACGCCTAATCCAATGTAGAGCCCTTAAAGGGGAAGAGACGCGAATGAAACCCATGGCCGACATGTTGAGCCTCATTTTCCCGAAAGGAATACATTAGGCCTTTGACGGCGGCTCCCATGGCAGCAGGAACCACCAATCGCGCCTCTTCTTTTCAGAGCTTTATTCCAATGTTACCGTGCCGAAAGAGACCTAACCTCTAAAAAGGAACTTAATATAAATTAGGTTCCTATCACAAGTTCGTATAACATGAGTTCGTACGAAAATCAGCTAAAATTTTATGAAACTTCGTGCGTAGATTCCGTGACAAGGACGAATAGACATTCCGCAATTGGAACGCGACCGCTAATCGGTGTCCGAAACCGTTTATGGCAGCCTTTTTCCATGCAATTTCAGCGTGCATTTTTTTCCCGCGCAAATATAATTATTACGGCCAGCGTGTCAAAGGTTTATCGATGCCTTGAACAATGTTGCTTCAGATAGCAAGCGAAAGGTGTGATTGCTTACGGAATGTTGTTTTCAGGTCGCCTATGGATTGCACACGACAACTGCAACGCCTCCGACTCACCGAGAACCCGAAACACGGCCCCAGACAACAAGCACCACCACCCCCGCCCCGCCAACCACGTCAACGAGCGGCCCGCCCCCCGCCCAGCCGTCCACGCTTCCCGCCCTCGTGCCCCCTCCCACCAACGTGCCGGGCATGTTGCTCCCCCCTCCCCCTCACCCCGGCGTTGGCGGGAGCCGAAAACCGCACGTGCAGCCCCCGGAGTACTCGCCGCCCCGCCGCCCCCCGCCGCTGCCCGCGGAGTACAACCCGTTTGCAAATAAGCAGATTTTGCGGGGGGGTCAGTCGGATGGAGGGAGCAGCAGCGCCAGTGTGCGGAAAGCCCCACCTCCAGCGATTCTACCTCCAAGGTAAGTCCATTAACCCCCATCTAGCTGAAACTAGAGCCCTGGAAAGTAGAGCGGCGCGAATGGTGACCCCTGCTGTTGGGGCCGCCATGAAAGGTCCAACGTGTTCCTCACAGAAAAATGGCGCTCAATATGGCGGCCATGAGTTCCATTTGCGCCTCTCTACTTTTCACGGCTCTAGCGGGAAATACAGTAAGACAAATCTTCAATTTCTTTTCTTTTTTTAATGGGTCCAATGAAGAGCCGTAAAAAAATTCTCTGATATGTCTTGTTAGTTACCAAGGAATGACTGGAAATTGACTTTCAAAATTTAGAAAAATAACATAAGGGTATTTTAAAACGCTTAAGTTTTTGCTTAAGTCCAAGTTGAAGAAGACGTATCTCTCTTAAAATGCTCAAAATCGAAACAGAGAATTTCGTCGTGGAACAAAAATTTGTACTCACGAAAAAAACACTGGAAGGAGTGCCAACTACCAACTACATCTTCAAGTGGCGGTTATTAACAGCAGAAACTTGGGATCCTATTGTCCTAGTTCTAGTCCTTTTTCTTTTTTTTTTCATTGTGAAGTTTTGGGGGTGTAATTCAAGCGTTGTACGCTAAGAAAATCTTAACTCGTTCATTGAAGATTCAATTTCTAACAACGTGTAACTACGTACAACTAGACTAGGATGTAATACAAATCGCACCTGGTTTCTAATTCGCGCGCTTATGGGAGATCAGCTCCTATTTCATTCCCGTGCAAAACCTTAATATCCAAATTCTCCGTTAATATGTGATTACAAATCTGGTAGATTCGCTTTTTAGATTTATTGCATTCGACACAAGTAAACAAAAATCTCCAAACGCACAAAAAGTAAATGGAATCTTAAACACAAAGAAGATGTTCAATTTTTAAAACGGTCTTACTATATTACAGTTCGCGTCAAAAAATGTGTTGTTTTTTGTTTTTTTTTTAATGTTGGGACGCAGTTTTGAATGAGGTTGTTTGAATCTGTTCTTTTTTTTCAGATCACCCCCCGAACGCGAGCTGATTCCACTCCGGCCGGTCAACACTCCTAGTCAGAGCAACGGCGAGCAGGACGTCGAGTCTCCCACAATCGTGGCCACCCAGGATAATCCGGAGCTGGTTCCGGAGGGGAACGGCGAGCGGGAGACGGCGGGGAGCGACGCCGCCCAGGACCAGGCCGTCGTGGCCTCAGTGGACTCGAGTGACCGCCAGCGCCCCGCCAAACCAACCGATCTTATCGACCTGGTGGATCTCGAACAGGTCAACAAGGATTCCATTATCGGCGTCCAAGTGCCGCGATCGGAAAACCGTCCGGGGGGCTCTGGATCGGACCCCACCGATATGGTAGGCCATCCTACTTTTACATCGGTGAAAACCCGTACAACTTATCTGCACATCGTGTCTCCTACGGCTACTGACAAACTTGATAAAATCGGAGCGAATGTTTTCCTTTTATGCCTTTCGTTTTCATGGTTCACTGGAAACGTATTTTCTGGGTCGGATTGACAGAGCTTGTTAATTTTCTTCTCCGCTAAGATATATTGATCCCTTTTGCGTCAATCAATACTATTTGCATCTTTTCTCGCGGTCTTTTTCTGTCATTCAACACTGCTTTTTTGGACGAAATATATGAATATTGAATGACATGAATTCATCCTGTAACGAAAGCTTGTCGAATGGATTAAACCGAGTATTTTCGTTTTGAGGGCAAAACAAGCTTTTATGCTACAAATTTCCATCTCTGTGGTATAATTGTAAACTTTCAGCTTTTAAGTATTTTTAATATGGTATCTTCTAGTACATTTACGAAGCTTTCCTGATTGTCGATAACTGATTTTTTTATGTCGTTTTTAATCTTTTTTTGGTACAATTCTAAAGATTTGCTTCATTGTCGGTCACGGATGAAATAAAAATAAGATCATCCTAAAATTGAATCAGTGAGGAGACACTGACAGTGAGAATCAGGGAAAATTCTTCTGCCAATAAAGCACCACTGAAGTTTTACATTGGTGCTATATTGACTTAAAAATTCAGCGAATTTTCACTGAATATCAGAGCCTCTTACTGATTCAAATTTGGAGTAGTTTGTATTTAAACACTTTCTGAGTCGTTTATTTTTTTTAAATATTTGTAGTCGTTTATGGCCGATAGATTTGCTCCTTGGCCTGTTCAAACAATGATTGTATCGAGGAATGAGGCGTTAACGCCACTTTTTCTTACGTTGAACTTTCGGCGCCCAGGGCGTGACGAACTCACCTTCCCATCCGGGTCAACAGCCGGCGCCAGACTCGCCGTCAGAGAGCCCTGCTCGGCCTCCGGCCCGGTCGCCCCGCCCGGGCTCCGACTGGACGAGCACGTCCGCCGACGAGGGCGGCGATGCGGACCTCCGCCTCGCCCGCGCGCTGCACGTCTACGTCGGGGCCGCCCTGTTCGCCTCCCTCGCCATCCTGGCCGCCGCAGCTGGTCTGCGGGCCGGCGGCTGCGGGGTGGCGTGGGGCCGCCGGGGCCTCGCCCCGAGGAAGCACTTGGCCGCCCTGGCTCTCCTCCTCGTGGCCGTCGGCGCTGCCAACTGTGCGGCGCTTATCTGCGAGGTGTTCGCCGAAGAGGACAGATCTTCGTCCGAGTTGTTGGCCAACGTGGTCTTGCCTTGTGTTCCAGCCGCTTTTGCGCTCTTTTTGTTTGTTGTCATGCAGGTAAGTTCATCCTGTAATGTTCACTCTATATTTCAATCATTTAGAGTCTCTGAGATTCAGTGAAATTTCACTGTAAGCTGTTCGCCGATCGCCTGCGTCGTGATATTTCACAGTTTGTAGCTGTTTCAAAACTACCGCATGAAAGTCGGGGGAAGGGTGTCATTCGTCCGATTTAGAGGGGTGGCTCTCTAGCTGTCTATGCCATCGGCGGGTGAATTTCTGTCAATATAGAAACTGAATTTTGTCAATGGTGCTATATTGACTGGAATGCAGTGAATTTTCACTGAATCTCAGAGACACTAACTGATTTAAATTTAGTGTACAAAGTATTTGGCATATTAAGCCGCGTTCTCGAATCCCTTAGCTCTTTTCCTGCACTAAAAATACTTTTCGTTTTCCAGCGCAACCAGGTTTGGTGCGGGCGGGCCGGCTCGTACGGCTTCAGGACTCCAGCTCTCTCTGTGGCTCTCTTTCTCGGCCTCGGCTGCTGCACGGCTCTCGAAGCCACGGCGGCCGCAGGAGCGCCCTCTCTCTTCTACCTCCACCTCGCATCCCGCGGTCTGGTGATCACGGCGTGCGCCCTCTTGGGGCTCGTCGTCGTCTGCCTGTTCCGGCGGATGGACAGGGCGGCGGCCAAGACGCAGGCGGAGCAGCTGCGCGCCGCCTTCTCGTCGACCACCATGTCGCCGTTCCAGAGAGGCTCTCGACCGGCTCTCCGTTGCGCTGTGCGCGCGCTGCTCGCAGCTGCTCTTCTCTTACTCTTTATGGCAGCCTTGCTGCTCTATCAGCTCATACATATTCACTTGCTTCTCAATGATAGGTGTGTTTACTTTAAAGAGTTTTTTGTGATGTTATTCCGGAATGCTTACGGGGATCGAAGCCTCCTTTAATCGGAGGAGCAACCGTGGGCCGTCCATAACAATGATTTTAATTTTTTTGAAATCGTTTAGCTGCTGATTTGACATTTTTACTTCAAAATTCGTATTTTTTTTAGTTTTTTTGCCATTTCTTTATTTTACGGTGGAGTGTTTATTTTTGGTGCTGGATTGTTTGTAGAAGCATTTCTAACCATGGAGAAAGTTTTTAAATCCTGTGTCTTTTGTAAAACTGGCCTAAATTTTTTGAAAATGAGCTTTTTTCGTGCTGCCTCTATATAGCAACAAATATTTTTGTTCATTTTTGGAAGCCTGGAACTGAAAAACTACACTGTCAAAGTTCTTCCATTTTGGAAAGTAGGATGAGGATTCATGTTCTAAACCAGTGTTGCCAGATATCGCCACTCCGTCAAAGTTAGAAGCGGATAAAATTTTAATCAATAAAGAAAATTTAGTGATCAATCCCATTTTCGGATTGCTCGTTTGAAGAGCTGTCCAAAACACACCTTATTTGCTGGGTTTCCTCCCATGGTTATTAAGTTAACCGCGGTTAAAATTTACGAAATCCTGGAAATCTGGGAACGCAGTTCCAAACCTAACCGTAGGGTTTCAGGTCTCTGCTCTGTAATTTTTTAAGGTAGCATTTTCAACCTTTTGGTTTAAATTAGGTGCTACCCTCCGTCGTCAAGCCGAGCGGAGAGATAGCGGAACGAGGCAAAAGGCATCCAACTTAGCCCAACCTATATCATAAGCAAGCCTCTTGCCGTAAACCAAGTTTTGGTATAGTGCCTTGT
>Ga0058701_10004079_pt1 | contig 11768 bp, 11 predicted proteins | sample AgamicOrMae_FD_97039 | JGI IMG/M metagenome (GOLD analysis project Ga0058701, IMG submission 97039) | Agave microbial communities from Guanajuato, Mexico - Or.Ma.e | ecosystem: Host-associated > Plants > Phyllosphere > Phylloplane/Leaf | place: Guanajuato, Mexico | collected 2012-06-04 | reverse complement strand
CTCTTTTTCTGGAACCCTTTCTTTCCTTCCGTTCCACGTCTCTTTTTATATTTCTTAATTTTTCTCTTTTTTCGGCGCGAGGCGCAGCCGAGTAACCTCTTGCATTCGGTCCCAACGTTGTTTTTTTATTTTATTTTATATCAACGAAGCACATACACTTATGGCGGATCCCAAACGCTATAACACATTTGGCTGAAATTCGGGTAGCAGAACCACATAATAATTCTAAGAGCAATAGTACCAATTTCACCCGGGGTCATATGGGTCTAATTCCAGTTATTCGATGTTTTGTTCATTTTTTTTTAAGTTAAGGCCGCGAGTGTGTCTTTAATACCTCTTGCCAACTGCTTGCTCGAAAAAAATGATTTCTTTTTGACACTTCAATTTAGTTTTGTGAGTTTGCTCGATCTCCTCTCTCCCTCTCCCAAACTCAGTTTTTTCACTCGCTCAAGTCCGCCATTTGTAATCCGACGCGTCCTCATTGGATGTTCCGGATTTCAAGTGGTGGAGCGAGCGAGGGAACAGAGGAAGGGGGAAGATCGTGCAAACTCAGAATATGGGGATGATTTATTCAATCAAGAGAAGCTCTTTCGTAGCGTCTGTTTGTATTTCAGAATTGTATGTATTAAATGTCGGGAGGAACCACTCCAGACGTTCTTCTGTGGTTTACGCATTAATGGAGCTTGTGTATTGTGTTTGTTTCGCAGAAAGAGCAAATGGTTGAGGCCCAGGAAATGTTTCAAAGTGCCAACAAAGTCACGCGTCCAGAAAAAGCGCTTATTCTTGGTTTCATGGCAGGTTCAAGGGGTAAGTCAAGTCGCACATCTTTTTTATTTCCTACAGCTACTCCATTTTCCCATTTTGTTAATGGTTGTGTTCGCTCGCAGATAACCCGTGTCCTAACCTCGGTGATATTGTTACTATAAAATTAAACGAAAGTCTAGAAAATATTCCCGGGCCGGATAACAAACTGGTGCCGCACATGGTAGAGACTCACTTCCAGATGAACTACAGCACGGGCGAATGGATGCGAATCAAAAAGACAAGGAAACTGGAAGATCAGGGACCTCCGAACGGAGCACCCACTCAGACGCCTCAGCAGCAGCACGCTACCGCGTAACGCACCGCGTAACGCACCGCGTAACGTACCGCGTGGCGTCGGGGCCAAAGGTGGCCAAACATTAAAATCAGGGCTAAGTGCAAATAATTGCTTCACAAGTGTGATGACCTGTGTTCGGCAGAATATTTGTTTTCTATACCTTTTGCGTGACCTAATTTTGTTACATGTTGAAACTTCCCCTTCCGTTATTCTTTCCGAGTGTTTTCAGACAGTGATCGAAACTTACCGGTAAGTTACCTCCAGCTATTTGGGAAAAGAACGCCTCAGATGCAACAAGAAATGGATCTGGTGGGGGGGGGGAACAATGCAAACTAAAACATCTATGTAATTGATTTAAAGTGGTTTTGTGCTGTACAGAGTCGTCTAATTGGCGTTTACTTCAATTATTTTATCCGCCATTCTGTAATAGTACGCGAAATCCGCATCGGCAGCTGTAGAAACCAGGCCGCAAATCATCTTGCGATTACATAGATTAAATGGAGAGAATGGGAAATCACAACCGCCAACCCCACGAAATAACTCATCTTTCAATCCATTTTTAGCGTTTTAAACACGCGAATTAAAGGGAATGGGAGGTAAGACCGTTGGCTGGAAGATAATCGTGAAATCATCGTGCAATCAAACGATCCTTAAAGATCTGGATTTTCTCTTCAAATGTGTGCGGGTCGACTGTTTTGTGCCTGTGATATCAAAAGGCTACTATAATCAGTCTTTTGTTGTTTGTTTGTTTTTCTGTGTCCAAAATAATATTCTTATGGGAGTGTTCCATTGTTTTTCTACCTTAATGAGCAGTGAATACTCTATCAGTCAACCCTGCGAAAATCGCCGGGCTTGTCGCAGTGAGTATCGTTCCTTAAATCGACTCGGCACTTACTTGTGTTTAGTGCATCTAGCGCGTTTTACCCACCTTGTTGAATCAAGAGGCTTGATTTAATTGTGCCTAAGAAAAGAAGTTAGCTGGTGCCTGGTGCCTCAGAACTCGCAATTCATCATCAGAAAGGGAAGCCCATTAAGGTGGTGTTCTCTCTTGGATTGCTACTTTTCAAAGGCGTTCTTGTCTCGTATGGTCGATTTTTCTGCCTCTTAAGTTTCAATTCAGCTCCATTTTTCTTGTCAGTTTTCATCGTTTTATTTTTTTTCTTTGTATGCCTTTTTTTTGATTATTTATTACAGTGCACTTCGAAGCTTTTTGCAGGAACTCTTTGAAATCTTACCAGAAATATTTGAAAGGAAATTCCTGGAGTATGTTTCCTATAAGTCGCAATATTACGCACGGAAGGAGTCATTTTGTTGAAACTGTGCAAGCTACTGGCAGATACATGACGGAAAGATACACCACGGAAACACGTCAGAAAAGCAAAAGGCCAGTACGACTGAACAGTGCACAGGCATAAAAATTCTTGCTGATTGTCTCTTTGTATGGATCTCATCCTTTAATCAGTCTTTTAGTGGTATGTACCTACTAAGGATATTGGCTTTAAATAGTGGATTTATTATCTGTCGATTTGGAATCTACATGGATTTTACTCGTCAGTATTTTTGAAAAAGAAGTTTTTGCTATTGTTCTGGAGACTACCAGTTTATACAGATGCTGAATAATAAAACAAGAAATGTATTATATCTGCCGTTGTTTGATCATTTCTGACTCGTATATAAATTCGCAATTGTGACAGTTTCTGCGGTGTCACCCATGATCCCACGTTACCGCAAAGCATCATGATAATTACCATTTCATGATGTTTTGCTTCATGACAGCACATAGCCGGAACGTTATGTCCCACGCTCACGTCCGTTATTCCGGCGACTCTCGATTTCCCACCATGATCTCCCGGTTTGGGTTTCTTTCGGCGTTCTTCGAAGTTAGTTTACACTACCTCTCCTCCACTAATCACGCGAGTGTTCCGCTTCCCTATTACTCTTTTCCTCTTCTCGTTACATACCTCCCGCACGTCCTACAGTTTTTCTCCAAATCACGGAGCTCCTTCACTCCTTTTAGCTCTTTTCTATTCGGCTGCATCTCTTCTCCTCCTCTTGACGTAGCCCGCATCTCCGCCTACCACTACTCTACAGCGTACATTTCACTCTCTCACATCCGCCCTTCCTCTTTACGCTTATCTTGCGTTCGTAAATCTTCGAACGGTAACAGCCACCTTACACCACCTACTTTTTTTTGCGTTACCCCCTCGGAACTCTGTACGTTACTGTACATCTTAAACAATCATTTTATTCGCTTGCGTTGGGTATCGCAACTGTTTGAAAAGAATTCAGACTCAGCCCCGATACGTTTTCAAGTAGCAGGTTCTTTGATATTACCCGCGGTACCTCAGACAAAATACGCATTCCTTCAAGTATGTTAAAGTTTAAATAACGCGACAATGACTCCACCTCTTTTTTTCTTTTTTTTTCTCTCTTTCTTTGCCTAAGAAGTGGAATGCGAATAGGAAAATTTGTATTTTTAAGTGCGAATGCATAAACGGTAAAGAAAGGAGTGGCTTGTGTAGTACGTCGCATAACGATTCTTACTTCACTAATCATGGTGTAAAAAGCAATTTAGTTGACATGTTGGTCGATTTGTGGCGTTGGGTGTGCTCGATAATGACATCCTTTCTATCTTGATCGTTTGGCTTTCATGAGAGAAAGGGTGTCTAGCTGTCTAACCCTTGGTAAATAACCAGGCATGGATTTTGCGCCATAAATCGCGTTTGCACCGGAAAATAACAGCGAGTTTTTCAGCAAAGCGGGAACTTTCGATTATTTTTTTAAGTAATATTTTTGCTCCATATATTAGAGAAAGTTAATGAAATCGGGGAATCGTTTCTACAAATCATACAAAAGTAAAATGTTTCGCTCGCTATTTTCTTATCGTCTGTCTCCCTGGATGCGTACAAGGCATGAATATGGCGACGTTTGTCTTGAGCATGTCTTCCTCCAAACTCCTAAATTTTTAGAACGCTCATTCCCCAATTTTCCGTTCTCTTCACCAGCAAGAGAGGGAATAAACAAATGGAGAGCTCGTTTTATAGCCACTGTTGTATGTTTGCGACGCAATGACCTCCGTTTATACTGCACTACGTAGTGATAATGGTAACTAATATTTCTTGTTCACGCCAGCAATTTTAAAATGACCACACCACGGGATGGTAACGCGTAGGTAGGATCCTGCTCTATACTCGAATAAACTCTTGGCCCTTGCTTCTGAATTGTAGTCGATAAATGAACGTATTAGGAAATCACTTATTATATGTTTTCCGAGATGGAAAAGTCAGGGATGTTGGAAAGCATTATAATGAAACAGACCTATATTTAAACCGCATATCCTTGTCATGAAGCTATAAACTGTCTCTGCACTATATCATTATTCATATTTTTCGTGATTTTCGTAGCATCTCGGTAATGTTGGATGGGTTATTACCTAGTTCAGATTCAAACACAGAAGTCTATGTTTTGGCCATATTACTGTCTAGATGCGCCAACAAGTTAAACTATGTAATCCTAAAAACAAGCGCAGGAAGAAAAAAAAATGGCTGTTTGACCAATAAAGTAACTAGGTTTTATAAAAAAATTAGCCCAATAGGACTGCGAAAAGAATTGGAAAGTTATTTACGTAGTCTGCATTTGTGATACTATCACTCCGGACATAGTCGCAAACATTGGCTGTCCCTCATTAGTTGGCCACGAGCAAAGAGCTGCTTTGCTCAGGACGTAACGGACTGTTCTTCCAGAATATCGTGCGGGCGGGTGATTCTGAATAAAGCACTCAAGAAAATCAGAATGTATTTTAATAAGCATAATGGAAGTTTAGCGAACGCAATAATTCTTCAAGTCTCATGGAACATTCAGACAATTTGTACTAATCTTCAAGATAAGATGCAGATCACAATAAGGTTACTCACAGATCATATCTTATTGCATGTAAAAGACTTCCTTGAAATGAAATGTTTCATCTTGTACAATTGCATCACATTATATAAGCAAAGGCATTCCGCGATTAGAAATAAAATTGAACAAAAATAATTACATTTTCATATTGATTTTTTGGTGGATTTAATTTCGAGGTTATGCTAAATCCAAACCTCGCCATACAATATTACTATCTTTTAGGGGCGTTCCATCCATCGCGGTAAAAAGACGAAAAAAAAAATCACAATCCAATGCGTAATATCATCACGATGTAAAATCAGGATATACCGCCGACTTCTCCCTGTTAAAAAATCCTGCCCTCGTTCAGACTTCTTTTACATCACCGATGGTAGAGCCGTTATGTGGGAGCAAGCGATACAATTAGAAAGCGATTCAATATCGTAACAAGTGGTAAACCTGTGCTCGCAAACGCTAGTCCCGCTTCACAGCAGCTCCTGTTGTTGTCCCACTTCACTGGAATTCCAAACAACCTCAGCTTCACCACGGTCAACTATCCTTGTCCCACCGCTGCCCAGCTTTGCAACAATGCGACAAACGTCGAACCATACCTGGGCAAGAGTTGGACAAAGATGGCTGACCTGCCATGTACTGGATTTTGACTCCGATTTTTAGCTTACGGCATTCCCAGTGATAATGGCGCGTTTTATCACCGTTTTCATTTTTTTTTTAAAGGAAAACTTTCTTCACTGAGGAACAAGAGGCGAAATTCCAACACTGCGGGGGTCGCCGGTTTCCAAGTTCTTGAGTAGTTGGGTCAGCCAGTGGTTCGTAGATTTGTCATCTTGTAGACAGTTCGCAAATGTTCCGTCTCTCAGTTGATCCGGCAAACACTGTCGCAAAGCCTCCCGCGCTCTGAAAACAAACAAAAATTAGACAAGCATAAGAAAGACAGACAAAATGTTCCGAGAGGGATTTCGCCCTCCTTCAATCGCTGGGAAACGAGGTAACACGATCAAATACCGATCTATAAAAATGAAAAAGCAGAGGGGGAAATCGTAGCAAAAGGATTTAAGGAGCCCCTAAGAGATGCAGAGTGGCAAATATTACCTGGCATTATCAGACAGCCGCAAGTAGCAACGAACGACATGCTTCAGTAGGCGCGCCGATGGTTCTTTAGCCAATGATAAAACCATTTTGCCCTGGAAATAATAATTTGCATTGAATAATGTGGAACAATAGCTTAGTAAGGAATCTGAAAAGAAACCTTCAAAAAAGATCATGTAACATTGTCAAAAAGCACACACACTTTGGCACTTAGAACTTGATAACTTAATCTTGTCTTATGCAAAGGGTCTCCAGCATAATTTTGTTGTTTTTCCAGGCTTGTTCTCATTGCATTTAAGGCAATTTTAAGGTGATATTGTCCGTTTTGAAAGGAGACGAGAACGCAGTAAAAAAAATCTACTGAAGTTTTACCAATGAATTTCAATTTGTCATGTTGAGAGGTGTAGAGGCAGAATTAGAACTTATTTTTAAGCTCGATTTTGGCGGCATGACGCGTACTCCCACTAACAACGGAATTTAAATTTAGGAAGATTAGAATAAATTGCGCGAAATAAGCTTGAATTTCCCTAGAGAACGAGATCGTCGCTAATTCAAGATCACTTAGCACAAAAACTTACCAATATCATCGCCACGTGAGAAAACCGATCGTAAGTCTGACAGATATATGACAGACCAGAATCATCAAGCAGAATCTTCTGCAATATGAAAGTAGCCACCGTTTTACTCAACTCAGAGCCACCTTCCATGATACGAAGGCAGAGGGGAATTATTTCAGTGGTCAACAAAAATGTGATGACCTCTTGTTCATCAGTCTAAACAGGAAGAATAATCATGTTAAATATTTTTTTAATACGCAGCAAGTAAAACCAACAGAAAAAGAACTTACCTTTACTAATGCACCTATGACACCCAAACTGGTAAGTCTGAGGTATTCAAATGGACGAGTCTTGCTTACTGTATGTAAAAATGGGTAAAGGAAAAGGGGTACATGAGCTTGCAAAAAGGCTGATCGGGTTTCTGGGTGTGAGGCAACACACTGAAGCAGTGCCAAAGCATTGCAAACTCGGTTTGACTGATGAGCATTCAAAGTGGCAGGGTTCATGGCAGGATATATAAATACAATCTCCTGAAGAAGTGCAGCTGTTGTTCCAAAGGAATTCCATAGCATTGGTGCCAGGTCAGGAACAACTTCTCTCTTCTTGCTGCAACAGAATAGAAAAAAATTAAAATAAATTTCCTTCAAATTTTTAAAAAAGAATGCTCAGCAAAAAGCTAACAAATATACCAAGCCTTCTAATCTACACCTCAGACTAGTAACAACCACAATACATAATACAAAATATAAATATATGAGCTCAAAACTACTCACCTAAGTTCCACCAAGGCATTTTCACGAGTTTCAGGATTAGACAGTTCAATAATCCATTGATAAACTTTCTCTCTATCAACTACTGGTTGTTGAAGTGTTGCTGGGCTTGGTTGGGATGTCATAGGGTGCTGCAGAAAAATGATTAATAAGATATGAATGCAAAGGAATTGAAAATGGTATCAGGACATTCAAGTGTTTCACTGATCTTCAGGCTTTAAATTTTTATTCAGTGTCAGACAGGGCTAGGAGGTAAATGAAGCAGAGTTATGTCAAATGACATGAACCAAAGGGTAAACGTATTGTTTTTTCGAAGGTCGAAGCGCGACAAAGGGCTGTTCTAGAGCTAGGACCACACAAACCAAAGCAGTCACAGAAAACAAGAAATACATTTTTTCTCCGTCGGGGACTCTGAGTGAAAAATAACTAAGTAAGTGAATGATAATGAAGATAATTTCCCCATAAAAAATTCAGTTGATCGTGCCGATCAATGCGGAAACATTCTTGTAAAAACACCTACAGGACAGCCATGAAAAATAGGGTTAGGCATAGCAGGACCCGGCTGATGCCGCCCGGAACTTTGCGCATTAATGCATGTTTGATGCCACAACGGGTCGCTTATTCGATACATTACACAAAGTATATTAAATACAACTTTTTGGTGAAATTCTATAACAAAAACTGAACGAAAATCAACTTACCATTTTACATTTAAACGAGGCCTAAAATTTACAGACCGTCAGCCAGCTTTGTTACCAACGTACGTACCAAAGTGTCAGTGTCAGTGTCAGATTTTGTTAAACACCATACTTAAAAAGTTTATTTTCACTATCTTAAAATTTTATTGATTTTTAAAAACAATAAATATTACGCTTTATGCTCCAAGATGAAATAAGGCATCCACCATCGTGGTAAAGAGTGAGAGTTAAAGAAACATTTCAAAAACACAAAAACTTCAACTTTTCAGTGTTGGCATATTATCGGAGAAGCGCCACCTGGCGGAGGCGAGCCTCGTCGAGTCAACAAAATGTTTTTATAACCTCAATGTTACGTGTGGGCTGACTGACGGTCGATTATACTAATTTTATCCTAAGCTATTTACCCCCGAACAAAAAATTGTGTTTTCTTATTTTGCCTTCATCTTTAACGAGGTAAACCGGCAAATGAGTCTAGACTCTTTGATTTTTAACTTACAATGTTGTATGTACAGTACTTGCAAATACATTGTTAAGATGCCTGCGCTTAAGAATGTTTGCAATCCTCTTTGTTTCAGGAAATTATGAATACTCTTATTTCTTCTACTTGCCGTCAGCTGAGCAGGCGTTTGAATCGCAGCTGTATCTGCGCGCTTAAACCATCACCAATCACCAGTCAAGAGGCATGCTTTATTACTACACCAGCCGTGTGGTTTCATCCAAGAATATCTAATATTCCCGAAAGCACTCATCAAGCGTTACGAAAACAGTTCAATCTCTCGGATGATTATTTTGTTATATATAAAGAACCGCAGCAAGAATTAAGTGCCATGGTCTATGCAAAGTGTTTTGAGTTGTTCCTGTATGGCACACCCTTATGGGGTGTGTGTTATGCATATTTCAATGATACACCATTGGCCACTTTTGTGGGGCAAGACAAGTTCTTTATTGGAATGGGAGTAGTAAGTGTTTACCTCTTAGGCATACGATTTTTTCTTAATGGCTTCGTCAAAGCAATTTTCCACAATCGTACCACAGATGTCTACAGAGCATTTGTTCTTAACCGGTACATGCCAACTTATAAGTTTGTAGATTTCAAAGCTAATGAGGTAAATGTGATAAACCTTCCTCCAAGTATTCCCATGGCTAGGAATTTCTTTAGGGCTGGTAAGCAAACTTTAATTCTTCATGATAAATTATTTACCTGCCTCAATGACCAAGAGAAACTTATTGGTGAAGCACTGGAGCAATGGCATGCTAAGTGGAAAAAATGAATGTTTTAATTTTTTTTTTTTAGACCTATACTATTTCCTGAAGTAGCAACTAACTTGAGAGTGCTCCTGAAAGTTACTCATAACTTTGAACTTAAAGAATAGCAGAAAATTTGTATTCATCAAAGAGGAGTAGGACTTAATGTTGAAAAATAAATGTTAATACAGTCAGTACTTGTAATGTTATTTAATGTGTTTTACTAAATGTTATTAGTATGTTCCAAAGTCAGTCATATTTTTTTTTTGCACTCTTTCTGTGTTATAAAGGAAAAGGTATTCAATCTGTGTGATATCAGTTCAGGGATATGCATCAAACAATGATAATGGTTAGACGAAAATTCAAGAAAATGCAATTTAAAAAAAATATTAATCATGGAACCAAAATTCCAAAAATAAAACCTGAATTAAATAGGCTTGTTACTTGATGCATTAGTTGTTGTTAAGGAGCAATGCCCTCTTTGTACTCAGCTACTTTTTAATGCTCTACCCATCAAAGCTCAAATATCGATTTTGAGTCAATTTGTCCAATGTGGAAGGGCACTTTTATTTACAGACAGAAATGAGCATTGATTATGTTTGCATCCCCTTGTGTTTTCCAAAGTTTCCCAGTTACTCGCGGACAATCACTTGGAAAGAGAATCTTGTGTCACCTGCCTATTGGTGCCCTGCGATATGCGATGTATTTCAGGGTTTCCACACCTGGAAAACGGAGGAGTCAGGTATTCCTTTTTATGAGGTCCTGCAAAATTTGTTGGAGAAGTCTTTAGATTCTTCGGAGGGGGGGGGATGAAAACTAATTGAAATATTGAGAGGTAGTCGGGGAGCTGTGTGCGCGGTAAGCGAACGTTCTAGTTTTGCATGGATGATTATAGCTCTGCATCCTCCATGAGTTCCGTAACTTCAGGCTCCGTCAAAGAATATTATTTTAAGTCCACCACGACTTCCATACTTAGGACAGAAAACTTGGTATTTTAGCCAAGAATGTTGCCAATAATGGATTAGTTCACAAAATAAATGCTCTTTTTTTTTACATATAAATTAGATGATTTGTAACTTACAAAAAACAGCCAAAACCACTTTTTTTTCTTACAAGCAGCTTGTGTACTTTTCAGAAATTATCCTTTCAAGTTCAAACTTAAATTTTACAGTCATTCTTCTGAAACTGTAATTTTTCGTACCAAGACAAGCGTTTTACCCTATAGAAGGCATTTTACAAGATGAATAAATATATGTCGTGCATGCTGTAACGGGTCCAAATCGTTCTCGCGTAGAGCCCTATCTCTTTGTTAAGATGGGTTAGAATCCTTAATATTTAAAGTATTAAGGGGTCTAAGGTGGGTCGCCTACCAATTATTGACGTCCCTAAAAACTTGAGATACCACGTAAAATCTGTTAGAAATAAGTATGCTTCCCTTTAGACCCAGAACGAACTTTTGGGCCTCTTTCCTTCAATTATTTCTATTTTAGTCAAAAGTCATTTAGTCAAAGATAGCAAAATATTTCGGTAACCTTATTTTTACGTGCTCTTTGTTAACTTTAAAATGTAAAGCTTAGCAAAAGGTCCAAAGGAAAAACCGTTGTTAAAGCAACAGCCTTTTTCTGCCAAATCCAAAACTTTCCCGTTTTCTTCTATTTTATGATATAAGCGTTACACGGACTTATAACTTTGATACATTATCAAAGACGCATACTCGTGTGCTGCATGTGCGTTTTTCGCCTATTTTGAGATTGAAATTGGCTCTTAAGTTTCCGTTTGGGTGTGGAAGTGGGGGGGGGGAACACCGCGCCCCGTGGCCCCCTTATTCATTCATGTACCCTAACAATGATCAGCTGCTTGGTCAGCCGCAGTTTGCGGATATGTCACTATTTTTAAAAACTTTTATCTTTTGTGACTTTCCGTTTGACTGATTTGGTGCAGTGACCAAAAATGTAAAGTGGTTTTAGCTGGAATATCCGGGCGATCCATACTCCGACTTTAGAACTATTTACGGCTAAGTGTACGTATTCTAATTGCAATCGTTCTAGTTTCGGTGCTTGACGAATGGCGGCTTCGGGAACCCTGTTGAGATGGCAGTTTTGGGCGAAGATTGGCCATAGCTTAAACGCCGTTAAAATTGTTTGGATGATTCCGAGTTTGGAATAAGGATGGCGCTCGTGAGTGTGCTCCATGAAGTAGTATCTGCCTCCCTGAAAGAACATACACAGGTCGCGCGCTTTAGGCCTCAATGCACTGTAATTTTTTAAGGTATCATTTTCAACCTTTTAGATTAAATTTGGTGCTACCGTCCGTCGTCAAGCCGAGCGGAGCGATAGCGAAGCGAGGCACAAGGCACCTAACCTAACTTAACCTAGGGTTACCCAACTAAACGGTCGCCAAGCCTGATGCCGCT
>Ga0058701_10004078_pt1 | contig 11768 bp, 10 predicted proteins | sample AgamicOrMae_FD_97039 | JGI IMG/M metagenome (GOLD analysis project Ga0058701, IMG submission 97039) | Agave microbial communities from Guanajuato, Mexico - Or.Ma.e | ecosystem: Host-associated > Plants > Phyllosphere > Phylloplane/Leaf | place: Guanajuato, Mexico | collected 2012-06-04 | reverse complement strand
TCAGAAAACAGTAATTCTAAAACATGGAGCGAGGTAGAACAGTTTCAACAGTTACTTTTACGTTCTTTGCGAAGTAAAAATGTGTGAATGAGAACACCTCGCTGAAGCAGACTTGCTCCGTTACAGGGAGAAATGAGGATCATTCAGGAAAGAAAAGAAAGTAAAACTCACTGCACAGGGTGGAAGGCTCTTTTGCTCCTGTCACTCTGCGATTGTTCCACTTTGATTGTTTGCGTCGGCGCCTCTGTTTTGACGCCGTAGAAATGCAGGCGCCATGCCACCACCTTCTTGAGCCCTTCAGGCGTCTTCACGAACTGCGGCGCGCCCTTCAGCAACACGTGGCAAGTAATCTGCAAACAACGCACACTTCAGCATCAACGCCATTTCTCCCGACTTGCATCCAAGTCTCCACAAACCAAAGGAAAATTACTGGGCAACTATTAACCCACTACCGCCCAGCGATGCCGTTTGGAAAGAGAAAAAAATATTTTAGAGGATCTTTTTAGTTCAGTATTGTCACAATTCAAAAACTATCACCCCTCTGGAAACCTGAAATTTAATAATTTAGGCATTTCCCAACGCTTAAAATTGCGTAATTTAACGGGAAATATCCTTCGAATTTCTCTTAAGCTGAATTTCACTACAAATACTTTGGGCTGTTATGAGTTAGTGCTCTGAGACTCACTACACTCGGCTTAGCGACGAAAGGTACAACACAAGAAATAAAGAAGACGTAACCTTGAAAGTTCAGAGATTACGGGAGAAATATGACTACACACAAGTTGGCATAGGCAATGGCAACGAGAAGAAATCTCCGAGATAAAATCTCACCTGAAAGTGATTTTTCTTTTGACAGACAAAGGCTTCGTCCGCATTCGAATAGTTGAACCCTTTGTCCGCAACAACCTGGTACTTCGGAGGTGATCTGAAAGAAAGACACGATATGAAAGAGACTGCGGAGGAGGCTTTAGTTTCAAGGCCTCTGATAGGCTACTCACAGCTCATTGAGTCCTTGATCACACAGAACGTGCCAATCGGACTGCTGGAAACTAGTAAATCGTATACATTGAAAGGAAGGGTCTGAGTACACATCACTCGCTTCCCCGCCTTCTCCGCAGAGGTCGTCGTCCAACGTCGTGTTCGGACTGCTGCTGGGCTCGTTCAGCTCATCTGGACACCAGCCCGCTGAAAAAAATCCATAAAATAACTATTATTATCGAAAGATATCCTTCCTCTATGAACAAAATGTTCTCTAAATTATTCGACTTTGTAAAATTTTATTAACCTACATTTTTAAAAAAATTGAGAGAGTTTCACTATTATTAATCAAACGTCACGTAAATAAAACGATGCTATAAATTTAAACTCATTTCAAAATATTTGATTTTTAAGACGTAAAATGCTCAAACTCAGCTGGACGCGAAGAGATACGTTGTCGTGTATTTTAAACCACCACCGCCCAGCGATGCCGTTCGGAAACAGATTTTTTTTTCTAGAGGATCTTTCCCGTGCAATATTGTCATACTTTAAAAAAATATCACCCCTCTGTTAACCTGAAATTTAATAATTTAGGCATTTTCCAAAGCTTAAAATTGCTTATTTTAGTGGGAAAAATCCTTCCAATCTCTCTTAAGCTAAATTTTACTCCCAATACTTTGGGCTGTTATGGTTAAGTAACGCTGGTACACAAGCTCAATCCGTTTAGTCACATGAAAATGGACTGAAAAATACTTAATCAAGTTTGATTAATTCGTAGAAAAAAAAAACAACGTGAGGTGTCGGAAGGTACCTGAAACTCCCGGTGGCGTAGGCTCCAGTTTAACGTGGACTCCATCCTGGGATAGCTTCCTCTTTTTACTGACAGTTGATGACGTATTTAAGAGCTGAGTTTGCTGGGGTTGAGGGGGCGGGTGGGAGGCGTTCGGGGGAGGGGCGTTCTGGAGATGGGTCGCGTTGGGGTCGCAGCACACCATGTTGCCGTCGGCGGGGGGCAGAAGGACCTGGACCAGGGCGTTCTCGGGGAGGTGCTGGGAGGCGTGCTGGGGGCCCTGCTGGGGGTTGGGGGCGAGGCTGGGGGCGTACATCGCCGAACCCGGAGAAAGTAACAGCATACCGGCACTCACTGCCCCAGCTTTATCACCTAAAAACATAAATAAGGTTTATCAAAAAATATAATCTAAGGCAGAAGTAAGTTTTTAGATTTGCGGTAGGCACTGATTTGTGATAGATGTACGAAAGAGCTTCCCTTTTAGGTTCGGATATAATACGAACATGTATCATAAAACCCACCGAAAAACATACTCAACATTTAAGAAAAAATCATTTTGTGATCGGTCTTTAATCTCAAGACAAAAATTTGAGGTTTCCTTTGAATCCATCACAGTAAAAACGAAACACCTGTTTTAAGGAGTTCTCACCTGTTCTGGGTGTGAATAAACGGGGGTAGTTTGTGTATTGGTTATTTTTCAAGTTGAAACTATGTTCAGCCACATCAATGGAAAGCTCTCGCCGAGACATTTCAAATCATATGGCTGAACTTAGGTCTACCTTGAAAAGTAATCAAAATACGTACTACCCATTTTCTTTTCACACCCAAACCACACCAGATAAGAACTCCCTAAAACAGGTGTTCCGCACTGTGTACATTTCTCGAAAAGCATAAACAGTGAACTTCTCCCAATGATTTTTAATATCTTTGTTTAGGATTATTTCTGTCCAATATTTAGGCATTTCAAGGAAGATCGCTAAGCAGTTTTGTTTTCAATAACCACTTTTCCGTTATTAGTCAACAACTCAATCTTGACATTGCTAAGTGATTGCGGTCTGAGAATGAATCATTCTAGACTTGAGACAAAACCGCAACTTCTAAAACGGGCCCAATTTAATATTCCAACATGGACAAAAGCAAATCTATGAGGAATATCAACATTTCAGGCGGAAATATAGACATTTCAGGCGGAAATATAAACACTTCCGGCGGAAAATTCCTTAGGGAGGGAGGAGGGGCAGAGTGGTGGCTTCGCGGCTGGCAAAGCCGCGAGCGTCACTGCCTTCTACGAACGGATTCCTATCATTCTCAATTGGTTCGCAAACTCAGACAGGAGAAGCAAAAAGGCGTCAACTTACTCGGTGACAAGCCCGCATGCTCTTGCGGCGAGTAGGGCAGCTCCGATCCGGAGTCTGGAGGACTCTCCGGCAGCGTGTGCCTTGGAAAAAAAGGAAAGAAATCAAACTTTAAGCCGGTGACGCTAAAACTTGTTTTTACGCCAATCTTATCGAGAACCTTTTTTTTTATTTATATTTTTTTTACTAATTTTTAGGTGTCTATTATCAAAACACTGTTTTTAATTTTTTTAACATTTTTTTCGATCATTTTTTTATATCAATTTTATATTTGACTTATAAAGAATAGCTAAATCAGAAAAACAACAAAACTGATATCTAAGATGTTAATTCTTAAAAAAAAAATTCTCATAAATGAAAAACACCTTCCTCAACAACTATATTTAAAAAAGGGGGGAAGGGTACTTAATAGTATAGTAATGGCATCGGAAATGCGGAATTTTTAATGGATTAAAAATGACTTTTCTGAAAGTCAAACTAAATTTCATTAAATCCGATATCATCAACTCATCTTTATTGGAAGCATCCATTCATGATGAAATTTATTTCAGCGCGAGAATATGCACATGTAAAAGGTGCAAAAAGGACCCGATTAAAATCAGAGAGTAGATATTCAGCTTTAATTGCGGGATAATCGCGAAAACCGGTCCGCGAATATTAAAGAACCGGATGCGCAGCCGGTTCTTGTTTACCGACTTTTCTTCAAATGATAACGGCATACAAAACACAAGAGCATACATTAAATATTACATGTTAGCCCTTGTTCCACTAACAGCATCATTCAATGAACGTTCCCCATCTTGGATATTTCAATTTTACTCCCAAGTAATGCCCTGCCTTTTGTAAGTTTTTCTTTTCTTTTCGTTCCCTTGTTGTATTGTGCAATCGAGGGCGGCACACGTTATTCAACTGGAGAAAATTCTGTACACCGGATGACATGATAACAATGATTTCAGCCGGATAATAAGGATAACAAAAACAGGGATAACAGCTGAATAATAAGGATAACAACCGCATAACAAAGAAAAACAGCCGGATAACAAAGGATAACAGATGGGTAACGAAGGATAACAGCAGAATATTTAAGGATCACAGAAGGACATCAAAGGATAACATCCGGATAACATTGGGATAACATCCGGGTAACGAAGGATAACAGTCGGATAACAAGGATAACAGCTGGATAACATCAGTGGCGGACTGGCTCTCGAGGGCCCACTCGGGAATTCTGACAGAACGCCCTTTTCCCCTCTCCCTCCACGTACTCCATCTTGTAATGCTAATTTTCTGCCCAAATAAATATGCATTACTACTAGCCATTGATGTTAAACACGACAATTTATGTCTAATTTGATTACAATGAGTAGCAATACTGCAATATTAATACTCATTAATAAAGCCCATGTTTACATTCTAAAAAAAAGACCCTTAGCTGGAAGGGGCCCTTAGCTGGAAGGGGCCCTTAGCTTAAAGGGGCCCTTAGCTTAAAGGGGCCCTTAGCTTAAAGGGGCCCTTAGCTAAAATGGGGGTCCTAGCAAGCCAAAAAGTTGTTTACAAAATGAAAGGATTAAAATGAATTTAAACAACACTAATTAGATTGAAGAACTTGATAAAATATTCATGAACATTTTATTTCAATTTCAATAGGGAGGTGGTGTATTTTTTAGCTTCAACCAGCGGCTCAAGCACTCTAAATTGCGGCTATGGTTTGGGCCCACACGAAATCCCGAAAGGTAGTGCTACGGCTCAATACAAATTTTCGGTAGGCTGGGGGCCCAAGGACCCAAGGGCCCTCTACCCATCGAGGGCCCACTCGGGGATCCCCGAGTGGCCGTCCGGACCAGTCCGCCACAGGATAACATTGCTGCGTGAACACCGGCGTGTATAACATGAGTTATTACCCCTTTGCAAGACCGTTTCAACTTCGGAAGCGGCAATGACTAATATCTTGAAGCATTGGTTATCTTACAACGTTGACAATGTACTAAGCGGTACATGCTGCGAGGTATGGTTACTTACGGCACGACGTATATGGCGGGTTGATCGGCTGCCATGGCGCCGTAAGTTAGGCGGTCATCCCCCGGGTGAGTGTCCAGGGCGGCCGTGAGCAGCGGGGGCGGCAGGCTATGGCCGTTGGGGGCGGCCGCTGGGGGCGGCGGCGGGGCCACGTGGCCCACGCCGACGCCCACCCCGACGTGGGAGACAGGCACCCCCACGTGCGCCACTCCGACGCCGACGTGCTGCACCGGCACCTCGTGCGCGAGCTCGCCCCACCTGGACACGAAAGCAGTCTTGATAACTAAGATTTACGGAATACGCCGTCAAAAAATGGTGGCATTTTCTTGCTTTTGGAATGACTAGGTTACAGTTCTACCCTGACATAAATACTGTAATTCAAATTCAGCCTCGATTTAAATAACCTATGTCAACCTAACCAACCAAACCTACATTAACCTTATTTAAGCAGTCAAACCACGACAGCTTACCCTGATTGAACCTCCAAACTCAAACAAACTTTTACAATATTTACCAAAAAATTCAGGTCATGATCATGCAAAACACTTAATATAAGGTCAAAAACTTTATTCTAAAAAAACAAACGTTCAATATGTAAAAAAAAACGTCCTAAAGGAGGCTGGCTTTGAGAATACATAAAAGACAAAAACATACTTATTGGAGAGCGGAATTGCATTTTAGAATAAACACAGGTTTGGAGTTTCTATATCCTCTCAGTATTTATTTTGGGGAGAAAATATCCGGAATCGTCCAAAGAAAAGAAGAGAAAAACGAATTTGGGCACTGGGAGATTGGGGTTAAATACAAACTCGGGATGAAAAAAGAAAATCGTTAATTTCCTCTTTTTTTCTCTTCTTCACCTTCTTTTTCCTTTTTTCTCTTTTTTTCTTCTTCTATTGCAAGGCACGCGGACCCTAGATATACAATTCCATTTTGCGAAATGCGTGACATTGAAAAGGCCGGGGTTTTCCCCGAAAGTAAGGCAGCACGCTTCGACTTATCAGCTCCCATTGACAAAACCTCGTCACTCCCCCCCCCCAAAAAAAAGGATCCTATCCCGGTCTGTTCTTTTCACACAACTTGCTCGTTTCAAACAGCACTACGTCGACGTCAGCACAGTAACATTCCAGAAAAATACTCGAAATAATCACTTGACGGAACCGGAAGTTCACCCCGTGCCCTGTTACAGCAACAGGAGGAATTCGAGCTTTAACTCCCAGCTCCAGAACGTAATTTTTCAGTACTTCCCTTAACCTTGTCTTCACCAATTCCTTACGTGCCATTCGGGTCCCAATAACAAAAGACGTTTTTCGCAGGTCAAGAGAACTGCGATAACGGCCCAAATCCTACCGCAACCGAACTCAACCGAAACAAATCTGATTTAACTCAATCTAAATCAAGCAAGTCAAACGAGTGACTTAACCCAATTGCATTAAAATGTAAGCCTCACTTACAACCTGACTCAATAACTAATCTAACCTGGCCCTTAAAATCAAGAGGAAGTCGCAAGAGATATTTGATATAAACGTATCATCCCAAAACAAAATTCTAAAGAGCCGAAAGTTTGATACAAAAACTTCGCGTAACTAGACTACTTGACTACCGAACAGCTAAAGACTGTGAATCGTTGTTACAACTACAATACGCAGTATTCAGCAACCAAAGAAAATAATTTTCGGTTCCTTGCAAATGTCAAACTCAATAATGCACGTGGCCGTCAAACTATCGATGGCAATAGTGTTGCCCCGCGACTCTGTCACTTTTAAACGCGATCAACATTTCAAAGGGTAAAGATAATGTAACGATCAATACCATTTTTGGATTGCTCAACTCGAGAGCGATCCAAGACATACCCGACAAGGTAGGTTATCTCTCCTGGTTATCTATTTAATCGCGGTTAAAATTTATACTAACGCGAAAGGCAACGCTGAATAAAAGCGCAAAATCCGGCTGTCAGTGACTTTGGGGAGCTAAATAGACTTTGTTTAGGACTCCAGCATAATAAAAGAACCGTAGCGAGCGAAATTCGCTCAAAAGATAATAGGAATATGAAAAAAAAAGTAATTTAAAGCGGGTCAACGACTTGTCGCGTGTCAAAGGCAAAGCTAATATCCTCATCTCGTTGAAGCTCCCCTTTCGTTCTTGCGAAGAAGTCTTGGCCCAAAGGCCTCCGGAATTCTTCGCGAGGCGCTTCGTCCGCTAAGTCAATATCACTTTCTCTCATTGTCAAGACGAACTTTGCTTCAAAAACCTCATGACGGAGGAAAGCGATACCTGCGTTTTACCGAAACTTCACAGCAGCCATGCCTCGAAAAAAAAAATCATCTTAAATGGAGACAAATATTCTCAAAATAGTAAGGCATAGAAAAAATTGTGTCAATATTGAGGTACTCTTCCCGGAGTTTCCCTTTAAACAGGACAGGTATGCCAAGTGAATAGAACTTCCTCTTGGAAGGAGAGTATGTCCCCTCATTTCAAGAGTATGTCCCCTCATTTCAAGAGTATTTCCCTCTCATTTAAAGAGGTTTTTTCCTCTTTCTTTTGATAAGACATTTTCATACCGGAATGCGTCTCCATTTAAGAATGATTTTTTCCTGGATGCTCAGAGGTACAAATCTGTTAATGGTGGCTGGAACGGTAATTCTCAATTAATGAAAGCTGTTATAAGTTACGCAATACTCCGTGTACTATTATGATCTTTTGGATAGGTTGGCCATGATGCTTATTGATTTTTCTAAAAATCATTTCCTTTTTTTTTTTGTAATACGAAGTGCTGTATCAAAATGTACAGCCAAGATCACAAGCCGCGTCACAATACACGTGCACACGGAGAAACCTTCGAACTGCGACGCATCTCATGATCTCAAATGAACCTAACCTTGCGTTACATGACCTAATGTAACCTAAACCAAGATAACCTAACCTTTTTTAACACTAACCTGACACAAACCTTTCGTAACCTAAACCTGACATGACATAACCTAATATCGATGATATGTTATTGCTCGCGCTTCTTTCTTTAGATACGTGTTGAGTCGAACTTCTTCCGCTTCTGCAAGGAGCTTACATTGTTGATCCATTGTCGTCATTAATGTAGTCGGCCAACCCTTTGAAGCCCAAAGCCTCGTCGTTGTCAAAGCCATCGTCATCTGCTGCGCGCCCTGAAAAACAAGAAAACAGACCATCAGCAACAAAATTCTTCGCTTGCTTGTTACCTGCCATTCCTTTCTAAAATTTATTTTCATAAAACCGGCAATATTTTTTTTCTGCGGGGAGTTGAGCGCATTTGTAAGATTAACTTATTGCCTTCTGCTGACCCAATTTCAGATACAAACAAATGCAGAGATATATGAATGATAGTCATGTGAAACAATACATGGAAATACATTTGCTTAACCGTTAACATATTAAAAGTAAACGAAGAGTCTATTCGCACGCAAGCTCCCATTCAAAATACACTGAACGAAGTGACTATTCACACGCTGCCCAATTTAAAAGGAAGTTGGTTTCCGTGCGTTCAAGTCACCTCTCATTTGAAATGCATTAGGTTGATTTCCGTGCGTTCAAGTCTCCTTTGTATTAACATAGGCGTGCGCATAGAACTGGCCTACACTGAAAAGTGACACTTCTTCTTGACGTGCGTGGAAGTCTCCCCATGCGTGCTTAGGGGGCGCGAATTGAACTGACCAAATAATAATTAATAAAAAAGGATATTAAGATTAATTAGGATTATGAGGGGGGCGCACCGCTACGTGGACGTTAAGTCCTTTCTTGATGGCCATAAAAAAATATTTGTCGCCAATTTTTCCTGGGGAATAAGCCAGGACTGCTTGGCAGCTCCAACTTTCCCACACCCCTTAAGCCACCCGCGTGCCCTTTCCCAAACATTAAATGGAATGCATGTATTGATAGTAGGTGAAACAGTCTGGTTCCGGATGGCGAAGTATCCGCGACTATAGACACGGCTGAGTGCGCACAGACGGTGCTCGTGCGCGCACACGCGATCACAGCCACCGCCCCCCCTCCCCCCCCCCGACGCATCATAATACACAACACTGTTGCGCTACACATACCATTGTCTTCCAACCTCAGGTCAGGTCTGACAATGAGTTGATAGCTTGAATAATGGCTATTTTTGGTCGAGATTTGCGATTTTATGAGCGCAAAACGAAGGAGCACTGTAATTTTTTAAGGTAGCATTTTCAACCTCTTAGTTTTAATTTCGTGCTACCCTCCGTCGTCAAGCCGAGCGGAGCGATAGCGAAGCGAAGCACAAGGCACCTAAACTAACTTAACCTAGGGTTACCCAACTAAACGGTCGCCAAGCCTGATGCCGCTTACTTCTCGGCGCCCGCTCAAGGGCGCCGAGAAGTAAGCGGCATCAGGCTGGGCGACAGCCGAGCGGAGCGAGGCACGAGGCACTATACCAAAACTTGGTATACGGCAAGAGGCTTGCTTATGATATAGGTTGGGCTAGGTTGGAGGCCTTCTGCCTCGTTCCGCTATCTCTCCGCTCGGGCTTGACGACGGAGGGTAGCACCAAATTTAAACCAAAAGGTTGAAAATGCTACCTTAAAAAATTAGTGAGGAAACCTACATATCAAACAGTGTGCCGAGTGATAAAATCACAGGGTAATCTTTCCTGGTTAAAATTTAACGTTTAAAATGACTGATTCTGGTAACACTGAATAAAAAAAGCAACGTATTGTCATGCTTAACTAAAATAAGTTAGTCAGGGCTGCAACAAAACTCAATTCTCAAATTTCCTCACATATTTCTGATTTCCCTGACACCTCGAACTTCCCTGATATTTTCAACCGGTAAATTACTGCCGTTTCCGAATTCAAAGAAGAAAAGATAATTTCTTTTTTACTGTACAGCGGTTCGTTTTTCCCTGACCTCCTAATACTAATCGAGGTTTTCTTTGACATTAACCTGATTCCCCTGACAACTTTTTTATTCCCTCACATTTCAGGATTTCCCTGATTTCCAGGCAATCCTGGTTACCGTAATCCTGGGCGTAAAACTGACGGAGAACAGCGATTAATAAATTTTGGCTTAAAGGTCATGATACGACAGAAAGAGGCAACAGAATAGACTTTTCATTTCTTCATTGAATATGCACTTATGAATTTCCATCACCACACGAAATCTCGATTGTATTAATTTCGAAAAAGTTATTTGTGAAAAATTGCAATGAAACCGATCATAATTTCCCCGAGGTAAAAACTTCTCTTGGCACCACGTAAGACTAAAATTCAATCCAATTCAAAGAAAACTAGCGTATCATACTTTCAAGTGTTGTTCCGAGAAAATTTTGACTTATTTTTAAAAATAGGACAATTACCCTTGGCTTAAAAAGCCAATTCTGGCCTAAAGTATTCTTAAATATAGGAATACTTTGCGTGTCTTAGTCACTTGTTAAATTTATAAAATTTGATTTTCGCTCACTCAATCTGCTTAAATTGTTTATTGTACAAAACAACCTAATTACACTTAACGGGGTGTGATAATACCAGATTCCAGTTCAAAAGTTACGTAAAACGTTTTTACTGGAACCTGGAATTATCACATCCTTGGACGTATAATTAGCTTTTTGAACAGTTAATCAACAACGATTTGTCAAACACCATGGTGTTTGGCAAATGACCGGGCCGCATGATTTAAATTACGCAGGTAGTAGTTCATACAAGCGTTTTTAATGTCCAGGTTGGTAATTTCGCTATTTTGTTATCATTATTATTTTTGTGGGCGATCACGTCGCTGCTCGTCGGTTTTGGTCGCGTGTGCTGCGCTGCTCTGTGCGCATCGCTCGGACGCAACTTCCGGTTTCTCCTCTTCGCTCTTCACTGGGACTGGACAGGACACTGACGCTAGCGCCATAGCGGCGCTGTTTTCATAATTCCGCTGAATGAAATGTGCTGCCAACCTAACATATTACTAAAATTTACTCATAAAAGTGGTTATTTTTCGCTAACAAAGGATCTCATTTATTCAACGAAATAAATAAAAGTTTTTCGGTAAAAAGTAAAACGAACAAAAAAACGAAGTCAAGATCGACAGAATATTTTGCATTTGCACTTTTCCATGAGTGTTAGTGTTGAGCGCTGTACCACTCTTGGTAAAAGGGTGAACTCTTATGAACTCATGAGTTCATGGACTACTCGTTAATGGAAGTATTATGTGTCGAAGAAATATCTAAATTAGCGTAAGAAATCTACAATTAAAAATGAATCGCCTGTTTTAGGGACTTCTTACCCTGTTTTGGGAGTAAAAATAAAACGGAGGTAAGTTTTTGAATATTTTTTTTCAAAATAGGCCTATGTTCGGGTTCGGCCATAAAATTTAAAAGGTCTCGGAGAGAGCTTTCGAATGATGTGGCTGAACATAGGTCTATCTTAAAAAACAAGGGATTGGTAGGTTTTTAGGTGATATTTCAAGGTAGACCTATGTTCAGCTATAAGATTCAAAAGGTCTCGGCGAGATCTTCCCATTGATGTGGCTAAACATAGGTCTATCTGAAAAAAAAGAAAGTAAATTACGTACTTCCCCCGTCTTGTTTTTGCACCCAAAACAGAAACGAAATCTCTAAAACAGAAGTTCCGTTTTTACTGTGTACTGGACCGTTG
>Ga0058701_10004077_pt1 | contig 11770 bp, 6 predicted proteins | sample AgamicOrMae_FD_97039 | JGI IMG/M metagenome (GOLD analysis project Ga0058701, IMG submission 97039) | Agave microbial communities from Guanajuato, Mexico - Or.Ma.e | ecosystem: Host-associated > Plants > Phyllosphere > Phylloplane/Leaf | place: Guanajuato, Mexico | collected 2012-06-04 | reverse complement strand
TAACAGGCAGCAAAAAGATTTAATTTCTTGACTTTTATCGTGTAATTTTATGAGCAAAGCATGCCATTTTGCCAATTTTGTTCGTAGCAGGATCTTCCGTCGCAGAAGTTATCACACAAAACTGCAACCGAATCCAACTTTACCTTCTTTACTCTTAAGCAAGACAATACCCTGTTTATCGACCAGCTCCTGTGAGGGAATATTGACTGGCTCCTCATGAATGAATCCTTTTTCAGGTTTCTGTTTTGACACTTCTGTCACTTAAGTGGGAAAACAGAGACTAAAAAAGCTGTGGTGGAGTTTCACATTTATCAATGAAAGTTCAACGTTCCTCATAGTCACTGATCGTCCTTCTCATTGATTTTGTTTTTGCTAGACCTGGAATAGGAGCCATGATCCGATATACCACTTCCCAGTACTGTCATCAAAATGACGGGAAAGCTTAATTCCATAATATGCGTTATGGCGAATCGCGATGCATTTCACGGTTGAATAGGCGCTGAGTGGAAAAAGTTTGATACGAGACGCGATGTCTGTGATTTGATTTCTTGTGCGAATCCCCGTGTGTCCCCATCCTGCCAGCCAATCCGCCGGCTGAAAATAAAGAATGGATGCGAACAATAGCTCAATCCCGACATAGGAAATATCTATTTCAGCTGGATCCGCCGTGCTCCTCACTCACCAATAACGTTGAAATCTGTTTGTTCCTAATGCGAGGATCGCACGCTCAACGTGGAGTAATGACTGTTAGTAAACGGGATAGTAATGGACAAGCAAATAGGATGTTATAAGGGATTTCGTAGAAAACATCATCTGATGAATGAAAGTAAAACACCTTTTCTTGATACAGATAAAAAGCAGAGATGAACTACATTGACTTCCCGGCGAGAAGATGCGTCTGAAACGTCTTAATATATCTATTCCTGGATAGGTATTAAACGTTCCTTTCATGAGAGCACATCAGGTTGGATTCCAAAGAAACCTACCAAAGATTTCTTCGTGGCTCAAATCGCGATATTTTGAAAGCAGAAAAGTTGAGATCGTCCATAGTTGAAATACAGCACACTTTTATTTTTATTTTAATCTGGGTAAAAATATAAAAAAGGCGTTTTGGAGAAACGGTATTGGAATAGCAGTAAAAGGAGGCGGAACACCCTAAACGGCTTTCAAATTATGATGATATCTCAACGCCATTTTCATTTTTAGATAGGTCCATTTGTCGCTCCCGACATTTCCTACGAATTTTGTCGTTTTATGCACGTGACGTAGCCGCAACTTTATGGCGTCGTTATTTCCTTTTTTTCAAATGTCGATTCATAGCAAGTGCTGAGTCATCACACGAGAGTAATTTGCGGGGCTTCCAATCGGATATGGTCGGCCGACGGGGCTGTTTAGCAAACTTGACTTGTCTACGCAGCAAAAAGCCACCACTCCCCTCGTACCCTCCTCATCACCAAGATTAGTGCATAGTTTCAATCGCGGAGCCTACCTGTCGAGAATCCTACCGCTGCCAATTTTATTGCTGAACCTCCAATAAGTTCAAATCTTGCATGTCCTCTTTTTATCCCATGTGAAAATTTTCGTGAAATTATGCAAGGGTGGCCGTTCAATCAGGAAAGTTTATTCGACACAACACGTCGCACAGTAGCTGATTTTCCTCAAAGGTCTAGTGCATCTTTAGAGATGTTTCAGTTTCGTAGAATTTCCCTTCAAAGAAATAACATTGATAGATTCAAACGGCCCCGGTACAAAGAGCCATTAACCCAAAATTTTCAAGTACAAATTTACGGGTTAAGCACCAGTCACCTAGCACCAACAACGGAGAGGTAGTGAGCCCTTGGGCTTCTTTCCGAGCCTGGGTTTTCATCACTGTACCCACCTCATAACAAACTGATTAATAATATGTTAGGTTTCGTATTTACTAGCGTAACTAGTTGCGGCATTCTTCTGAAAAAATATTAATCTTGAATATGGGAAATGAATGGCAGTCGTCATGTAAGAGCAGTCACCCAAACTAAATCGGTTGAGATAGAAGCAATAACGCTCAAGGTAGGAGTAATTCCATCCGATCATTTGACACACCGGACTTTCAGTTGATAATTTCCGGTCATTGAAAGCCACAAAACACGCACGGCGCTCACGTGTGCTTCCTCATTAGCGCAAAGGATTCATTGGTAATGCTTCCTGAGGTTAACCTTTCCATGAAATATACGTTCGATCAGGAAATCCTATTTTCATCGCGGGAAAGTACTCTTCGGATGATCGATCCCATACTTCATCCTCTACTTCGTCTTCTTTAAGTTCCATTTCATACTCGAAGGAAAGAGCGACATTTGAAAATTTTCCACTTAAAGACCGCGGCTGCTAGGTTGTCGTATGTCTTCTCGTTGAAGTCCTGTTTTTCACTACTCTTTCCTTCTTGCTTACGACTATACTCTTACCCTTAACACGTAAAAACATCTTTGGGACAAACAAATCAATGATAAGTTTTCATGGGTGTCCTAAGAACGGAATTTGCACTCGTACTATCCCCAGACGTGGACCTAAGTTTTTGATTTCGGCCCTTGAATGTCGTCGGTTCGGGAAAAGAAAACTTTTATCTAGCGCATTCTTCATCCTTTAGCTCATGCTCCTTTGAGATCCTTTCCACCCATCGTTCCCAATTCATCAACTTGAGTTCCTCAATCTCACCGTTTCCGTTTGAAGACTCTCATAGGTCCTCCATCTTTCGTCCTTGCTCTGATCAACTCGATTACCTTATCTTCTCCTCACTCTTGTAGCTTGTCTCGTGGTGTTTCGTTCGGTCCAGCTTTCCTTATCTGTCCTCCATACTTGTAGTGATACCGGCCGGTAACCTCTTCGTACTAAATCCCCGCTCTTGAGCGAAGATCGCGATTTCGTCTGGGCCCCCGCTACTACTCATACCGGCTGCTCAATCTCTACTATCTCTTCTACTCATCGTGTCCCGCAGATATGATCGTGCCTTGGCCCTAGCCCTTCCGTTCTCTCTAGTCTTAGGCTCAGACACGGATGCCGCTATCAACCTCGTCTGCTATCTTGCCCACCGCCTCAACCGCAGCTCCTGAATCAACATGTCTTGACCGCGTTTCTGCTACCTATGAAATGTAGACGCTGCTACCTGTACCCTTCCCTACTGAGTGTTCGCGGCTCGTCCTAAATCTATGATCACGATTGTGCGTGAACTTTATCGTCCTTTGCAAAAGAAGTCATGCGACTAAACACCGTTTTCCCCGCTGCCAATTCGAAAAGCCAAGCCCTAGTCTACCCCTTATATGACCCAAAGGATCTGCGGCGCTATACAGCAGGCGGCTCGACTCTGTGGTGCGGCGACTCTAGCGAGCCCGTTACGTATTCAAATGAATTCGCAGGCACAAAAGGGCTCAACCGGTGTTTCCCCTCTTCAGCCAACCATGTTATTCCTTATAAAAGTCTAATCCCAGGGAATTTCGTTCGCCATAGCCAAGCGAAATTCCCTCGAAGGTCAAGTTAGTTCCTCTGAGTTCTCCGGAAAAACGAGATGCATGACCCGCAAAAAAATGCGTGACCCTTTGTGTTTCTTTTTTCCTTTTAGCACAAACTGCGGAATTCTGCGTCCTGAAACGCACTCGAGGAAAAGTAAAAACGGCGTCGGTTTTTTCTCGTTTATAACTTTTGTGATGCATCTCTTTCTCCCTCCCGTTCTTCCCCTTAACGCTTATTCAGCAGGGCTTCAAAACGGTTTCAGTTTTTAAAGCCTCCTATCTTTCATTAATAACAAGAATTCTTTTTTTCTCTCTCTCTCCGCTCGTTGAGATGCTGATTTTCGCGAGCAACAGGCGTCTCTCCTTCTTCTTTCGCTGTTTTGTTTTTGTCAATGTTTCCTTTTCTCGGCGGGATTTTCGTTGAGTCATGCCCGACTGAGCCTCTTTTCACATTAGACGCTAACTTCGTCTCAGGGGATGGAAAAAAATGCAAAGAAGAAAAGAAAAAAAAACAAAATTCGACCGTCGTCCTATACTTTTAACGATCGTCCGTCTAAATAGCTCCTCATTTAAAGCGTCCTTCTACAACGGTACGTTTCTTACGGGCCGCAACAATTTCATTTTAACTTCGCGCGTAATAGCAGATACGGGAGTTGCCTTAAAAGGGGCTCGGATCGGAATTCGCCTAAAGGCGCTAAAGTGGCGGGGCGGGGCGAAACGGGCCAAACAGGCGCCTCTCGGAAGGAGATCGCAGCATGAAAGGCGTTAATCCCTGCTAAGTCGCATTATGATGCAGGTGCGAACAGCGATCGAGTCAAGATAATATCAGGTTTCAAGTGCACTAGACTGGTCTGAGAAGGGGTTATCTGCCAGGTCCAGGCGCGAGATCCGCTCCTTGAAGGTAGCCGTCGATGCAACCTAAAACAAAAACGGATTGCCGGCGGAATCCACTTTCCCCAGCTGTCTCTTTCTGATCGTCCTTAATCCTCGGCGACGGTTTTTAGTAAATCTTTTGATTGAATTTGTGTTGGTGCGTCATTCGATTTTGCGCTCTTTTCTGCTGATATTATTTCATTTGTAGCTCCGTTCTTTTTTCGTGCTGTATCATCCATCTGTCTTCCAGGCCGGAAATAAAACGATAAGGATGCTTCCTCTTACCTCTTGCTGGCCATGCACGTTGCAGCCAGCCAATTAAGGGCGCTGGTCGAATCAGCAACTTCCAACCAAATGCCCCCTTCCCCCCGCCTTGCCCGTTTCCGCTCCTTGTGTACTTCCGACCAAAGCCGCGCGAAATAAATTATGCCGCCTGCACGTCAAGATGGCTCTTGGGTTGCCTATCTTTCAGGTGCAGATGTAAAGGTGGCCTGCCCGCCAAAGTAGGAGCTTCCTCTCGCACAAGAATGATGGAAAAGGGTACAACTGTTGCTCTAATTTTCTTTCGTATGTATACACAGGGTGCTTCCTCCTGTCACTATTAATTCGCACTGGAGTGATGGTGTTTATTTGGACGCTGGCAAAGATTTATTTTAGCGGAAGAGGGAATGGAAATTTCGACGTCGGCGAGGGTCTGGAGGTACCGTTCTCAGAAAAGATTAGAGAAGTACCTCTACGCTAGTTGTCAGTCTGTTTATTTCGTCAGCTTTAAATTATCTGCCAAAATTGGGCGTGTTGTTGAAACCCAATCTTTTTGTTTTAATCTGTGGACATTGAATTTTATATCAGAACACGTGTTGCCATCAGTGTGGTGTGGGAATCATTCGTATGAAAGGATTCACTTCTGTAGCTACAGGGTAATGAGAGCAAGGATAACATAACATAGCTGGCGCAAGTCGTTTGGGATGTGTCACAGGTGTAGAACTTGCAATTGGGATAGGCTATTAATTTTGGATTGGACGGTCTAGATCCGACAGGAACCATTTGTTTGGTTCTACTGAGCTGTCACTATGTTCGTCTAGAGTATTTCGGAGAGTAGCGGAGATTTGGTTGTTGATGGCCTCAACTAATATACGTGGTATTACGGCCTATTAAGTAAATAAGGGCGCTTCCGTTTAAATAACATAATTAAGGTAATAGGAGAGTATCTCGTTAGTGGCTGGGCGCGGCGCGGCGTGAACCACGCGTCTCACACTAAATCGTTGTTATCCATCAGATTCGGGAGGAAGAGGAGATAAGACACGATAAGACGGCGCGTCGCCGACGGATCTGAAGAATTGCCTTGGCCACTGCATCTGCAATTACTTAACGCGGATTTAACGCCGTTAGACCGCAGCCGATCTGTCGGATCCTGGCTTTACGCGAGCTTTTCTCTCAGATGGAATGAGGGATACGGTTACGTGAGGGCTGTGAGAGGATTTGCAGATGTATGCGTGTATTGCGTGGCATTTCTTTGCGGAAATTTGAGGAGGGAACGCGCGCAGAGACACTTTGCTGGAACCTCGTAGGCGAGGCAGTTGGCGCTTTGATGGGAACACTCCGCGGTAAGACCTCTGGGAACCTTAAGACTCTTTGTGAACGCTTGAACGGGGCTCAAGCTGCGACCAATGATACTCCTCAACTGAGTCCTATTTAGCGCTACCTTAGGACTGGAAGAAGGTACCGGAATAATTCGATCATTGACCCTAGAAAGCGAACTCGGCAATGAGCGAAGTCGTGCGGCACTCCAATAATGTCCCTACCGATGTCGTAACTTGTTCCCAACTTCCTTCGGAAAAATGTCCATTTCCATCCCATATTTCCCACGCGTATAGACAGTCTCTCCGTCACGTAGGTATAATCGTGGGATCATAACATGTAAAACTTTGTCGAGTTAAGAGCCGACAAGGGAGGTGTTAAGAGAAGAGGGGAACATGATGACCCCCAGTCTACGACACAACTGAATGGCCTCCGAGAAACTCAGCCTTTGTAATGAATACGTGGTAAGAACAAAAGAAGTAAAAGTCTTGAGAAAGATTGAGGTTCTCCAACCTATCTTCCCCTCTTTTTGCTACTCTCTCGCGCTCTCTTCTCCCCTAAGCCCTAAGATTCATCTCTATTTAGCGCAAAAGTGGGCGAGCTTCACTTGGGATCCCAGGCTACTCCAAAGTTTGACACAAGTCTGCTTAGACGTGTTAGCAACCTTATCGGGTTTTCGCCATACCGTCCGTCTGTGTATTCGTCGGCCTGCCTTTGGCCTGCGCTCACAATTTTCTTCCTTAGAAAAACTTTGGTAGTTCGTAATGAACGTTTTTCGAGTTTCCCTCCTGAAAATAACGCAGCTGATCGGGATTGCTCCGTGTTGAAAAGTGCTCTTCAGCATGCGTGATATAAAACTCCCCCACTTTGGAAAAAAAGTCGTTTTGGAAAGTTATAGCACCCTAATTTATGATGCATAACGCAGAAACTCGATTGCAAATGACACTTTTCCCTCTTCGAAGGAGAAAATCACATGACGAAAGTCCTGGACGGTACGCATTGGTGCGCTAGGCCTACTTTTTTATTATTACTTTTTATTAATAGTGCCGAAAAGAAATGTTCTATTTTGGTTGGTAGCCTAAATGCGTGGCCTTTGCGAAAGCCGAGCACGACACCCAAAGACTGGTGGACCTCTTCCTGAGGGTGGAATGATTAATGAAAAGATGACGAAAAAGAGATTTATTTCTCCTCTTCCGCGCTGCATGGCCAACAAGAAATGGGAGCCACAAACTTGGAAGTGAGTTGCGATATGGCTTAAGTGTTTTGAAGTGTGTGCCAAAGCTGTGCGTTTCACGGCCTCCCCTGCTTTTCATATTCGTGTCAGGCAGTACCCTTTCTTCATCAACATGCCCCCACCCATTCCTCTTGGGTGGTTTTACTCAGATTTGAACACCACTCCGCTGTCTTCCCTCCCTCCAACGACGATGACTTAGTCTGCCAACTTGTCTGGAATCGTGATCTCATTATGGAATCAGTTACGTACCATGAAAAAGTACGACGTGAGGGATTCTTGGCGAAAAACTTTGCTAGTGGGATTTCGACCATCGCTAATGAGTTTTTCCATCGTGATTGTCTCCCCGCGTGCGTCGCGTCGTTCCACGCGGAAACTGCGAGACGAGGCGATTAAAACTCGTAACACAAATTAACATCCGTATCAGATTAAGATATGAAAAGGAAAATTTGCCTTGCAACTGGTGAGCTGGTCCCAGGGAAGCAGATCTCCAAGTCGCAATGTAACGATCGGTGTCGAGGACATTTGCCCGTCCTCGTCCTCCGCACCGCCCCGCCTCGCCGCGCCGCAGTGCAGCCAGCCGCCGCTTCGCCGACCACCGTGGCCTATTCATTATGGGTCCCCTCCTGACAGTGGCCCATTGAGTTTGAGTTGGGCACCACGGGGGGTCACCAGCAAAGAACGAGAGCTGGCAACGAGAGTTGCCGATTAGGCACAACTCCTATCCGCTCTGTGCCGCGCCCCGCGCCGTGCCAGGCCATTGAGGCGTTCTCCACGGCTGGGCCCTCAAACCCAAATGCGTGTTGTCTCATTTCAACAGTTTAATCATTCGCTCGTACGTGATCCATCAAAGCGTTTGCTCGTGTGGCCTTTGTTCGCGCAATGAGCATTACTTGAAATGTGTTTCGCGGTAACAAGTGTGCTGCATTTGCATATCAAAGTTGCCCCGAGTGACCCGGGCTGCAAAGTTTATTTTGTCTCCACCGCCCTGTTTAAGCCGCTTAATTGCACGGCAAATCTATTGATGGATTTGGCGCGCTATGACGTCCATCTTTTGAGGAGAAGGCTGCGTTTCGCGTCATTATAAGACGTGCTCTGCCCCGAGACCCGTTCCCCGGAGCAGAGAGTTATGGAGGCGTCAAACGCAGTTGTCATTGGGGTAATTTACATCCGTTATCAGCTCGGAAGGAGCAACAAACGCATAAATCAAATCCCGCTGTGGTCACAAAGTATGAAAATGGTGATAAACCCGCGCTCGTATCTCGACACAAAAGCCGACTGCGGGTATCCGAACGAAGGATAGACTCACTTCCAAATCTCGAATGCACGAAGTGTATGCATTGCATACATAACTGGGGCCTTCCCTCATATCTCCTCTCTATCGTCCGCAGTCCAATACCACATCGCTCTATCCCTTTCACCTCCAATCTCTTCTCTCACTCCCCCTTCAGCCAAACATTGCGAATTCCTTTGTAGAGCAGGACAAAATCGCGGCCGCGTATAGACCCCATGCGTACAAACACACAGCCCTGCGACTTTTATTGTCAACTCTCCCTTCCCTCTCTTTCTCTCTCACTCATCCCGCTCTTTTCTTTACTCTCACTTTTGTCTGTGCAATTCTCGCGACCGAATTACCACAGTTTTCCATGCGTTGCGTTTCCCTCTGACAGTCATTCCGTTTGGAACATCTTCAAATCGCGGCGAAACACGCCATGGATGCAAATAACCCGTGTCTTCCTGTATAATAACGCCTTTGCGCCCGAATTCAATTCTGCTCCTTCTGTACACATGAGTTGTTATATTAGCGAGTCTCCGAACACCACGACTCGCCCCCTGTATGCCTCCTCACTCCTAAAAGAGGTGCTAGCCAGGTGATGGACTACGACATTAACGCGCTCAAAGTTTCTGAGGTCACGCGAAAGCAGCCAGAAATATGTTGCGCTGCTGAACCTTCGCCTAGCAACCAAATCGCAATCCCTAACAATTTTTGCCCCAGCTCATCGCAACTTTTGTCCGCGATGGTCCGGGATCGATTCCTTTCGCTGAACATCATCCTTGGAATGGATCGTTATGGTGACAGTAGAAGTTGGAAGGGGGCGCCGCCATCTTGGTGGTCTGAGCGACTTGTTCCAGAGTCTGCATTTCATTAGACGCTGCTATTATGAGCCCGAACCTTGGGAGATGTATGTGAGCTTGCGGAAAAGTTTTGCGATCTCCAGAGCCGCGCCACCGCACCGTACTAGCAACCGCAACTTGGAGAAAATTACCCGACGGTACAATTACGCGGCGTGATTGGCCCCCGTGAACCAACGCTCCGCGGAGGCGACCTGTATTCAGGAACTTTATTTTGGCTCCTCCGTGTAGCGCCGACTTGGGATCAGCTGACTCGGTTCGAGTCCGCATTTGCGTCCGCACTCGCATCGACCCGTTGCAACGCGACGCAGGCTTTGCCGAAGCAAGGCTCGTCCAAAAGCGAAAATCGTTATGCTAACTACGATTCCTCGACAATGGCGAATGGATTTAATTGCGCGTGCTGTAAGGCTACTGCTGCAGCTGGGCCATTATTTCATTGATAATGTAAATCCAATTGCGTTCACGTTCTGTCTATTCATCATTGATTGAGACAATTGTGTACTCTATGAGACTCGCAGGGACGGGAAATTCTATGCCTTCCTCTCTGATCACAGCCGATTCCTGGAAAGTCGAAAGGGGCGATAAAAAATTGACGCCGTACTTTTCGTTTCCTTCGCCACGCCGCGTGGAGCCGGCTTATCCTTCCGCGGAATTCTGTATTCGTAGCATTTCCTTGCTCGAATGACGGCACTCGTGCTAGATGCTGTAAAGTGCGTTTATTAACGAGGTCCGTTTACAACCGCGCACTATGCCATTTCAGCATTCGCTGATAAATTGGTCCTAACACTGTGGTCATTAGTAAAAGGCCGAGATCAGAAGTTGATCATCGCGATCAAAATTGATTTAGATATCGCGATCAAAAGAGTTTAAGTTGATGATTGGTGAGGAGTATATCACTGTCAACAATCCTAGGAGCTTTCCGTAAGCACAGGCATGTCCACGCGTCATATCGTGCGCTTTACAAAGTTACTGCCACAAAGTTGTCTGTAGTTTGAACGGCACAAGTCACGCCATGCATGAAAGATGCGCACTCAATAATAATACTAATCGTCAAACTGTCTCGTTAATGTGAAGCGGCCTTTAGGAACACGCACGGCAACAACGTGGATGTTTTTTATCCTCCGTTATATTACAGCCACTTTTACACCCACACCTCACGCAAAAAGATAACTTAAGTAGCGGAATTCTTTTAGCAACAGGTACGGTCTTAGGCGTGCCTGTCAGAGGATCCGCCTTTGGAACTTTTTTTCACGTGAGGAACAGTTGGAGATAAATTAATAATTGCGGAGGTTTCCCGTTGTTTAATGAGGTTCCGTTTCGCGAGCGCTCCGTAGCTCTTTTTGTAGGTCCTGAAGGACTGCCAATTCACATTGTGGATGCGAATCACACCGTTTGCCCGACGCGCATATATGTTGTCTCCCCTGCCGGGTGAAAGGGGCACGGAGATAGGGTGTGGATCTAGCTCGTTCGGCCCGCTGCGCCTTTTGTATCCCCGCTCTGCCATTGTCGGGGGTCGATTGGTATGGCCGCACGCCGATTACCCAGTGACAATACTGACGTCTGACACTGGTCTGTCTCTTTCTGTCGCAGGTTACGGCATGCACGACCTCGGACTGAGCGCCTTGCCTTTCACCGCCTACCTGTCGCCGAGCTCGCCCTCGCCCACGTATGCCACCCTGCAGCCTTCTCCCCCGCCCGATACGGCCGCCCAGCCGAGGAGATGCTTCACGAGCACCGGCGCGGCCCTGTCGCTGCCGCCCAAGAAAAAAGACATCTACCGGCCTTACTCGCTGGAGCCGGCGTCGGCGCCCTCTCCGCCCCAGCCGACGCTGGCGCGGCCCGAGCCGCACAGGCCAGTCCCTCAGATAGCCCGTCCTATCCCGGTGGACGCGTCCGCCGTCGTGGCGGCGAGGCAGGTCGCCGCCGCGGCAGCCGCCGCAGCGGCCGCCGCCTACGCCATGCAGATGGAGCCCCGGCCCCACGCGTCGCCTGCGCTGCCTCACGGCAACGTGAGCCAGGCCGCAGCCGACGACCTGACCGCCGCCCACGCCATCCTGGATCTGAGCGCGTCGCCGCTCCCGCCTCCGCCCCCGACGACGGCCCCGGCTCCGGCCCCGCCGCCCCCGCCGCAAGCGGCGCCACCCCCTCCGGTTCCTCAGCCTCAAGTTCCTAGTCACGTCGCGCCGGTGCCGGCGCCCGCACCGACGGCCTCACCCTCGACAACACCAAGCACCTCGTCCAAAACAGTCGCGTACACCTATGAGGCATTCTTCGTGAGCGACGGGCGATCCAAGCGCAGGTCCAGCAACCCGTCGGCGCCTGTCCCGGCGCCCGCCGTCGCGGAGGAGTCGACGGACAAGAAGGCGCGTTACGCGTGCGGCGAGTGCGGCAAGCGGTACGCGACGTCGTCGAACCTGTCGCGGCATAAGCAGACGCACCGCAGCCTGGACTCGGGCTCCGCGCGTCAGTGCGT
>Ga0058701_10004076_pt1 | contig 11770 bp, 7 predicted proteins | sample AgamicOrMae_FD_97039 | JGI IMG/M metagenome (GOLD analysis project Ga0058701, IMG submission 97039) | Agave microbial communities from Guanajuato, Mexico - Or.Ma.e | ecosystem: Host-associated > Plants > Phyllosphere > Phylloplane/Leaf | place: Guanajuato, Mexico | collected 2012-06-04 | reverse complement strand
TTTTTTTTAAAAAGAGAAAAAAATTGATGGATTTTTCTTTAAAAAAAGAAAAAATGGATGGTACCGGTATGGACATTTTGCAAGCCAAAACCTTATGGGCTGAGGCAATCCGTAAAATTCTGTTTCTTTGCTAACTTCTGATGAATTCTGAAATACTTGCACTCCTGATTTTTCTATTCCGATTTACAATAATAGCGATAATGATAGGACAAACAAATTGATTTTTCTCAATGTATGATCTAGTTTAATGATCTCATCTTATATACCATTAATTATCATTAACGGCAACTATGTAACTAACAAAATTTTAATATCATACAAATATTCAATATAATGAGAAATTTTCTTTAATTCATAATCAATTAATAAATAACATGTAAACGCTTTATGAGACTACTGCAAACATAGTCTTTACCCGCAAGAAACTGCGTACCAGTACCAACCGTTAAAAGTAGGGCATGTAACGGTTACGGCTCGGATGCGAACCCGGGAGCTGTGGCTAAGTTGGCAATGAACTTAGCGCTTAAATAAACTCAAAGGAGCTACAACGAACTTACCAAAGACGTTAAGTTATTCCATTTGAGATAAATTTCCTCTATTCTTTGACCATGTGTCCTCAACGCGTCCGGTAGTTGGGTAAACCCGCGGCAATTCCAATGTAAAATATATTTCGTATTTAAGTCCATTTTCAAATCGGGATCCATTAAAAATTTACTTGTTTACAAGCACTCGACACGAAGCGGGTTGATTTTAAAAATAACTTGACTAACTTCTGTTCACCTTCGCGGCGACGCACAGCTGAAGAAGAAAATAGAAAGCCGCGTCGCGCCATATTTGAAAAATAAAATTTTATGCAAACAAATAATAAAATTGTACGCATACAAATAATTAAATGCTTCTCGTTTAGAATTTCATTCAATGGTGCTTGACAAAATGGGTACCAACTGAAATCATAGTGAATCCGTTGTAAACAATTTAATTTTCTTTGACTTTTTTTTTCTGTCCTTGTATAATCAAGATATTTTTTCCTCTAAATAATGATAGTAATAAAAACACGATACTAAACGTTTATTAAACACGCCAAATTTTAGAAGATCATTTATTAATATCTTTAAGTTTTACCGGAAAACTCTTAAGTTGGTATTGGCAACAATATGCTTCTTGCAGTTCGTCTGAAATCGCGGGAACCGCCTACGTTTATCTAATCAGAAAAGTTGTTAAAGCTTACAGCGTAGATAAAAATAAAATAAAATATTTCAACAACTACCTTTGCTAGTGGAGGTGCTGTTAAAACACCATGAGAGTAGGGCCCGCCCTATTCTCACGCAGAGACTAAGAAAAAAAATCGAGCCGCCCGGGAATCGCTTCGGTTGCTAGGGCATGGTTGCTAGGGGGGTGGAACCAAAACAATATGCTGCCTTATGGTGTTTATGAGGTTTGACAGAACAAACCATTATAGAAAATGTCACAAAAAGGGAATGCGAAAGATTCAGAGAATGGCATAGTGTCAGACTCAATTGAACCACAGGATTCTCTCTTTCAGTCAGGTAATTGAAGTGGGAAAAATTTATGTTGAGAGATTAGGTCACAAGTTAAAACTCAGCTGATAGGACCTAGACTCCTGGATTAGCGATGATAAAGATCAGGCATCCTTGGATTTCTGAGCAGTTTTGGCTGCTACGATTTTCGGCAGACACAAATGAAATTACCACGGACACAAAACAGGAAATTTTTGCTCGGGGTTTTCTTACACTGTAAAAAATATGAAAGCGTTTTCACTGAGTGGTCAACTGTTTTCATCCAATTCCTGTCTTATTTTTAGGTGAAGAAATATTATCCAGCCTGCCTTTACAGATGTCCCTTTATTTAAATATAGTCTTCCTTCCATTTTGGCTTTTAATTATGTTCACTATGATCTATATAAAGGTAAGTCAACTATTTCTTTAAAAAGCTTGAGAAAGAAACAAAAAAATAATACTGACATTGTGTTTTTCTGTTTCATTCTAGTATGACAGTTTGAGCAGTATATATCGATTCATAATAGTCCTCGTTTTAACTTGTTTAACGGTCACGGAATTCGTGCGACTTTTTCTGGGTTACGTTGGTAACCTGTCCGAGAAGGTAAGAGAAAAAAAACAAATTATCTCATCGTATAAACGTAAGAGTAAAACTGTATTTCTGACGCAGATTCCCGAGCTTGCTGGATTTTGGGTTCTCTCACTCCTTCTTCAGTTCCCTTTGCACTTATTTGTCGTCTTCACTGCTGCTCTGCATCCTTCACCGATAGAAAGAGTTGCAGAGTCCGTCATGCTAGTGCTTTTAGTTATCCAGTTATGTACAGGTTTCGGAACTCTCCGAAAATGCGCGTATCATCAAGCTCAAAGATTTCAGTTACAGTACGGCGGGAAGATAATTCCAAGTCCGAGATGAAAGAAATAAAGAGAATTTTTCTGAGAAGACATTCTTAAATTTATTGGTGAAATTCCTCCAAGGCACTCGTGTTTAATCAAATTTACAAAAATTGATCAGGAAGACACGGCGAGTTCTAAAAATACATAACAAAACGACCAAAGAGCGGACGCTTTAAGAGGCGGGAACATATCAACATACGAACATCAATTTGGTATTTATAGTAGATCCTTACTCAAAATTAACATTAGTGGGAGCTGGACATGCACCTCATAAAATGGCTTACAAACAAAACAGGGTAAATGAGATCAAAAGTCTCGGCAGTCCCCTGAAATTGGACTCGTCAGTTGGTAAAAAGCTGGGGACTTATTTTAGTTAAGTTCTAACTTCAATCTTTGTTGGACAGATGATAAAATCTGATAAGATACATTCGCTGGATTACGCCCAGCTCGTGAGGCAAACGTGTTATCACAAAAACCGTAAAAAGTTTCCAAGCAATAAAAAAAGGTTTAAGTTTGTCTTTGGTTTGGCAAAATACCCTCGACCCATAAAACTTAAATACTCTTTAAGGAGTGATTCACAAACAATGCAGACACTGTTTTGAACATCTATAACCCCAAGTATGAACACCCGTGGGAAATGACCCCCAAACACGTTCATTAAGTAGCTAAAAAAAAGATACGAGAGTTATGTAAAATCAGCGACAGTAATATCAGAGCGGAGGGCAGGCGGATGGATGGGCATAGCGCTGCGTGTCTTTTTTAACATTTTTTTAAGTATCCGCGAGGTTTATGGACGACCCCATAACTAAACTGAATAAAAGAAGAAAAAGAACATTTCGCAATTCGATATGGAGGGCACAGGGTCACGAGAGCGAATGCGACCAACATTAATTAGAAAAAGCCCGGGAGAAAGCAATTGGTTTTCCCTGAGCGATTTTGCTTACTCCCCTCTACTGATAAATATTTTGAACAAGTTTTTGATTTTTTGAAATATACTCAAAACCGCGTCAAGGTGAAAATGATTGATCCTGTGCAACCAAGGCAAAACTGCAAAATACTTTTAAAATAGCAAAGCAGATTTTCAAACAGTTGTACAGGTGAATAATAAGGAAAAATACATAAGTGTCTGGTTTAAACCTTCAGAGGCTTCAGCATACAAAAGGTTACAAATTACTGATGCTTTGGCGGTATTCCAGCGGTCTATAAAAAATTATATCGCAAGTATTTTTTTTCAAAAACCCCTATCACAGAAATGAGTGTGGTTCATATAAAATCACTGTTTCCAAGCCAAATGACACCCCATGCGATGCATATATGGCACTGTGTCTGCAGCAGGAATGTGAGATCAGGCACTCCTAGACATTCATTGCAATAACTATTTCATTTGAAAGAGTACTAGCAGTCTAAAAAGTATTGATCGCTCCAAGTTTTTCAAACCTCTGTAACTTTGGGCCGAAAAGAGACCGACAAAAAATCCAGAATCATATTGATTGATCTCTTGAAAATGTAGCGATTTCTTTCTGTTCTTTACTAGCGTATTTCCCTCCGTTTCAAAGTTACGGTTTTCAAAAAATTGGAGCGAACACTACATTTGAGACTGCCAGTACCGCATTTGCAACATCTCCACACAGACATTACGAGATATAGGCAAATCTTAGCACCAACTTTAAATATCTTTTAAATGACAAGTTCTACATCCATTAGCAATAAAATTATACTATAAACAAAAAGGCTTAACCATTCAGTCAAGGATTTCATAAAAGGACGTGTATATTCACCCTACAAACTGACTATTAATTAGCCAATAAGATCACATGCCCTTATTCCGGTCGGTAGAAGTTACCGCGGTGTACTCCTATCCGAAAGGTTTGGGTTTGAATATCGAATGAGTATGCAAGTTTCGACTTAACAGCCCGGCATTTGGCGGGTGAATAAGCACCTACCTAATGAAATACACAGTGAAGCAACGAAACCTCAATAAATAAAAAGCTATAAAACTAAATAATTTTGTAAACTTTGAAAAGTTAAAATATTAATGATAATTAATTTAAGACAAGGTTTACCATTGGCTAAACCAATAAAAATACTGCTGCTGGTTTACTAAATATGCTCCTTTAGAAACCTTGACTCACATAAGAACCATGTATCAAATTCCTTTACATTAATCTAAAGAATATTTTAAAATTTTGATGTGACATCCTCTCTATTAGTAAGAAAGCACAAAAAAAGGTAAAACTATTAGCAAAACTAGACAAGATTGGGTGAGTACCCTCTCTAAAATGGCAGCTGCTGTTCTCAAAATTGCTTTAGTAAATTAAAAATAAATTATGAATTTAGTCATCACCATTAAAGATCTCCAAGGATATGTATTGACATCTCTGCAGTTTTGGCTGACTTAAATAACTCACATAATTTAATGTAACAAAAATAGACTAAAACTAAAAAAAAAAATTACAAAGAGACATTTAACTTGATCTCTAAATAAACTCACTCCTCCAACTATAGTTAGAGGCTTTGTCTGGACAATTAATCTCATCTTGATTCACTTGCATTTGGCACTTGACTCCAGATTATTTTCAGCGTAAAAGGTGCAGAGAAGCACAATATTGATGTTCAAACCCTTCAGAAACATGTCAATTTCCTGGAAAACTATGTCTTCTAATTCTTTATTCCTGTCAGTGAGAACATCAATAATTTGGGATCTGCTTGGCACAGTTCTTGACAACAGCTGAAATGATAGAACAAAATTGCTAGATTCTAGAGCATCTGCTATAACATACTTATAAATTAATATACTATATATATTATACATAAATTATGAATTGTTGCTTCCATCAGCAAAACAAACACTCACCCCAAAAAGATGTTTAGCCACCCAACCATGATACTGTTCCAATGTTTCTGCATAAGCCTTCCTAACATATGGAGTGATATCTTCCAGTTTTTTATTTTGTTGATTGTCTTCATACAGGTAAAAGAAGAAATTGTGAAAGAAATGTAGGGCTCTGAAAGAATAATCAGAAATGTAGCAGGATGCAACATACCTGGCAGGTCAGGAACAAAAATCACAAAACTGTCCATACCTTCTCAGCCACATCAAGGCATCAATAGTGACAATACTCCCTGATTCTTTTTCACAAATAATCATGTCATTTATATAGGTGTATCGCTCCTTGTTTTGACAGAATTTATTGTTGATTTTCTGTAGAGAAAAAATCATAGTTTAATTAGTACAGCAACTGACTTGATGGTGACTCTTGTAAAAGAAATAATATGTAAGTACCGTAATGTTGCCGTTCATGTCAAACTTCACTGCTGCAAAAACTTTGCCAAATCGCTCTAGAATAGATACAAATATCATGTTAAAATAGACTGTATCATGCAAAACAATTGCACTGGATGTTGAGAAGCTTGCAAGTGGGAAACAACGCTTCTACTGAAATAAGGGAAAGGGTCTGTCTAATGCAGTTAACCTGATTAATGCCCTCCAAGGAAACAAACAATAAAGGTATGAAAGAGATCTAAAGGGATATATAAAGACCTCTCATACAGATGCATTTTGGATCTATTTCAGCTTCATGTCTGCTGGTAGACCTCTATCACAGGGTATTAATGAAAATTGATCTTTACTAAAACACAGACAGACCACAAATGAATTGTTTCCTCCCTGGATAGGAGACCTAACTAACATCCATTGTACGACGTTTTCATAAGGATGCCTCGGTTGTGATTTTTGATAGGCAAAGAGTAGGCTTCTATTATAAATGTTCTATGATAAGCAGATACTAAGATCCTAAATAGATCCTCTGATAGAAGTTTATTTTCCTTCAGGGTCGCTGACCAACCCTCTGCGGTAATACACCGCAGACAGCCGTGGAGAAGATGCACATGAAGAAAATTTCCACATTCACTAATGTGTCATTCGGAATTTTCGACGAAATATGCCGCCGAAGACGAGAAACATACGCCCAAGGAACCCTCATCAACGTTGTGAACTTACCAATCACTGACACTACGGATTTCGAAGCATCCAAAAACTGCTGAGTATGAATTTTCCCATCTACTGGCTCCGGAAATGAATATAATATTCCGTTGAAAAAAGTCCGCATTTTGAAAACTCTGATTTCTTTGGTACACATACTACCGCCCCGAACTCACAAATGAAACAAAAAACAAAACCAGCAGAAAACGGGGGCCGGGGGAATAGAGTAAACAATAGAAGAGCTGACTGGATCACGCCTCTCACAGCCATCTCGATTTTAGTCAGTTCAGTAGCGCGCAAATTTAAAGCTAACGCGCAACGATCCACAACTTCTTACTTCGACAAAATACTTAATGCACGCATTTAATGGCAAGGAATTCTCTTTACTAGAACGGAGTTATTCATAAATGAAAGTGTAATTATGTTCAGGATGTTAATAAGACGCTTGGTGTTGTTTAATACGTATCTGGCCTTTTTGATCAGCGTATCGATTACGATGACGATGACGGATATCGATTAAGATGACGGTTCGACTGAATTGTGAGGCAATTCATAAGTTAACTTTATGTCTGCGAACGAAATTATAACAGTTCAAATAAAGACGCGATAATATTTCAGGAGTTGATTTTCTGGTGTCGTCGGGATTAAGGAAAAGCAGAAACCAGCCATACTTCGGTAGACACGAATTTATTTCTTTTATAAAAAATGAGATGTACACTTGATCTACAAGTAAGTACTGACAGGACCAATTTCTCGTCTCTTTGCTCTCAACAGAAGCAATAACCTTGAACAAGAAATGAATAACATAAGAATTCCAAAGACGATTTGCATGCAATCTGGGTTCACTACAATAAATAAATTACAAAAAATAAAATTGTTCAAATCGAACAATAATATAGCCCGGAAAGATGACCAACACATGACTTAAATCACTAGTAGGTCATAAATAAACAAAGGTAGTAACAAAGATTAATCACAAAACCGCATCGAAGGATGCGAAGCGGTATGCATCGCGGTGGACCACAAGCAAAATATCACGGGCATCTCTCCGGGCAGGTAACTGGCACCGTTAAGGAAAGTCTTAGGCCTTAGCCCGCATAAGGCGGCAGGTACTCTCTGTTCGGAGCCTGCGGCCTCGAGCCTGGAAGACCGGGCCGGATTGTTGTGGGTCCAGCGGGAGTCGTTGCCGTCTGTCCTGAGAAGGGTGTAGTGGGTCCAAATGGACTTGAGGTACTCGTTGGGTATCCGGTTGACGGGTACCCCGTAGACGGTCTACCAGGGAACCCGGTTGAACCGGTGAAGTCCCCGAAACCAGTTTGAGCTTGGCCGAAGGTCGGCGATCCTGGGTAGCCCGGAGTGGGGCTAGGCGTGCTGGGACTGAACGGGCTAGGGTAGCCGCCAGTCGTCGGTCCGGGCAGACCTGGGGTGGTGCCGAAAGTCCCCTGCTGGGACGGCTGTCCCGGCGGACCGTAAACGCCTTGCTGACCGGGTCCATACTGTCCTCCCTGCTGTCCGAACGGTGCCTGAGGACCTGACTGTCCGCCCTGAGGGCCGAATTGTGTCTGAGGACCTGCTTGCCCTCCCTGGGGTCCGAACTGACCCTGGGGGCCAGTTTGTCCTCCTTGGGGTCCAAACTGTGTCTGAGAACCGGGCTGTCCGGCTGGAGGTCCGAATTGGGGCCCTTGCTGTCCACCCTGGGGACCGAACGACGTCTGAGGGCCTGGCTGACCGGTAGGGCCGAACTGTCCTGGCTGAGGGCTACCAGACGGACCTGTGGGTCCTTGTCCCGTGGCCGTCGTTGGGCCGTAAGGACCGGGTCCACTTGGTCCCTGCTGTCCGACACCTGGACCTCCCTGTCCAGGTTGATCCGCGAACTGCCCAGGAGCTTGACCTGGGATCTGCTGGCCCGGCGCTTGTCCCGGGAATCCTGGCGTTGAACTGGGGCCCTGCTGGCCGGGGAACGGTGCTCCGCCTGGCCCTTGGGGACCTTGTCCCTGGAAGCTGCCGCTCGTTCCGATATTGATAGCAGGGCCGGTGGCTCCGGGGCCACCGGGAGCTACGCCTGGTCCAAATTGTCCTCCTTGTCCTGGGAATGAAGAGGGTCCACCAAGACCCACCTGAATGGGCACTCGGCCACCGGCTGGTCGTCCACCCATGATAGAGTAATCGTACAGTTTGGAGTTGAGATTATACAATCCTGGTGCACTGTTGCAGTCGAACTGATCCCACCAAACGCACACGAAGAACTCTTGACTGAAGATCGTGCCGTTCGGGCAGAGGAAATCGTACGTCTTGTTGTTGCTGCAGATGTGGAACACCTGGCAGCGGGCCTCAACATCCGCGTAATAACCAGGGTACTGCTGGTTTTCACAACGGAATGACGTTTCAGGGATGCTCGAGTAGATGGGGTAGTCGCGGTCAGGTTCTCCTGGGATAGCCGAGAAGTCGCCGTCGTCGTAGCTTCCATCGTCATCCTGCTGTCCTGGGCGAGCACTTCCGGGCCTGCCACTTGGAGGGAAGTTTGGTCCACCGGTGGGGCCTTGGAAACCGGACGGAGTGGGAGCACCGGGGAAGCCTGGTTGAGCAGGACCGCTAGGGAACCCTGGCTGGGTAGGAGCACCAGGGAATCCTTGCTGAGAGGGAGCACCTGGGAATCCTTGCTGGGAGGGAGCACCTGGGAATCCTGGCTGAGAAGGAGCACCTTGGAATCCTGGCTGAGAGGGAGCACCTGGGAATCCTTGCTGAGACGGAGCACCTGGGAACCCTTGCTGAGAGGGAGCACCAGGGAATCCTTGCTGCGAAGGAGCACCTGGGAATCCTTGCTGCGAAGGAGCACCTGGGAAAGCGGATAGGCCAGGGGTTGAGGGGTAGCTGGGCTGTCCAGGGGTACTTGGATAACCGCTTGTTGGGAAACCAGTCTGACCAGGGGTGCTTGGGTAGGAAGGTTGTCCAGGCGTCGACGGGTATCCTGGTTGACTAGCAGTTGAAGGATATCCGGGCTGTCCAGTTGTCGGGTAACCTGGCTGAGCGGTTGATCCGGGGAAGCCTGGCTGAGGAGTGGAGCTGGGGTAGCCCGGCTGAATGGTTACCGACGAGAATCCTGGCCTCGGAGTCGTTCCGGGGAAACCGGGTTGCGCTGATGTTCCCGAGTATCCAGGAGTGCTTGTAGGGTATCCAGGCTGTGCCGTTGAGCCAGGGTAACCAGGTTGAGGCGTTGTTGAAGGATAGCCTCCAGTAGTCGGGAAACCAGGTCGCGGGGTCGTTCCAGGGAAGCCAACAGCTGTTGATCCTGGCCTGGGGGTCGTTGATGGGTATTGTCCACCCTGGTAGCCTGGAGCTCCGGGGGTCGACCCAGGAGTGTATCCACTCTGGCCCTGAGATGGGAAACCTTGACCGCTTGACGGGAGCTGAGGATAACCCGAGGAGGGACGTGATCCCGAAGGTCCTCCTTGAGGATATCCTTGACCAGGCTGAGGTCCTTGGGAATAGGCTGTCGGCCCAGCTGTGGCTCCTGACTGAGGCCCAGTAGGTGCTTGGGGATAGCCCTGAGCAGGTCCCTGAGTATATTGGCCCGAAGAGGAAGTCGGCCCTTGAGGATATCCTTGCGGTCCCTGTTGAGGGTATCCTTGCGGTCCCTGTTGAGGGTATCCTTGCGGTCCCTGTTGAGGGTATCCTTGCGGTCCCTGTTGAGGGTATCCTTGCGGTCCCTGTTGAGTGTATCCTTGCGGTCCCTGTTGAGGGTATCCTTGCGGTCCCTGTTGAGGGTATCCTTGCGGTCCCTGTTGAGGGTATCCTTGGCCTTGAGGTCCCTGGGAAGGGAAACCTTGGGATGGCGCTGCACCAGGTCCCTGGGGGAAGCTAGGACCTTGGGGATATCCTGAAGGGTATCCCGCGGGGGCCGGGGTCGTCGAAGGATATCCACCAGGGACGGGCGAGGTCGAACCGATGCCCGCAGGACCCGGGGTGCTGGATCCCGGCCGGGGCGTGGACGGCCCAGGGAAGCCGCTGGGCCCTAGAGTCGATCCTGGCTGTTGGTAAACACCTCCTGGAGCTGCTGTCGTGGGGCCCTCGTACGGGTTTAAGGGTCGGTTATACTGATATCCGTCCTGAGCCTGTGTACAGTTTCGGTGTTAAGATACCTGAGACCACACGAAAATGTCTCACTCTGGAAAATTATCCAAGAAAAATATTCTTACCCAAGCTGCAGGGCTCAGGATGAATAAGGCTGCAACATAAACAAGATAAATATTTAAAGGAATAATATATATTGACCCTTGAAAACAGCAGGTCTGTCGGAGAACATTCGGCAGCACTTGTTATCTTATTTGGGCAAATTTTCAGGGCTATCAAAACAACGCTATTTTGAGGGAAAATAGTGATATCTTGAAAATCCAGGGCTATTATTCTGGAAAAGACAGCACGACTTTTACTAGTACAGAAATTATAGTAAAAAATCGTAATATCATATGGACATCATGAATACAAGTATAGTGAAATACTGACATCTACATGTTGACGATTACATGAATGTCTACAAGGATGAATGTCTAGGTCTATCTTCATAACCATAATATCCACTACGGTACTCATAAGAATATCCACAGGAGTATCCACATGGACAATAACAAGGATATCCGCATGGATGAACCTTCCACCGCACCTTTCGGACGTCGAAGTATTTTCCCGCTAAATTCAATGGTCCAATCATCGAATAGGTGCCGATTTTGAAGAGAAAAATGTTTGGGTTAAGGTTGTGCTTCAAGGCTTCCTCGGTGCATTGAATGGACTGAATAGCCAAAGGCAGTTGCGTCTCACAAAAGCGAGGCGCCGGGAAAATCGGAGGGCGCAGAGAAGAGCAGCCTCAACTCACATCGTGACGGAGAAGGGACTGTGAATGGGACACGACTGGACGGACGGACCGGACGGGCCGCTGCGTGAGCCAAGCAGCCGCCGTGCTGTTTGACCAGTGACGTCACGGGCACAGCGCACGCGCGTGCGCGTGGCGGTCGGAAACGAGAGCGGACTTACTTGGCGAAAGCTCATTCACGAGTCTCTCTATCAATGAAATTATGTCCTGACCTCAATTGCTGTAAATCAACGGTAGGATTCCGGGAACTGTCAAAAATTGACTAATTGAAGCATACCGGTGAAGAAACATCCGCAATTTCCACGGACATCCGTGAAAAAAGTCAAGATTATGCGTGATAACCGCGAAGCTTTAAGAACAGATAACGGGTGCTACGACGCACGGATTCTCCGATCTGGGTATTCATTCGAATACGTTACATGAGCACTACAGTAAGAACGGTAGTACTATACAAAGAAAAATTGACATGGATAATTAACATGGTATTAATATTTCATCACCCTGGATCTA
>Ga0058701_10004075_pt1 | contig 11770 bp, 8 predicted proteins | sample AgamicOrMae_FD_97039 | JGI IMG/M metagenome (GOLD analysis project Ga0058701, IMG submission 97039) | Agave microbial communities from Guanajuato, Mexico - Or.Ma.e | ecosystem: Host-associated > Plants > Phyllosphere > Phylloplane/Leaf | place: Guanajuato, Mexico | collected 2012-06-04 | reverse complement strand
TGACCCTCAACAAAGGAACTCAGGCCTCTTCTTAAGACAGTTACCCATGTGACTGTTATTTATGGGCTACGATTGCCTCGTAGGCACATTTACCTGCAGCTACGTTGTTTGGGGATCAAATCCGGTCGAAGGATTACAATTACGAGTTCTTACTGTTTGCTTTTGTCTTCCGCTTTGTCCAGAGAATCGATTCGTTGTATTTTTATGATGTTATACTAAATTTTATCAATTCAAAGACCTCTCCACGTTTTAACTCTTTCTTATGAGTAGCCTTTCTTGGAGTGATATTCTTGTAAATGTAATGCTGGATTAACCTTTTTTGGTTAGGCGGAAGCTGAGGTTGCGATTTTCTTTAGAGATGAGAATTTTATTCGAAACGACCCATTGGCCGGAAATAGGGTTAGCGGGGGGCTCGCTCTTTTTAAGAAGCGTTCGCTAAAAATTAAAAGTCAACGCGAAAAAGATTAATTTAAATTAACGTCCTACACCTGTCTGTTGGATTTATGGCCGCGGGGCTGCATTTTGGAAAGAAATAATTATGGAGCTGTTCGTTTTTTAAATGACGCTCCACTTAATTTTCGCGCTGAATTATGAATCTCCCACCACTTTTTGAAAGTTATTCTGGGGGAATTGGAAGTGTTTCGTGGCAACGGTGACGAATGAACAGCTCCTAGTAAATATGAAGATGAAAGGTGACAAAAAAAGAGAGAGCAAATTAAAGCGCATTTTTAGGTGGGTGGGCAACTGCGGACTCGGCTTAGCCAAACTTCCCCGTGGGAATGTGGGGCCATATTTTGTTACCGGTGGGAATTTTTGAAGGGCGTTGCCAATGAGATCGTCGAAACTTAGAGAAGTCTTTGCTGAAAATATTTTGGGGACGCCTAAAATGGCGCATAAGGATCGTTCCTTTCTCATAAACAGTTTTATGGAAGAGATCCATGATGCTTGCTATTAGACGTATTCTTTAATTTCATATATTAGTCGTTGGAAACGTCTTATTGCCATCTTATTCGACGTTTTACATGTGTATATATCTATGTTAACAAACAAAACTAAAATTGCATGGTGTGTTTGTGCACAGTACTCTAGTTTAGATAATTTTTAATAGGTTTCAATTTTGATTTCTTAAATCAATTTTGAACTAGATTTTCCTAGTAAAAATCAACTTATTCAGTGGCCAACAAGAAATTTTAGATGGCCCAATGAAATAAAGATTATATTCTTTTAACGAAAAAAAGTTTAAAAATGTGATTAAAACAAATTAGTGAATACTATGTCACTACTTCAAATTTACATGGTGAAGGAGTAAAATTGTTGCACCATTTCCTCATAAAAAATACCCCCAGCGTAACCTCGTACATTATTAAAATGAAAAAAAAAGACTTCCTTGAAATATTTGCAACATTGCATAACAAATTTTCACCTTCAATTACAAATTTATTACCATAATCCTTTTAGAGCATTTTTTTATTTAATTATTAAAGTAATTGTGGCGAGGGCCTCCAGGTCTCTTCCCAGTAACTTTGCGGCGACGAAAATTCTTTGAATATCTCATCTGGTTTAAAGAATGACTTTCACGGATCTTTTTCGGAAGGGCATCCCATGTTGAAAGGGAAGCCAACAATATGAAGGTAGCATACCAACGAGGACAGGTAACTGGTACTACGAAGTGAAGAAAAAATGAAAAACACAATCCAAAATTATGTCGTGAAAGACAGTGGCAGCCGTGTGTGCGAGAGAGAGAAAAGGAAAAAGAAACGGATTGTGGCCACTATAAAAAGAATCCCGTTGTCGGGAAATCATATTACCATTGACCCCGGCTGCCAAGCCAGGTTCTCCTCGCGCGGCCTGGGTTTTCTCCCAGACGGGTTATTCGCCCGCCTTCATTTTCTGAGCCTTTTGCGTCCCTCAACTCTTTCACCAATGTTTAGCTAGACTCCGCTCAAGCTTGCCTCGTCTAACCCAATATCGACTGGTGCTTCATTTCTCTAATATTCCAATGTAGTTCCCGGTGACAGCCTGCAGAAATCGCTATGAAACTGGAACTCGCGCTCGGGATAAGATTGATTATTTTTAAGCCGTATGCATTTTCGTGCATTCATGCTACCAACATTTTCTCCTATCATTTTGCGAAAAACTAAATGACCTCGTATGGTTGCAGATGGATCTTTAATTTTATAACGGTGGAAAATTTCTTAAATAAGGAAAACTCTTTTTTTTAAAAAAAAAAAGCACTACCAACCGAACAAAAATTTATAAATTTTAGCATAGTTCCAAAGTTTATTTTATATTTAAGAAATTGGCTTGGCGGAACTTTAACTGTTTAAGTAACAACACCCGTATTTCTTTACAATTGTTTAGTAGTGAAACGTTTTCTTTAATCTCATGAACGGCTTTTTGAGGTAGAATTTCGGGTGGCAGCTCTGAATGTGTTTTCGAGAGGCGGGAGGTTAGAAATTTCTTGAGTGGTCAGCTCAAAGTCAGACTAGGCTTAGCGGTCTCTTCCCCCACCAAAACATTCAGAGCTGCCAACTGAAATCCCATTCCGCTGAATTAAGAAGTCCCAATTCTTATGTACGCGATATTCCATATGGTCCCTCTTTCAATTATTTAAAGAAAAGTGCTTTCAAATACGCTAAACAAAATTTAGCTACTCGTGGAAATTTGGAAATGGGAAAGTGATACTTTTTTTTAGGTTGTCGAAAACAGCTGATAAAACATTAAGTGATAGAGACTTATTTTCTCCTATCGAAAATCCTGATCCGTTTTTCATTCCCAATTTTGATGAAAAGTGCGCTGGGAGAGAAAAGAGAAATTAAATAAATGTTTGCGTGTAGGCGTCGATCGATCAAAGTTCGATAAATTTGTCTTTTAGATACTCTGTCGTGTCTCTAGATGAATGGCTTGCCCGGAGAATAAGCCCCCCCCCTCTTTACCCGGATGGTAACTTATCCGGACCGGAACTCATTCCAGGAAGAGCCTCTCCCGGTTCACGCAACTTTATTAGCTGTTTATATTCACGGCCCGACTGACATATATGTCAGGTGGGTGTCACTCTATCATTTTCTGTCACGATCAGAATACAAAAGAGGCCACACCGCGGTCACGTTCAAGCTTTTTGAAATTTTGCGCGGGACGCTCAAACTTTGCCGCCGTAAAAATTTCCCCGATGGAACACACTTTTAAAATAGACATAGCTCACATGTAGAATACGTCATTGGTAGGGAAAGGGCTTTCCGTCCCAATTGCTCTAAACTTCAAACCTAATTCGTTGACAATAGTAATCCACCATACCAAAGATGTTGTGGATAATGCTAAAAACTAGAAGTAGTTTTGAATATTTTTTAATTTTATTTCATTTTTTATTTGATATCTACACTGATTTTTTTGTACATAGGCTTCTGTGGGAATGAGCTCACATGTTAGCAATGCATTTTTTCTTTTTTTTTCTTTTTTTATTCTAGCTACTTTTTAATCGACAAGAAACAAACTTGACATCTTCTGCTGTTGGGAGTGGGAAAAAGGCAAGCAGTATGTACCTACTCATCTACAATATGATGAGTTTTTCCTTCCAAAACCGCTGCGAAACATATAGGCGTTCACCAACCGAGCACTCTGAACTTTACGTTTATGGTTTCGTGTGCTCCGAACGAGACGGTTATAGTTTTAGGTTACCTTGACGGATATTGAAATGTCCGTTCTGCACAATACGCTCATTGCTTGCAGGCACCGTATTTTCGGTATGGTATGATATTTCAGGCAGGAGATTGGCATTATGAAAAGAAGTGGATAAGCTACGTATCCATACGCTCAATCGTGTAATTAGGATTGATAAACATCGAAGCAGGATACTTACTGAGGTAGCGACCTGGATTCAAATAGGCGTTTTCTATTTATTCGCACGCCATTGACACGTAGCCTGTGTGTCGACACGGGAACCCCTCCTGGCACGTACGCAACTTTAGTTTATGGCAACTCTTTTGGCGGGAATATATACAGGCGCACGGCTGTGGCATCGCAATGAAGGCGTGGTGCTGCGGCCGCCGCGCTGCGTTTTGTTTAAACGGAACTCTCCGCTTCCCGCCTTTATTTGGCCGACTAATGGCTGGTTTTCCCGCCACGCAGCTCCGAGCACAGCCGAAGCGGTTCCGCTCGCCCACGATCCCGCCCGACGAGCGCACCGCAGCCTCGGATATTTTCCATCTCCGTCGGGAGGGTTTGTTGACACCGCTTCCTGTAGCTAGTTTCTCGATTAGAAAGTTTGATATGAGACTGAGAACTAGAAGGGTTGATTCTGTGAACGGATACTGGTGTGTTAGCCACTCGATCCATCCCAATTCATCTTTATCTCCAATGTTTTCCTCGTTTGTCAGTCTAACCTAGCACAATGCGTCCTCTTAGCGCAACACCTCATAACCTGACCTTTACGTTATCTTCTATCTAAACTTCCCCAGTTTGACCTATCCTATTCTTGCCTAACGTATATTTGCCTAACATATCAGTGCCGAGCCTATCTTATCCAAATGTATATCTGCATCACGTGTTTTTCTATAACCTTTGTAATACTTTTGTATCAAAGGCTAATCTCTTTCACAAAGTGCATGCCAGCGTGACTTGTACAGTATTAATCTTGCCTATATTAGCCTATCCTTACTTCTTATAGCCTTATATATGCCTTAACGTATTGTAACCTTAAGTTGACCTTAGTTATGTAATTCTGAAAAATGTGCGATTGCAACATTTTTGCGTAAAAAAAGAAAAAAAACAAATTCTTAGAGTTTATATTTATATCTAATAGCTCTTACTAAATACCTTAAAAAAATTTTTTCATGCCGACCAAATATTTTTTCATCGATTATTTTTAACGAATCCCCAAAGTGTGATCGTTATAAAACCTCACAAACAGACCAGCAGCCTGTCCTCTCATTAGTTCTAACATCTAACATTTTCGTCGGAAATGCAACATACATGCCTTTGAGGTCAACTAAAAGTACCCATATTGGCAGTGCGTCGGATTGACATTATTCAAATTGCGCGGGTCAAGGTTTCATGACGTAACCTCGGGCTTATCTATATTCCGTCAGGCATGTGGCCTAGCCAGGCCCAGCCAGGCGCAGCTAGGCCTCGCGGTACTCGTAGAGTTCCCCTGGTATTCCAGCCAACCAGGATTACCTCAGTGTTGTGGTTTAGGACTGTTAGCGCTTCGTCAGATGACCGGCTTTGGGGTGTGGTGTCTACGACTTAAGCCCCAACTCGCTCATACATGAAAACGCAAACCTACCCTGGGCGTATTTGTACCCGTTCCTTAACCTCGGTCCCACACTGCTAAATTGAAAGATTTAATATCCTTCCTCTTGTGCGTATCTCTAGTTTAAAAAAATTAACTTTAATTACCAAAAAATTCCACAGCATCGAAAAATTGTTTCCTGCGATGGCTTAAAATTATTTTATGATCAAATTTATTTCGTGATGTTTCAAGTCATAATTGCAAACTACGAAACCCATACCGCAATGTTTATACTACTGTAATTTCAAACTACGACCATCATCGTAATGTTTCAAATCTCATCAAAAAATGTTCAGAAAAAAAAGTTCAAAAAATACGTATTGTTTTTTATTAATTTTATTTTGTTAGCATTTTGTGCGTAGTATACCTTATCCTAGTCGATTCACCTATATTTTTACCTAGCTTAGCCTTAGCAACCTAACCTATCTTAACCTAGGCTACTAAGAGCTTAACTTTTTTACTAAAACTTCGTCTCTCTGATTTTCGGTCTTATCTCGAGATTTTTCGGGGAGAATGGTCTGCAACATTTCTACCGACGGAAGGGATTTAAAAATGTGGAGAGGAAAAGCAAAAAGGTGTGGAGAAGTTTGTGTGTCGCCGGTCGTATATCGGCTCAACTGTTGTGCGGGTGGCCTACTCTGGCAGCGGTTGGCGCAGCGTTTCGGCCAGAGGCGAGGGCACAGGACCCACGCATGGGCAGGGCTTTGCCCATGGGCACTGCCCATTGGGCTGGGGCCTCACCGCGCACGTTCTGCGGCAAACATTCCTAACAAGATGGACGCCTTTCTCACCCTTTGTTTTGCCCGCCAACAAAATTATTGGTTCACTCAAGGTCAAGATTTTTTTAAACTCGGTTTCCCTTTAGAATGCTCTCTCAACTCACGCAGCTGGGGGGCATCAAATAGTAATTTAGCAAATGCTTCCCGAGTGGTTGGAACACATTCCTACCCTAGCTGAAATTAGACATTTATTGATGGATTACTCAGGTTTCATCCTATCAGCAAATTTTGTGTAATTTATCTTAGTGTTTTACCTTAGATAACTTAGCTTAAAATGACCTAGCCGAGCTGACCCCAAATCTTGTCAATATCAATCTAAACTCAATCTTAACTGACCAGACCCAACCTTGTCTAGCGTAATCCCAGAGTGTTTAAGTTTACTTTAACCTGTAGTTCAATCCATCTAGCTGAACTCAATCAAATTTCGCCGATTCGTACCAAACTTAGTTCAACCTAACCTAACCTAGCCAAGCTTGACTGAACCTATTGTAACCTATCTTAACCCACTACCGCCCAGCGATGCCGCTTGGAAACAGAAAAAAAATATTTTAGAGAATCTTTCCAGTTCAGTATTGTCATAATTAAAAAAATATCACCCTCTTGGAAACCTGAAATTTAATTATTTAGGGATTTTTCAAAAGCTTAAAATTGCGTACTTTGATGGAAAAAGTCCTTTCAATTTCTCTTAAGCTAAATTTCACTCCAACTTTGGACTGTTTTGGGTTAACGTAACCAAGCTTAATGTAACCTCGCTCTGCTTAAACCCAACCTTATACCTCGGTACCTGAAGTCTACTGAGCGTATTGAAGAAGAAGAGCTTCTTTTGCGATGGGCAATGCAATTACTGACCTCCTTTCCGAGAAATGTGTCCCGGAAATCCGCAGGGGAGGGGGTGCTGTCACATTGGAGGGAAGGAGAGAGCGAGACGGGCTGTGATGAAGGATTGAAGACACAACCAGACGAAGTGAGACAGGAGAGAAGGGGTCTGCAAACAGCGCTTAATCAATACCCAGCTGATCGTGAAAATTAACCATTATTTCATTAATTAGGTACTTTGCGTTGAGGTGGATCGATGTTCTATCTTATCCTACCTTTTGCAGTGGAACGAGTTGCTAGGTATTTAAACCTAACCTGATGATCATCAAGCCGAATTCGGCAGTTTCTCGCCGAGAAGTAAGCTACAGTAGGCTTAACGTAAGATGAGCGGGTTGCGGATGCTAAAGCCTGGACCTCGGTTAACCTAACCTTCGTGGATCATCAGTTCTCGTAATTTAATAAAACGATTGAATTGAAAAGGAAATTTTGGGAATTCCTGTGACCGATATTTTATAGCGGCTGGTTTAAGCTCCAGCTGTTTTAAATCTAATCCTGTAGCTTATCTCGTAGTTTTCTGACGGAGTAAAGCTTTCGAGGCGTTCTAACGTCTCTAAGAACTTCGTACCTGGTATTTTAAACGCAAAGGGACCCGTCAGCTAAGTGGTTGGCCTTTTTTGTTGCTGGAGAAGGAAAACCATTTGTGGTTCGCCCCATTCGGCTGGACACCCCTTTTCTTACAATTCAGTGTACAAGCTCACTGATGCATGGGCCTCTCTCAACTTGCGTCTCTGATCATTCCTTCATCCTTTTATCCTGATATTTCCTTGCCCGCTTCCTCTATTTGTAAGCCATTGAGTTCCTCGACTTTCCTTTTAGTATAGGTAACCAGAGGTACGCGCTGGTCGTGAGGTAGGCAACCGGCAATGCAAGTGTGTTCTGACAGCTAGGTTCTTGCCCAACCGACCGCAAAACTGACAAAGAAACGAACCTCCAAAAATAGACAGTTTACGAATCGGTTTGATAATATACCGCAAGGCGAAGGGCCTATGTGTTACACGGTAAATTTGTGAAATCGCAGCTTTTTGTTTCATTTTGACTTCGGCTATAAAACTTAACCTACAGATTTCCTTGCGTCGCTTTGCTATCACGCCGCTCGGCTATCATCGGCTGGACTCAGCTTCTTGTCAGCAGTAACAGCCGCCAAGAAACTTTCGACTTGATGTGTTCCTCTAGGTAGTGGCTTATGCCTCGCTTCGATATCGGTTCGCTCAGATTGCTGATGAAAGCTGATACACAAGAGATATATGAAGCCGCATCTGAAATTTGCCGTATAGTCACTAGGCTCGGTTTTGCGTGGTGTGAAACTTAATTGCGAAAATGATGCGCCAATTAGCTTGGAACTTGACTCGTCAGGGAGATGTACTTGAGGCAAGGTTTCAGTTGAGGGTTCTCTGTACAACAGCTCGTTTTCCCGCGCGTTTTTTCTTCTATTTTTTGCCAAAAAAAGGCGTTGAAATAGTGTTAAAAGCAGGTGAATTACTTCTGGCAGGAATGAAAAATTCTTCGTTCTCTCAGCAGTAGGGGGAAGTTTTCGGGAAAAATTATTATTTTAACCCAAAACAGCCCAAAGTGTTTGGAGTGGAATTCATTCTAAGAGAAATTGAAAAAAATATAATCCATTAAAATACGCAATTTTAAGCTTTGGAAAATGCCAAAATTATTAAATTCCAGATTTCCGGAGGGGTGATATTTTTGGAATTGTGGCAATACTGAACTAAAAAGATCTCAAATATTTTTTCTGTTGCCGAACGGCATCGCTGGGCGGTAAAGGGTTAAGGTGGAAAATTCGAGGAGATAAAAATTCACCAGGCTGTTGTCATTCGTCGGATTTCAAAAATAATAAAAAAAGGGAGGGGAAATTCAAGTTTACATGGGAGTTGACACATCGTCAGCAATCATTATTATTAGTTTTTTCGGCTAGAATCGAGACATGCCATTCGAAAGATATTAGTTGGAATATCGAAATCAATCATTGGAAACTACGAGCATAAAAAGTCTGGATGCAAGTTAAGCAGAAGGGAACGCCTTGGATCGGACCAAAATTATCCTCAGAACGTTTCTGGCTCACAGCCAAAGAATGTGCATAGCAATCTTGCGGGCCTAAATCGATGCAGTGACGAAACTGTCCCTAATTTCGCAAGACGGATGGACACAACTTAATACATATTTGTCATTGTATCGCAGCGGGGAGGGGAGGTGAATAGACGATGATTTATAGGTGTCAATATGCCTACAAGTTACAAGTGACGACCCTCCTGTAGGTTTACACAGAAGTGGGCCGCTTACTCAAGGTCACCAAAACTTTGCCCTATTAATAATTGATTCGAAACTCCTTTATTGTTCGTCATGAAAGGCGATTGACTTCATCAATGTTGGTTCGGAAAACTCAAGTTCTTGGGTTTTCAGCTGAACAGCGGCTTATCAGAAAAGATCGTAGCGATCAATAAGTTATGGGTTACAATTTCACTTCTACTCCTCGTGAGATATTCGTGTGAAATTATTGTCTTTCCTGGTTCTTTTTTTTATCGAATTGTGAGAAGAAACATTATGTTAATAAGGCAAGGTTATGATTGACTTAACGACAAAGTGTCGGAACACTTGAAGAGGTGGGAAATTACACCTTTTAAACTATAACTTTATGGAACAAGCGATTGTTTGTTAATAATTTACTTACACGTATAAATAGGATCATTTAACTACGTGAAAATGGGAATCGTCTTTTTAAATCTTTCTGTAGAAGATTTAAATCGCGCGCGTTGAAGTTTAATTAAACTCTTATTTTAAACAAAGATACCCTCCTGAACGATTCTTTAATTTGTGATCAAGTGATTTCATGTTCCTACGTAAACAAGTGAGCCTTAAATGAAACACTAAATCCCGGTAATAAAAGTAGAACGCGCCTGGTCTCCTGAATTTGAAGCAAGTAGAAAAAAAGAAAACTCGTTAGTAGCTTAGCTAATCCATTGAACGAAAAAGTTGAGAAAAATAAATAAAAATAGGGACAGGAGCGACTGGAAAACTTTACCGAGAATAAAAGTCTATGCCGACACATCGAATTGATATGCAAAAGTTTAAAGGACACATAGAAAAGTTCGTGAAAAGAGCTTCAGGATCTGAAAAAGGCATCCTTGGCTTTTGTCCTTTAAAAAAGGAGCGGGACTCATCGTCCTGAATTAGATAGGATCCTTAACTCCTGCTGACGAAACATTTTCAATTTGATGCAACCATTTCGAGATTGCATTAGCAACTGCGTTGTTGTAACTAAAACGGAAGCTCACCACATTTACAACTTACTACCTTTTCTAATTCTCAATTGCCAACCTAACTTTTGCGGGAAAAATAATATATGCAGCCAACGAGGATACTCTGAATAATAGCGATTACATCTTTGCTATTTTTGTGGTATTGAGTTTGTAGTGTTTACTGTTAGAATACTGGAATCTTTAAAAAAAACTCGTATTTTAGTGATAACATTGAATGAATGAAGATGGCCACGTCCCCTGCAGACCGCTGGATAGGCAACCACCTCGACGCGCATGTTGAGCCGGTTGCCGACCTGTATCAATGTATTCATGCATGTTGAAGAAAGTCTAGAGTGAACGGAAATCTTGAACACCATCTTGCAGCTTTCTGTAGTTGAATCATACGCACTCTTTGTTATAAATAATCCCACAACTATTACTTCCGTTCAGCCATACATTTCATCCGAGATTATAAGTACACTGTTATTCATTATTTAATAGCTGCTGAAAATGAGCTTATCTGCAAAAAAGCAAGCTTTCAACTTCTCGAACGCTTCTTTTAAAAATTCTTAATAATGCTTCTTTATTAAATTTTTCATGTTTTACCTTTTTATCGAATGGTAAATCTTGTTACAGAAAAATGATTGATGACAAATTTCAAAGGACAACAAAAAAATCGTTTTAGGCGGGATTTTCTTACCAACATGTTTGTTATATTAACGGTCTTTTCTGCCATGTTGACATACTGCGGAATTCGTAAAAAAATGGCCATTTGTTTGGTTTACATTACATCTTATGATGCTTACGTGTTAGTCCTGGTTATTTTGTCCTGAAGTAAAGGTTTTTTCGAATGTATGTAGTCCGCTTTTCTCTAACATCCTTGCTTTTTTCTCTCTTTTCAAAAGCAATTCCAATAACTTGCTACCGCCTGTATAGCTTTTATGTTGGTTGTATTTATTTTTTTTCTTTAAACAAAATTAAGTTGTCCTCCTACATTTTATTTCTTTTTTTTTACCTTGCTATCTAATCATTTTAGAAAGCCAACGTTCATTATGCGTCCAATGGATTTAGCTCGAGGCCCAGTGTTGAACCTCCGTTATAACTTCAGCTAGATTTTGAGGGTACAGTTTCAGGTGACGAAAATACTTGTTGATTTGTATCCAGGTACGAACACACGAGGCTCAGCCGCGAACCATGATGAAGCTTTACAGTGATTCGCGTTAGAAACGTATGTGCAAGCGCCGCCACGCGGCCAACGGTGGAACTAGAGGAAATCAGATAGCTGTGATGGAATGTACGGGCAGTGTGCGGGAATTGTGTTTTATTTATCTGAAAACATGGGTTTTGTGACGTTTTCTGAAATATTAGATTAGATATCGTGGGCGAATATAAACGGCCCCTAGTTGAGGGTGAAGGAATTTTAGACGTAGGTTAGTGACAGTGGGAAGGTTAGGAGGCAGGTTCTGACGACCATATCATACAAGTTTGGGCACTTTGTTTACAAACGTCCTCACTGTTTTCAAATCCACATGTAATAAAAGTAAATGTGGACACCTCAGTAATCAGCAATCGTCTTCGTTTAACGT
>Ga0058701_10004074_pt1 | contig 11770 bp, 4 predicted proteins | sample AgamicOrMae_FD_97039 | JGI IMG/M metagenome (GOLD analysis project Ga0058701, IMG submission 97039) | Agave microbial communities from Guanajuato, Mexico - Or.Ma.e | ecosystem: Host-associated > Plants > Phyllosphere > Phylloplane/Leaf | place: Guanajuato, Mexico | collected 2012-06-04 | reverse complement strand
ATAATTTTTCAAAAAATAAAATTTAGAATTTTTTAGGCAAGAGACGCAGTTGAGTAGCCTTTTGTTTTTTTTTTTGTTTTTTTTTGTAATTTTCAAATGAAATTTGTAATTTATTGACATGATTCGTTAAAAGAGTATTGATTCGTACTGAAAGACGATCCAAGAAAAAAGAATAAATAAGGTAAAACGACTGGACAAAAGTTCCTCAAAGCAAACACAACCAAAGATCTTCGGTGTTTGAAAGGAGGAGGGCGTAAGAGAGAAGGTAAACAAGCTTTTTATGTAGCCTCGCCATACAAAGGAGGGGAATAAATATCATGTCAAACTCCGTGGCTACCCCTATCCCCCACATGAAATCTTTTAAGCAAAATTTCCAAACCAAATTTACAAAAAAAAAAACAAAAAAACTTAAAAGTGTAAAATGTCCCTTAAAATATTTTTTTTAATTTATTTTAGTTGATTCGGCCGGACTTCCAAACGATGTTCTCTCCCCAATCTCGTCAGACAGTGTCTATCATACCGGATAGAGCAGCCCTGTACGGACTACACTCCTATCGCCTTTTAAAATGGTATCACTGGGCAACTGATTATGCGTTCCGCTTGAAACACACAGTCTGAGCCCAAAAGTTAAGACGCGCTTTCGTTTAACTCCTCTATCAACAGGATGAAAACAGCCTCACACGGTTCTCCAGTTGATGTAACAGGAAAGGATGCCCATCGCTTTCGGCCCAGGTAAAAACAACCTAGCTCAACCTAGCTGCAAGACAATTTAAGATACCACCTCAAAAGTATTCCTTACTCTTAAAAAAATCAGCATCCTGTTCGGACTCAAACCATCTACGGTCGTGTACCAGTACGATTCGGCATAGCGTACTTGATAGCAGTAAATCGTGGATTCACAGAAATAGTCAAACTGCAGTATTGTTTAGGTTATTGCCTATTTACAGGCAAGGTACTCTTCAAAAGAAAAAAATACCTCCTAAATAGAGATAGTCTAATAGATAGTTCATCTAAAAAATTTCGAGGAAGGAGCTAGGCTAACGTTGAGAATATTTTTCAGATGTTGCCCACGAGCCGTAACAGGCACCAAGGTGGCGGAAGCCAACGTTCCGTTTACATCTGCGACGCAGTCGAGTTTGCACCAGCTTCCCACCAGACAACACCGCGCGCAAGATCGTCTGGAAAACTTCGTCACGGCAGAAGCGGGTCTGCCGAGAGGGAAAGGAGATGAGGATGAACAGCCCGCAAGACTTTACCGAACGAGGGCCCAGCACAGGAACATATTCGGCGATGATGTAAATTCGCCAGTAAATGGAGAAAGTGAGGACGGACCCCGCCTGCATAGACGTCGCAGAGACCGGGCTCTTCGGAGGAAAATTTTATTCGCGAACAGGAATCGAACAGTAACGGAAGTTGAAGAGGAGACATATGGACAACGTGGCGCTAGAGGTTATCTCGAGCGACTTGGGATTGTGAAATCTAATCCGTTAAGCGAAGATGAGGAATGTCCTAAAAGACACCGCTGCATTGATCATCCCAAAAAAGTTGTCTTCAAAGACATAGGTATGCTTGAAGAAGCCGAAGAGGAACAACCTGCGAGACAGCGTCGTCCTAAAAGTCATGTAAAAAAAGTTGTTTTTGAAGATATGAAAGGAGAAGAAGATGAAGAAAAAGAGCCCGGCAGACACCGTCGGGCAAACATTCATCTTCGGAGCAGTGTCTTCAGAGAAGAGCCTACGATGCAGCGGAGGCCGAAAGTTCAGGGTAGGCGAGTTGCAAGGACAGAGGCAGCACCAATCGGCGGAGAAGATGAGAATCTTGTAGGACAAAATCGCAAAAAGGATGATCATTTGGGGAGCGCTGCCGCCACAGATTTGAATTCTTCAGTTGGAGAAGAAGAAGAACTGGAAGAACGAAGTCCTGAGCGACATAGCTCGGAGCGGGTCAGACTGGCCGATGGTGTCGACGCCGAGTCTTCTGATGAAGAGTCGGTCGAATCGGAAGCCAAAAAGCCTTTTCCACCGAAAGAGACGCTGAGGTCGGGAAGTATTCGAATCAGAGGACTGTCACCAAGTGAAGAGACATTAATCATCTTAAGTTAGTAAAAGGTGTATGCTATGTCGTATTTACTCGTATCTAGTTTACAGGGCAGGTTGGCTAGGCAGAGTGATAAACCCAAGTATTCCTCATTTCCAATCACGGTCAGCTGTCAAATACATTATTGACCTGAACCTACTGGCACCCGTTTTAAGAGTAACCATTCGACCGTCTACTTTCACTTCACACCTTGCCGTAACGCACGTGCTAATCCCCCCTCCCCCTTTTCGTAGTAGAGCACTACCTGCTTGTTCCTTCTGTTTTGAAATGTCCATGTAATATGCATGCCGAATTATCCATTCATTAAAAAACACGAATGAATATCTGTGGGTCCATACCATGTCCATGCACCATGGATACCTATTCGAGTATTTTTGAATGGGTTTTTCGGCATGGATATTACCATGGATTTTGCATGGACACTTCAACCCGAGAACGGTATAAGTAATGCTGCGGGATCGGAAAATTTAAGACTTATAAATAGTCCCTAGTTGAAGTTTTTCTTTACAAAAAAGAAAAAAAAGGAAAATATTTTTTTTTCAGGTCGCCACGAGCGCAAGCTTATTCAGGAAGCCTGGAAAGCAGCGTTGCCGGAAAAGGATCGCAATCGGGCTGACATGGACCGACGAGTAACTTTAGAATATGAACTCGAAAAGGACAAGTGGAATCAGCGATCACATGTAAGCAAGTAGGGTGACTCCTGAAAGCCAGGGATCGGCTCAAATTCGAATTTTGCGCCGCAGGAGATCGAGGCTTTGAATCGCGCGCGATTTTTGTCTCAAGAGCGCGATGCGAACAGGCAGGTTGCCCTTAGGGAACAGTTCCACGAATTCACATTGACGACCTATCAGCGCCGCCGGGCCAAAAAAGCTGAGGAAAAGATGCGGTCCGTTCAAAAGAATCATCGGAGAGGTGACTTAAAAATAGATTTTTTTAAAAGGAACATATACATTTTTATACACAGGGTAGCCTTATTAAGCCAATTAGAAGCAAGCTCTAATCAATCAATAAAATCAGACGCTAACTTCATTGTCGAAATCAGTCCCAGCGACAATGTATGAATTACGAGCCAGCTGGTGACCGCTATTTACAAGTAACCTTGTTTATATGTTCCTCAGCTCCGCAGTTCATTTTTGGATTGAATTAATGTTTATATTCACGCGGAGAAAATTTTACGTTCTGGTAGTTTGGAATGAGTGTGTGCAGCGATGCGGCGATTGCAAGGCGAGTGGAGCGGTGTCGAAAAGAGGCGCCCGAAAACAGATCCAGTTTTGTTCCTTATCGATCCCAGTTACGATGGGTTTTCTCCACAGAGTCGCTTCGGAGAGATGGCCAGACGATGGCATGAGTATCTTCCAAATCGAGGAAATCTTTTTAACGATCCAAAAGGTACCGGTAAAATCGACAAAAAAGTACAGCCAACTTAATTGACAAATTTTTTTTCCTTGATTAATCATTAAGTCTCAGCCAGGTCGAAGTAAATAACTGAAATTAAAACAAATACGTATGAATGCGTACTTTTTACAGTTGTGGAGGAACTGGAAAAATACGTCGACCAAAACTGGAAAACTTCGAAATTTGAGTTGGCCCCACCGAAAGAGCGGGATTCTCAAGAGCTTTGCGTTTATCTAACAAAGTGGACGCCTGGAAAGCTGAAAACGCTTCACGCCGACCTCAAAGGTTAGGCCCCTCCCTCCCCTTCCACACCATGCGCACTTCACTTGTCGACTGCATTTTATATCGTCCAAGCGATGCCAAGAATAGAAGCGCTTGGCGCTTGCCTCATCCGCTTTCACTTAACATTTTCGTTGTTCTGAAAACAAGCAAACTTGTGCTACGAAGGCAATCGAAGCCTACGAATTGGGTCAGAAAAATTGTAAATCAGTGTTGCCAAATCTATCTAATATCTTTCCGTAAACTGAATGAATTATTTTTCCCTGAACTGAATGAGATGCTGTGCGAAGAAATAATATTAGTGGAAATCAACAGGTTTTTTTGACGATTTTACGAGTGTTTGAGGAAACATTTGGTTCGGGGTACGATTTAGGATGCCGCTAGATGGCGCTCTGAAGTGGAATTTTCTTTAGGTTAGGTTATATGATTTAAGGACATTTTACCTAGAATTTTCCTATTTTACTTACAGGGTTGAGAAAATTATCACATCGTGATCGATGTAGGTTCAAACCGCGCGAACAGACTCTGCAGACGAAGAGTGCCGAAGAAATCGCCACCGATTTTCAGCCAAGATTCGTTCCAGTTCAAGAGGCGAAAGTGTTAAATGCTGTATTACTTTTGCAGAGAATTTTGCGCGGCCGCGCCGTCCAATCAATTGTGCGTACAGTACACTAGTCTTTCATTTCTCTCGCAAAGAGCTACATGTAAAAATACGCTCTAAATTCTAAAATTTAAATATTGCATGATTTACGTATACTATGACCAGCGAAACACCAATGTATTTTTTTTCAGTTTTAAAAGCAAAAAAAAAATAATAATACTGCGAGAATATTCATTAATCAGAAATGATTTTGCAAAGTATCTATGCAAAATTGCTTCTTGGAAAAAACAATCATTTCTAAGGAGCGATTTATCTAAAATTTTTCGTTGATTTAAAAATAAAAGCTGGTAACCCTGATCGTCATATGAGCTTGCCCGTTTCTAGGGTGCAGGGGGCTTAGAAGTCACGCTCGTTGAGCTATATGCATATTTGTCCAAACCTCATCGTTTGATTTCAGATGTACAAAGGCAGACGTCATAACCGGGAGCTTATCCGGGAAATATTAAGCTCCAAACCGTTTGATACCGGAGAGGAAGAACCTGACGTCGCTACGCAAGGTCTTGCGGCCTCAACAGGCTGGCCACGACTGAAGACTTACGACGAATATTCACAAAGACCGGTAACAGACACTGCGGAGGGACAGGAGCGTCCTCTAGCGGCAGAATTCGTGTAACCTAACCAACTCTATCCATTTCAGCTCCAAGAAAAGTGGGTGCAACAGGTGCTTTCTAACCTTCCGCCAACCCTAGACGTCAACAATCTGATGGACTTTGTCAATATGAACCTGATGAAAATGAGGGGTTATCGAGACAAGAGTGGGGAAACTAGCGAGGTACTACCGACCCCGGGGCCGGCGAGTTCAAGAGTAAGCCAAACTACGCTTGAAGAGAATGCTTACATTTCGTGTGGCATAAGTCGACTGGGGAAAAAGCGGACGACACCAAGAAGAAAGCCCCTGAACCAGAGAAGAATGCTTGAGGAGGACGGAGGGGGCTTTGTCGCGAGAGCTCGACCAAGAGTCCCGCGGCAGAGATCCTTGATTATGTTGCGGTCAGAAGGATCACCTGAAGAAACAGAGATTGTTTCAACAGCCCAGGTATATATTTAAATATACCGCGTCGATCGCAGGGTAGGCAGATTTGTATTGACGTAGAAAACAAAATCCTTGAATATTCGATTGTGGAAGTGCTAAGGATTCAAACGGAGGAAGTGAGAGATGAGTTTAACAAGTTCCCTTCATCTTAACAGGAGACCGCCCACACGAACTGCGAGGAAACAATCCAAGAAAGTCCCTCCGTAGTGTCACTAGACAACGAATCAGTAGCTGCCAATGTTGCTCCTTGCTTAACCGCCTCGCCCTCCGCTGAAGTTACGGCTCAAGAACTACGACGGAATCTTAGCCAAAGATCGTAAGATGTTTGTCCAGTTCGGAATGAAAGTAGATACTAGTACTGCAAAAGCGAGAAAAGAATCGTCACTTTGTCACGTGACCTAATTACGCTAACAATAAGCAAACGAAGCTCGTTACCCTAAACCAAAGAAAACTGCTTTAATTTTTGCTGGTTGGACTAAGACTCTTGCGGAACCAACATAGGCAACCAATATACACGCATGCAATCCCGGATGCCTATGCACTACACTGCAGGGGCACTTGAGCCATGACCTCAAACCGCTGGGTGGTAATTATTTTATGTAAAACTTTGAAATCACAGCAACGACAGGTACCCTATTTCTTGGAAAGCAACGTAATATAGACTCCAATGTACAACATTAGCCGTCGAGACTCTCTTTCATTGTCTGATTAGTAACCGTTCAAGCAAACACAATTCTACTCGTTCGACCAAATACAAAATAAATAGAAAATTTTTAAAATCGGTAATGGTGAGCCCGAATAGTGAATATTCACATAACATTTCTCTCAATATCAAATACTCTGTACAATGGTGCATGGGTCGGGTAAGGAACAATGCACAAGCAATGCTTGAGAATAGTTCTGCCTGTTTTTGATAGGAATGTCGAAATTGGTGGGCGATCGAGTAGCCACATCGGATTGCGAGTTGGCCACTGGATGTGCCGCCACCCTGCCAGTGATTGTCCAAGTACACCGGCGAGCATTGATACAGTTACAGGCCTCAGTAGATTCACCGGAGACGACTTCATGGATCGACAGCACGACGACGATAACTTCCCAGGTTCGACTCGTTTAAATCGATTTGAGCCTCGAGAACGCGTAAAAATAAAAAAACTTCAAATTTCAAAAAAAAAAAGAATGGGCACGAAATTTTGCAACAAGGTATTTGGAGACTGAAAAAACCTTTTATTTACAAAAGGTCGTGGCTATTCGCCCGTCTGCGCAAACACATGGAGACTTGACCGCACGTAATGCATTTTAAATGGGAGGTGATTTGAACGCACGGATCCCTACCTAATAAATTTTATATGGAGCAGGCGGCGAATAGCCAGTTCGTTTACAAAAAGTTCAGGTCTTTTCAACTAAACTGGATCCTGTAAATATACTCACGGTACTTCGACAGTCGGTGGTCGGGGAGAAGCAACGGTACGAACTACCGTTCGTACTAATAAATTAGATATATTTTTGTTGTGTTAAAATTTGCGTAAGGCCGAGGAAAGCCTATTGGATTGAAATTTTATTCACACGCTCATCTCCCCTTTTTTAAACCGAAAACCGTTTGGTAAGAACCCGTTTTCGATCTTTGTTATGGAAAGAAAATTTGCGAGAAGTCCGGTTGTTGGGTACAGTAAATTTTAGTTCTATTGGGTAAGGTTAGGCGAATTATTGCAGTCGGCTAGTTGACTTTAGGTTGAGATAGGTTATAGGTGACAGTAGGAGGGATAGGTAAATACGATTAAAACGGAAACATGAATAAATATCGGGCTTGAAACTGATGAGAAAGTGTTTGCGAATATAAAGCTTATACTCTTTGCTGTCACCTTTGAGGTTATGTTTCCTTCTGGAGGTACCCTTCGTCCCCGCCAGTCAGCGGGTATCAACGTCTCAGCAACAGCATCCGAGGAAACTCCATCTTGCGATGACACCCACATCATCACTGACGACGCGACCGAGCTGATCGCTGCCGCGTTCCGAGCTAAAGTACGCGAACACGGGAACATCCTGGCCGCCCAGCGGATAGCCGAAGATCCCTCTCCGGTAGACAGTGCCGATTCTTCGACCACTGCTCTTCCTATCCTGGGAAGATCCGTATCTCAGCAGCGAGCGCCGGCCGCTCTCGCTTGCAGTTCTTCCGAGGAGCACACGCGCATGGGTACCACGAACAGCGACACTACGATTATGACGGATATCTCCGAATCGTCTTGGGCGCTGGATGAATCTCAACGGAGCATTATGAATCGACATATTATCGATAAAAATCGAAATCGAGATGTTCACCGCGCGATTGCCGGAACGAGGGCTAAGGGAGAAAAGGTCCAGCATCCCGTTGAACTTACTGAGGAAGATGATTTGTCTAAATAAAAGTATTTTCGTTACTATTTCTTAATCAGGGGGGGAAAAAATTAGCAGTTGGACAACCGAGTTTGGAAATAGGAGAGAGGTCATGTACAATACAATAAAGATTCTCTGGTTTACCGGTAAGAGAAATCTCAATCGGAACGGTGACAGCTAAAGCAGATTAGTGTCGTTCAGTATGAAAGTGTGATAAAATTTCTGGTAAATTCACCGAGCTGAAATTCTGTTTTATATTAAATAACGGTCCGTCAGAAAAGGAAGGTATTATTTAACCAACCATGGAAGCCAGGAAAAATGCATTCAGCTTTAATCCATTAGTAACTGATTGAAAGCTAATCGAAAGTTATGTTTTCGAACGACAGTAAATAAATAAACGCGATTACGGCATATTTCCCCTTCTTCCTATACTGTTTCACATGCTGTGCGCTCTGGTGGCAGCGGTTGGTACTGTACTATCAAAAAGTGCAGTGATTTTAAAAAGCTGAAAGTAGAGACGAGACGTTTAGTAAACGAGGGTCGCCATTGGCGAGTACGGTAGCCTACATAAAACAAAGAACTAATAAAAAGCAAAAACAAAACACGAGTTTAAATTGAAGTAGAAATTTATTCGGTTTGACCGCAAATCCTACAAATTGTGACTTCCACTGCTAATCGCAAGTGAAATGCATAAAACAACACGTAACAGACTTTGGATCAGTTTGCCACAGGCATTCGAAAATACTCCCGGTGTCTCTAAATGCTGAACGAATTCCTGTTTGTGGCGGTGTCGAAACAATAAAAAAATGGAATGTGTAGTACATATTACAAACTCGTTTCGAAAAAGAAAATATAATAAGTGACAGTATGTAAACCTACATGACACAATACACATTAACATATCTAGAAACACAGGTATCACACATATATACCAAACAACTTCTGCCTCATCTAATTGCTAGCGTTGTCGAGTAAATCTACAAATCACAGTGCAGAAACAATAAAATTTCCTTTATCCCCCCTCCCCCCTCAAGAAATCTATATACATGTACACATGAACATAATTTAAGTCTAACTATTACGACTCCAGCTGAGTCATAACTGATGATCAGGACCCTTGCTGACGTCACAGCACTAATCGCAACATCATTACGACTCGAAAAGGACTAAAACTCTCTACGAATTGCTTGACGAAAGCTGCTTTGAAGAGGAAACAGGGATAACGGTTAAGAGATTGTTTTCTTAATCCGAACACAAAAATTAGAATTTGAACTTGTTTTTCAACTCCTAGATTCCGCCAGCACAATGGCACAGAGAAAATTTCGTTCAATTACAGGCAATTATTGTTACTAACAATATTAAACAAGAAACTGACATGGACATTCTGAGTTAAGCTCGATTTGAAAAGCTCAAATTCGAGAAAATACTCTAAGTACATTACAAACATATCCATCAATTCCGAAAAATACTCGTGCTTTGGTCATCATTCATCCGTAGAGGCCACAACCAGCGCAACCGCTCAAACGAAAGCGTATCAATAAAATTAAATCAATAAAAATTATAAACAATATAAAAACGCACCAAAACTGAGTAAAAAAAATGAATAATAGTCTCTTAAATTCCGATATTCTTCAAGGCATTCCAGCGTTTGAGACTGGATGATTCCAAGACGATTTTCAGGCTAACGCTTACTATTGAAATTCAGACGTTCTTAAATTGATTCACGATGCCTCAGGAGCTCTCCGTTCATCAGTTTGAATTCTGCGTTAAAACTTTCCTTTATTTCGACTTTTGCGTATCAAAAGCGTGAAATTTTTCAAAAGTTTTATTTTACTGAAAGCAATTGGGAAAATACTTAAATATGTCTGAATTCGGATAGGTCACAAAATACTCGTTAATCCTTTGCGTCTTGGAACAGTCACTACGCTGAGATAGCCTAAAAGCGCTCAAAGTAAACAAAATATTTTTGGAGAGAAAAAAATCAAATTGCAAAGTCTTTACACCATTTGAGAATCCCACGTAGTCCTCAAACAGTATTAAAAAAATACTGGTAAAAATATCAAATTCAACGTGAAGAACCATCGATGAACACTGACAGTATTGAGCAGAGACAAGTTACATATGCTACTTGATAACAAGTAGTAACAACAATGTACACACTTATCTCATCATTCACACTAACATACATCCGGTGGTAACCGTTTAAAAAATCTTAGATATAAAAAAAACCTATCCACGATCAGCTTTTCATCTTCCCCGCCTATCATTCAATCTCTTGCAACCAATCAGAGCGCAACTTATCTCACATCTCCCTGATATAGGGACCTCTCTCCCATATCTACATTTGGTGACATCACAGATCTTCAGCCGCCGATTCCACAAATGACTACAATATCAAAGACGTAAGTCTTAAGGTAACAACACCTAGTGTCAATAAATTTATCCTACTCCTACTGGTAAGGTTCAATCGCTCGATTAAAAAAATCGACTCTGTACAAGACAACTGTTTCGAGATCACATCACTTTAGAGCACTTAGAATTGGAAATAATACACGAACTAGTTTATCTATCTGTAGTTTTCCACAGAAATAATGGCCACCAACAAAATCGTCCATAATACGGGTTGCAGTGTTGCCTGGCCGCACGTGAGGCGATCTTCGTGGTATGCACTGTGCGTAGGGACGGCTATATCTTCTCGACACTTATGACCTAGCGCTTGAAACTCCTCCTGAAAGCCACAACGAAAATTAGACTTCTTTGGCGGATTAAATAAAAACGATGACCCTTTTCTGAAGTTCCATGGATTTCGATTAAAATTACGCCAACAGTTACCCGATTTGCGACCAGAGAAAGACCAAAAGAATTATGCTTTAAAGGAGGTGGTGGAACTTTTCTGCTTGAAAGTTTCGCAAATGGTGTTGTGGAAGTGACTAAATTTTTGGTTAGCAAAAATTTGAGATCGTTTGATTGTCTAAAATACACAAAATATGAGGATACTGCTATCGTTTAAACACTACTTACAGTAGATCGATACTGGTTGTTAACAGTGATCGCCAACTGGATACAATGGGTTAATTCTCACAATGTCTCTAGATAAGCCACGAAAAACAATAATCAAGGTGTTTTGTATTAAATCTCATCGGTGTAGTACTGCTGGAAATTGCATAAGTCGCAGATTTAAGGCAATGCTTTAGTTCTCAGATGTCCACCTCGTAAGTAAACCAGAGCTGCGATTTCAAGCCGAATCGGCAGGCTGACAAATCGGCAAATCTTTTCCGAAACGTTGATCCAATATTTATTTTTTTCCTGGAAATAAGGTTCAGGTTTTAGGACGAATACTTACCTGACAAATGTCTTCGCAAGACGGACACACAAGGCCGCCTAAGTGAAGCCAGTCGTTCGCTATGATGCGAATCTTCAAGGACTGGTCTTTGTGAAAACAGGTATAGGTGTGCCCCGCAACCTGGAATACGAATCGGTCCTTAGACTTCTAGCGGCAAAAAGAATTATCCCCCAGTTGCAACAAGCGGCGGGTTTAGTAGGTCTTCTAGTTATGTTTTGCAGCTTCTATGTTAATCACACGCACCTTCGTCCAGGACTTAAGTTAATGATATGTTTTCCTGGGGAAACGTTTCCTATTCGTTTCAGCAGCACGGTGCGTTCAACGCTGCATCAGTGGAGTCGATATAGTGTAAGTAGTCTAAGCCTTAGAAAAAGCTTTTGAATTAAAACGATGCCACAGGCATGGCGATTTACTTGCGAGGCAGTTTTGCTTTAAAAACAGTTCCAGTGCTGCCACAGCCTGGGCCTTAAAAAAAAAGTGACAAAGTGACCTTTTTGGCCCAAAAAAAGTGACTAAATAGTGACTTTCTCCCAGCAAAATAGTGACTATATAGTGACCTTTTTCAAGCAAAATAACGACCAAAAGTGACTTT
>Ga0058701_10004073_pt1 | contig 11771 bp, 8 predicted proteins | sample AgamicOrMae_FD_97039 | JGI IMG/M metagenome (GOLD analysis project Ga0058701, IMG submission 97039) | Agave microbial communities from Guanajuato, Mexico - Or.Ma.e | ecosystem: Host-associated > Plants > Phyllosphere > Phylloplane/Leaf | place: Guanajuato, Mexico | collected 2012-06-04 | reverse complement strand
GGGGGAGTGGTAATCAAACCCTACTACACCGGTAAGTAATTGGTTGCGATCGACCTCTGCTTGTTCCTGTCTTAAAAGATGTTTTGTTCGCATATTTTACTTGTATGTGTGTCCGTGCATCATCATTGAAGAACTCTTTTTCTTTAATTTTGGGCATAAGGCCGACATTTGAAGCCAGATTGTACTATTTCCACGAAAATAAGAAATCATTTCCCACCCTTTTTTGGCCCCCGAAAAGGGGCGAAAGAAATGTTTCAACAGCTAAAACTCCTTCCGGGATCGTTTTTGGAGACCTCCTTACGTTACAATTGTACGAAAAATAGAATGAAAATTTCTCACCCCCAATTTTCAACTCCCGAAAAAGGATGAATAATATTATGACAGCAAAAATATCCCCAGAGATCATCTTCGTAGTCCCTTGTAAACCATTTTGACGAGAAAAAAATATCGAATAAAAAAATTTCTTTCCCAACTTTTAACCTCCAAAATGGGGTGAAAAAAAGTTACGACAGCTGAAATTCCTTCAGAGATAGTCTTCCTAGTCCTTTGTGAACCATTTTCACGAAAAAAAAAACAATTAAAAAATTTCACCCCCAACTTTCAGTTGCCTGAAAAGGGGCGAAAAAAATTTAAGTCAGCTTAAATTCCTATGGTGATCGTCTTCGTAGTCCCTTGTAAACCATTTTCAGGAAAAAAATGAGTTCAAAAATTTCACCCTCTACTGTCAACCCCAAAAAAGGGGTGAAAAAATGTTATATCAGCATAAACTCCCACAGGGATCGTCTTTGTAGTCCTTTCTAAACCATTTTCACGCAAAAAAACTATAAACAAATTTTTACTCCTAACTTTCATCCCCCGAAAGGGGGTGAAAAAATATTATGTCAGCAAAAATTCCTACAGGAATCGTCTTTGTAGTCCTTCCTAAACCATTTTCACACAAAAAATTAGAAACAATTTTTTTCACTCCTAACTTTGACACCCCTTTTCTAGGGGTAGTTTTCACCCTCCGCCGGTAAAAAAATACGGTGGTCATCCAGAATATGTGTGTACTTTGATATTCTATAAGAATTTAAAGTTTTTGAATTTGACATCTCCCAAGGTTCCCTTGTTAGTGTCTAGAAGCCATTCCTTAGAAAAACAGCTGTTTGAACAAGTCCCCAAAGAAAATTCAAAATGCTGCTGGCAATCAGCAAATATTTTTATCTCTTCGTGTCCACGTGGCTTCGAGACTATGTGCAATGGTACTATTAATCAGTCTCTAGGGCTGTGAAAGGTGCATCTTCAAACGTTGATTTCGTTTTAACATTGCTATAATTCACGCAATATGATTTGAAAACTAACTTAAGGTTATGAAGTGGGTTAATGCTTCTTGAATGGGATCGAATGGGAATGTGTCAGGATATAACCGCTTGAAAATTCGCTAGACGCAAATCTGTTGCCGCTAATCAAATAAGAAATCATTTAGAGGAGGGGGGAGAGAAGTTGTCTAGAAAAGTGTCTCGCTGTGCCACCGTTTCACAGGAACCCACCTGCAACATAAATAAAACTTCCGAACCAAGTTCGGATTTTATTTGTCTGCTTTCTTTGACAAACTGATCAAGTAAGCTCAGGCGTCTTATGCTGTTTGATGGCACTGCTTAAGTAGGGTCACAAATCGCAAACTTAAAAGGGAGCGAAGCTGAACAGGTGGGGCAAAGTCGTACAGCGCGACATTCAACTTGGAATCCCTTTTCATGGACGCCAGCTTAATGCCAGTCGTAAATAGCGTTTGTTAGTGCTCATCGTTGATCCCTCATCGTTGATCCGGGTATGATAGTTTGAGGCGTTTGAAGTCGAATAAAACAATAAAATTATCTTGAGTAAAATTATCGAAGCTCAAGGGAATTTCTCGAACGCTCTTGAGCTATGACAGGTTACGATAAAACTAACGCAAGAACAGTTCGATGATAAATTATTTTTTTATCATGTAATGTGTACCAGCACTTTGAGATAAACTGTTTCTTAAAAAAAAGTTTTGTTAACCATAAAAATTGTTGATTTTTATGGTTTGGTTGTGCACCCTGAATAAGCCTTATCATGAGCTGGATAGAAACCGAGGGATCAAAAGAAGCAATCTGATTTAAACCTGAAAATTACTTCTACAGCAACAGTAGCCCTCTGGGACTTCAAATACGGGGGGGGGGGGACGGGGTGCGCGAGCTACGGACAGTTGCCTAAGAGTCGGAGGAAGGCAGAAAATGGGGAAAAAATTCCTAAATATATACATATTTAGTCTCTAATGACTAATGTGAAAGACTCCCTTTTGAGCTTATTGATTTTTAATGCACTTGTAGTGGATTTTATTTTTTTTATTTTTTTTTTCAATTTGAGTTTAGCACCTCCGACGGCAAGTCATCAGGAGTAAAACTTACAATTAAGAAGATACTTGTTAAGTACGAGGTACCTATGCTAATGTCATAGTTTTATACTTGAAATCTGTTGAGTCCTAGGAAGGATGTTATAGGTGAGGCGTGTCCTTGGTGCAGCGCGAATAAGCATTGGATTTCCACAGTCCCCTGAATAAAGCCATTTACCAAGGCATGAGCAGCGCTCTACAGAGCAGCCTTGCAGCGCGACCGTCCAAATATATTAGGCGTCGAATAAGCGGCTGGCGCTGCGCGGCGGCGCCTCTGAGTCGGAGGCGCCTCGATGGCGCCGGCGCTAGGCCGTCAAGCGCCCGGACCTTTCGCTTACCCGCCAAGCGGCCCGTTCAGACTGACTTTTTTTTTCTGGATTCTGCGACTGTCTGTGACGATGTGCATGGCCATCCCAACTTGAATAACTTACCGTATGAGAAGTAGACTTTTTCTTCATGGGCTAGAGATTGCGCAAGGTGTTTCAAAAACTGCCAATAATTACAGTAATTTTTGTTTCGTTTCGTTTTTCTTTTTTTTTCATTTTTTTGTTTTGAGGCGACTATTAGGTTTACTGGTAAGACTCAGTAAAATGGATCTTCAAAGAATATGATGCATTGAAACAATTTTTAGAGGATATAAATTTAAAAAAAATCTCGCCCCCCAAAAAATGGTTAAATTAATTTATAGAAATTGTCTCATTATTGGTTGAAATACTTCAACGATACTCACCTTTCGTTGGACACTTTTCGAATGAAGGCGGAACGAGAACCAATGCGCCTGCTAACGTATAACCGAAAATTAGATTAGATTAGCTTAGCATGCGCAGTTTGTTGTTCATTCTCACACGATTATTTCTTATATAAATATTTGAAGTAGGGCGGTAACCCTCAAAAAGTTACGTGTAAGGCCGTTTTTCATCGCAATACCCTGAAAAAAATCCCAACTAGTCACTCGCATTTTTTCCCCTGATAGGAAAATAAGGTTATTTTTGTGACCATCACTGGCGGTATTTTTTTGGTGTTGTTTCTCTGCTCCATCTTATTGATATTGCCTAAGGAGCAAATATTTCGTCCGGGACTTTCGTCTGGGTCCTGGTAAGTACAGCACAGTCTCGCCGCTCCATTATTTTATTGGGAGTTAGGGAAGTCTCTTTTAATCGACGACCGCGCTGGGCGACGCTCACCTTCAAAGCAAACCGCTCGGTTTCTGCTTAGATACGCTTCGTAATGATATACTGTAAACAACGTCTTCCGAGAAAGTACTTCTTTTGTCCGTTGCGAGAGTACAGGGGATGAATTTTGTTTGAAAGCAGCCACCGTGCTTTGCCACCCTTTCATGGAGCGGATTTAAGTCCTTGTGATTTTGTTCAAAATTGCTTCAATGGAATTCCAAAGGTTTGCATTATTTGTTTTACTTACCTTACTCGCCATGTGGACTGAATTAGCGACACAAGCGATGGCGCAAGTATCCGGACCTTCTTTCCTTACCTCATGATTTCCTTAGATACAGCTCATTTTCGTCCGCGGCAGTAACTGTCACTGATAAATAAGAAGTATTATGCTTGCCGATCAGCAAATACACTGAAAAAAGAATGTTTTGTTACGTTAACAAATCTTTTGTTATAAAAATAAGACGCGAGGAAGATTTTTGGTTGCATCATAAAAACGATAGGTTGATGCAGTATTTTATTTATGTACATATTTATTTTTTGGCCACGACAGCCAAATTTTTTTTTGTCACTAGTTTTGTTGCTGTAACAATTCCTTTTTTTTAAGTGGAACGCTAGCTAAAAGAGACATGAGGCACGTCATCCAAGCAAAGCTTCAGTTAACTTACCCTTGCAGTCACCAAGCCTGATGCCGCTTATTTCTCCGTGGAAGTTTCTGTCACCGAAACGTGGCATCAGGTGCGGCGACGCCCGGCTCGAGCGGAACTGCTTACAATGCGTTTCCGAAATTGCTTTTAGCGCGAAGCTGTTTCGACTGGAAAATATTTTCATCTTTAACTCTGCTTGTTTTAACCCCGCTAAAGCAAGCATGATTTCGTGAAATTAAAATATTTGCCAATGGGACCTGCCATGGACCAAGGTTCGGTATGCATGCCATCCTCTTAGTAAAAACTCACCCCTGTTTAATTTAGTCCTATTCCTGTTTAGGGTATGAAAATGAAAAGGAGAAGAGTAGGCTACAGTATGCTTATTTTAAGAGGCTAAACCTATCAACAACTTTTCAATGAAAAGGCTTCCGGCTATCATTTAATATGATTATTGATTATTTAAGCCAGAGCTAAATAATCAATAAGTTACGTTAACAGTGGTTGATGTAACCTAATAGTCGAGGCCACTAACATTTTGAAACTGCTTTCTCAAGTATGGTGCATGAGCTTTAGCGAAGGCTAAGCGGACCGCCAGTAATGTAGGTATACGATCTAAACTAATATGTTGTGTTAAATTGAAACCTACGTTAAGCTCACGCATGTGGGTGAACTGCGTCAATCCGCATAATGAGTGAAAAAGTAGTTCGGGGTTTCATGAAAATAAGTAATAAATAGCTTTAAGATTTGCAGTGATGCTCAGTTTCAATCTAAATTAATCAAACACTTTGTTGAAGAGTAAAAATAATTTGTTTTGCATATAGGTATATCTTAAAAAAAATATTTTTGCGCAAGCAGTTTAGGTGATCAAAAGTAATTAAGGAATTATCAAAGTATTGACTCAAAATGCTTTTTCTTTAAATGCGAACGTGTGGTGATGCAACTCCGATAATGCCCCAAACTTGAAAAAAATTGCGGTGACAACTTTTGTTGGTGAGTGTCCAGGTCCAGCGGGCAGCGAACGTACGGCACAGAGCACATCGCCATGAAATAAATTGACAAATGAAAAACCGCCGCTCCAAAGTCGATCAGCGCGCTTCAAAACGAATTCCCTCAGCTGAAAAAAAAGAACAGAAAAGGCTTCTCGCTTCGAATGGCGTGCTGGCCATTTCGTTGACGACATCCAACTTGATAACGAAAAAAAATGGCCGACAGCGGAAAACTGCTTATGAGGCAAAACTTCCAAACCCGTCCAATTTCAAACATACCCTAACTCCTTTTAAAGAATCCCTGTTCAGATAGTCGTTTTACCTCGCGAAAAGCAGTTTGGGGACCATCCCCTCCGTAGGGACCGTCTATTTTTTTTTTTAGGAATCGTCTGTTGGCCCAAGCATCTTGTCTGCTAAGAAATCAGCGCGTCTTTCAAGAACTGATGAGTCTTTCAGACGAATTCTCCAGTTGAACCGACAAAAAAAGTGAGAAGAAGAGACATCCCAGCCTTTTCACGGGTTAATTGAGCTAACAGGGGGAATATCTTAACTAGCCACCTCCCTCCAATTTTCTGGAAAATTTTAGGACTTTAAGATACTCCAGCGGAGGGACGATATCCAAAGACAAAAGTCGCGGCTTTCTTTTCGAAGTGACTATTCACACGCTGCCTCATTTAAAATGTTTTAGGGGGGTTTACGTGCGTTCAAGTCTCCCATGTATTAACAGAAAGCGTGCCAATGGAACTGACCTTTTCCCCCCCAAAAAGTCATAAAGAGGTTAGAGCATGCCCCACACTTTGCTGTGCTACAAAAGCTTATCCTATCTACTGCTTTTCCTTCTGAAGGCATAATTATGGGGGAAAATACCTTTAAACCCCGTGCCTCCAAAACAGTGCTGAGTATGCGAAGGGAGAAAGTTGTACCAGTGAAAAAACAAAAACAAAAAAAACAAATCAAAAAATACACATTTTTCACTCCTCTTATGTGTACCATCTCGGCGGTCCTCTGACCAAAAGAATGCGGTATTATGCTTGGCCACTGGAGGTAGTTTACCTTAGGTAAGGTTAATTATCACGTAATCGTTTCGTTGTCGTTACGCACGGCTAAGGGACGGATGATGGACGCAAGAGACTCAAAACGCGACCTTCAAAATACGCGAGTAGGTACCTTGGTCCTTGACGAAGTTATCTAAAGGATTTGAAAACCGTGGGTACCCAGACAGCAAAGGTGACTGAGGGATTAAATAGTTTTCGAAGGTCTTGTATATATTTCATAGAGCCGAAAAAGACGAGGCCCTGTTCTGGGACGTCTTCGTGGGAAAAGAAACTGTCGCGGGTGGAAAAGAGTTTCGATATTCCCCTAGCGGAAAATTTTTGGTCAATACGCTGCATTTTCCTTACTGAATCTTTAAAGCTAGTAAAAAAGAAGATTTCCCAGCGGTCTTCTGAGAGGAAAGTCAAGAAGAGGGAAGAGAATCTTCTTTATTGACCACTCACTACTTCTAAAAAAGTTTTCTCTAAAAATGAGAGTAATCTCTTGATGATCTCAAGAAACATCGCCATGAGACGATTTCGTCGAGGACAATGACACTTCAAGTTTACCTTCATTGAAGGTAGCTATCTATTTACTCTGTTCGACAGTGGTTGGATGCTAAAGCTTAAAACGCAATTGGCTGGATTTCGCACCATAGTTCTGAGAAACAGATAAACCCTGAAGCCAGCTATACTCTCAACTTTTCCCAATACATCGGAAAAACTGTGCGTTTAATTAAAGCGCTTGGATAATAAGTTTAGTTATGTTTAAGTATAGTTTGCTTTAATCAAGCCCACTGTACGCTTGAGTCAAGCATATGATACTTAATTAAAGCATACGGTTAACTTAATGAATACTAAATGCTCATATACTTGAATCAAATGTCATTCTTTTCTCTATAACCTCTCTGCAAAAATAGGCTTTTAAGAAACTGCCAGAAAAATCTTTGAACGAGACGCTTCAAGCTTCGAAGACGCTTTGAGCGCCTTATTGTAAAATCATCTTAGAGCGAATCACTGCAATTTTGTCATCCTCCTCGTAGATACGAGGCTCGACGCGTCTTATTATTTGTAAACACTAAGTTAACACTAGTGTTAACTATTGTTAAATCCATAACTCGCGTAATATTTTAGAAGCTTTCTCAAATTAGGACCTTTTATTTGAGATGTCTCGAAGCGCATTGATAAAAAGGGCGTGACCCACAATATGACACCCTATCTTTTTATTATATTATGTAATCTCCGTATAGCCATTTATGAGGGACTTTCAGGACTATTTATATAAATTGTTAGTGAAGTAAACTTTTACTTTGCATATATATATACATTTTCGGAAAACTCATGGTGAAGGGTCCGAGCTTATAAACGTTTCAAGCAAACACATCAACCGTAAGTAATGACTTTTCGAACAGAATATCGATTGGATTCAGAGCTACCAGAATCACGAATCACAATTGAATCGGAGTTATATCGATGATAAAAAGATGCCCACCTGCACATTATCAAGGATTAGTCTTAAAAATAATTCAGGATAAATTTTGGAGCGCATATAAAAAGAGCTACCATTGGTAAGTTTGAAACGAAACGTGTCCTTTAAAAAGGAGTTTCAGGAAACTAGCTGCTTCAGGAATGGTTTTAGCGGTCAGAGGAGCAAATTCTCTTGCGGCTAGTATCATTACAGGTGCACAAAGTAACCTTATAATCACGTGGTCTACCAGATCGTCCATTTTCCTAAAGAATATAACAGATGAATCCTATTGAAAGAGCATCTCGTCCGTATCTACGTACTGTGTGCTAATCCTGCATCTTTGATGATGCATAATTTCAACTCCCCTCGTGGAATGGCCTTGGAGAAGGGATTCCGCAGGGTCGGAGACTAAACATAGTTTTGCGCTTCAAACAGTGCAGGCGGGCCGGTTGTATCGTCAGGGGGGTCCACAAGTACCGTGGGGAGGGGAGGAAGCTAGTCACAGGGGTGCACTCCTTTTCCACAACCTTGTGACCCCTAATTACATCTTGCGTTCAAGCTCGATGATTATTCTGGCGAAAATGCGCTTTGACAGCAAAATCCCTCAAGCATGTACTATAGATTGACGTAAAACCTCGATGTCAACTTTATTTGGTTCAAATAAGGCCTAGCAGCTTTTGAATGAGCTCAGGATGGGGTTTTTATTCCTTGACTTACCAATATCCACACCGACAAAGTAGATTTCTTAAAAAAAATGTTTTAAAACAAGTAATTCTTTTCGCAGAACATCTGTTTGCATTCATTGCAACTGCCTTCGTTAAGAAGTTAATAACTGCGCGCACACTTCTCATAACGCTATAACCGCCTCGACGTGATTCATAACGACGTATTTGCGTGTGTATCATTGCTGATACATCCGTATAGATCGCCCGCGTGCAGCAGGTACAGCGTTATGAGTGGTGCAACTATTAACGTCTTATCGGAGCCATCAATTTAGCCTCGACCTCGTTCCATTGGCGGTAAGGCACAAGGCTGTGGCCAGACGTTATTACCACGTAGGCGATTTTCGGCACTCACCCCAGTTCACTTGCTTGGTGTACCGTCTCATCTTGAATTGACTGGTCTTTTCTAAAACTTATTCATTAGATTAAGCGTATGTGCAACACCTTCAGATATCTGAGGTTGTGTTAATAATTGATACAAATATGTAAATAAGCACTGGAAAAATATAAACAGCTAGGAAACCGGGTAGGATCTTATAAAGCTGCGTCAAAATTCGGAAGCTTAGCTTTACTGAACTTGGTAAACAAGGTCGAACGCATTTAGGTTGCATTACATTGGATAGAAACTTCTGCTTAAGTAGCAATTGTTAGCCGCCATTTGTCTCCACTCAACCCTTTCACGGTGACCTCTGGGAATAGTCTGCGATCACCATGCTTACACGAAAGGCGGACTACTCAGTCTGCTCGGCAGTTTCCGCCTAAACTTCGGATACATTCGCCTGAAGATTTCCCACAACAACTACCGGCCTTCGATTTTTTTTAAACCTAGCTTACCCTCTGTCTATCCCTCTCTATTTTGGTGAGGAATACTCGCATAGAAATTATTCTCAAATCTCAAAACAGTTAAACAAAAACATTAAAAAAATTAAAACAACTTTCAAAACAAAGGTTTGCACGACAAATGTGAGGTTGATTATAGGCAACTAGTTTCGCGTCTAAACTATTGATGGCACCATCCTCGTCGTGAAGCACGGCCTGCTTGATGCGATCTTTAACAGAGAAATAATTTGAAGGCATTTCAAACAACTTAAAAAGGTACGATTTAGTGATTAATTATGGCCAAAGCGGTTTGTTTGTGACGAAAACAAAACAAAAACATGTCCAGAGGAGCGTTGATTCTAGCTGCGTCGCATCAAGCAGGCCGTGCATCCCAGAGAGGATGGTGCCACCAAGCGGCTAGACGTGGAACAAGCCGCCCGTAATCAATCTCATTCAGAGGGTTTCATTATTTACCTCTTATGATTCAACTGTTCATGCCCACGCCGAGCAAAGCAATGGAAACCAATAGAATATCACGCAAAGCTATTGGGGTATTAGAAAATGGAAGTGGTAAATAGGTGTACTGTAGGGTCTATAGCGTACAGTAATCTTTGGACTCGAAACAGTGCAACTTGACGGAAAACATTGCGATTCCATCGGAAACCAACAAGAACAGCTTCAATGAGTATGAAATAGCTAGGCCGTTCTTACTGTTTTCCAAAGATAGTCTACTGATTTCTGACGAGTTCCACTGCCCCGAGTTGAAAATACCGTTTGGCGCACAGACGCATTTCATAAAATCATTAACTAGCCGTCTTTTGAAATATGAGGCTTTCACTAAGAATTGTTGATATCAAGGAGAGTCTTGTGATGAATATAATTCACTTCTTTTATTAAGTTTGAACTACCTCTGGAACTTGGACTGTAGCGCACCTGTAAGCCAAACACCGAAGTGAGTCAGTTTTGGATTAAATCGATGAATTTTCACCTTTGATTCTGGCCTCTAGTGCTTCAAATTCTACAAGATATGAAACTAGTTCCAGCTGAATATTATTTCAAAACAATTAGGTATCTCACTCATCGATAATTTTGCTCCAGCGAAATTTACTTTACGTAAAAGAACGAGGAATTGAAGACCACATTACACACTTGTGTGGACGTCAAACGGTGCTCTTTAGTGATAGTTTTTGCTCATTTTCGTGTTATTGCTGTCTCCGCGGTATACGTTTTTTTCTTTTTTTTTCACGCTTTTTTTTCTGTAATATTGTTCGTGCAAGTAGGGCCTCCATTCTTTCCTACAAGCATCGTTTTTTGAATAGAGCTGGTAAATCATTCTGGACCAAGAACGGCTTTTTTAAAAAGCCTCCTTTCAATAGAAGAATATATTATTGGATTGAGTAGGGGCCGTATTTGAACTGACGGCCAAGGAAAACCTTGGAAACAGCTTGACGTATCGCTAGATCTGCCTGTTACGCTTTTCCTCAGTTTCACTCCTTTTTGGGTATCATTGAATTTATTTCTTCATTAGAACTTCCGAGCTTTTGAAACGCGACTTGGAGGCGCTCACACAATCACCCGCATTGTAACACGGAGAAAATGACTCTGTTGCCTCAACAAAACGTTTTGTTCATGCGTCATCAAACCAGCATTGTATTGGTGGCGATTTCAGTTTTTAAAACACTATAAATTGTTACATCAATTGCAGTTGTCGCCCTTGTAAGTGACATTCACCGTAACGATGCTAACAAAAATATTTTGTTGAGGCAGCAAAGTCATTTCCTCCATGAACTAGTTTACAATCTGTTTTCGCGAAAAGGAAATTTTGACATAAGTCAAACACAAAATCGAAAAACAATTTTGTTAAGGAGTAGGTCTAGCTCAGAGACCAAGCTTCAAGAAAAGTATTGGTCGAACACACTGTGGCACATGTTATGAAAACGGTGACCTTGAACCACGTGGTCTGGCTAAAAGAGGGGGAAACCATGAAGGGTAGCGGAAAACTCCGATGAGATGGTCCCAAATAAAGCTTCGAGTAATCCGTGGGGATTATTTATGCAAATTAAGTTCATATCTTTTAACATTTTTCCTCTGTTCACTGTAACAAAACACTAACGACTTAGCCCGCATTGTATTTGTATTATAAGGAGTGTTTGTTTCAACACACGACTTTTTACCTTCCTTTTTTAGAGGAGAAACTCTTATCTCGGTCCCGTCGATTTTCCAGCGCTGCGGCCGGCTTAGCGGCGCCAGGGAACGCTCAAGTTGCCGTGATCGCTGATAAATGTATCCTCTCCGTCAGCATCCGAAAGCCGAGCTGTCCAAGCTTTTTTTTTTGTCTTGGATACCACAAAGACATAAAAAAAGAATAAGGCTCAAACTCAATTTTCAAGATTACATTGATCTTGTGCTTCATACCTATCACCGCAGAAGTAAATAGAGACGAAGCTGGAAGAACGAAGGTGACATGTGATCCAAGTTAACCTCAAGGTTAGTCTAACCTAACTTTCCCCCCAACTTTTCTTTCAGATCGTATT
>Ga0058701_10004072_pt1 | contig 11772 bp, 8 predicted proteins | sample AgamicOrMae_FD_97039 | JGI IMG/M metagenome (GOLD analysis project Ga0058701, IMG submission 97039) | Agave microbial communities from Guanajuato, Mexico - Or.Ma.e | ecosystem: Host-associated > Plants > Phyllosphere > Phylloplane/Leaf | place: Guanajuato, Mexico | collected 2012-06-04 | reverse complement strand
TCCCCCCCCCCTTCAACTCGCGAGCCGCGAAAACGATTCACATAATATCCTGTGTTATCGATTGATGAATCAACTAATTTGATGAGTTTTCATTTATCGATTCGCATTGTCGATTCGCCTCAAATTACTTTGAAAACGATGTAGAATAATTGCGAACTTTTAATCATCCTGCATCCCAGGCATCTATTTGGTGTTGGAAGAGCGAACTTCGCGTGCTTGACTGCGGACATGAGAGTGCGGAGTACACTTTTTAACCTTTTGGCTTTCAGGCAAAATTTAAACACTCACAAGTCAGTAGGTACTCAACTCAAAAATATCATAATCAGCAGAAATGTCCTATGAATGGTTGCAAGTATCCCTTTTTACTTATTCGGTGAAATTTACGAATTAATAATACAATTCTTTAAATTCCTTCAACTTCTTGCCGCGATACCTTAATCGCTTGAATGAGTAACCGACGACGGTAAACATTATTTTTAGTTCCCCCCAAACAATCCCGACTATCAAATGTTAAAAATTCAACAAAAAGTTATAGGCTATTTAAAAAAAAGATAAAGCAAGGAATTCCCCTTGTTTTTTTTTAATTTTATTTTATTCTCAATTTTTGAACCAAAATTTTTGTGAGGTCTATATGTTTTGACAATTTGATCTGATTAAAGGAAACTAAAAATGGTTAGGACCGATGTCTATTTCTCAATTTATTGATTTAAAACGGACTGAGAGAGGCTGCAGTTCACAGCCCGGAGGTTGCGAGGGAAGAAGCAACTTACAATGCTGTTCTGCACGAGGGCAGACCGCGAATTAGCGATCATAAACTTACCGTCCTAAGTTTACAGTGATATTCTCAAGCTTGAAAATAATAAGCAAAATATTCTCAAGCAAAGATTAGGCCTATAAACGAGTTTCTTAGAATAAGCCATCAAAGCTGAGAGCCCCCCGCCGGGCACTCAGGACGCATTTCTCACAAAATCGCCGGATTTCGGTCATCGACGGTCTGAAAACATATTGTAGCGACAACAAGAAGTTATTGTAAAGACACAACTGACCACAACAAGTGGTCAGAAGATTGGGGACTGGCCCGCTGGACAGGTGCTCCGATAAAAGGGTTCCTAATACTCCACCAGGTGACAACTATAGCCCTTTTCAAGTGATTCATATTTCTCTATAACAAGGCACACTTCGCGGTAGAATAGCCGATAGATGTCATATAAAAAGGGATAGAGACAAAATAGGGCAGCAGTGGCGCTGAGGGAGGTCCACGGGTGATGACTTTCCGAAATAATTCCTTCTACTTTTTCTGAGACGAGTCGAAATCTCGAGTGATTTATACATCAAGAAACGAAATATGTGGGTTATATCCCTCGACGCCTTACACAGTTACAGATTTCCACGGGAACCCAGGAATATCAAATCCCTCTACTTTGATCAAATGCACCAAAGAGTTTGTTTTCAGGATCTCGGAATACAGTAAGTTTCAAGATTCATCGATCTCTTTTGAACTTTGAAATTTGATATTCGCTGAATTCCTGGGTCTCGCTGAATATCGGTAATAAAATTGCAAGTCTTACTTGTTAGTAATGCGCCGAATACAGCTGGTACTGATAAAGCGACAAGATTCAGAATTATAAAAAAAAAGTAAACGAAAACTTGACAGCTTTGAAATGTCAAAGTTGGAGATCGAACGCAAAATTTGATATCAAAATATAAAGACATATTTGTTTGCCTAAGAATTTAACTTCCTCCCCCCACCAAACAGAACGTAGAAAATAGATATATAAAGAAAATATCAATTTTGCAAATTACTCCAGATTCTTCCGTCTTCCTCCTGCTTTTTTTTGCATGTTAAGGATGAACATAAATTATGTAATCAGACATCAATACACCTTCAAATCTAAAAAATAATAATAATACAAAAAATAAAATAAAAATAAGCGAGACACATAGGCCTAATATGAGTAGCATTGCAGTGGGTTTCCAAGTCAAATTAGTAAAAAAAAAAGGCAGCCTTTTCACGGGAATAATTTTCAGGCCTTCTTCGGAAGGGAGCTGTAAGTAAAATCCTCTCAGTTGTAAATCCCGCGGGAATCTCATTAGTATGTCGGAGCAGCTTCGGAGGTTCGAAACCTTTAACAAGCGTGAAGCTCTTCGCTACCCACCACACAAAAAAGGTGTCTCACAATCAGTTCGATTTCCAGTTCCCGGTACCGCGCTGGCTGTTCTGCGGTGCGCAGTTCTGCCAACCCAACGGGCCGCCACGCCGCCGACCAACGGGGCATCGCCGACCGGCGCGGCGGATGCAGGTGCCAAGATATTGTGAAAAGACCGGCGCTCACAAACTCTTTCTTATTGTTGGAGAAAAACCTCTGAGAGGTCCCACTTGGTCACAAAGTAAATCGACTTTTCAGGCAGCTAACCGACATTCGGACTAAATAGCCACACAGTAAAAACAAAACCCCGTTTTGGGGAGTGCTATGTTTTTTACCAAAACGGGGGTGGTATGTATTTTGGTTATTTTTGAAGATAGACCTGTGTTCAGCCATATTATTCAAAAGGTCTCGACTAGAGCTTTCTACTGATGTGGCTGAACATAGGTCTATGTTGAAAGATTACCAAATACGCACTACCCACGTTTTAGTTTCATGTCCAAAAAATGGATAGCATCCCAATAGGGGGTTTTGTTTATAAAGTGATCGTTGCGTTAACAGGACAAACTCGGGAAGAATCGTCCAATTTTCTGTCAAAAAAAACATGAAAAGAGATTTACATAGAGTTAGCCTAAAATTTTGTAAAATTACATACCGGTAGTAAAATTTATTGAAAACGGACGCGGAAAATACGTATATTTATCTCACCACCCACAATTTCTCTAACTTCTTTTTCTGGTACGGTATCTATGATCATTAAAGGTTTCTAACATAACAAAGTACGAAAAACCAATAAAACTTTCAATTTTTTTCGTTCAATAATAATAATTAAAAAAGAAGCAGAAAAAACTCCCCCCCCAAAAAAAGAACAGAAACACGAGCATACCAAATAAACCAAAGTAATTGTCACAGTCGATATATTCACAGTATTAATGATTAAAAAAATAAATTTTATTTTTAATCGCGATTTTGGAAAAGGCCTCAGGAATGTTTGAAAAATAAGTCGGCCTAGTCTATGACAGGTTAACCACCTTATGCCTGTCTGTTTCGAAAGAGTGTTTGTCGACCACCTGATTTGTACAATAGCCATTTACCTGTGCGGACAATAGCCCGCAATGGTGCAGCCCACGACAACACCTGCGTTCCCCCTCCCTAAAAAACTATTAAGTGTCTTCTTAACGACCCTCCATTGCTCAATACCTGAGATGACAGCGTTAGCTAACGCGACTGATTTACAGTAGGCTTATCTCGGGCTAGGTACAAGCAAAGATATTACTTTACTTAAGACAAGAGTTTACCTTCAAGGTCACTTTAACCGAGTTAATGCACGCCTTAAGAATATTCTCACTCCTCAGTAAGAAATTCTCTCGCCTTACAAGTGAATTCAACTCACAAAAAACTGGAAGGAACTCCGCAAAATTTCATAACCGATGCTAATGACCCCTTAGAGGAAAAACCAAGTCGCATTTATCATCCCAACTTTGTAGGAGTTAAAACAACCCCACGGATGCTGGGCATAACTTGGTCATGGACCAAAAAAGCTTGAAAAAAGCGCTGCAGGCGATCACGGGAGCGTCGACACGCGAGGCGAGGAGAGGCTGGTATGAGGAGAAGTCATGTACGACAGAGTTTTACATACAGTATGAGGATGAGTCACCGGAGGAGCAGAGGTATGCTAAGATGAGGCGGCACGGAGATGGTCTCCCCCGGTCTCCCCTGGGCTCCCCTGGTCTCGTCCCACGACCACAGCGCACCTGCGTCCATATAATATGATGGGATGCCCATCTCGGCTTTGTTAGCTCCACTTGTGTCAAATCAGTTGGCCGCCTTCGACCACCTCTCCTCCTTTCATTTGTCTCTCTTCAGCGTGACTTGACAGTACAAATCCTCGAAAACCATCACCGCTTCAACGCAAACCTCCTCCATTGGGTTTACGGAAACTTCACTCCTCATAAATTTTTGGACATTTTCTGCCTCTCATAACCTAAAAGCCAAGTTAAGACGCGGAACACGGCACCTAACCTATGATGATGCTTTTCAGGCATTTATCATGAAAAAGTTAGTGACTCCGCCCTCTGTGAGATGATGTTGGATGTAAGCGGAAGTAAATGATGCTTGACCTCACTTCTTCCGAGCAGCGAACATATTAAAACCTTGTTTACTTTGACACAGAACAAAATCCGTGGGAGCCATAGTCCATAAATTGCGGTCGAACCGCGCACGGAATGACTCACTAAATCGAACATCCTACACGCCGTGTTTGTAAATATTAGAAGGTCTAGCGGTAGACGTCCAGGTGCACTGTTCGAAGTTGCCAGCTATGCAAAAAGAGGTCTTGTAGACGCCTGCCCTTATCTCAAAACTCCACGCTAGAAATCAGTAAAGAAGTTTCAGAAGGACTGAATTTCCGGGAACATAGCCACCGGACTACAACAGACTTCCCATCATCGTTTTTAGATCCTTTATCAAACAGAACATAAGGTCAAACGTATACTTTAAAACAGAAACACCTGTTTTAGAGAGTTCTCACCTGTTTTGGGTGCGAAGATAAAACGGGAATACCTATTTTGATACTATTTTTCAAGATAGACCAATGTTTAGCCACATAATTCAAAAGGGTCTCGGCGAGAGCTTTCCATTGATGCGGCTGAGCATACCTTGAAAAATTATCAATATACGTACCCACATGCTATTTTAAGGCCCATAACAAGTAAGAACTCTTGAAACAGGTGTATCGTTTTAACTGCATAAGATCACTTAAGCTGCGTTGCCTTCAGAATTAGGTTGAGCTAGCTCTCCTTAGGTTATGTCAAAACCCATGATCAGTCGGAAAGGTACTGTCCCGTTCTGGTCGTGCAGGGCGGCTTCATCTGATAGGGAAACCCACCGCCTTTTTGACCAGAACCGGACAATACTTTTAGGAGTGATAGTACAAGCAGTCCAAAAGATATTGTCCAGTTCTGGTCGTGCAACAAGGCGGTGGCCAACGCATTTCTCCATAAGGCGGGGCCTTCCAGCGCGACCAGAACCGGAAAATACCTTTTGGACTGCTAGTAAACGCATTACCAATTACCCATACGTTATCCGTAGGGCATGCCTTAAAGAAGTCCCAGATGGGGCAAATTTCCTGATGCGCGTTTGGTTCGCGGCGCGCTGGACCAAATCAGCATCCTTTCCCGTCGTCGCACATGTCGCATTTTATTCGTCGCGGTCGTCGCTCCCCGGCGAGTCGCCTGCTCCACGCCATGAGCACCGCGCGGCAGTCCCAGGCTAATCAAGTTCCCCGTTTTGGTGAGTCGGAGTCTTGGACTTGGTGACCGGACTAAAGAAGCCTCCCTATATGGGGCGCATCCCATCGCAAGCAGCCCGTCTTCCGCTGAGGCATCTTGTCTCGATGAACCTCTTTTGCGTATACCCAACGAGCCTTTCACGGGAGCTCACGGAGTTGCCCACCTGTTGGACGACGCAGCCAGCGCAACTGTGTATGCTGCGAGGGAGGCGTGCTTTGCCGCTCAGGACAAGGATCACTGGAAACTCTAGAGGGATGTGAGGTCATCCGAAAGGAATGTTTACACCCTACGGAGTATCGACAGCGTGGAATTTCTCAAAAAAGAGGAGCACTTCTTGGAATGCGAATATTATCAGCTCCTGCGATCTTTTTCCAAAATTGATAGCTCTTTCGGAAAATTGGGTGCATCATTGCGGGAAAATATGGTCAGTTGAAACTGTCGTTTTGATGATTCTAATTGTTAGGTTTTTGTTTAGTAGTTGGTGCAAAATATTGTTCCTGGTCGAAGAGCATCCCGGTTTTATTCGAATTTCGCGCTTCAATTTGGTTTCATAATTTTCACGATCTCAGTTCTCAGCGAAAGATAAAGTGTACCTGTTTTTATGACCTTTCAAAATTAGCCCTTGCAATTAAAACCGAAATTTCTGGGCGCTGACCCTCTCAACCAACGGGTTAAGTTCAATCTAATAAGTAGTAGATGCAAAAAAAAATAAACAACGTTAATTGCTTAAATTTACAACAATATACATGCATAAAAAATACAACTGATAAAATACTTGGCCAAAGGCGGTTGATACATTCAGAACAAGCCCATTCGGAATCACTTATTGCCAACTTAACCTAAAACAAAAAACCAAGAGTCCGAACTTTCCCATGAGGATCACTGAATCTTCTGAACTTCGCCACACAGTTTCTGTGCATCGTTTCAACTTGAAGAAGCTCCGACTTTTTACATCTTTTCCCAGCAGATTAAAAACGAAATGATCTCAGGTGTGCCTGAGATTTTAATTGCCGAACCAGCTTCTATTAGCTGACCGCAGCATCAGATGACAAGCCAGTTCTATTAATTGACGCGGAAATAAATCAAGACCTACCTCAAAATGCAGCAAAGTGCAGCAAAATTTCTCCCGTTCACTTCAGAGCGATCCGATCCTTACGTCAAAATAAAAAAGGCCATAAGTCCGTCGGAGTTATCTCGAGTCAGGTTTGAATTACGAGCCCTTTTTGTGTACCGCGCGGCCGTCCCCAGGCTCGAGTGAAGACCTGTGTACCATAATGTTCCCAAAGCGTGGCAATTTAAAAGTGCCGGACGTTGATGCATACAGTTTGTGAGCGCTGCAACGTAATATGTTTTGAGGTCGTGAATCATAACGTTAATGGGGAATCGTAAAAAAAATGTACGGTATATATCTACCTTCGCGACGAGATTTTTTTTCTGATTTTGACAACAGGACGTCAAAGGCTAGCAGCAGTATTTCACAGGTTTTTTTCCCCATCATCAGAACTTTTACCGCAAACTTGTCGTGAGTCTTTTTTTTCTCCACTAGAACTTTTGCCTCATAAAACTAGTCATGAGTTCTTATGAACAAGGACGTCTGACAGGAACCTTTGTTTTGCTTAAAATGACTATGTATTGCAAACTGCACTATGCTGAGAGTTTCTGACACCCTTAATTTTAGAGGTTGATGTGTACTCTTCTCCGTTCATCAGCTTTTTTTTTTCAAATTTGAGTGGAGGTTCTCAGGCAATGAATACCGGAGATATTTCTTGCGGAGTGACCTTCACTTGCGGCCTATAATAGCGATCTAACGAAGCAGCAGACATCGTCCGCAAAGCAGGGCGTTTCACCTCCGCCAAGTCAAGGGCAAATAAGATAAACTTTCGTGGCTCCATCACCCAAGGGTACAACATCTTCTGGGGGGGGGGAGAAGGGGCTTGAAGCGAGAGGATAGTCGTGACGCGTCGCATAGCGTCCGCTCCGAGCTCGGAACACCTGGGCCGCCGCCGCTGCGCCGCCGCGACGCCGCCGCCGTCGGCCGGGGGCCCAGCATCCGCGTCCATCCGCTCACCCACACTGGACACACGAGAGGTGGGGGGGGGGGGCAGAGGAATGTTGCTCGAGCTGATTCAACCCAACAAATTCGAAAAATTACCTGGCTGTACCCGAGTTGGTACCGTATGGGACATGTAACAGCCAGATTAAAATACGCGGCATCGTTTCAGGTTCCAGTCACGTTCTGTGACGCGTTCGCTCTTATACTTTTTTATTTTTGTTCTGTATGAAGATACTCGTGGAAACTGGGAAAATCGTAGGCTTGATGGCTGACAAGTGAGTTTCGAGTCAAGATATGTGGCGTTGAAACTGGGAATAAATGGCGAACTCGCATCCTTAGTAAGTGTTCTATCTTCCAAAACCCTATTTTTTAATTTTTATAATAATTATTTTAGAAAAAAATTGAAATAGCGCCGAAATGCCATTTATTTAAGTTTATTTCGGATAAAACATACTAGCATACCGGTGAGGTTTTATATAAATGTATTCATCAAACATGGATTTTATCATGACGAATGTTGAAAGGTGAAAGAAAATACGATATAAATCTGAAGCGCACGACCAAGAGGGCTTTAATTTAGATGGCGAAAATTAAGCAAAATAAAAAAAGCCAACATCAAAAGGTTTGGTAGGGAGATGAGGTAAGATAAAGGTGAGAAAAATTAAGATAAGTTAGGGCAGGTACCGTTAATAGATGAGATTAGGCCATAAGGTAAAGAGAATCAATAATAGGTGAGGTTGGGCAAGATTAGATAAGATTCGGCTACTAGCGTCAAACGTCGATTCCACCTGAAAATTCTCCTCCAGACGCGCGACTTCCTGCATCCTTGAAGAAAACTCAGGTAATAGGGTCGTGAATGCCACCTATGTTGAGGCCCAACAAGGCCCAAAATAAACACATCTCCGTAAATCGAGGCAATATCGGGAATTTGAGGAAAAGCAGCTCTCGAATCGGGAAGTGCTTGTCCTATCGCGCGCACCTGACCGCACAACGGATCTTCAGACCACAATAAAAACAGCCCTTTTCTCCGATGGATGGTCAACATAGCGGAATTCAACCCAATCGGCCGGAAGGATCGGTCCAGGTAAAAACGGGGCTTACCTTTCAAGGACCCTTTTCCGTAAATTTCGCGACCATTTTCACCTGTCATGTTGTGACATCAACCACATCCTAACTATATATTTACTTTTTGCCGCACCGATTGTTGATTTAAGCTGCGCGAAAAATCAGGCGTTGTATTAGGGATGGCTCCATTGATAACGGTGCAGGGAGATATGACATGCAGGAAGACAGACCTAAGGATCCATTTGCTGCTAACCACTTCATCCACCGCCCAAACATGCACGAACATTTCCGACAGCAATCTTCTCCGAAGAGGAAGTCCTCTGATACGGACGTCGTGCGACATGGAAGTTCCTCAGACGAATCCTGACATTTCGTCGCTCTTCGAATTTAAGAAGTTCCGATATGGAAGTCCCTCTCAGAGAGATTCTCAGTAATGGGGAAGTTTTCTTCGGAGAGATTCTCATAAATGGAACTTTTCGATAAGAAAATATGGCACATGGAAGCATTCTAAGAGAGAAATTTTCCTTACATCTCAATTAACGCTAAGTTCAACTGTGCTCCTTCCTTAACAACATTAAATTTATCCCCTTCTAATGACATCAGAAACCGATACGTTTTGGTAAAGACGATCTTTTTAGGCACAAAAAGACCTGCGACATAAGTCTCAACCTCGTCAGTAGTACCCCATCAGGTATGCGGAGACACTAGGTTTGCGTTTCTTGGAGTAAATGCCCAGTTTGATAGTCGTGATGAGTTAGGTAGTTAGTCAGGTTAAAGCATTTTCTAGGATTACTTCTTTCATCTGAAAGACTTGTCAATCCTGCTTCCCCTTTTTATCGTAAACGTACGGAACACGTCAACATCGTAACCACACACGGCGCAGCACTGTAACGACCCGTTCTTCTACATCATCACATGAATTCCTTGATTAGCCATTGCCATGCCAGGATTCGAAGGATCCGAAGGATTCGAAGGACCGCACGCGGCTTTCAAAGTGGTCTTTTTATTGGGAAGCGACACGTCAAGTCAAGACACTTGGGTAAACTTCGTAAGGCCTTTCCAAATAAGGCTTGAATATTCCGCGTCACTCTGAGCTCAGTCTTTTGTTTTTCCGCTAGTCGGCTCTTTCAGAATAGAGAGACTTCGTCCAGCAGTATAAAATTAGAGTGGGGTTACGAACCAGGAAACCTGACTTGAGTTCTACTGTAAATTTACGACGAAGGACTTCCTACCTCTTGTACTTTACTTTATAAAGTGATTTCACTTGGCAACCATGAGATTATCTTAAGTGACTTGTGCTCTTCTCCGCTATTGCTCCACTCGACCTGGCGACGAGAGGTGGAAACACAAAAATTCCACCTTTCGAATTCACTGTGTACTGCGCTTGAGTATCCAATGCGTTCGCCACTATTTCTGTCACGGCGATGTGGAAGAGCCCGAAGCAACGGAGTGGCTGTTATTATCTTTTTGGAGATGAAATGATCTCGGCGGCAAAGGCGACTTGATGTGGTCCATCTCCGTTTCTTTCTTTCTTTTTTCGGTGGCAGTAAAAGCTTCTTGTTTGGAACTGTCAGCGTTGCCGAATCCATTACTCCGTGACTTCTGATATGAGTCACAACGGCTTTTAGCTTTATACATTTGCCTGAAATCTTTATTTCATACACCTGGAGATTGCATGCTCACCTGTGGTATTAAGGAGCCTTTCTCGTCAACGCGGAATACTTTGTTGGGTTGTTGGCGAAACAACCTTGGCTGGATGACAGTCTCTATGAGCGACATTTACATAGCAGCCGCTGATGTTCATCCGTCAGCAGACAATATACTAACAAGTAAGATAACACCTATAAGTAAAAGTCCAGGGGATGGAGCGCTGGTGGCAGCATTTTCAGGATTTCTATGAGCAGAACTTCAACAAGTTTATGATTCCAAGCAGCCAGAATCTTCGTGAACCCGGAGACTTCTACAGCTGACTTCTGTTTCACATAGAATACCTCTCGGAAAAACGTCAGCAAGGATATTCTTCTGCGGTCGCGATTCTCTCATATCCTAAGTACAACTTAAGAGACCCTTCAACGATGTCGCTGAAATGATCTGCAGTCTAAACTCCAGCTATTGAACACAACACATCGTCACAAGCACCTCATGGATAAAACTTCAGGGACTTCTACGCCGGCATCCGAACTCCGCGAGATCTCTTACAGCAAAACTTCAGATATTTTCTCATCTGAGCATTCGAAAATCTTTTTGTTAAATTTCAGACTTTTACGCTGGAGATCCAAAGTCTTCAGCTCGTAACAGCTGCAAATCGACCCACAGTCCAAAGTTCATCCTTTAAGAAGGTATCGTAAATCACGCAAAGAATACTTAAAAGCGATCGTTGACTTGAGCCCTTTCCTTGTATCACTTCGATTTTGACAACCGAAACTTGAAGACAACAAAACCTCACAGAGAAAGCCGATAAATCATGTTTCTGAATCCCGTATTATATTGCACTCCGCAAGTCGAGAAACTCTAACTGAAATCATCACAACTGCGTCCACACAAAGAAACTTTGCTTCCTTTGAAACTCTTCCAATACAAAAAAAAAGCCTCCTTTAAGAATAGCGTAACTTGTAAACGTTCAGTTAGGTTAGGTTAAGTAAGGTTGAATTAGTTTAAGTTTTGTAAGGTTAAGCTCCGGAAGGGAAGGCGTGTGACTTTGATCTAGGTTTAGTTAGGTTAGGTTGGACCAAGTTAGGTTAAATAAGGTTAAGGCATCGATTTTGATTCGAAGAATGAATTTCCAGTTGTAAAAACGAGAGCTAGAGTCGCCCGGAGACATGGCGCGGAACCGCGCTATCGTTCCTAGCATTCCACAGGCCATTAGCGCGCCACATGGCGCACGGCGCTAACAAGACGAGCTATGCACTCCAGGAATGCATCCTATGCAAATGAATTTTTTTCCTCTAAAAATTGCACTCAAGTAGTACTTGAGTTTGGCGGCGTTTCTTAACACTCGATCATAATTCCGGCATTCTTCGCGAATGCAACGAGGCGCAGCTGATGTGACTCATCGCATCGATGATACTTATTTTTTGCGAATATATTGGGATCATTTCACTCTAAATATGAAATAGTCAAATTTTGACTAAATGAAATAGTCAATTGGCGTTTGACCAAAACTTTGGTCATATTTGACTAAAGAATGGTAGGAATAGTAAATTTTTGGTCTACCATTTCG
>Ga0058701_10004071_pt1 | contig 11772 bp, 5 predicted proteins | sample AgamicOrMae_FD_97039 | JGI IMG/M metagenome (GOLD analysis project Ga0058701, IMG submission 97039) | Agave microbial communities from Guanajuato, Mexico - Or.Ma.e | ecosystem: Host-associated > Plants > Phyllosphere > Phylloplane/Leaf | place: Guanajuato, Mexico | collected 2012-06-04 | reverse complement strand
TCGTTTTCACTGGTAACCAGTGGCCCGTCACTGGAAAACCAGTCAAATGACTTTAACTGGAGAGAACCAGTGAAATTTTCACTGGAAGCCGCTAAGAGTGTACGCATCTCGCGTCAGACTGGTTGCTTAAACCATTTCTTTTAAGGGTTTACGTAAAGGAGATATATATCATGCGGCAGAGGAAGATTTATTCGATACGTCCGTTCAACTCTTCTGTCGATAGAGATGGCTTGCGCTTCCGGTTTAAGGTTGGAAAGAGAAGGCAAACAGCAACTTGTCCTTGCTCCTCAAGTAAAATCCTGTGACCTCGTCGAGGATCTCGTCCTGGCAGAGAAAGTTACTCGTCGTCTGGGTCATTCACTTTGGCAGAAGCCGTAAAATGCTCCCGAAGCGTCAAAAAGCATTATTCGACTGCCCTTGGCAGGTCACCAATGAAAGCTACTAACTTGAGTAGTTGAATCCACTCACGTAGACCCCGTCCATATCAAAGCGCGCTGTTAATATTCTTCAGGTTTAAAGAATGTATTTCACTATACCCGGCCTGAACTCATTTTGAGCACATTAAGAGGTTGATACACAACACCGTAGGATAAGCGCCTTGTGCCTTACTTCGCTGTCACTCCGCTCAGCTGCCACAAAGCTTGATGCCACTTTTTGGCTGCTGTCGAGGGACAAGCGCCTCGCAGGCACGTTCCCCCGGGACCTTCATCTCATCAGTTTTTGGCATCCCGCAAAAGCGGGTAGCGTTCCTGGCATCATCACACATCAAGCGTACGTGCCACTTGGCAATATTCAATCATCGCTACCCGCCCCTGGGCCAATCACGGAGGGCACAAAGTCACCTGAGATCATTCTCAAGGGCCCCGTATCTTGGCGAGAAGAGGGTCTCCCCTCCCGCGCGCTGTTTTGTCCAAAATGTTCCAACGGGTGCGTTCACCGTCAAAGGAGAACCCCAGCAGCCCCCATAAAAGGCGCGAAACGTGTGCAGAATGGTTGCGAGATGTAAAATAGGGTCCTTACTACAAGGCAGTGCTCCACTCTGCGGTGTCATTTCGGTTGGAGGGGAAGGTTCCCGCCAAGGAAAACACCCTAAATTTGACGTTTAAACGTACCAAATGAAATGAATGTCCCAATGCCATTGCCTCATTTTGACCTGAAAGAATGGCAAGCAGTCTTAGAGGACTTCTGTGTAATGTGTCGCCTCGAAAGTAAACTACCCAGTTGTTCCATCAAGCGTTCTTATCATTTCGAATAAGCAAAACGTCGCCGAGAAATTGAAACCCTGACTGGAATGGTTTCCCTCTATTCCCTTAGCGGAACGCGCCGTTATCCAACCTCCAATGTCAAAGCGGGGGTCGTTTGATGTTTTCAATCTCCTGCACGCTACTTGACAAACATTTTATGCTAAATTTTTGCGCAGCAAGTTTCCAATTACGTACAGAAATGAGGAAGCTCCTGTCATGTAAGGGTCAATGCTGGACCGATGTGGGGCAACTCCACAGGCCGAATCAAGAGACGATAAGCGAACTTGGGATGCTGGGGGATCACTTATATCGACCTCGCATATTGGTCGTGGACTGACCCATGAAGAAATCCCCACTCTAAATTTGAATCAGTGGAATTCTCTAATATTCAGTGAAAATTCACTGAATTTCAGGGAATATAACACCACTGAAAAAATACAGTGAAGCTATATTGACAGATTTAGTATATCTTCCCTGAATCTCAGAGACTCAAAGATTCAAAGTTAGAGTGTACATGATTACTAGTTCAGTTATGTTAAGTTCTAATATATATAAAAAAAAACGTCCCTTCCTGCAACCACCTAGACATCGATGCGTTGCGGTTGCCTATCTTCGTTGCGGTTGATCAGAATCAGGTAGGTGATTGGCTGATGTCGAGCTGAGGTAGGCAACCGCAACGCACCGACGTCGAGGTGGTTGCAGGGCGGGGGGGGGTCAATCCCCGATAGTACAGGGTTGAAAAGTTGTAGTGAGCAAACCTGACTAAATACGGCTTAAAAATCCAAAACGGTTTAACAGCAGAAGCTATATCTTTCCCGTGTACCACACAAAGAGATTTTAGCCTTGTTAGCCCCTCAGTTTAACAGTGGCCTAAGTGGTTTACCTGGGTATATTCCAGGAAAATCATATACTAATTTGGCGTGTAACTGTGCTTCAACGAGATCGCTTGACAAGTATCGCGATTACTCGATTAACAGGTCCGAGTCTGCACGTCATTAAATTGTGATCAACATGAGTAAAACTACCAACAGAGCGAGGACTAATTACTTTCGCTATTCCGCCATACAACCATACAATGTACTCAATACAAAAGCCCGCTCTTATTTTGTACTGCGGGGAGTGCTAAACTTGTCATGTGCGGCTGAGCCGCAAACTCACAGTCCTCACGCTAAATTTCTAGTTTTAAACAAAAATTCAGGCTTACAATGTTAGAGCTAAAATTTGTCCGCATAGAATAATTGAACAATTTTAATTGACGACGTGATTTAAGTCAGCGGATTGCTAAAGTTTGTTCTTCCAAAGTTAAAACACACAAACTCACTAACATTGACAATATCAACCCCCTCGAACACTGGGGCTGTCTGAAATGCTTAAGAAAAGAGTCTATTTACGAATGCCCTTGTCTCAACACGTAACCGCAGAGTAGATGAGCGAAGTCTAATACATTAAACAGTAAATTGTCGCAAAAAGGAATCATGGAAGGTGATAATTCACAGGCAAGTAAGTTTTAACTGTTGATAAAATAATACGACGCAGAGATCGTTCATTCTATTAGTCCTTTAACGCGATCGCAGCCTATACACGAACAGGTCAAACAGTTTCCCATTAAAATTGATTTCGCCCTCTCAACGGAAAGTTAGTAACAGCAGTTCGGTTCGCGTGCTGAAGAACTAAACAGCCATTATGTAAGCTTTGATTTGTTTTAGAAAGCGTGCCAAACTGTAAATAACCTTAAAATTAAGAAACTTGCGCCAAAGTTCAAAATTATGTTATTACAGTGATTTCCAACGGCGCAAGAGCACTGCAAGCAAAATATTTGGTACCCAAATAAATGTTAGACAAAGCGACGAATGTCGCGAAAGCGTTCGCTTTTTAATTGCATGAATACTTGACGATCAACAAGATTCAACTCACAGCGCCGTCTCCGATTTATTTTCAAGGCCAGTAACATTATAAATGATTCGATTTAGTATTTTGGTTTTCGAGCTGTCAAACTTTGCTCTTATATCTGTTGTTAACACCGAAATGCGTCGTTGGAGAGACTGGATCATTTAGTTTTTAGTTTAGATACAGTTTTAGTTTAGCATTAATAAATCTGTGTTCTCCCTTTAGGACGTTTTAGATGTTTCATAAACTGTCCAAAAAAATTATAAAAAAATGTCCTTGTCGTTTATTCATTGTAACAATGTTCTCGTTCATAGGATGCCTTTTTTGTGAGGACGTTTTTGATGGACGAAATTGCTGACAAGTGAGTAGTTATACTAACAAAAGTTGTTAAACTATATAATCTAAAAATCATCACCGCTGTATGAAGATCTAAATTTTACTATTTCTTAAATAATTACACAATCAATTTTAAGGGGAAACATGAAAAGAGAGCTTTGCGAAAGAACCTAAAAAATCTGCCTATCCTTTTTTTTCTAAAAAAATCACGGTCATAAGGATGTTCTACATCAGAGTTCTCGCGTCGTTTCTAAACCATGTATTCAACCTATTATTTGTCCATGATTAGGAATACTTTGGTGCGGGCGCGGATTGGCAAAGTAGTAACCAGAAATCATTTCCCAAAACTTCTTCCCAGTTCTTTTATTCGTTCCATCTCATTGTTTACAACAACAATGGTGTGTTTATGTTCCGTAATTTTTCGGGTTTCCTTTTATCGAGCCTAGGGATTAAGGGTGTTTACTTTATGGGATTTCAACAATCTCTGCCAATGAATCGCTGCCGTGTTGTGCAAATGGTTTGGTCTCAACTTTTTCGGAAAAGTTGGGTCAGATTGATTGCCTATGGTTGGAATGGTAATAAAAGTGGGTCGGTAAAGTAAGCTCTAACACTGTCGCACCGACAATGGAAAGTTCAACTTCAGACTCAAAGCTCTTGTGCGATTACGAATGTAGTTATAACAATAAACCCTTTGATAAATTGTTTACCGACATTGACAAATATTATCAGTATTAACTTAAGGGCCCGTTTCCTCTCAATGAGCCTGCCCTTTTACATGCCAAAAGACTGGAAAGTTTTATTTCATGTTAAAAAGGATAAAAGAAATCCTTCAAAAGAAATATTTTTGAATGAAAAAAAAATACTACGAATATTTTAATCAGAGTAAAATTATTGAACTGTATCAATAGAAAAGTAATTAAAAAACCCGAATATTCTAAACATAGTAAAATTAATGAATTTTATCAATTCAAAAGTAATATAAAAAAAGAGAAAAAAAAACGTTTTTAAAACATTGTAAAACTATTCGATTTATGAAAAAAAAATGGAAAAGGAAAAACCCGAATATTTTAAACAGAGTAAAATAATGATTTTTATCAATACAAAAGTGAATAAGGTCAACTATGGAACTTGTAAAGGTCTACTTTACAGTTTTTTTAACGAAATACTTTTAGCTTTAGAAGATATTTTAAAATCAAGCTTTCTCAAACACATTTCATGAAATATGTTTGGATTTTGTAGCAGTTATGTTTATGTGTTCGTTCCCCACAAAAGACCCCCAACCTCCCCTCCCCTCAGCAGGATCCACATTCCTGGCACGCCAATCAAGTATGAACTCGACGCTATTGGCCAATATTCCAAACTTGAACACGCTAATAATTCCTTGGAAAGTAAACATTTCCTACGCCCACGCAAAACCCAGGTCTTACCAAAAATTGTTTAAAATCGCACTTTACATTCAATTAACCTAGGCATGCACTCCTGCTTCCCCCCGCAGCCCAAGCTTTCTGACCTGAGCTTAAATATTACATGTAGAAGGTTGTATAAAATTGAGGTCTTCTAACCTTAACAAACCTGACCTTTGAGATAGTAAGAGTTTGAGCTTATGATACAGTATGAATAAAACACTCAAAAAGTCTTATAATACAATGAACAGAGACTACTTCCTCAGAACGACGTTTAAACACGCATGGCTCATAATCTAGTCCTCGTATGGCGGCTAGGCAGCCATATAATACTCCTCAGCAACAACGCGGCATTGCTAAAAGAGTCACGGTAGCTCCACATCAGACATCTATCTTTTGTTTTATAACGAACATGCAAATCAAGTTGGGGACTTGCTGAGAATTGTTACGGTTATTTCACTGGCATGCCAGGTAGTTTCTTACCTGTTCCTGGAAGTACTCAATGCTCTATGGCCATGAGTTCTTACTAAAGGAATAACGGTTCAATCTTGACATTGCCTGATATTTATATCAATAGGTAATCACTAAATACCTTCCAAAGGAGCCTAAAAATAACAAAAAAAACAGGAAGATTTTGGTTTTCCTTCGTCATCTACCTACGTCTATACCTCCTCTTTCATTCTCTTCCTTCCGCTCGACCTTTCGTTATTAATAACAATTTGAGAATTGATGATGTGCAAACACGAAAAGATAAGGCTTTTTAGGTGGCCTGTGCCTTGTATTCCATAGTCACTCCGCTCACAATCAGGCGATTCTTAAAGGATCTCGACGGCAGCTATCTATTGTCAAGAAGTGAGTGAAGGATTGTCCCCAAAAATCCCTAACAAAGTTTGACCCACTACTACCTTCCCACGCGTGCAGATAACCTGTCATTAGACAAAGATATGATATACCGGTCAATTTGACCGAATTGCGTCGTTTCCAATTTCGCAAAGCTCTGTTTAGAGGGAGGGTGCGGGGGTGCGGGGGTGCGGTCGGGAGTCTGGGGTTGGGCTGCACTTAGGGGCACTGTCATTACCTCCGATTAGAGGGGCGAAGGGCTTCCTGGTGATCACAGGTGATGGCAAACTGGGGCGCCTGCCAGGGCCTGCCAGAGCCTGCCTGGGCCTGCCAGGGCCTGCCAGGTAAAAACTGCAAGTTGAGAAACTTTCAAATAGTAATTAGCAACTGAGCACTGCGCTGTGCGGAAGGACCGACCATTTTCTGGGTCGAAACAAGATGCGGAGAAAAACAGGACATTGCCGAAGTGTAAGTTTCACACAGCAAGTGAGGATAGCAACTTTTGAAATGGGGTTTTGGCTGGGCTGAAAACTTAAACAAAAACTCATCCCTCGAAGGAAAAAAAAAAACAGATCTCATACAAATAGCATACGCGGCATTTGATTCTTTAGATTTTTGCTTCATTATTCACCGCACAACAATTAACCTCACAATTAGCCTAACTTTCTAAGCGCTGATTTTACTATTATTTCCAAATTTTAAGAAGATCTGTCGAAATGGTAGTTGGAAACACTTTATACATGGTGAGACTTGACATTAATGTAAAGCCATTATTGTCAACATGTGATGATTAGAGCTAAGAAGATTGTCATTATTAATGACAATAAGAGTGAAATATTCAAGACACGCGTAAATTACATGCTATCCAGGAGGATACGATATGCTTATGAACAGCATGACATAATGAAGCATTTCAGGCGAACATAATCTAAAAGCATTCCTTCAAAAGCTGACACTTCCAAAGGAAACAAGATGCAACAAGTTATGGTTCGAGATGTAGGCCATTCGAGAAGGCTTTAATTTGATAAGTACGTGCAACTTCATCGAAAACTGAATAAAGACGGTTCACAGGGTTTCACGGTTTAACGGAGCCAACTCAAGAAAAAGTTGTGGCTCAAAGATGTCGGCTGGAAACTTGGTTACTCGAAAAATCGAGGGACAAAAGACGAGTGGATGAAATTATTCTAAGCGATTGCTTCTTAGATTAAATTGTTTCAAGGCTTTACTTCATCAATTTTACAGAAGTTGCCACACTCAAGATGGCTGTAAACTTTGCAATCATAATGAGTGATGATTGATTAGCTTTCGGGTGGACCGTAATCTTCATTCTTTCATGATTTTCTGTGGGAGCCGCACGTTCCCTTTTAAAAGTCGCATTTCTTGCCTTTTTTTTAGCCCGCTTTTTTTTTCAAAAACATCAGTTTGTTTTCGGTGGTACTCTAAAGAGTTGACGTTGCAGAGAAACAGTCTCAGGACTTTTGGACAATACTGTACCGCGTTGAATCAACAGTAAGACGTCCCTGGACTGCGCCTCTCGGTTCCCATTTCGTGGACAGGGTCAACCCCAACTTCCCATCCTTCAATGTATGAGAGAGGGCCAGCCAGCGCTGTTGCAACATGTTCCCCTCTCTTTTCCCATTTATTTATATCGTACTTTATTTCACAGGTCAGACCGTTGCTTCTCTTTTTCTTTCAAGAATTTCGTCTCCGAAGTCTTTTCCCAATTCCGACCGGCTGCCAAGTCCAGCCACAGGTCACTTCCATTAGTGAGACTTTGGCGCGTATCCACTTGGGTACCGTTCTCTTATTTGCCGGAATAATGTTATTAGCACTTCCATTCAAGGCGATTCGAGCTCTAATTAAACTCGTACAAGCTCGATTTTCTTTGTCAGATAATGTAGTTTCGTTGTTTCATAGGCCATAACTTAAACCTACCAGTAAGTTCCTATAACTTGTCACTTGGGTTTTAAAGAGAGCGTTTTAACATGAATTGCCTCTCGACTATTTAATGATTGTACTGGTTCATTAAAAAAATAAAGATTTGATTAAACAAAATATCGCGTAGATAATGGGCCCAGAGCCTCTCTTCACTATAGCTCCAATCGAATCTCACCAACACAGTAAAAATAAAACACTCGTTTCAGCGAATGCTATACCTACTTTGGAAGTGATACTACAACGGGGATAAAAAGTATTTTGGTTATTTTTCAAGATAGACCTACGATCAGCCATATCATTTAAAAGGTCTCGAAGAGAGATTTACATTGATGTGGCTGAACAAAGGTCTATCTAGAAACATAACCAAAATACCTACTACCCCCGTTTCAGTTTCACGCCCAAACATGTAAAGAAATTCCTGAGACGGGTGTTTTGTTTTTACTGTAAAGCATCATACCGCTAATCACTGAATACTTGTAGTAATACTTATACTTGCTTGATAACATCGTCATACAATCAGTTAACTTTAAGGTATAAATTTATCGCTTACCCTTTCAAGATAAGAGTTCCCATATTCGTGTAGAAGGAGCGGTCCTTACCTGCAATAAAACAAAGTATAATTAGTTACCAATTAAAAGGACATTATTAAAACATATGTTGGACAGTGTCCTTGTTTTCGTATCAGAAATGGTCCTTCCTGAGAGGATGCAACACTGTATCTGTAGCTGTTTGTTTCTCACCCTCTCGTGGAGACATTCCTCCTAACTGCTCACGTATAGATTTACAACTCAAGCCGAAGCCCAGGCGGCAGTCGCCTTTAGTCTTCCTGCTTTTATCCCGGCTTACAGTCCGCCCCTTTCTCGCCCCTTCAACGTGTCCTCCTTCCTAGTGTTTTATCTTGCAGATAGGCGCATACGAATCCAGTGCCCAATTTAAAGGTTGACTTTAATTTGCTATTTGTCTACAGTAAAATAAAGCCATCAAAGATACAAAAAAATGCAACTTAAAATACGTTAATGGCTTCTTCCTTCAGCGTCCTAAAAAGGACTTGTAACTCCTCTAGCCCATCGTTATAAGAGGCAGACTTGAAATGAAGACTTCTCGCAAAAACACAGCGAATAGTTTTTTTCTTTTTTATTTTCACGAAATAGCGAACATAACGTTTATTGAATACAGATACGCTCACTGTTAGTGAGCCATCAAGGAGGCCTGCCTTGAACTTTCCAACCAGCAGTAAAAAAGTCCAATAAAACCTCTTAATACTAACTCTTTAAAAATGTAACTCTAAGGAGTTCTCTTGCAAAAGAAACATAGCAAAAGAGCCACTACATAAGGACACCATACACAGCTGGTCCGGTAAAGACGCTCAAGAAAGCATTAGGGGCGGGGTATTCTAGCACTTTCAATACACATACGCCAACAGATAATTATTTTTCTCTCAAGACAAATTAGTAAAAATCTACTGATTCTCAGTCAAAATCGAGTCGCAGAATCACTCCAGTGGTTCGGTTTTGATCGAAAATGAGTAGATATCTACTGAGAATAAGTATAGATTTCCAGTAATTCAATTTTACAGTCGTGATTTTATTATACAGACAACATTTTGAATAAGTCAAAATACATGCAATGAGTGAATGCAATAAATGCAGAGCTGTGACTTTCGTCTGAAGCACTGCAGGGATTCAGACACAGTTCAAAGTGCCGGACGAGGTTTATTGTTTCCACAAGCGTCAAGTAGAGTGTAGTTCATAGAGTCAACTCCTCAAGTTTTAAGTGTCTGTAACTTAACTCTTTAAGTGAGGATGATCACAAGACTAGCGCCTCATCCCTGATTATAAAGGGCCCAGCTCTAAGCGGGAAATCCTTCCTTAACTCACATTACGTCCGTCGGAAACATCTTAGTCCTTCCCTTATCAGCTTTTTTTTTTTATCCTTCTCTTTGTTATTGATTAATTTGTCGTTTATCAGACAAGAAAAAAAGGCGGAGTTGCTCGACTCCAGCCCTTTCCCTTTGCAACACTTTGTGTTCTCGGTTTTTGTCAGCGTTTCCTGGGGCGACATACCCAACCTTCAGCCTGGTGACTTTGCAAATGGTCCTGAAGAAGGGCCCGCCTATGTTTTCGCCTAAAAGGTTCCGATTCTATGATACCCCGTTCCACACGCTGGGATAAGAAGTGTTGTGCATGCTCTCTTGATTATGCAGGGCCAAGCGAACTACCCGAGGGATATCGCACAGTCTTATCAGCTCTTGTTGCATCTTTACAAGTATATCCTAGTCTTGCCTCAAACACATCTCGGTGCGCAATCGATGGCGTGTTTGTATCAGTCACCTTGCAATCTGCAGCGATACCTGGCTAAAATTTATCTTACCGTAAGGCCTTCTCTTAATGTATCGTATAATAAACTACTTTTATTTAATTTACGTAAATAGTTTTGTCATTTTTAAATATATTTTTATGACGGAGAACCATTCTTGTTAGAATAATAAAATATTTTTGAAGTTTTACACAGACAACTATTTTTTTCCGCTTAAGAGTCTCATACTTTTGTTTGCATATAATTGGCACGTTTATCTGTAGTTGAATGATTTCAGTTTTCGGGGAGAATCGTAGTGCCGTGGAAATGTAGCAATTAATAGGTACCAAAGGATTCTTTTTTCTTTCTTTTAACTAAAAAAAATATTTAAAAATTCTATCTTGTCTGATCATTAATTTTAAATATCTACCTTGTCTGCACAAACACACACAAATTTCAACTTTGAAATTTGAAATTTTAACAGTTAAGGTTGAAGTGTCTCCTTTGTCAAAAACTCAGCGTTGAGACTGAATTTATCATTTTTTGTAAAAGCCAAACCACGCTGACAAGGAATTTAAAATATTAGAGTTCACTTCATGAGCAAAGATAATACAAGGGCTTATATGGCACAGCCAAGTAACCTCGTCATCTGCCCTTGGGCGTTTGTTCTTTGCACGAATATGGGAAAAACAGGGGAGAAGATTGGAAAATTCCTGGTGCAAAATCTCTAAAAAATGTTACCAGAAAGACGAGTTCCGAAAACGGTATTCTCCGGGTTTCCTAAAATTAACAGCTCCGAGTCTGCTTTTGTTATAGCTGACGTTTTAAAACTCGGCTCATAATGAGGTTTTCTTTTGCAAGACACTTCTTTCACAGCAAACTTTCCAGTTCGTAACAACACAGTTCTGTTAATTAGACCGCTTGCATGCATTGTGAAGTTCCCTGTATTTGATAAGCGCTACCTTTCTCAACGAGCGGGCAGGCGCCCGGGTCGTAGACCTATTCTGCTCTAACAAGAAATGAACACAGTGCTCTTGTTCAGCGAACTTTAAGACAAACGGAAAGAAACATTGTATTGTCCTTGTGAATTTTTAGCACTCACGGTTGAACGATGTGTAGGAGTAATGAAAAGTTAAAACGGACGCCTTAGGAGACTTTCAGGTAATAGAGGTGTCGGGAACACGGAACTTCGTGATTCTGTTTGAGCATGTGGTATTTGAGCGCTCGAAACGTCAAACGCTAAATTAAGTCGGCAACTTCGTTCCCTTCCCTTAAAAGGCGGCCTCATCACTTACAGCTTCTTGTTATTTTCTCATTTAAGAAAAGGCTTCTTTAGTCGCGAACGCTAAACTAGATCGGCTCATATCAGATACGAATTATGACGTGTCCATAACCTAGCTTTCAAAAACTGAATAACAGTAAAATTTAAAAATCTTCTCACGTTGTAATAAACTTCTACATCTACTTAAATCTTGACACCACAGTACAACAAAAAGCCCCTTCACTCTTTTTGTATTATTCGACGAAACGACTTAAAAGAGTAAAAAATATCATCACAACAAAACCCCCGTTTTACGAAATGCTATGCCTGTTTTGGGTGTGAAACCAAAGTGGTGGTATTTTGGTTATTTTTCAAGATAGGCCTATATTCAAACATATCATTCAAAAGGTCTCGGCGAGAGCTTTCAATTGATGTGGCTGAACATATGTCTGTCTTAAAAAATAAGGGAGTAGTGCGTATTTTGGTTATTTATCAAGACAGACCTATGTTCAGCCATATCATTCGAAAGGTCTCGGTGAGAGCTTTCCATTGATGTGGCTGAACATAT
>Ga0058701_10004070_pt1 | contig 11775 bp, 9 predicted proteins | sample AgamicOrMae_FD_97039 | JGI IMG/M metagenome (GOLD analysis project Ga0058701, IMG submission 97039) | Agave microbial communities from Guanajuato, Mexico - Or.Ma.e | ecosystem: Host-associated > Plants > Phyllosphere > Phylloplane/Leaf | place: Guanajuato, Mexico | collected 2012-06-04 | reverse complement strand
CTATTAATATATTCAGAAGAATAACCGATGCAATGGAATTCCATCACCGTTTCAATACCTTTCCTTTGCTAAGTAAAGAGTTTGCGGCACATAACCTACACGGTTCTGCATAGTTAATTCTCATAATTAAGGTTGACCCAAGGTAGGAAAAAAAAGGTAGAAAATGCAACTTTGAAGACCGTCAATGGAAGAGTGTGGAAGGCACACAGAAAAACCCATGACAACCTTCATTTCTACGTGTAATAATTCAAAGTTTCAAGTCAAAATACGACCTTAAACGTATCTTTAACCACTACCTTAACACTATTTATCAAAATCTGTAGCCAAGAATCTTAACCCATTACCGGCCAGCGGTGCCGTTCGGCAACAGAAAAATTTATTTTAGAGGATCTTTTCAGTTCAGTATAGTCAAAATTTAAAAAAAATGTCACCTCTCTGGAAACGTTAAGTTTAATTATTTAGGCATTTTCCAAAGCTTAAAAATGCCGATTTTAATGGAACACATCCTTCCAATTTCTCTTTAGCTGAATTTCACTCCAAATAAATGGTTTCATTTTTCGTTTAAAATGATAATTCTCAAGCATTTCCTCATCACAAATCAGTAAAAGGGAAAGGGGGTGATCTGATATAAATTAATTTCGCTATCAAACTGCGGTCTTGTCGGCATTTAGAGATGCGCGGGTAGATAGTCGGTCACCCGGCACTGAGAGCGCCTTCCCGTCCTTGGGGGAGAAGTTATAACGAGAGTTGTCAACGTCTCGGCCAAGTCGGTTTCAAAAGCGCGCGGAGGCCCGCTGCCGCCATTCACTCCTTCATTCATTGAATTCTACTACGAGCAACAACTGCCTGTAGTAGTAAAAATAAATCTTGCTCTATTCTTATTTCAAAGGACGTACGCTCATTAAAATCATTTTAATTGTTTTAAAGGGGATATTCGGATATTTTAGACCCCTTGAAAACGATGAAATAACATATTCTCAAAACGCGAACGGTTCAAGCTGATTTGTGTCAAAAAGTACTTGCAGTTTTTTTCCCCAAAAAAAATAAATAATAAAATGGAAGAGCGGGTAGTGTAGATTTGATGGCAGTCACGCTTAGAGGTGCAAAATCACTTTGTTTTTCATTTTTTATAAAAAAAACAAACATTAATAAGACGGCAACTATCGTCGAAGCGTTTATATTAGCACAGGGTCAAGGACAGTCCGCCAAAGATACAATAGTTCTTAAGTAGCCTTGGTTATGGTCACTACATTTGTTTCCGGCCAAAAATAGTTATTTTGTCGTAACTCCTATGCTTCGTAGGGATACCAATATTTTTAGTTGCAGCGACGAAGTGGCTAGTCGTGATATGAAAATACATTTTCAGCTAAGGACATGGTTTGTTGCCGTGAGCATAACAGTTTCCTCCGTATGGACATTCTATCTTGCAAGCCGTTTTTCAAAAAAATGGTTCAGAAATCCCTTGTGGGGAAAAAATGGTTTGAAAAGGTATTTTTTGGCCAAGGATGGGTTCAAAATTGTCCTTACTTCAAAACAATGATGAAAATACAGGCGATCAGAAGAGCAACAGCCGACATTAAAAAAAAAAAGGATTGTGGAAACAAATCCTGAAGAATTTCGAAAACGATGCTAGTCAAACGTACTGTACATTTTTTTCCATTCACAGTTTGAGTGCTTAACCCATAACAGCCCAAAGTACCTGGAGTGAAACTTAGCTTAAGTGAAATTGTAAGGATTTTTTCCGTTAAAATACGACATTTTAAAGTTTGAAAAATGTTTAAAAAATTAAGTTTCAGGTCGCCAGAGGGGTGATATTTTACAAATTGTGACAATATTGACCTGAAAGGAACCTCTATAATTTTATTTTTTTTCTGTTTCCGAACGGCATCGCGGCGCGGTAAAGAGTTAAATTAGCTGTGGTAAATCTGAAGCAATGTTATTGACCAGGATCTACAATGCAGGATGCATGTGAATCATGGAGTTTGTTGAACGCTTTCCTTCGGGGGATTTCCTTGCGTTTAAACGCAGACGGCAACCGCAGACAAGTACGTCACAACATCGAAGAGTAATTTGCCCGGCGTACACGTGTAATAAAAAAAACAACGAAATCGTCTGCACTTTTGACGTCGCGTCAGCCCATTCTCAAGCAGGTTATGTAAAAGGTTCGCAAGGACACGAAAAAAAATGGTTTTGTTGCGGCAAGAAAATTAGGGACAAATATTTTTTTTTTGTTGCTGCAACCAAAAATTTTGCTGCAGCAACCAAACGTTTTGTTGATAAAACTAAAAATTTTATTGTTGTAACAAAATATTTTTGTTATCCCTACTTTAACAAATGATTTTGTTGGTATAACAAAACCTTTTTTTACCGTGGACACAATACCGAACACAATCCCGAACTTTTTTTCGGAAAAATTATCCCAAGCGAGTTCTTTGGCTTAGAAAAGGGAATTTTACATGCTGTTAATTTGAATGGTGGAGTTTTCAACATTTTTTCGTGTTTCACCTAACATCTAATTGAAGACAGGATCGCAAACAGAGCAAGGCACAAGACCCGTAACCTAACATAAATTGCGATATTTTCTCCTAGATAGAATCGTAATCCTAATTATGACGCATATGGAATAAGGTTTCCAATCAGCACAAGAATATATGCGTAATAGACAACGGGATATCTTGTATATACAGTACCAAAAATACATTTTGTGGAACATGGATTAATGTGAAATATATGCCTTGTTACGTCGGCATACCTACGTTCGCGGACCATTTTTTATTTTTATTTTTTTGCGCAGCAATTACTTTTTTTGTTTCAAGGAAACGTCTCCAGCGACCGCAGACTTACATTGTCAGTCAAAAGGTGAAATGTAATTGAAATCGATTTTGCGATTGCAGTGATGCCTTCGCCGGAGAGAAATTATGGCGCCAAAACATTATGGCGCCACTGCGGCGGCAGGCACAGACTTAAGAGATTCGTCGTCAGAGTTCACAAAAAATATTTTTTTAAACGACAAAAATCTCTACATCTGACTTGTGTCTTTGGAGTCATGCTCATATTACGTGACGCTAAATATGCCACTTTTTGACACCACCACCTTTCAACGCTTTTTCCTTTACCTTTATTTATGGAACACAACGCAACGTGAATCTCCCACCCTCCCTAAAAAGCGTTGTGCTATACATTAACGACCTCTTTCCAGTCAAATTGCGATCTTAACTTTACAATAACAAAATAATCAGCTCCTATCACGGAGGAATTGACTTTGCTGCCTCAACAAAAACGTTTTGTTATTTTTGTATTTTATTAATACAGCGTTAGCAAACCAGAGTTAGTGTTAAGGTAACAATGTCAATTATGTTACGACGACAATATGCATTGTAACCACAACCATTACAGATGTCGCCGTAACAAGGGAGAATGTCACCAAACCGATTCTGGTTGGCGGGGACTGTATTAACAAACCTTTTTTGTCGGGGCAACAAAGTCATTTTCTCTGTAAGCATTTGGCGAAATTTCAACCCAAAAATTTTATTGCTAATCCCCATTAATAAAAAATTTCTCAGCCCTTTTTTGAGCCAAAATAAGTTTGAAACAAGCATTCGCTTCTTACCTCAGCACTCAGAGAATTGTTTTATGATGCCAAGACAATGTTTTCTTGATATAGTGACAAATTAATTACTTCCATGTTCGAAGAACAACGATAAGTATTGGAAAACGGGCGAAGATTCCCTAGTGTTTTGAACCCGTTTCGGAGCTGTATTTTTTTCCCTTGCCGCAAGAATATATTTGTTTGGCTTAAGCATTTTTTCTCGCAGTAAGAAAAAACTAAATAAATAAATAGGGGGTGTCTATGGACCCGACAGCCCCATTTAAAATGTACGGTGTATCTATTGACCAGACGGCCCTATTTAAAATGTATTAGGCTGGTTCAGTGCGTTCAAGTCACCCTCTATTAATGCATGTCGGGTCAATAGCAACACCCTGAAATGTATCAGGTTGGGTTCCATGCGTTCAATCACCTCCCGTTTAAAATGCAATAGGTTGGTTACGTGCGTTCAAGTCACACTCTATTAATGCATGTCGGGTCAATAGCAACACCCTGAAATGTATCAGGTTGGGTTTCATGCGTTCAAGTCACCTCCCGTTTAAAATGCAATAGGTTGGTTACGTGCGTTCAAGTCACCCTATATTAATGCATGTCGGGTCAATAGCAACACCCTGAAATGTATCAGGTTGGGTTCCGTGCGTTCGTCTCCTCCCATTTAAAATGCAATAGGTTGGTTACGTGCGTTCACGTCTCCCTGTATTAAAACATGTCAGGTCAATAGCAACACCCAAAAAATAATGTTGCAAGAAAAAAACTTGGTGTGGTAAGATTTCTTTCTTTCTGTCACTTCATCAAGAGGCAATTTTTTTGGCATCAGAAATCATTTCTGTGGGAGATGAATTTGGTTAAGTGGATCACAAGCAGGGTGGCGCTTCTTCGTTAAGGCGATGTTCAAAAGTGGCTTTGTTTTGCGCAGATGCGGGCACGGCCTAGCCGCTTGTGGGCGTGCGTGGTGGTAGTGGTCGCCTTAGTGGCCTGTTTGCTGAGCAGCTCGGGCCCGGCCTGCGCCATGGTGCTCGGCCGCCCGCTCAGCAAGCGCTCCTTCTTCGACATCCAGTGCAAAGGCGTCTACGACAAGAGCATCTTTGCGCGCCTCGACCGCATCTGCGAGGACTGCTACAACCTCTTCCGGGAGCCCAGCCTGCATTCATTATGCAGGTCAGTCCTTTCGCCTTCCTCCCCCCCGCATAAGGCACGCTGCATTACTTCCACATGTCCTCGTGTGCTTCGCATTGGCGCGCGCCTATGGACTGCTGCACAAGCCATTCAGCCTGCTTGCCACTCCTTTACATGCTACACACGTACACTATACAGACTGTGGATACCCGTCTTAGGGTATATGCACTGTGGAAATGTGGAATTTTACACCTCGTGTTCCACCTTCCGTGTAATTTTACAAGCCGCGAACACAGCTGGATACATAACTTAACCTAACAAGGATGTCTGGACAATTTTTCAAAAGGTCATTCAAGGCTTTTTCAAGGGTAGTTTTCCCCTGATTAAAGGGCGTTTTCTCCCTAGGGATGACAACTCATGATATCCGGTGTACAAAAGGCCTTGATATCCGGCTGATATCTGGTTGATATCCGGCCCTTGGATTCGGTCGAAACATGGCTGTTTTCATCGATTTTCCAAAGTTTTTTACTCTGACCACTTTCCACTGTTATCTGGCTCATATTTAGGTATACCCAGCTGATATTTTTTAATATTCTGCTGAAATCTGCCAGATATTTAATTGGTCAATTTTCTCTTGATATCCGTTTATTATACCTCTGATATCCGGCTGATATCCTTGATATCCTGATATGCGATGTACAGAATTCCAACAAGGTGTCACCCCTTGTTTTCTCCTTTTTCAAAAGGAAATTTTTACGAGCTTTTTAACCGATTTTTGGCACATAGCATAATTTATCGGTAAATAATAAGAAATAATGGTCGATTTTTCGAGGGTATTCCAGCCAATGCAACGCTTTTTCAAGGGTTTTCAAGGGGGATTCTCATTAAAGGTGTTCGCATTTTCTAGGATTCAATAATTGCCTGACACCGTGCAATTTATTGCCCACCATCAGCCGCTTGTTGCTTAACCTAACCTAGCCGGTTGCACGTCGGTAATCACCTTGATGTTATGAACGGTGGAACCACGGTAGAACACATGAGGTGCATGAAACTTGAACCTTTGAATCTAATGTGGTAATGCTCACAATACGTTCATCTCTTGCATAAGCTTCTCCTAGACCCACGGAAAAAAATGGTTTTGTTACGGCATCAAAATTAGGGACAACAAATATTTTTTTTGTTGCTGCAACCGAAAGTTTTGCTGCAGCAACCAAAGGTTTTGTTGATTGAACTAAACAGTTTGTTGTTGTAACAAAATATTTTTGTTGTCCCTATTTTAACAAATGATTTTGTTCGTATAACAAAACCTTTTATACCGTGGCCTAAAGGCATTAAATGCTAAAAATGTTTAAACACTTGCGCTGTTTAAAAGCTGAAAATTTTAAATCAAACTTAAGAGTTTCCTTTTTGACGGATTGTATGAAAAAGTTACGGAAAAGAAGAAAAAGCTATAAAAGTGGGAAATAGATTTTCCTTCGCGCAGGCGCCATTTCCCTTAATCAACGCATCGCGGCGCTATAAACATAGAAGGAGTCGAATCGGCAATAATAAGCAAAGGTCGAAATCAATTGAAATGGGGTTAACACCCTTCCACCGACCTCCCAGCCGGAGGCTCCTTCCTCATAAAGTCTCCAAGTGTCTTGTTAAAAGTCCATTTAAGTGGTATCAACATTTAAAACAGAAAAGCCCGAGCCGCGGGCAACGCTCGCTCATTCTGTGTTTAAAAATAAAACGCAAACTGTTTGGCGCTAATAAATCGCTATAGGAATTGATCGTGTCTAAACAAGATCTCTTCAAAGGAGAATTTGCGCCATTTTTCTTTAACAAACTGCTTGACTGACCGAATGTTCATTTTTTTGTGAGTTATTTTTATTGCTCGATTCTGTATGCTTGTTTTTATATCAACGATCTAATAGATCGATTGAAAATTAATATTTCTGCCTTGAAAAGGTTTGATTGATCTCAAGTGTGTAGAATGTTGTGGAATTTCGAGCGCCGAAAAATTTCAGCCGATTGTTGCAAGCAGAAGGCTATTAATTTACAAAGTTTTAAATAGCAAAAGATCTTGAGTCCAATTTGAGCAACACGATATATTGAAGCAGATTAAGTTTTTGATCTTAGGCTGAGAATGCGTTATGGTTAGATTTGTATTTAGGGTACATGAATTATTGAAAGACTTTCGACACAGGATAAATGATTCAACCCTTCTAACAATGTAAGCCGGAGGCGCTGTAAGTCGAAAAAACACAAAGCCAGAAAAAAATATGTGTGCGGATTTCAATCGATTTTTCGTTTATAAGGACACATTTAAGACGGAAAGCTCACCAAGGCGATTTATGTTACACGATTAAGCAAACGACGTATGCGATTTTTTTATACGATTAAGCAATTTAGATCTATATACATCGTATACAATTTCAGCATGCCGAATGCATAGAGAGAGAGAGGTTCCACTGTAATTGTTGGGTTCGAAAACAGCCTAACGCGATGACATAAGTGACATGACATTGCAAAATTGACAAAAAATTACAATTTACCCGCACCATCATACACGGATCCTATTCATATTTTCTTTCAGTATCGACCGCATGAGCTTTTTATTTAAATTAATTTTCAAAGAACAGCAGCAAGCGTTCACTATAAAAAATGCATATCCACTTTTTTCTTTTTCTCTTTTTTTTCTTTCTTTACGGGATATTGTATTTTTGTCATAAGAATGCTTATCCCTGATAGTCTCTAAAACTTCATTACCGTTTGCTACTTTTAATTTTCAGAGGTCGTTACTTGGAGCCATTTCCTTGGAGCCCAGGATAAAAAAATATCGTTGTGTTGACAATATCTTTTGTGTTTTCAGGAAAGGTTGTTTTACAACCGACTTCTTCAAGGGCTGCTTGGACGCGTTACTACTTCACGATGAGCTGGAGGACATACAAACGTGGATAAAACAATTGCATGGGGCCGACCCAGTCTTAACTTAGGTATTTTTGGTTTCGTTTTATTTTGTTTCTTTATTTATATTTATTTAAGCATTTACGTTAAGTTCGTTTTTAAATTTTGACAACCTATTTAAAACACGATGTGTGTTTTAAATACATCAAAAATATACTGCCAACATGAACCAATTATTTTATCTTGATAGGCTGGTTTTCAAGACTAACTTTTATCCCCAAAAACCATTTTTAGTCCTAAAATTTGCAACATTACATCATTCAATAATAATAAGTAGAACTCAAAATTTTATAAACCTGCAATTTCATACCTTTCAAAATACCATTAATGTGTAAATATTTTCTTTTTCAAAATGCTATGAAATAGCAGATATTTTTAAATTGCGATTAATTTTGGTTTGTTAGATTTTCAAGTTGATTGATGTTATGGCTTAAAATCAGCTGATATCCATACATGTTGACGAAATTGTAATTGGAATTTACACTAGTATTGAGTAATGAAAAATTATGTGGCAAAAACAGAGGCATTTTTTTCAACAGTAATATCAGATTTTCAATTTTTACGCCATTTCAAATGATGGTGTGACTTTCAACTCCAATCACAAAATACGTCCTCATTGTATTATAAGAATATAATGAACTAATTAAACGTCTTGAGTACAGAAAACACTGCATCAGTTTTAAAAATTAAAATGGCGCTCTAAATATTTTTTAGTAATACCATTTTTAGTCACTGCTAACAATCAGTCCCATTTTTTAAGATTTTTGAGCAGCAACAAAAGCTGCGAACAAATTTTGATCTTTTTCATTTTCTTCTTTTGTATTTTGAATTTTTGTTCCCTATTTCTTTTCTACTTCTTTAAGAGTGTTTGGAAATGACGTCAGTAGCTCTGTAGCATAATCATTCCTTTTTTTGGTGAGATACCTAAATAAAATGGTTTGCTGACGCAAGGAGAGCTTTAATTAAAGAGTCGGACTTAAGATTAAGGTATAGGTTAGGCGTCGGGCATCCGAAGAATCGCTCGGTTTCCCATCTTATGGAATTTTACCAGAAAGAAGCGCGGATATTTAAACGATTGAGATTTCTCTTTTTGATAGTCGTGGTACTAAATGTTTGTCTACAGTGACTACGATTGGGATTCAGTAATAGTAAATCCCGCTCAAACTTTAAGAAGGAAGATTTTTCAGCGGGGTATGTTTTCTGACATCGAGTTGATGTCTGAAGATACTGATAGATGGTAGGTTTACGTTAGGTTGTGTTTTGTCAAGGAACTTTCTTCACCTCATTTTCGACACTCGAAAGTTCTTGGTTAAGGTTAGGTTAAGTTATGGTTGTTCACGTTGCATTTTCATATGAGAACTTCGTGTACCTCATACTCGGTCATCAGAAGTTCCTATTTAAGGGAATAGGTTAACCAATATTTTAGGTTAGGTCACGGCTGGATTTTTGTCCGAGAACTTCCTCCTGAATCTTATTTTTGGTCATCGTAAGTTCTTGACTGAATCTTGTAAGAAAAAGATTTGTTCCAGTGAAAAATAAATAAATTAATACATGTTTCGGTAGAAGTGCCTTAATCTCATTTTCACTTCCTCACCAAGTACAATAAGTTAAACCACTTTTTTTTTCCAAAGCGCCCCTCCAAATGCTACAGAAGCTACGAAAATTTCCAAACCCACCCTCAATAATTTTGAGTTTCGTTCCACCCCAAAACCTTTTTTGGCCCAACCCTACAGGACCAAATTTTGTATTTTGACCAGTGTTTTTGCAGCGGCAGCTCACGCCTCGGTGTTTTTGGATTTTGAGGCGCGGCCATGATTTTTCGTCGCGCGGGAAAACAAAAAACAAAATGGCGATTAAGGGTGAAACAAACTAAGGGTAGAAATGTTGGTTGCCCACAGATCCGACTGCTACAGTAGCGCCTATTTCAAGGCGTGCATCGAGGCCCTCACCCTCAAGGATGACATGCGCATCTACCTGGACATGGCTGAATCTCTCGGATGAAGGATAAGTGCCTGCTCTGCTAGACGCGCGCGCATCCGCAACCTATTCTAGTCGCAAACGGTGGAAAAAGAGGGGCGCCTACCACCCACTGTATTTTATTTATTGATTTATTGTAGCTTAAGTGTAGTAGATATTCAAGTTCCACGTACAAAATGCATTTCTTTTTGTTTGCTCTCGCAGTATGAAGAAAGTATAGCGATTTTTATACTTCCTTCATGCTCGCACTTACCGGGAATTTTGAGGGAGGCGCAGTAACGAGTTGGGCATATCCACGATACCCGTTCCGATTTCCGCTAAAAACGGTTTCCGTTTTTGCTCCATTCGGGCATTTGGCGACGTTTTTTGATTCCTCTAGAAAACACGAATTGAGACTTGCTATGATTGGTATGGCGACTGTTTGGTATGAGAAATTTGAAGGGTTAATCATATTTTCCGGTCCCTCGCGCAAAGGTGAATCATAAAATGGGGCAATTCTTTAAAATAGTTCAGTTTTTGGCTTATAAATTTTCAATGTACCTAGTGTGCGACCGCATTTTTATGTTCTTCACGAGAAGAAGAATCGAATAATTGGTTTGTTAAAAGAGTTTAATTTTTTGCTCCTATCGGCGAAAACATCGGACGGGTTTGTCCGCTTTTTGTGGAAATGCCCACAGATCTTGTTTAAAGAAGCAGTACCCTTGAACCAACAGAAACATTTTGTAAAAACAAGAAACGTGTCTTGGCCTAAGATTCTTTTTCTTTGGCCAATACATATTTCATCTCCGGCAGTGAAAAAAAGATCAGGACCAAAAAAAGGGGGAAAAAAGAATAAAATGGTCTTTGTTTCAGTACGAAAAAACCGGGTTTTGTTTCAAGAACCAGTTTCTGATTTCTCTGACAGAAAACCTTAACACTCGATTCAAGAACAAACAAGCTTCAAACAAGAAAATTCCGTTTGCTGCTTCTTGATACAAGAAACTCATTTGCTGTGATGAGTGCGTCAAATGAAACCTGCGCTTATTAATCTCATTTTTTAATCCCTGCGCTTCGATGTTGTTGAACTGCATCTGGATTATCATAATTCCTGTAACATCACTCAGTATCATCCTATATACAGTATGTTCTTTCCATCAACTCGATTCATTCGAATTTCTTAGGTTAGAATTTTGAGTATCGCGGTTTTCTTAGAAAATTTTCAACCCTTCCAGCATTCTCCAGCGGTGTTACTGTGCTTAATAATACGCCTATTAAAGTAATACTGTAATGAGTATTTTGAGAGAAAAGTATGACACTTGAAGTCTGCCCCATCTATATTTCTATGCATTGAAAGAATTCATATAGGCTTAAATGGGCTGACATCAAAACAAAATCGCCAACTCATACAAATTAAATTACCAAGCAAAAGAATCGGTGTATATTTTTTAAAACTAAAAATGCAGCAGGAACTGACCACCTCTTCTCTAACAATGTGCTGGGTTTGTATGAGTTGAAGCTAAATTTCAAATCAAATTGTGAGAGGAAAGAATAACGCTGAGAGTTTCAAGACGGCAGATGTATTTTTCATACCATGTATACCTGCTTGAAAGTACTAGTGATGAGAATTTTGTCCACCCTGACGTACCCGTTCAATATTGTTGTTATTTGTTGTTGCTTTTTTGATAGTGTACTTGAGTCAGGAGATTTTGAATGAGCGGAGTTTAAGAATGAGCTGGATCTCAGCATGCTGTTGGTGTGAAAAAAATACTGGCAGTTAAAATAAAAAAAGTAAAAAAAAGAAAAAGAAAAATCCTTTCTCTGTCGTTGAGGGATAATGACCGGTAAGCTGTACATCGATTCGTAAGGGCAACTGGCCGAGCCGGGTATTCTCAGTCAGGTCTTGAGCAATTGTAGGACTAACCCTAATACGCCTTGTGGCATATTGTAAGGCCTTATGAGTAGAGCGCTTGAGAGATCTGACTATGAAAGGTACTCCGGATCAAGCCCACCAGTATTACTTTGTACGAGAGTACCCACTTTGCTTTAGTATACTTATTTTCCTGTACTTTGTACAAAACCGCTGAGGGTGGAGCAATATAATTTTTTAGCGTGCATTCCATCACCATTTCTTCCTTAAAATCTGATTG
>Ga0058701_10004069_pt1 | contig 11776 bp, 7 predicted proteins | sample AgamicOrMae_FD_97039 | JGI IMG/M metagenome (GOLD analysis project Ga0058701, IMG submission 97039) | Agave microbial communities from Guanajuato, Mexico - Or.Ma.e | ecosystem: Host-associated > Plants > Phyllosphere > Phylloplane/Leaf | place: Guanajuato, Mexico | collected 2012-06-04 | reverse complement strand
GTCTATCACCTCAACGGTTTGATTTACTGATAATGTTCTATGAGTAAGTTAATCCTTTATATGTAGCGCATGTAATTCATTAGGCTCTTTGCTCCAGAGAAATATAATTTTATTTCCCTACGGAACTGAAACATAATGTTTAATTATGGCTGGACGGTAAACAGCTCGTCTCCGACCTTACGTTATCTATAAAAATATATATTCAAAATATTTTCTAAAATTAAAAATTAAAAATAGAGTATGTCCTTTTTGAACATTTTTATAAGCACTTGTTCCTGTTCAGTTTTATAAAAAGCAATGCTTTGAAAAATCTTTAAAATTTAAATAAATTTTGATGGCGAAGTTTGTCCAACCAATTATGGAGTCCCTCATCGGCGCATACTTCAATGGAAAAAAGACAAAAAAAAAGGATCTTCTACCGTCTTTGCCAAGTCTCCAGTTCTACTCTTACGTGACTTAGCTTAAGGCTGAACCTCAAATTTTTAGAATAGATTCGCTGAAACAGCGTCAACACTTTTGTAATGTTGATGCCAAGAACACTCCGCCCCCACTCATCCCAACGGTACTTTAAACTGAGCGAAATTTTCCCGGGCAATTTCGGCATCGCTTCCCGCCGCGTCATTTTCAAATCATCGGCGCGTCATTTTCAAATCGTTTCCCGCCACAAAAATTGAACGGTTTATGTCACACGCCGACCGGCTCTTAACCGCAAACTTCAAGAGGTCGCATTGCCACGATGCATTTTAATAAGCGCATTAGCGTATGAATTGTCTGTGTGGGAGGCTTGAGTGATGTTCAAACGCTTCTTATTACAACAACAAGCAGACAGTGTTTGATGAGTTGGGAGGTCACGGAGCCCTTTGAAATTACCCTTGAAAAATTCCTTCTGTAATCTTAACCTGTGCGGGAAAATACTTCCGCGCTCGAACCTGACGTTTTGTTTTCCAAGTCATCTTTTTTAAGTTGATGGTGACTTACTTCTCCGCAGACGGAAGTCACAAGTGAGGAGACTGCGGTACAGTATTAGCGAATCTTTATTCGCAAATGAAGTGCCGTTAAGCCCTAAATGCGTGATCTGGTTGCATATAATTTTATGTGTAAATAAAAAAAATACTGCATATTTTATCATGATATTATACATTTCAAGGTACGATCCAAGCATTTTCTTATCGGGTAGGTATTTATCCAGTGTATAATACACCTCTTCTTTCTTCAGATCTAGACTCCATAACTCCTCTAAAGGAAACTGCCGCATTAGCAAAGAACGTGATTGACCTGTAATTTTTGGAAGGCATTCAGACACGGCACTTAGGTTTCCAAACTAGTTCCATATTTGTCGAAAATTCGCGATTTGGAAGGGGAAAAGGAAACGCGGGCCACCCATTTGAATAATTTACTGTCGCGGAGTTATTATATTTACAAAAAAAGTCGGACATTCGTAAAGTCCTGGAATTTTGATCGACAAAAATGTCTTCTAATTTTTCATAGAGCCGGAGAAATTATAGCTTGTGTTTTTTTTCGGTATCCGCCCGCACAGAGTTCCAGGAATAGCATTTTCCCGAAATCGTGTTTAACCCAGTTTATCACGGATTGGTAGTGCACACGTTTTGCATTTTACTAAGCTCGGCTAATTGTTGTTTTTCGTGGATCCGAGATTGCTCCATCTCCTTTTGTGGCCATTTCTCACGAACAGAGGAGCAAGAATGCTCCTCTTGGGGCAAGTGCCAAGTGCAACTATCTTTTGGGAGGAAAAAGGTGGTATTTGGCCCAGAGAGGCTTCGGGGTCAACGGCGGCGAGGCGGTGCGGCGGAGCGGCGCAAGGTCTTTCCTGAGCTGACCTTCAGCCGGGTCGGCAGCAGTTCCTCCTGACCCCAGCGCTCGCCCCAGCTCCTTCCTCTATACTTCACCCCAAAAGGTTATCACAAACTCGGATCGCAGCTTTTAGCTCACTATTTAACACTTTTGACTGCCTAATAGTGCCATTAGGATTAGGTCTATCCATCGAAGTCGAAATTTCACCGAGCATTTTTAATGGTAGCTTGCAATTTGACAACGAAAAAACATGCTTAAAACGCTATATAAACTTAGTTTCAACGGGGAAAAAAAGATTTTGATGAAAGCGTTGCTTTTTAAGACTCATTTTGATGTAAAATAACTAGTTTTTAAAAGAAGACTAAAAATTTTATAAAGAAAAGAGTTGAAACATTCGTTTTTCTTTCGCCTGAGAAATGGAAAGGATCCTCGAGACATTTTAGCCAATACTTCAAATCGGTGAAATGACACCGTTAAGAGAGAGAGAGAGAGAAAAAAAAAACAACACTGATGCATGAGCACAGTAAAAAAAATATCCACTCCTTAAGTGAAAGTACTATCTACGAGGGTATTCGTTGCGTGTCAGGTCTGCTCGAAGAGTTCTTGGGTTCAAGGGCGGTAAGTTTCGAAGGGACACAAGCTTCCTTGCACACTCATCTCTAAAACACTTCATCATTTGTTGTTGTTGTTTTTTTTCGTACTGTTAACTGTCTCATTCACACGCACTCCTGCGTGTACGCGATGATTCGATTTCGTTGTTTAGGTGCAAAAAAGCTCAGGTAATGAGAAAGTTCAACAAAAAGTCGAGTTATGTTACGAGCGTTATACGCGAAACGGACACATTTGCCCTACGGACCTTAATAGCAGTTAACCCTTTCCGCGAAATGACTGCGCGTAGGGGTAAATAAAACGTATTCTTCAGGAAAAAAAAGTGAACTCCAGGAACATACTTACGAACATTACAATCTCAATGAATATTATTAAAAATAGGCAAAAAAGCGTACCTGAAGTTCCTAAAACTGTGTATTTGATGTTGAACGCGTATATTAGTCCTTTCGAAAACAAAGGTCCTAATTTTTAACGCAACTAATCATATTTTACAGGAAAAAGATTGAAAAAAGAAAAAAACTAAAATGCGAACATTGAAGCTTCTTTGTGTCAAATCATTCTTCAATCATAGCAACAAGAGAATTAATCGCTTTAGATTCACAGACGAGAAAGTTACCCTCCAATGAAAAAATATTTAGATAGCTTCCCTGCATGTATGAAAAATATTTAGCAAGCTTTTCCGGTTACGCTTTTAATATTTAGGAAAATATCTTAGGTTATTTCTGCAAACTATAGCCTGCAAGAGATAACCAAACTTTCCTATCATTATGTCAAACTACAATAACGTTACTCAAAGAAAAACCGGAAAATCCGACGTATAAAATGTATCTTTTTTGAGGAAACCTTGCACTTGATAACACGAATTGAAATTAAATTTCATCATTTATTCGTGGGAATACACTGCGTTTTCGGGAATTTGGCCTTCGAATGAAAGAGGTAGTGGTACCACTCTAGCAAATTAATGATCGCATAAAAGAGACAGATGTGTTTGGGCAAGGTTCTTTTCCGACCTGTTTCCCACCCGAATGTGTTGCTTCTTCACAAAAGGTGCACGCATCCCAATGTTACCGCCAAATGTTCAGCAATAAAATCAATGAAAATGATTTTCAACTGGAATCACAGCCGCCTTTTGCCCCTTGAAAAACGGGTTTTTAACGCGAGCCTAATTACGGCGAAGCGTGTGGCATGGCAGACTCGATTGGATCAACTTTTCACTTGGTGTAAAAATGTACAACACGCGTTCAAAGTTGTTTTAATCGATTTTAATGCGTTTGGAGAAGCCGCATGCATGACACGGATAGTCTTTTGATACCCTGATGATAGCGCTTTCTCAAGTTCAATTCGTATTGAGTGACAACAACAAGTTCTTGGGAGAGGATGCGCTGTCAAGACATGAAAGGCTGGCTGTTTTCACAGCGTTTAACAAAAGCGTACCAAAAATTTAATGTCCCTTTTCTCTTTCGCGAAAGTAAATAGGCTTGAAACAATAATATTACGGTACAATATTTTCCTCCATGAGTGAATCCCGCACAATAAACAAGTGTGTTTTAGTCTGATGAATGATGATAGAAGTATACTCGTATCTTGACTCACCCTCATTTGGAAGTGCTTCTGCAAAAGAAAACCTATACTTTGTATTATTTATGCCACCGTTTCGTTTTTATGAATAAAAGATTCAACATTAATTTTGCATTTTTTTCGGACTGTCAATTCATCCGAAGGTCCCTTTAAAATATATTCAAGCCTTACGTCGTTGAAGTCTCTTCCATATAACTGCGTTCTTGTCATTTGACGAGCGTTGAGGTGTCTCAATGTTAATGCATGTCGGGTCAATAGCAACACCCAATTTTTTCTTTCCTCTAATTAATAAACAGCGTCAAAAGCTTCCAGTTATGCCATTCTAAAATCTGAATAATCTTCGCCCGGGCACCTAATCTGTATCCGATCAAAGCAACAAAAATGATGACGCCTCGATGAAATCACTTTGAACTGGTTTTGGCTTCAGTTGACTTTTAGAGACCATGTTTGTCACCATAATGCTCCTGTGTAACAAAGTGGCAAGCGACGTGGTTTTAATGGGTTAATGGTACATTGGAACCCGTACAGTGGTCTAGAATCGCAAAGTACAGTCTGGCGACCCGCTGACCATATTTTGTAGCAGAACAGTCCGGGTCAAAAGGTTAGAAACACCTCATGTGGCCAGCGGCCGGTACAACGACATAGTACCACTGGCGCGACTAACATGTTTAGAAGTTTGTACCTTTGCTTTTCTAGGGTCACTAACGTCACTGAAATGGGTTTCGTCTCAGATGCACTGGCTCAACACAGCTGCATCGCGCCTAGAGATGTTAGCTATCGTACCGGTCCGAACTTGTTCGATTCATTAGTTGGTGGGTGACACGGCAGTGCTGAATAAGTCGTCATCCGAACAACATACTGTCTTTTCTGAAATTCAACATTATTTGTCCTTAAGAACTAATTATGTCTAGAAAAAGTCTTCAAAATACAAATTTTAAGTGAAAGGCATAGCCTGTGCCGTAATGGTTCATTTTTTTTACAGAGGGTAAAGATTCCTTCCCCCTAAAAAGATCTGTAAAATACGTATAGTATTTCATTTATGTACGTAGTTTGCCAACCCCCCTTCTGGGTAAACATAAAATTTACGAAGGAGAGAACTATTTTACCGACCTTAACTATCTTGTATCGACTCAGCACAGTCAGTCAAAACAAATTTTTGCCATGAAAGCAATACTTTTGCCAGAAAGATGTTTCCGTCTTTGTTCGACTGTTGTATTTTTTCAGCTATCCCAGCAGGATGAGACACTTGTGAAGACATAACGATAAAACAGATTGACTAACACCAGCTTGATAAAAATGTACGTTCGCATTTCGGGGGTATGGTTTAAACCCCTCATACACTCCTTGTTTCGATCTAAGTGTAAAAGCACTGTGGCTTTTTCAATCTCCCAGTTATGAAAATAATGGCAAATGGAGTTTCAGAGAGTGGAAGAGAAGAAATCAGTTCGCCTGCAAACCTTCCGGTAGTGCAAGCGAAGATCACGATATGGATTTAGTCGAAGAGCTTAGTGCTCCGGAGGTGTGAAAAGCACTTTTATTGCACACCATGAGAATGATGAAGAAATATCCTTTTGGCTCGCGGGGAGCAAATTGTGTCAGCATGATCGTTTCTCTAATATTTACCTGTATCTGTTTGTTTTAAAAAAGAACATACTTAGTCTACTTTTCATGGTCCATAAATTTATGTTCATTAAACCAGATATCAATTTGTCACACAGGATCGATAGATCATGTTGCATTTCCTAGGTGCTCGTATCTTTTGAGTTCATTCAAGTATAACTTGCGTTCAATGTTCAAGAACTACTTGCAAAGATTTTAAGATAGCACCTGAGTCTAGCTCGTATACTTTTTTGATGTTCATGGTTGTATTCTGAACACGTTTGCAAATTCAGATCGGTGAAAATGAAGCTATAATAGTTCCATTAAACCACCTAGAAGAATGCAGGTAAGCTTGCTTAACAATGTAAGTACCCTGCATTGTTGGCGAGGTTCTTACAACAATGCACCAACCGCGCAATGCAAATCCGGTTTCTCCTTATCCTACCGAGTACTTCCCCTAGATGCAGAATCCGTTTTGTGGATGTGCGGACTCAGATATTTTTCGCACCTGTGCGTTACGCGTTTGAAATGTTTGCGGTACCAGATAGTCTCGGCGCAACCCAACACACTTCACAATTATGTTACTCTCTTGAGTAAGCGAAACCTCTTGGCGTCAAAGTCTTTGTCGTTGCTTTTGTCTGTGTTCTTATCTATTTCCCTTTTTTCTTTTGCATTGCTCTTTGATTGGAGTATTGAAAGAAGTTTATAGTAGCGTGTCTAGGTTCGATATTCTAAAGGGAGGGAAGAGGGGTGTGCAGGAATGTTGCTAACTATCCGGGGAGGTCCATAGACTGCGAATTCTTGGGGATTTTTCTTTTTTGAGTTCAATAAAGAAAACAAGGATTTACCGTGCGTAGTCAACTACACATTTTTTTTTCAAAATTCATGTAGCTGCTTCTTTTTATATAGACGCTAATTGACTACTATTTCGTGATTAGTTATCCCGGGGAACTTTCTTAAAAAATAAAAAAAAATCCGTGTCTAACATATTTGTTGTAAGCTCCTCCAATAATCGCCCAGATCTCATCCAACCCTTAAAAAGGCACTGAACGCGTTCTTAAAGAAAAACCACTCTCTCACGTCCACGCGACCAAAACATGATAATTCGTTTATTAGTTTCACATCACCCCATCCCATCCTACGACAAAATATCCAATTTCTCTTCAAGCGTTTGTTTCTTACAACTATCACTATCAAGGACTTGACATGACTGGGTCAGGGGACAATAACGGTTAACTATGCCGATATGCGCTCTATGCAATATCTATGTTTCTGTGAGTCTCCTGAAAGAAACAATACATCCCCATCACGTCACTGAAAATATGTCAATCAAGATAAGCCCCATAGAAAAGACCTCCCAGTATTGACAAGTCAATGGAAACCTCATTACCGGGACAAGACTTGCGTCTGAATACGTTCGTGGCGGCGAATGGGGTTAGCTAGGCAGGCGGTTCGGTTCAGAGCAGAGGGCGGTGCAGTGGGGTCACAGGGCACCACGTGATAGGCTAATAGCGAGCGTCCTCCTGAATTTTCCTGTAATGTGGAAGGCGTGACTGGGAACCGGCGGAACAAGGCGGGAATCTTTGAATTTGATTGCTTGTTAGTGCGCCGAATGACAGTTGCCGGTTTGCAATTGCTAATTTGTGCAACCAATGTATTTATGTATATGCTGCCTCTTTACGTGCTGCCTCTATTTGATGTGCTCGTTACACTCTTAAAAATGGAATTCGCTCGCTTTGAGCGAAATTTCAGCGATAAAAGCACTCGTAAGAAGGTTCACACTGTAAAAACAAGACACCTGTTTTGGGGAATCGCTGACCTGTTGTGAACGTGTAAACCAAACGGCCGTAATACGTATTTTGATCCTTTTGTACAGATGTTTATTAAGATTCGGATTTTTATTAAAATTATTCTCTCGTGTTCTTGTACGGATTTTTATGAAGAATGACCTGTCCAGCCTTAATTCAAAAGTATCGGCGAGAGCTCTCTATTGATGTTCGTGAAGATGAAAGATACCTAAAATACGTACTCTTCGTTCCTTTTTTTCTAACCCAAAACAAGTAATAACTCCCTAAAACGGGTGTATCGTTTTCGCGGTGCGTTCCGACTTAAAATTTATTCCCGAGATAGGAAACTCACCGTTCGTCACAGTAAGGATTAACCCATAACAACCCGAAGTATTTTGAGAGAAATTTAGCTTAAGAGAAATTGGAAGGATTTTTCTATTAAAATGCGCAGTTTTAAGCTTTGGAAAATGCCTATCATCAAATTTAAGTTTTCCAAAGGGATGATTTTTTTTAAAATTATGACAATACTGAACTAAAAAGATCCTCTAAATCAAATTTTCCTGTTTGCGAACGGCATCGCTGGGCGGTATTGGGGGTTAAAAAAAACTAAAATGTCAACGTTGTCGTGACCCAAAATATTTTTACAACACGGTTTTTACCTGCTAGTAAACCTATATCGTTAATGTTTCGAAAAATGCCCTGACGACGAAAGTTATTGGTCTTCAAAAAAGTATGTAGCTCGCCTAATTAGAACATTATTGTTGACGAGCGCAGCCAGTAGTGCTTAGCCTAAACGACTGGTATCATTTTTTTAAAAGGCGTGCCAGTTAATTTTGGTGTTTGTTTTTCTCTAGCTATGTGTTTTAACATAGTGGGTTTTAATTTGCACAAAGTGAGCTGTTACTCTGCATCTCGTCAATCATTCTAATGCTTGCACTACACCGCTAAGGCGTGAGACTATAAAAAATGTAGGTCACGACTACTTCTTTTGATGCATGATTTTTGCACTACTGTAAATCCTGACCTAGAATCATTATTGTTCATATGAATTGCCGGCAAATGATGAGGTTCACTAAGGTGAAAGCAACTGGGGCAGTTTGGCAATAAAGGGATTATGGCTGTGAGAAAGGTGACAGTTGGGCTTTTTAGAATACTGTCACCGCTTCAAGCGCCCACAAGTGCCCCTTTACAGGACACATGCAATGTAACACATTGTGTTCAATTCATTTTTATGTTGTTTCTTTGCCAGCCCAATTTCTCGGGGTTAACGGAGCTCCGCTGTAGTACAATGTAAAATTATTATGTAAAACTTTAGCTTGGAATCGCAACATCGTATAGTTAGCGTTCTTTGACTAGAAGTCTTGCTTTTCAGAAATCTATATCGGGATGTCTAAATTAAATCGACCACGTTAAAAATTCGTTGTGATTTCATCAAGATTCCATGTTATCTCTTTGCTTCCCTCGATGTATGTTGATGAAAGTATTTTACGTTTCTTGCACTTTTCTTATTTTACATCGGGTTAATACAACAAACAAATTTAAAAATCTCATGAATCTTGCATTGGATCGGATGTTACGACGGCATTCTCGACTAACGACAACAACTCCTACAGTTCATCATTCTGCTACCCTTCACTACCGTAGAGTCCCATCTCCAAGTTAGCGCCCCCAAGCCAATAGGGAGGTAGTAGAGATGGTGGAGATGTGGAGTACAATGATGGTTGACCGACGCGACGGCGAAAATAGCCGAAGTTCGGAGCGACGGAGACAAACAACGCCAGTCGATTGACTTTACTGTTCATCGCTCTTTTTCTATGCTTTTTCTCAGACTCGCCGATTGTGTCCGTGTTATCGTTTTCGAGTTTCTTTACTAAGCAGACGCAGGGTTATTTAGCCCGGCGCAATCAGCGAGGCAATAGCATGATTTGAGATAAAAACGATATTCCGTTCTATCGGCCACTTTTTGCGACAAGTTGTTGAGTACGAGTTAGGAGGGAAAAGAAGCGGCAATTGGCTTCTGGTTTAAAACATTTTAGTAATGCGCCATTCACTATCACGTCGTAACACAATATCAGTCTGGGTAATTACATGTTGATTTAGATAAAATGATCAATCCATCAACAAACATACTGACAGGGAAATCAATCCTCAGATAGGTAAGGGCTTGCAACTTGTCAGATCATAAAAAAGAAGAAAAAAATGACTTTTTGTTCTTTTTCTGTTTTGTTTTTTTTAAGATTTTCAGATTGTTTGGATAGTTCTTCATAACATTTATTTCGGACACGAAAGTACATGTAGTATTTTAGAAAAAATTTCATGATAAACCTTTTACAGATTGTATATATCAAAAGAAATAATGAGGACTCGCCGCGTGCTTTCCTATAATTATTCATACTGGAATAACCACCATTGAAAATATTTTCGATGTGTACCACTTTAAACTTCATGTCGAAAACATGCATGTGGTTAGCCTACAAGAGTTAAGTTTTCGCGATAAACTTGTTAATAGCTAGACAGATCAATGGGAAGCCCTCTTGAACCCTTTGGTTTGATATATAACGTGTGTCATCTGCTGTTTTGATATCTGTTTAGCCCATAGGATTCAAAAGGTTCATCTCGGAGAATGCGGAGTTCGAAACCGAAAACTTCCTTGAGCTCATTTAGTGAAGATCGTCTATTTCATTCTCGTTTCCGGGGCTTTTAATCAAATTATGAAGGAACGAGCAACCTTTTTAATTACTTTTAGCATTCCTCGATAAAATCGAATCGTATTAATCTAAAAAATCCAGAAAAAATTTTCGGGCAAAAAATTGAAAAAAAGGCAAGGGGTACCCCTAACTTTTTTATATAAATTTTAGCTCAAAATTTTTATTTGAATTTTCCGGTTATTACGATCGAAATTCATCGAGGGATACTAAAAAAGATCAAAAACGTTGCCGGTTGCTTCATAATTTGATTTAACGTCCCGAAAATGCAACTGTGAAATGCGATTTTCGCCGAACGAAGTGAACAAGCTTATTCGGGTCGGAACCCTGCGTGCCATCTAACGGGATAAATATTTTGAATCATATATGCACTAGCTCACTAAAAGAATGATACACCTCAAACGGATCGGCTCAAAAGAGCTGCACATTGATCCGCTCAGCTCACAGGTTTATCGCAAAAAAATAATTTAGCGTAACCTTCGTAGGAATGTAAAACAATACAAATGGTGACGAAGGTAAAGTAAGTATTGTCAATGACTAACTAGTAAAAATAACAGTCAATGAACAGTAGGCCTACTGCTTACAAAACGCGTTGCTTATTTAGCTATACATTTTGTTAGTCAGCGCATCAATCATAACAGCGATCAGTATGTGTTAAACTGCTCTATTAAGGAGAGCGTACAGCTTTCTAAGGTTCTAAAATGGAGAGAGAGGATTAATTATATTTGTGCGAAGAAGACATTTCCTTTGAAGGATTGATTGGTATTTGAAAATGTGTGTTCGATTTGGAACAGAGTAGAGCGATCATTTAAGCTTGGCCTAAACGTTCCTCGCGGCGCCACGAACGAGGGCGTGAATTAACTAGAACCATTCAGATCCCAATAAAGGTGATGGATACAATTGGCGTGCATGCCCCGCGCACGAAGACTCGAAGAGTACTAGGAACATGCTAAAGCAGGACTCCGGTGGGTTCGATTCTCGGCCGAGTTGAGTGCGGCACAGCCGATCCGCGTGAGGTATGGGAAACCCGTTGACATTGCTCCCTCAGGGCTTTCCGAAAATGCACGATTTGGTCGGCCTGCTTGCGATCTCCCCCAAAGCACCTTCCTCTTATTGGGTCACAAGATTTCGATGAAATCTCGTGGATTCATCGCACAGTTTTCGCGAAGAAACTATCACATTCCCCGAAAAAAAGAACACTCACGTGCCTCGCCATCTCAGCTGAGATAACTGAGTACCTCTCCAGTCTTGTCTTCTCCAACTTAAGTCCTCCAGTTAAAACAAATAGAGCACCTAGATTAACATCACTGCCAGACATGGAACGTCTTAAAACTGGTGTGTTTACAAACGCATCGATGCGTCAGAGGATAAGACGCGCATCGTCGAAGTCACTGAATGTGTCTTATAAGACATGGGAGAACCTCAAAAAGCTAAAAGCGTCTATAAAAAATGTTTAAGACATCACTGACCAATCACTCCGCAAAAAAAGAATAAAAATAAAATAATCGGGCAGTCTTATTGTCATCCATAAAAAAAAATTAAAAATTTTACAACAAATTTTATGTGATCAATAAAACGAATAGGAAGAAAGTGGATATTTTTAATACATGTTTTTTGTTTTATCAGACGCATAATCCTAATTCAACATGGACATAATATGGAGCTGCATCAGGTCCGGTTATATTC
>Ga0058701_10004068_pt1 | contig 11780 bp, 5 predicted proteins | sample AgamicOrMae_FD_97039 | JGI IMG/M metagenome (GOLD analysis project Ga0058701, IMG submission 97039) | Agave microbial communities from Guanajuato, Mexico - Or.Ma.e | ecosystem: Host-associated > Plants > Phyllosphere > Phylloplane/Leaf | place: Guanajuato, Mexico | collected 2012-06-04 | reverse complement strand
GCCTCAGGAATGGCGCTTGGAATCATACTATACTTTTGAGACACCGTAAAAATCAAAACAAAGACCTTCATATACCTTCTACGAATTTCAGTAATAAGTTTAGGGTATTTGAATCAAAAAGGGCGTTTTCATTTTTTTTTCTAAATAGTTTCTAGTACCTGCACCCTACATTTTTTAATGAAATAAACCACACCTTTCTCATTCGATTGATATGTAATAACTCGTTACTTGGTTGGGATTTAGGTTGTTACAAACACCGATTTTTTAAAGAAATAATGGCGCCCCTTTTAAAAAATAATAAAAACGCCCCATTTTTTGTCAAAAACAGTGTTTGGTGGGTTCTCCTCGGACATTTATCTGGTCAAAACGATCCGACATGAATGAATTGGTAGTACAAGCGAAGAAGCGCCGGTTGACCAGCGCTTGGACTGAACTTTAGCTAGGGAAATCTAGGCAATATGCAGCAGAATGTTGTCAGTTTTCTTATTTATCTCGTCCGGTTCGCTATCTTGACAATGGACCAATTGGGAAGGATTAACGTTTTTTTGGGGGACCACCCAAGTTCGCGTAACATTGCGGGTTTTTGACTATTGTGCCAAAAACGATTAGTTTCCGGAACCTGCTGCTACGAAAAATAGGTAAGCCTTTGTGTTATTGGCATTATCGCGGCAGTCCGAAACCAGCACGTTTACTCATAGACTGGTTCATCTTTGCTGACCATTCGTAAAAACACTTGCCTTTTTCTGGAAAAGTGAAAAAAAGTTGATTTTTCTTTAAAGAAAAGAAAAGAAAAAAGTTAGTGACGTAGGTTTTCAAAGACCGTATGACTTTGGACGAAAAAGACGATTGGTGAAAGGGTTCTAAGAGGTAAGGCTGCTGCATGCTGCTTGTGGTAAACAATCTGTAACGTAACCTATGGTCGGTCATCAAGCCTGATGCTACTTCGGGCGACTACCGCCGTGAAGTTCAAGCGGCATCAAATTTGGCGCGAGGAAGAAAAAAAATAGCCGTGGCAGCAAATACGTCACTTAACGTGGCAGATGCTTTTAATTTTAGCAGCCATCGCTAACTTTTAGGAGCCATTGCTAACGTTAGCTGTAGACACTAATAAGTTAGCAGTGGCTCCCAATTGAGCATATTTGTCTGTTTGGCAGCCATTGCTAACATTTTGCAGCTAAATCTAACGTTATCAATGAATGCTAAAAAGGTAGTCACGTCTGCTAAAATCGTGTGCTGCTATATCAACAAACGCTTAAGCTGCCACTGCTAACCATTTTTTCCCGTGCGAAAGCCGAGCGCAGCGGAATCAAAGCGATGGACGGGGCATCGAACTGAACCAAATGGTTTTGATAAACACTGGTTCGGACAAACGTCAAGGTACCTCTTCAGATTAGTCGTCTGAAGAAGGTTATGAAAATATGGATCAAAATGTTAGATAAATACTGATGCGATAAGTGGTAATCGCGGAAGTATTTAAATGTTTACTCCTATAGGTAAGCCTGCACTGTAACAACAAACGCTCATTTTAGCTACAAAAATACCCTTGCTTTGGAAATGAAGATGGACAACCAAATATGATTTATAATTACCTTTCAAGATACTCCCATAATGCAACAAAGTGAAAATCTCTTCTAAAGGCTTTCTTTAGATGTACCTGTTGATATTGGTCTGTTATGAAATAATATAACAAAAAAAGAAGTACCCCGAGCTAAAGCGACGTCACGCTTTTGCCTCGCATCGTACCCGCGAAATAGACGTGACATATACAGTATGTCCACAACGCACCATCTACGGCGCTGTCACGGTGCTGGTGCGGGTGATCGTGGCTCACTCCGCACTCTTCTGAATAATTGTGATCATTAATAGGTGAGGGCTCTTCTTGGCGGTTTTAAGACCAAAGATGCTATAATGAGAATATTTTTAGGGATGGATTTATGTTCAGCCCTGTTTTTGGAAAGTTCTCGCTGAGACCTTTTCATTAATAAGGCTGGTTTATCCTAAAAATTGAAAAAGTAAAAAAAAGGTATATTTGCTGCGTTTTTTTTCCTTCTCTTTTTTTCAAGACGCTCTTGCGAGGGTACTTTCATGGATTGGCTTATGTTTAGCCCCATTTTTGGAATACTCTCTTAAAGTCTTTCTATCGTTTAACTCAAAGCTCCTTAGATTTGGACAGGAAAAATCAGGTTTAACACTACAAAATACATTCAACGGGAGTGGTTTTCACTCCAGGCCTAGTAATGAGTGAATCTGCGAGTCACGTTGTTTTGAGCATTTTTTTTTCAGATCAGTTATCATGAAAAATTATACCGCAACTTCGGAAAGAGTATTTTGATTCAGCACCGAGTTTGGGAGATGACATTCTCGGTCTCCTACATGCATACTTCCCTGTTTCAACCCTATATTACATTATGTGAGAATTTGCAACATAAAATCGCGTACGTGACTAGGTACAGCGACAGTAGCTGCACAGATAAGTGAGCGGCATCAGGCTTGGCGACGAAAGGTTAACAAAACGCAACCTTTGAATTTTAGAGTGTTTCCTCAAGTCATTGCATCTTGTTCGAACGCGTGTAATAATGTATGCATTACATGGAAGAAGGAATGCGGATATTTTGGCTTGGGCTGCGATGACGCGTCGCCTGTTGAGGCGATGCGATATGATGTGACCTGCACGGCGCTTCGCAACTTTTTTCTCTTGACATTTGTGTGACTGTCCAATTTTAATGAATACTAAATTTTAAACGTGTTTCTTTTTGTGTTTTTCAGGTAAGTTCTGCCGGCTTTCCTTCATACTCTACACGGGAAGACTAGAATAAATAACTCCTAGATTGAGCAAGTTCCATAACAACTGAGCAACTTTACTTAAATGGCCTATCTATGGAATGGGCAAGCAGAGGCCATACCCTTTCCCCAAACCTCCAAAATTAGGAATATTTGGGACTGGTATAAAGAGGGTTGAAGAAAAATAAGATACTAAGTGAGAGAATAAAAAGGTCAAAGTCACTTTTTTTAATAATGAGAGAAGATTCGAGGGCGTTTAATTGAGTGACCCACGTAACTTTTCTTGCGGAGACCCCCTACACTACCAGTCGAGATACGCCCCTGGTCTTACTTAAACGACCTTTTACCTATCCACAACTGACCCTTACCTAACCTTTTCGTACCCTAGATAGGTAACTTTTCCTCAAATCACCTGACTGATTCGCAATGAAGCTAACCGAAACACACCTACCTGTCATTACTTACTTAATGTAATCTGCAAAACTGAACCTTACCTTTTCTAACCCACCCAGCCTATAAGTATTTATTTAAGCTTAGCTAACTCAACACAACTTTGACCATACTTAAACTTGACTTACGGTGAACCCCCTATCAACGAAACATTGAGGGATCACCAGATATAATCGTTATAACGGGTTTGGTGTAATCTAATAGTTGTATGCTGGGTGAAATCCAAAGGACTGTAAATAGTATGGATCGTGGAAGGCACAACTTCATCGTAACTGGGATCTTTTTAAACTGATTTCAGTGTTCAGTACACAGGTAACATGACCTTAACCTATCTTTCAGGGTGTAATGGTAGCCTATCATGAGACGGGAAATTCCTCAACTGTGTCTCGAATGAGCAGCTTTCCCTACAAAAATCCTTGTAATAATCCCACCAATCATTTAGTAGAAATTCCCTTATCTTTCATATTATTTTTGCAAAACTTACAAGAGGTCCTATGACTTTTTAGAATTAGCGTTAAACAAACAGGGCTCGTTTGAAGAAGTATTATACAAAGTGGTGGAAGAGCTGAACTGTTTCATACTGTTGTGAATAACAGACTACCTTTGATACCTCTTACATTACCCATTTCATATTGACCCCAACTTTCCAAATCTAAGCAAACAAAACCTATCAAGCCTTCTTATTTCTTCCAATCCCGTCCTATCCTTTCTCATTTAACCTAACGGGACGGTCTGACCTGTCACGTTTGGACACACAAACGACACCTGCTGTCTGGACTAACGCCCAGTATGACAAAAGTTTGGGTCCCTCAACGTCATCCGATCATCTTAATAGCCTCCATCGGAAAATTTGAACTGTAATTGTACCACCATCATCTTATAAGAAGTATGTACAGTGGGTAACAAAATTAAAGACCCCTGTTTCCATAAGAAATACATGGAAGCAGGGGTCATGACTTTTGTGGCCCACGGTACGGGAACATGAATTTAAATATTCTCAGCAGCAGATTGCATATTTATTTGATATATCAGAAATAAATAAAACGTCTGTTAATCTTTTATTTTAAGATCCTGTAACAACACGGAGCGATGATATAACTATGTGCGAAGATCGCTACGCCTTAAACGTTCGCCCACTGTCAAAATTTTAAGTGGCCGGTCCTTCAAGATGAGTACCAGTAGCTTGTATTGGTTAACCTCCAAATCATTTTGTATCTCAGTTACCCATTTGACACTGCCCACACTTGATGGATTATATTGCCATTGTGCCGGTATGCTGTGTAAGAGATTACGCAGAACTTTCTTCCCAATAGACTGACCGTGAGCTGGAACCCTGCTTAAGAAAACTCACAACTTCTTTACAAAATTCGTGTAGGCCCGCCCGACTACTTTCGTGTACGAACTTATTTTTGCCTGATTTTCAATTTACCGTATCTTGACGAAGTTGAAACTCCCATTAAATAGCCCGCCTATATTGAAAATGTATGTTATTAAAGGTGCTATGGAACAGAGTAGCAATTGGGAGGAATGGTCCGTGCCCAACGAAGCATTGCATTAGACAAGTAGTGGTGTCATCTGCATCCTCTCTACATTAAATAACAAGTAACATCTTCTCGAACATTTCGAAGTGCCGATGACTGACAGGATTTGCTGCCATATAGTCGTCATAAGGGTTAATATCTTATCGATTTCACAAATTGGACGTTAAAATCCGTCCAGTACCTTTGGAGTGGTGACAGGATACATACCAACGGACTCGCACGAAACTAAAGAACCCTATTGCAAAAGGAGGTGGGCTTAAAAAATGGTTATCCAGTGTGAAAAATATTAGTTTTGATTTGGTGTTTTAGGCACCATCTTCTAACTTGCATGCTACTTCGACCTTTCTCAAAATTTTGACCAGAGAATTCAGGGCTTTGTGAGGACATTTCGTCACGAGGTGACCTATTCAATAGAGTTTTAGTGTAATAAAAAAAAAGTAGACATGAAGTATTGAAAAAAGAAGAAAAAAAAGATTTGTAAGCTTAAAAAAAACTCAGATTACCTATAAATTTGTGGAGGTGAGGTGTGATCTCCTTAACCCATTACCGCCTAGCGATGCCGTTTGGAAACAGAAAAAAATGATTTTAGAGGATCTTATTAGTTAATTTGTCAAAATTTAGAAAATATCGCCCATCTGGAAACCTGAAATTTAATAATATGGGCATTTTCCAAATCTTAAAATTGCGCAATTTAGTAGGGAAAATCCTTCGAATTTCTCTTAAGCTAAATTTATTCTAAACACCTTGGGCTGTTATGGGTTAATTTGTGGAGGTAAAGTCGTGGGTCTCCATTATTAAGCACGTATAGGATCAATAATACGTAATATATACACCCTTGATCTTTTTAAAAGTTTAACCATGTTGGATTACGACAGAGAGAAAATCCTATTTTTAGAACGTACTGTGTTCATACTTTTTATGAGAATGGTCCATTATCATTTTTACTTCCTAGAATGCACATTCAAGTGCCTTTCCAAGATCAGCAAACAACGCAATACTAGTATAATCTCAGTTATATCTAAATGACGATTGGACGCTGATAAGTTGTTGTTTGAAAAGTATCAGTATTCTTATTACCAAAAAGCAATAAATTTCACAAAAATATAAAAAAATACTTAGTTTCATAATGAAGTCAGTTAGGTGGTTATGAACAAGCGATGGAATCCTGGGAAGAAAAACGTTTCGAGTTTTCTGACACGAGATATATAGGATGCATTGGCTGACACAAAAAAAAATCTTTCAACTTCACCTGTACCATCTTTTGGCCCTTTTGAGCCCATTGCTAAACGAATGCACCGGTACCTTTAACAGGGTGAGGGAAATCGTTCGGCGTTTAACCAGAGCCGTTTGTTTGTCGAACAAGTGAAGACCTTTAGGAACTTTGACAGTATCATCGTTAGCCATTCTAAACGAGTTGCGGTTTACAAGGAGGCATTTAAATAGCCTTGACAAATCGGTCCGATCTGAATAGCCTCCCGGTTTGGCATGACCCCGGAAACCCTTGCAGAGCTTTGCCGAGCTGCGCGAAGCTTCGCAAAGCCAACCATTGGTCTAAATACTGTGTGAGCACGTACTTGTACCCGTATGGCGTCATAAGCGGCATTAGCAGATGACCAAGGCTGTTCACCGGCCGCATCGCGCCGCTCTGCACTGCGCCATCTGCCTGGATTCGTCTCTTAAGGAAGACTTTGTTAGTCAATGAGCAGAGCTTAACTTTTGAAGAGATTTCTTAAGTTGTTGGCAACCTATTTGGCTCCATTTTAGCTGTATATCCAATTTTACGAAATTGTCGTTAGGACCGAAAAAGCATAGCACCGGCAAAGACTTTCCTGGAAAAAAAATGTTGTTTTTTGTGTTGTAAACAAAGTGCTTTGACCATATTTCACGAATAATTTAAATTTTACACAGCTAACAATTTATTTTTTGAACGAAAACTCCAGTTCTTCTTAGCGCAGGTAATCAATGAAAAGCAACGGATGGTAAGACTAGTAAGTTGATTAAACCATTTTTACAAGAAAAAAACTGACAATGAAAAATTTGCATTCTCTTGCTGACGAAAGTTCTAGCAGACGAGTTTGCTTAGGAGACATTCATCAATTAATGTAATTTCGCAAGAGATGGAAAAAAATCGCCGAAATTTGAATTAAAAGCAGGAGGGGTTATTGGACCTGAAATGAAAGTATTTTTAAGAGCATTCATAGCATTCTTTCAGGTCAAGAATAAATTATTTATTGTGTAAAATCAATGTAAAATGCCTTTAACATGCAGATTAGGCTTAGGCAACTTCTAGATTCTAGAACCTGGTTGCATGAAGGGTCGCCTGTTTTGAAATGGAGGTTGGAGTAGGGGGATGCATTCGACACCTTTGTGCGATAACGGCGGATCTTTTTGTGCAGTGGGAATAACGGCGGATTTTTTTGCGCGAGTTGCGATGGCTAACTTTCATGACTTGTGAACGTTCCATATTTGAACTTGTGAGCGCTTTAATGGGCTTGTAATTTTGACCTTTGTAAGAAAATCTTCAACCAAAGAACGCAAAATAATGATAAAACATGTAAATTTTAAGGAAAGAATGGACAAATCGCGCCAAAAAGATCTGCCGTTCTTCCCACTGCACAAAAAGATCCGCCGTTATCGCACAAAGGTGTCGAATTTATATTAGGGAAACCATGAGAGAAGGGGGGAAACTTTACAAGCTTTCTACGCGGCGCATGCTTATTCAGTCGCAAATGACGAAAACGCATTCATATGGGGAAGACTTCAGCGCACGTAAAAAAGGGTTGGATTTATTTTAAATAGAAGGGACGGGTGAATAGCCGCTTCCTTTATTTTATGTCTTTCAGTGTATTTCCCATGCTTCCCTTAACTTTTAAAGGCCAATCTTTGTAGGTTTCGCAAGGGGTTCTTTAACCTGTGAGTGATCTGAACAGTGCGGACGTAATATTAGACCTTCACCTCTTTTGCTGATTTCTAAGATGAAACATTCAGTGCAGTGTAAAATAATTCGTATTGTTACAATTATCAAAATATCAGTACACAGTTCACCTACTAACTGTGTACTGAAATTTGAGAGAGCAAATTTTTAAAAAGTCACCAAAGTAGTTTATTACATTTTTCTAAACGAAGAAGAGACGTATGTTTTATTCCAAAACTGATCTTAGGCTACATGTAGGCTTACGTCCACAAAACAGTTTAAATCCTAAAAAAAGTCAGAATAGGCCAATTTTGTTCGTTGTGTAAAGCGGTCTAAATCTCTGACAGCATGAAAAGCAATGAAACATGTAATTCACTGTAATGAACACCTATATAACATAATAATGATGTTCCTAGTTACCTGTTTAATTAGCTGTTTAACACACCTAAGATTTTTTTTATTTATTTTTTATTTTATTTAGTTTGCTGGCTTTAGAAAAGTCGCTGAAGTCTAGGCCTGAAAGCATGTTTTTTAAAACTTTCGAAGGTCTTCCGAAGAATTTCGGAATTTCCCTACGGTATGTATTTTTGTAAATTTCGTTCATTATGTTTCTGTAAAAAATATTTTTAAAAAAAGAACTAAGAAATAAAAACTGAAAAAAGTTGATAGAAAGAAAGAATAAAGACAAAAGAAGAAAAAATCAGGTAGCTAAACAGATATATCATTAAATTGTATAGAAATTACTTTTTTTAATGATGATAATATTGTTATAGAAAAGTCGCATGGTGTCGACTGATCAGGTAATCCGACCTCCTGGCATGTGAAACGAATCGTTAAGGAAAAATTCGGGTTATTTCGGCGCGTGGCCGACTTGGCGCCGTGGTGCCGCCGCAGTGCCGCCACGCCGCCTCGGCGCTCCTATAGAGCCATTTTGTGACGCTGCGCGCCGCTCCAACGGTGGCTTTGGCTTATTTGCTGTGTGGTGAGAAAACCACTTAATCTATCTAGCTGAGGCCCGGAGGAGCCTAGGCAACCTGAAATGAAAACAGCCGCTTTAGGACAAGCCTACTACATTTTACTCTAGTTTCCGGGATTGACTAGTTTAACCTTTAATCACCGCTCGAATCAACTCTTTTGAAACTTCCAAAACACGTGTGTTTACGCTTGAGTGCCCAGAAGGATTTTAGAAAAATGTGAAACAGCTTCCACTTATTCAATCCACGTCCTAGTTTCCGTCAAAAAAGTTAAAACTTATTTTAAACATCATGCTGTGTGGGGGGGGCGGTATAGTCAACGAAAAATGGACCATGGAGAAATGGGAAGGGGAGTCTATCTTTACCGTTACGTCCGCGTTGTTCGGCATATTTTTCAAGCCTAGGTCTCATGCCGAACTCCCGTCATTGAAATCCGACGTCGGCTTACTTTTAAACAACTGATTTACAAAAAGGTGTTTCCTCTATTTGTACCATTTCTTATTTATCTGACGGAATTTGCACTTATGTGAGTTATGCTTCGCAAGACGAATTACTCTGTTCAACTAACTGTAAGCTGGATCATAGACAAAACATCTAATCTCATTCTTTTCACCGAACCCGTCAAAAAAGGGAAAAAATTAAGAAATAAAGAAATACGCTAACCGACAACCAAAGCCTCACTAAACTCTTCCACAGAAATATTTACTGATCCCAAGAAAAGTTTTTTTTGTTGTTGATGTTGTTATGGTGACCGAACATTTTTTTTTTGCTGCAAGATATATTTTCTTACTGCAAGGAAAAAATCTCGTGCTAAGAAAAAAAATATTTTGTCCCTATGTCAAGAGAAAAAATCTTGGCCTCAGAGACAGAGTCCACATAAAAATGAATTCCGCTGTGGTCATGGAACCAGGGAGAGTGGGGAGGGCTGCGAAACGGTCATAGTCGGAAGTGGGTGGAAAGGGTTCTCCCCAACCCTAAAATTTACTACAAATCAGCGCAACTTTAGCCATGAAAGACCCCTGTGTCCTAACTTGAGTCCAGTACTATACAGCCTGATATATTTATGCCTCTAAATATAAATTAAACAACATTCAAATGCTGCAGTGCGAAGCTCACTGGCTTGGTCGAAAGTTCAATCAAATCATCTACGTTTCAAAAATGTGGACTTGAATAAGCTAGAACAACAAGGTACTCGCCCTGTTTGTTTGGAATGGGATCTAAAAGGAGAAAGGCCTCTCATCAGAGTGGAGATGACTGGCAAATAGTCGCTAATCCGATGACCAGAGCTTTTTGACTCTACATCTCCGAACTAAAAGTGTCTGTGCATCGTTACGACAGTTTAAGGATAAAGAGGTCCCGGCAACGGCGTTTGCGGCGGCAACTTTTGTGCGGCGCAGCGCCGCTGCCGACGCCGCCTATGAATAAACGGCGTTTCTCAATATTATGTCATCAGAGGTACTGTACTACGATGGCAGATTGAAGCAGCAGAGCACCTCTTATTCGGCTCGCTTCTGAAAATATACCAATTTATGGTCAAAACTAATGTAAAGTACTTCGGCGATAGAAGTGTGGTCACTTATTGTGGATCAGTACTTCGGGTACACGAAATTTTAAATGTTTGCGTTTCCTACCTCTTGTTTTTCACCATGTTTTAAGCCGTCCATTATACACGAGAACTAAAGACATACAGTTGATTCGATAGGTTAGTTTGGCGCTCTGTGCGTCGCTTTGCTATCACTTCTTCCGGCGAGGGGACGGAAGGATTGTTAAAGTAAAGAGCAATAAGCTTGGGCAAGACGGAGACTTGTTTAAAACACTGTAGTATTGTCTTATTTGCGTTTGACATCTATTTTTAGTTGAAAAGGACACCTCAAGAAACTATGTATACAGCTAAAGTCAACGCGATGCCGTTTAGACCCTTTACTTGAAAAATGGCGCTTGAAGGGGCTCATGCCTCGTATCGCAGTAAAGTATGCACCATTATTGTGTTTAGTGTGTCGAAATTTACGATTAGTGATACCTCGCATGACCATTTTTACTAAATATTTTCCTGTTTTTGGATTTTTGTGTATTGCGAAAACATGTTAAAATTTTAGCGTTAAAAAAATATGACATGGCAATGGGATTGATGATCCGTTTTTCTATGAAGTTACGGGATCTTTTCCTACATTAATTGAAGAGAAACCTTCGTTTGTAATTTTTTTCGGGTTGATCTTGTGATTCTGTTTTCCTGGACTATATTGTAACGCTTTAGGCTACTAAACTCCTCTCCTCGATTACTGTGTTATCGATGCATATTGGCCCTCCAGGCAGTTTCTTTTATGCCTTTTTTACAAATTCCTGCTTATGCAGCCGACTCCGCTGTTACTACCTTACAGGTGATTACCCTGACCCGGCCGAGAAGAGATATTATAATAATTCACGTAAGGAGTTTAATTACAACAGAACAATTCAGTATACTGGCCTTTTCTTCCACAGCTCCCATCGATATGTTTCGTGATGTGAGTGCCGTGGAAGTTGTTCCTTTCCGTCTTGTTGTCATTTTTGTTCCTGATATCGAAGTCAATATTTCTATTCCAATCGGGTGGTAAAGTGTAATCCTACCTTTAATTCGTAAAAACTGACAATGAGTGTGGCGCAGATTCTCGCCTTAGGGCTGCAACAAAGGAAATCACCGGTAGGTGTCGATTCGTCAAAGTAACATTCAAAACAAGGAAGTGCTACTGATTCATTCGAAGCCTTCCAACATGACGATAGTATTTCACAAAAATGCCAAAGACTTTTGCCCTGCAGCTCACGGTCTTTTGACACTCCAGTTTTCGTCGCTCCCTTATCTCTTCAGTGATGAGATAAAGAAAATATTCTATACCTGTCGTGCTATCCATTGCAAAAGTACTGCTCCCTCTCATATACAGTATTTCAAACCTGTCTATCTTGAAAACGAAAAGATATACGACAAAAACGCATTGTGTGAGGTCGATAGAGTAAATACTTATCGAATTCATTTTGTGCTCAGTTGTTGTACTACAGTATCTCTTTCCGTTCCAAAGTTATGAAGGTTTGCAAAAATAAGTGGGGGCAATACCTTTGACACTATGATGGTACTTGAACGGGAGGAGT
>Ga0058701_10004067_pt1 | contig 11781 bp, 5 predicted proteins | sample AgamicOrMae_FD_97039 | JGI IMG/M metagenome (GOLD analysis project Ga0058701, IMG submission 97039) | Agave microbial communities from Guanajuato, Mexico - Or.Ma.e | ecosystem: Host-associated > Plants > Phyllosphere > Phylloplane/Leaf | place: Guanajuato, Mexico | collected 2012-06-04 | reverse complement strand
TCATTCGGGAGGTCCCGGGTTCGATCCCGGCGGCCGGCCACCTTGGGGAGGTTTTCTGTGGTTTCCCTCCCCACCTCCAGGTGAATACCGGGGTGGTGCCACTACAAGTTGGCCACAGCCGCATACCTTCCTCTCTTCCTAACCTTACAGTTCACCTTACAGTTATCCTCACAGTTCACCCTCACAGAACTCGCTGATGACCTCAGCTGTTGAAGCGAGTATAAATAACAAAAAAAAACTTGATCGAGATCAATTTAATCTAAGTTACTTCAATCTACGAGAATTGATGTTGAACAGTTGATGTAGGTCAATGCATGTAGGTCAACTTAATCTTGGTCAATTTAAACAAAGTCTTTTTAATTTAAGTCAATTTTATCAATGTAAACCTAATTTAGGTCAACTTAACCTTGGTCAAACATGATATAAATTTAGATCAGTTTGATCTTGGTCTTTTTAATCTAGGCCCAAGGTCAATTAATTTAGGTATATTTAATCCAGATCAATTTAAAATAGGTCCACTTAATCTTGGTCAGGTTGATTCAAGTCAATTCAATCTACGTCAAACTTGTCAAGATCAATTAAATATAGGTCAACATAATCTAGGTCAATTTATTCAAGACAAACCAAACGCATCAGGTCTACCTAAGTTATATTTCCATAATCTACATGGTTATATACAGTTTATTCTCGGCGTTGGTAAACAAGAGGTGAAACCACGGAAAACTACGTTAAAGAAGGAAAAGCAACCATTTCCAAACTGCATTTTTTTGCGAGGGCACTAATGGGTTTACGATCGTGAACACTTTACCCCCGAATTCAGGCAACCATACACAAAAGTCTCGGCCACAGTGGTGTTATATTTCGAAATTTTAGACCCTCTCTCAATCCCAGCCGCTCTCAAACGGGAAGCGCGTTAATGGAAGTAATCGCACAGTCGAAAATGCAGTTCGGCGAAATCGCTTTGATCTCTGTTCCATAAGGCAGTAAAGAGGCCAGAGCGTGACCTTTTTAATTGCGTTTTAGGGGACACAGGCCTTGACAGTCATGCGAAAATGTTGCCCATGCCAACGACAACTTGCCGAAAAGGCGCAAAAGGCGCGCATGCTCGCGTAATCAAGTCCTTTGAGTTCAGCCCTTCGAAGTTAGCCCTTCAAACTCAGCCCTTCGAACTCAACCCTTCAAACCCAGCCCTTTGAGTTCAGCCCATCGAGCTTTGCCCTTCAAGCTCAGTACTTCTAGTTCAGCCCTTCAAACTCAACCCTTTAATACCAGCCCTTTGAGTTCAGCCTATCAATTCCGGTGGCCCTCCAAGTTCAGCCCTTCGAGTTTAGCCCTTCGAGCTCAGTACTTCTAGTTCATTCCTTCGAACTCAGTACTTTGAACTCAGCCCTTCGAACTCAGCTTTTCGAACTCAACCTTTCAAATTCAGTCCTTTGAGTTCGGCCCATCGAGTCTCGCCCTTCAAGTTTCGCCCTTTGACCCTGATTTCCTTCGAAACTCGGTGCATGATTATCAATTCGCCTTCTGACAAAGGCTCATATTCCGAGAAATTCTTTCGAATGTACTTCAAACATGAGTTAATAAACGAACTCGCAACTGCCTACCTCTACGGACTTCTACAATCTCCTTTGATGAAACCGTGTCTCATCATAAACAACTCACAATTTCGAAAAGGCAGATTCACATAAGCATTTCCATTGGGACAACGAACACCATATTCACAAGAAGATGAACAGTTGAAAAGTTGAAGTAACAGTAAATCGATTCTGACATCCGATCCAGCAAAAGTCATAAGATATGGAATATGTTTTGAGCAACCGCTCCCCTGTACAATTGCATCCAATTTTTCGAATGTAAACTTTTCTATTTGAATCCCCCCCCCCAAAAAAAACAACAACTTCCCTCTTATCAGTTGATTCTTTACGAGGACTTTTTCAAGTTCACGTAAAGCGGATATACTCTTCATTAATTAGCTAACAGCATTCAAATGATTAACATTGATGTGTAAGGGCTAGAACAAACAACATCGGGAGCACTGTAATAATAAGAACACGTGGAAGCAAAAAGCTTCGGTAACGTGGTTGACCCAAAATCCGATGCGGCCTGCAATTTATGATGTAAATATTCTGATTATTTTCTGGCAAACTTTAGAGTATTGGTGGAAAAAGTCCAATTTGGCTGAGTTCCTGGTAAGTATCGATCCGTTCCCAGCCTTAATTAAAAGAAGAGTTTATCGGTACGTCAATGAAAGGGTTCGGGGCTGAAGTACTCATGCACACAGAGAGTATGCAGTTCGAAATGACACCCACAGAGTTCCATGAATACCGCAGATGTAACTCTTTACAAAATGAATCGTGGAGTATTCCACAGTATTCCAAGTATATCAATATCGGACATACTGGCTGCACGTGCATACTTGATGTAAATCTTTGTAACATTGTCGTCCTTTTCCGAGACGGGTCTGCAGAAATGCGGGGCCCTTCAGGAGGGACCATCACTAAGTCAACTCGGACTGTTTAGCCGGACCGCTTAAGAGCGGTCCCCCGTGTATAGCAGAAAGGGTCGGCCTCTATTCTACATATAAGATCATTGAATTCGCCTAGATGTTTGCGCAACTGCCCCATCCTCGTAAACAGGATATCCCGCTCCACCTCACAAAAAAAGAGGAAAAAAAGTTGGAAGGATCTTTACACCCCATCTTTCACAAGAGATTCATGCAGAAAGTCTATAAAAACAAGCGAAAGAATTCAACAGTTCGGAAAATATTGAAAACAAAAGTGTTTTCGACGCCTCACGAGGGGTTTTCATTGACCCTTGATTTTGGTGAACTTTTTTTTAAGCGAAGAAAATGTTAACATTTTGCGGTCTTTTAACCACATGAAACTAAGTTGCGTTTGTCAATGGAGGACAACTACTGAATATTGATACCGCATTTATGATGGCTCAAACCACACGAGAAGGAAATGTAATTAACCTCTTCAATCTCTTCGAACGAGTTGCCTTCTCTAGTTGATTTATAATCTTCGGCTTAAATTGAGAGTTGGTACGTTCATGAGCTGGGTGCACTAAGATACGATGTTCCAATAAGTGATAAGGTTATTGGGTACCCGGTTGGAGCGGCTGGTACCACACGGGTTTTATCGAACTTGGCATGCGAATGACACGATGTGAGGGATTCGCAAAGACGTAGTTTTCAGGCTTGTTTTAGTGTTGTTATAAAAAAATGATGGAAAGAGACGCTGATATCTTGTTTTTACTTAAGATTTCAGGGACAGGATGTTTACGTAAATTGTTCACTTCTCGTCACTTTCTAAGATGGAGCGATGAATATACGTTGCCTAACTTTACCGAGATTAATATAAACCTACGGCCCTTTGACCTAATGTATTTCACTGCTTGGCGGCCTGTTTGATAATAATCAGGTAATTTGATAGACGTTCTTCTTTCCATAGGGCAATTCCTCACTGTTTCCATACTCCCCCACACGTGAATTCTGATATCTAGAAAACTTTTCTTGATAAATAAACAAAAAATCAACGTTTTTTCTTGTCGCTAGAATTTTTTCTTGCAAAAATAATCGTACTGCAAAAAAATATTCTTGCGCCAAGAAAAAAATCTTGTGCCAAGAAATTTTCTTGTGCCAAGAAAAATTCTTGTCCCAAGAAAAAAATTCTTGTGTCAAGAAAAAAAGGGGAATTCCTCACTGTTTTCATATTTTCACAGAAATAAATTTTGATGCCTAGAAAAATTTTCTTGGTGCATGAACAAAAAAAAAATCTTGCCGCAAAACTGATCTTGCAAAAAAAGATATTCGTAGAACTGCAAGAAAAAAAAATGTGCCACGATCAAAATTGCGTTAAGAAAAAGCTGCTTTATCACTATACTAAGAAAAAAAATCATGTCATCAGCAAACATTGAGAGTGAATAAGACCTGACGATACACACGCGAAGAAAACGGGCCCGCTTACATAAACAGAGTTCCCTCAGCAAAAACAGAATCCCTAAATTGACAAAAAAGGTCGGAAAATATAATCAGTCCTGAGAGAAATATTATTAGAATCCACCTGGCCATCTTTCATGCTCTTCGGAGCGGCTGATTCAGCTTCTCCTGGATTGACCGTAGAGGCAAGTTTGTGCGCGAGCAGCGATTTTTTGAACATCCCGCCCCGCCACCACAGCTCTCTTTCCCACCGCCTTTTTGCATACACCCTATTTTATCCTCGAGCGTGGCAGCTCAAACGAAATGGGCCAAAACTGGTTCCCCGCAGCTTAAGCCAAATGAAATACGAAAATCCATTTCTTGTGAGAGGTATTGAGTTGAGGAGACCTCTCGAGAGTAACCGGCTCACGGTCTGTTTATACGTGTTGCGTATAATCTCATTTTCAATCTTGCCGGTGTGTGATGGTTACGAAGTGAGCGGCAGCGGCAGCCGTCGGGTGATTAAACGCCATCCCACAGGACTCTGTTCGGAATTACTTGAGAGAGGCAAAGATGGCCTTAAGATAACACCACGACTGCAGTCACTTCATTCCCTCTGTTTTGCACAATTGCACTCTAAATCAGTGAGTCTCAGATTTAGTGAATTTTTACTGAATCTCAGAGACTGTGACCGGTTCAAATTTTGAGTATATACATCTGTTTTGGGCGTTAATTTATCGTGGGTCAAACACGTATTCTCGTTAGTATTTCAGTCATGAATGGAAAGATATCGAGGCGATTTTTTTCTTAGTTTGTATGCAGTCTTAGTGATTTGCACATACATAAGAAAAAAATTGCCGCCAGGTTGTTCAAAAAATTGAAATTGTACGGAAACCTAGTGAACTTGGACGAACAACCTAAGTATTGTAGCTATTCTAATTTTTAAGTGAAATTTTACTGTTTTTCCAGTAAAATTTGAATGGATTTCTAATTTTAAAAAATAAATACCAAAAATACCGGATTTGTTTTTTAAAAAAGGTTCACTACATTAAAAAAATTCCACTAGTTTTTTTTTAATCACTCGTTTTCAAAATTTTTTACTAGTTTTCAAATTTTTTACGGGATTTCAAGCAATTTTCCAATACGGTCATGGTGCCATTTTTCAAAACTTTTTTGAAAAAGGACCTTGCTAAGAACGAAACGACTACATATACGTGACCTTTATAAGAATGGCGTTGAGGCAATCAAAAAAGTTACGTTTTTAGGGTGTATAGGCTTCAACATGAATTACTGATAAATAGTAGACTCACGGATCTATTAAGACACCGGTCGAATGGCTGCAAGCGGAAAATTCGACTAACTCTTCCGCAATTTTACGAGGAAAACCCACCTGAAACAGATAAGGAGCAAAGTTTTTACAAAAGTGTTTAGACCAAAATATTAACAAGAAGAAATGCGACAAACGAGGCGAATAAGTAGGAAGATAGTAATGAATTTCGATGGACCTACAGGCGACAAAGTTTGTGTTCGGATCCATCAAATATGACGTGTCTCGCCGACGGAAGACGGTTCATTGGTTTCATGATAAAAGTGAAATGTACACTCGTGTCAAATGGGATACTTCCGGCACTAAATCGACTGTGCCTCTAAGAGATTTGTTGTTTTTTTCGTACAAAAATACAAAACTGCAATTTTTACACACTCACTCAAAACATAATCTTCGATTTTTTTAAAATCCGGTGATTGGAATTTTTATTCACTTCCTAGTTATGAAATTTGCAAGAAAATTATTTTGAAATTTCATAACCGAGAGGTGAATAAAACATCCAATCACTGCATTCAAAACTCCAAAGATTTCGTTTTAACAGTGCAGGCTAGAAAAAAAAACTCGCAAAATCATGAGAGGACAACTTGTGGTAAAATGTTGCTTTCGAAAAAAAGGTCTCTTGAATGTATTCTTCAGAAATCACGTTTTTCTAGACATTGTTTTGTAAGATAAAGGTTATCCACAATTTAAAAACACGCTGAAAAAATTCTTCCATAATGCATTAAAGAGAAAAAAAACAGAACGAATATTTAATCCCCGTTCAGAAAGAGAAGGAAAATTAGAGGCAATTACCAGAAAAAAATACTAATTAAATATAAAAACAAATATCGTGGTTTTTGCTATTTGTCGTAGAGCATCGCAGAATATTACCCCTAAAATTAGCAGGGGGTAGGGGGCAATTGGAGAGGAGTTACAGAAGCCCGAGGTTGGATTACTGCAGATGCGGAAATAGGTCCCTGAATATTATACAGCCATTGTTCTGTACTTAACCGGTAATGTCTCAGAGTTATGAGTTGCAAGCCCCCATAAGAGGGGACCTCCCATAAGAACTAGATTACGTGTCATGAAGAGTCGTTAGCATATATGTAATTTCGATACCTTTACCCTTTCAACACAAAACCCTAAGATTTTGACGAATACAATCATACAAAAGGGATTTATGAAAATTATGTATTCATAAGTTCGGTCAATTCAGGAGTATTAAGAAAGATTTTATTTTTTATTGTTTTTATTGTACTTTGTACTTTTTTGCAGTTAGTTTGCAGGAGATCAGAATTATTACGATTAGTTAAATTTGGGTCGATAAGATTCTTTCGGGATATTAAAATAGCTACGAAGGTAAAGCTTGGAAAGATTAGGCTGAAAACGCGAAACAGCTCAACAAGTTTTCGTCTTTAGCGAAGACTACCCTAGATATTAACCCACTACCGCTCAGCAACGTCGTTCGGAAACAGACTAATTTATTTTAGAGGTTCTTTTTAGTTCAGTATTGTCACACTTCAAAAAATATCACTCCTTTGGAAACACGAAATTTTATAATTTAGGTATTTTCCAAAGCGTGAAATTGCGTAATTTAATTGAGGAAATCTTCCTAATTTCTCTTAAGCCAAATTTCAATCCAAATACTTTAGGATGTTATGGATTAATGGAGTTTTTTTTCAAACAAAAATTATTTTCGATGTATATGCGTATCTACATCAACAGCAAAACCCATCGTTCAGAGAGTAATTCAACCTAAAATGTAATTAATTTGTACGCTAGCGATGAAAAATGAATATAGGTTATATCACATGGAAATTATTCGTTCTTCTTGTTATTTTATTGAAGGCCTGTTTTTTACGAAACCGGTACCGGTAATTGCACTTTCGCAAAATACTATTTTGCATGGTGATATTCTAGGCTAGCTCCTCCTGACAAAGTCAGACATTTGGCGGAACGCTCTTCATCATTATAATACCTGTCGAAACTCCGTCCGCTAATCGGAGTTCGTCGACGGCCTCTGTCGAAGGCCCTTCGGTGGCAGACGCCCGCCCTCCGAGCAGCCCTTTCCATTTCCATGTGCAAATTCACATCCCGTAGATGTACCGTGACAACAGCCCTGCCGCGTGCATCTGAAAGGACATCACACGTCCACAACTTGTACACGTCTACAACTAGCACACGTCCACAACTCGCGCATGTCCACAACTTGTACACATCCACAACTAGCACACGTCCACAACTCGCACATGTCCACAACTTGTACACGTCCACAACTAGCACACGTTCGAAACCCAAGCATGTCCGCAACTAGCACACGTCCACAACTAGCACACGATCGAAACTCAAGCATGTCCACAAGTAGCACACGTCCACAACTAGCACACGTCCACAACTCGTGCATGTCCACAACTTGTAAACGTCTGCAACTAGCACACGTTCGAAACTCAAGCATGTCCGCAACTAGCACACGTCCACAACTAGTACACGTCCACAACTCGCGCATGTCCACAACTTGCACACGTACACAACTTGTAAACGTCCACAAACCACGCACGTCCACAAGTTGCACACGTCCAGACGTCTTCAACGTGAACAACTTGGTTGCAATACCACACATCTAAGGTAAGTGCGCAAGCACATTCATGGTTAACAGAAAGCAGTAGCTAAAAAGCCATTGCTATGAACAGCGTATTTGAAAGAAGGCCTTGTTCATATCAAAGGATAGACCCATGCAAGACTCCACGAGGCTAATGAAGATTGTTAAGACTCGGCGAGAGAAGACGTTAAAGGTTAAGTGAGGCTATCGGAATTGGTAACGCATTTCTGTCAACGTGCATGAAGAAATGATGGCTGATCACACATCTTGGGAGTAATTAGACAATGGAGCTTGATGCATTGAAGCATTCTCAGCATATGTTGAGTCAGATGTCGTTAGGGAATGTGAGGTGGTAACATTAAGTGAATTCATTCTTGTTCTCTGTGTCGAAAAAGTGCTTCTCACTAATAAACAGTGCGTCACTAAAACAGTGGCAAGGCATCGCTGTTTTGTCTCCAGTGAGGTTTTTCCAACTCCCTATGCAACTTTCCTACTGTTTTAAATGTACATGGATTTGGAGAGGAAGTGATATTACGCTCGATAAATTGCGACTTGATCTGGTTAGGTTGCCTCTATGTCGGTGAAATAGCTGCGCTTTGTTTGATCAGTTAAAGTTTTTGTTATAAGGCGGCCGTGGTTAGCGACTTCGTCGTAAGAAGGTTGCAGTGCCTCATGCAACGTTACAAAGGACGGAGTTTATCGTTTTCGCTGAAATGATTCGAGGTAAGCGGCTGCAAGCCGCAAAGTCACGACTGGTTCGGATCACAAACAAGGACTTTCTTATGATGTGACCACAAATAATTAGCAGATCTCCCATCAGGGTAATGAATCAAGTTTCGACAATGGTAAACGCTAGTTGTTGCAAAGTTATGCCAAAGCAGGGAAGGTCAACACCAAAGCCAGCGGGTCTGGAACAAACTTAAGTCTTTCTTGCTGGGTAACTTGCACCAACTGGCGGAGAGCGTTTATTGATAGCTTGCCCAACAGATGATCTCTTATTTAGACTGATGCTTCACAAAACGATGATCCACGGCTAAGAGAAATGACCCAGCTGGAAACTTACTTTCCGAAATCCAAGAAAATCGCCGGAAATTAACGGTCTCTTTGGTAACTTGATAGCTCAAAAAGATTTCCTTCAATAAGGAATCAACAGCACATTGCATGTTTCAGGAGGACACGTCCTCTGATCACTACTGTAGGGCCATTATCAAATTATTCTTCACGGACATTTTTCTTTACGGTTCGAGGTCAACTTCGAATAAAATCCTTATTTAGGTAACAAAAACGTTTGCGTTTTCCCATCACAGCGCCGATACCTATACAGATGGTTCAAGCAGAAAGTCTTGTAGAATTTTCTACAGAAGTAATCAGAGGTATATTCAAAAGCAGTGAGTCTCTTTGCGGTCTTAGGCTTTACTGTCAACTTCAACAATAATTTCTTCTATTTTTTACAGGTTTCCATCCTGGCTTGATATTTCGTTACCTTACGAGAACAAACAAGCGCGTAGCTTGTCAACGTGGACTAGGTTAACCTAGAGTAAGATCCTTTGAGCAGAAAGAATTGTCAGGACATGCAGACTGACATTTAGCCTATTAGACTTAAATTTACCTACTTTAAGTCAGGTAAATTTAAGTCACGTGCCACACTTTAACATCACGTCGTTGGGTGGATTGCCAAATACTTCTCAGCGGTTGTCATTTCCACAGAGAAGTATCAAATATCACTACGATTTGGTTTAGCCTAGGTTAAGCTGGCCTGCTTACATGCTTCGTACCCCATTGCGCCGGGCTTTTGAACGAATAATTGAACACCAAACGAGGAAAATTCCATCTGAGATACTCATTCTCCCGACCGGTAAAATTCAGTGAAAAACGAATCGATATTAGCCCACACCTCACTTTGTTGTGGTTAACTCATCAGTGAATATGTCTCTGTGTATACACGAGTTCACGCGCTAATACAACGTTTAAGCCCTTTGACATACAAAGTACAACGCCATGGCTTTTCCGAAGGTCGCCCTTCACAAGTACTAAATGATACCTTTTGCTAACGTTAACACGTCCTTAACGAGTTACACCGCTTTTACCTCGGGCCACAATGTTAATACCCTGAATATGAAAGGTGGAACTTTTAGCCTTCATACAACTAAAATCATCTTTTCGTAAGAGATTTTAGGCGCCTCACAAGGTACTTAGGGCGTTTTGAAATTTTTTATGCTTTTCTGAAACCACAAAAGCGCCTTGATTAGGGCATTTATTATTGTCTTGCAGCATCCTCTTCTGAGATACTAGAAATAACTCGAGTCTTAATATGCACGAGACTTTGTGATATATCTATATATAAGATCTCAAAACCTAAGATTTCAAAGAAACTTTGTATAAAATAATCTTTACAAACGTCTTACAAGTTGATAAGTTTTGGAAACATCTCACGGTAAGGTAACGTTAACAAAAATATAACAGCGCAGTATATGCAGTATCCAGAAATACCTTTTTTCAGTGAAATAAAAAGACATACTTTGTAGCTCTGAAAAGCTATCTAGAAATACTTTTCTCCGGTGGAATAAAAAAGATGTGCTTTGTAATTTTGAAAAGTTGAGTTTATTTTGCGAAAGAGAATTCCCAACGCTGTAAAAATCGTAAGAAAGAGTTGATTAACTTTATGTAAAAAGCTCGGGTTTTCCCCAATTTTTTCGTTATCAAAGACATAAGAAACCACGTGCACAAGGTTAACTGACGAAAGAGAACATGCTAACTTCTTTCCCCTGGGCTTTTTTTTTTAGTGGGGAGAAAAAGCGCAAATTACTTCTTGTTTTACGCCGCCTTTTCGGAGATAACTCAAAAAATAACGCAATTATCTCATTAAAAAGCCAACGAAACGAACATCAAGGGCATTAATGCAGAGCACCAATATTAGAAAGAGTTGAATCGTCATCTACAATACTGCCCCGTCTCGTTGGGGAAAGAACGACTCCGGCTTCATTTCGAGGGAGTTTCACAGCCCGAGTCGAAAAGGGTTTCAAATATTTTAACGGCAGTGTTTTCAGTATTTACGGTTACTTCGAGCGGAGACTCGAACATGGTGCAAACTTGACATTACACGTGACCAGGGGATGACATGCTTATCACGAGCTTTACAACGCACAAGGTAAGATATATCTTGAGATGAGGTAACCGCAATACGGCTATTTCGGTTCCTGAAACAGCTATAAGGGACCATCCATAAAATACGTAATTCTTTCTATGGAACCTCAACCATGAGTGTCGATATTCCTTCTTGAAGTGCATACAGGATCATTGAAAGTTATTCCTAAAACGGTTTGAAGAGCAATAAGGAAAAGGAAGAGGTTCCCTCTAAGTAAGTGCGTTTAACTTAAAACAGGTTGGATCAAAAGTAACGTTAAAACGAATTGCACTTACACTAGGTTGAGGAAGCCTGTGGATTCCGTAGGTGAACACGTGACCTGATGGAAAACTTCCTGGGAATAACTTTAATAGCGTCCTGGGATATTACTCCTTTTGTCGTTTTCATACTTCAGAGAATACTGTAACGTAAGAGAATTTTTCCCCAGCCATCGTTTTATAACGAATAGTTGGCGTCATCTCAGGAGTAATATTTCCAGTTCCCTTGGAGGGTGAGGAAGACCCAGGCGTTCACATTACAAGAAAGTTGTGTGCTCTTAAAACGAGATGATATGTCCCAATTCTCCGAAGCAATCATGAGGTACGTCATGGGTGCGGCGGGATGTCAGAAATGAAATTCAAAACGAAAAATCCGGCGAGGGGAACCAAGGAATTGATTCGTGGGAACGTGGGAGTAAATGTCACCGAAACATGTCTTCGAACATCACCCCGTAAAATTAGCTTCTGACAATCTTTCATGTTCGACGGCTCCCAAATTGAGTTACGTATAAATAAAATGAAGATTCTCAGCAAATAATGTGGATTCACGAACAC
>Ga0058701_10004066_pt1 | contig 11781 bp, 9 predicted proteins | sample AgamicOrMae_FD_97039 | JGI IMG/M metagenome (GOLD analysis project Ga0058701, IMG submission 97039) | Agave microbial communities from Guanajuato, Mexico - Or.Ma.e | ecosystem: Host-associated > Plants > Phyllosphere > Phylloplane/Leaf | place: Guanajuato, Mexico | collected 2012-06-04 | reverse complement strand
GCACGGTTAGGGGGGGTCGCACAGCCCCCGGACAGGTTTCATTCAATTCTTCTAATCAATCTGAAACTTTCTAGACTACGAATTCCAAAAAATATCCATTATGAAAAAATAAGGGACACCCTAATGCACGGTCACTAATTGCCCGATGATGCACTCGATCATCCACGTGGATGTCCACGTTGCAGGTCCACGTGGCATCCACGTTAAATCTACGCGACTGTTCTACCTGGGTTAGGTTATCCTTGTTTAGGTCATGTAAGGTTAAATTATATCAAGCCAAGGTTTGATGAGGATTCCAGAGGCATGGTTAGTGAGCTCGCCAAACCAACACCCCTCGTGCATTTTAGCCCCTCCCCCGCAGAAAACTGTATTTATATTTGAAGGTGCTTGCTTTGCTTTCAACCTTGATATTGCAGCTTGTTTAGAGTTTAAACACAAAGAAAAGGGCAACGTTTCCGACAAGTTCAAGAAAAGAATGCCCTTGAAACGATTTACAGCAACACGTTATTAGTGGTTAAAAAACCTGCAAAACTGTTTTCATTGGGAGGGGGGGAGTGGATGCGAGGAAGATGGAGGGGAGATATCTCTAAGCTCTCAAACAATACTTATAAAGTTTGGTTCATGAGAATAGTGCATGTTTGGATAGAAGAAGTTAGGTACCGTAATCATAATTGATAGATTAGGCTGTCTTAGAATAGTTCAGCTCAGGTAAGCTAAGGTATTTTGATAGGTGAGGTTTTATTAGGTCGGGCGATTTGACATTAAAATCAGCTGATTTATTGTCATATGAGGTCAGGTTAGATTTGATTTCATGGGGAGCGGGTTCGTGTCAGCCTATCGGCTACTTTACCCCTTCCCTGACACTTCACCTTTGTGTAACAAACAACTTACTGTTCGTCTCTATCGTTGCTGTGCGTTGAACGATAAAACGAAGGCTCCTCTGGAATATTCCTTGGATCCAACTCAAAAAGTCGCCACAGAGAGAGAAAAGGGGAATCATGCTCTTCTACTTTGGCTCGTTCCTCTCCCTCCTGCAAGCAGAGATCTTTGCAAACTATGGTTTCTACAAGTTGCGCTGCGCGAACACATGACTGTGCATAATGTTGCCTAGATATATACGCAGGAGGCCTCCCGATAGTCTTCTTAAAACACTTCCTTTGGCCACTCCAGTGATGGGTACTGATTTTTATCTTTCAAAAAAAAAATACTTTAAATCTTCATAGAAGTCATTCAGTGGTGCCACATAATGATCTCATAAGACACAGATTCGACTTACCCAAGCCTTTACCGATATCGATAGAAATCGCTGCATGCGCAAACGTGATTTAGTGAGTCCCAGTCGTCTTCCGAATAAAAAACGGTTTTCACCACCTTACCTAACCTTACCTTTATTGGCATTTTTAGATTCATGACCTCAGCATACCGTACTATCACTTTCCAGGGCGCATGGACCTTCATGAAATATGTTTTGCCATCAAAAGATACCTGTAGAAAGTTTAGAGGTCCGTGAGCCGTTAATGGTGGACCTTTTGTTTTCAGGTATATTAACGTCACCTTAATAGGATACCCTTCTGTTGAGGGTCACTTAAAGACAGAAGCTCATATTGTAACATACGGTGCAAATTGTAGGCAATTGTGACCACCTTGTTTTTAAGTTAATTTTCAAAATCCTTTAAGGTAGCAATCAATCGTTCATACGACACCATATACAATATATTTCAGACTGCTGTTTCTCCTGAACTAGGAGGTCGAAGATCATCATTGTGGTAATCGGTTGACTTCATTGCTACAAGAAAGCGGTTTTTCAGAGCTCTGCCCTAACTTTCATTTTCTCAATTTAAATACATTATGTTTCCTTCCCACCCTTAAACAAAAGAGTATCCTTAAAAAAAGGAAACGTTATTTTTTCAAAATTAGTAACGAGTGCGCGTAATGTAATGGCGTTAATCGTTAGGTACCAGCCGTGGCCGATTTTTTTCAATAATATTCATCTGAAGTTCATTTGCTTTAAAAGCACGCCTCGATTTAACAAAGAACTCAAAGTCCACTTTGTAGCCTACCATAGTCCTTTCAGACTGAGATGGTGCATCGGACCGATAAGCCTCCAGTCCCCTTCCTCTTAAGGTGCCAACTTAAATTTTCAAGAAACACTTGGCATATAGAGAACAGAGCTTTAGGAATGGATATAGCGGAAAAGTGAGAATTCAAAAGCGAAGAGATTTTGCTAAAAGTAAAGGGAATCGAAGATTCTACACTAACGACGCGTAACGTTATTCGCTCGGGGGAAAAAATCGATTATTTCTATCTAGGTGGTATGACTTTGCTTTTTACCTTTGACAAATCTTTGGTGATATTTTGTCTAAATGGCAGTGGCTTTACTTCCAATCAATACTTCGTGTTTTGCATCGTCGGGCCTTTAGAATTCGTTTCCTCTACTGTACCTGTCATGATCACACTTCTTACGAACTTGCGGCCTGAGCCACATTACAGTGACACAGAAAAATTAGGGATGCAAGAATAACTCTCCGACGGGGCTACTTGACATATTCAGGTGTCGAATCCCTTACCTCCCGGCTTTCTAATTCCAGCTGAAGACCCTCAGCTTCGATAGCAGCATGAAATCGGGCCCGTCTGTCGGCGCGCATCACCTCCGCTTCAGTTGGAACTCCTGAAGGTTCTTCTTCCCAAACGAGAACCATGTCAATGCGCCGTCGACCATCCCGGAATAGCAACGTGTTACCATCTGCAAACTGCATCTGCCGAAATATTCGCACATTACCTATACTTCCCTAAATTGTAAACAATCTGCGTCTTCCAATGCAGTGCACCCAATACACTCCGGGCTACTGGCGGAGTTGATACGGCAACGCTGTGCCATATCAGCATGGAAATTTGAATTTTAAGAAAGTAGCAGGTCAAATTAAGCAAAACAACCACGTCAGCGACTGCAGAGCTCACACCACGATCATTTTCACGTGTCACTTACGAAAACATACCGTTCCGTTTTTAATGTAAAGATCCAATTAGAAAAAATGAGCGCGCATTAGAAATAATGAGCTTGAGTTTGCTCAGATTCCGAATTTGATCTTTAGATTGAAAACAGAATGATATTTTCAAGTGTCCGACTTGTCAATACTGTCGTAGGACAATCCTGAAGTCGCTGACTTGGCCATTCGCTCAAATTTAACCCACATATGCCTAAAAATTCGAATGTATGTCTTACTAGCACAGTGTTGCCTCATCGACTACGCCAGAAGCCCATCGTGTATACATTCTTAGATTGCAAGGCGAGAAGGGGGGAGCAGTGAGGGGAGGGACAAATCGACATCCAAGAAAAAGGTGCCCAAATCCTGACACTCTGTTCTAAAAATGACCAGTCCCCGTTTCCTCGATTCAAGAAATGACCAGTTTTGTTTGCGTTTTGAAAAACTTTTCAATTCGTTTTACCAGTTCAAAAAACGTTCGCCAAGAATTTTTCCGAACAAAGGGATTAGTAATTTTTTTTTATAACCATCAGCTACAGCAATGATTCAATCTCGTCGTCTGCTGTCTACCTCTCATATTGTCAAGTTCGTGAAGATGTTGTTGATTTTGTTAAATTTAAGTGGGTAAGTATTTTTACGCTGACATACTGTAAACTGATAATACCGGATTTGGGTAAAATGTACACCTGATTGAGATTGAGCAGTGTACTGTAGTTAACGTTCGCAGAAATCGAAATTAAACACTGGACACTATCTTACTAAGTCACGATCAATCAAAATCTTCATCCACTGTCACAGAACAAGACTGAAAAGCACTACGTAGCTGCAACTCCCAAAACTTCACTCGTCCTGTCCTTACACGCAGAGTGACGCGCGCCCTCCTGACCGGCCAGCCGGCGATCAGCAGCCGGACGCCGGCTGGCGCGACGCTTGCTCGCTGGACACTCACACCATCTCCGACGCTTATTCGCAAGACAAAATAGCTTGCAAAAACAGAAATATTTTCACGATTTGAAGAAATTTCTGTCTGTAGCCTTATGATAAATTATGCAGTACACAAAACGTGAAAAGTTTATCTGCGCTGCCACGTTTGCTCTTCAACGCATTTTGACGTTAGAAAACCTATTATAAAATTGTTTAAACAATAGATAATAATTATTATCGTGCCGTACAAGAAAAATAACTTTCAAGTCCATTTTCAGATCGAAAACATCGGCTGGATAAGTGGCTATTCGCCCGCATGTCTCATATAAAATACATTAGGTTGGATTCCGTGCGTTCAAGTCACCTCCCATTTAAAATGCATTACGTGCATTCGTCTCCATGCATTTGCGCCGACGGGCGAATAGCCACGACCAAAAATATTAGCCTTCTGGGAAATCAGCCGCCATCTGGGATTCTGAGTTTCTGGTCCAGATTTTGAGGTGCCAACATCCGATATTCGTGTTTTACGGCTTTTGACCAAATGTTGTCTACATTGCCCCTTGGACTTCTTCAATCGTTGTTTTCCACGAAATTAAACCAGTCTGTTACCTTTAGGAGGTTTATCCTTACTCGTATATAACGTATTTTTGGGGGTCTCGTCAAATTCGCCAAACATGTTTGGCTATTTTAAAATTCCGTTTTATGTAAAGAAAAGAAGTCCCCGGGATAAAACTTTAGGCTATATGGTTTGCTCCTGTTTGGCTCTCTAGCTTTGCTTCCCAAATGCTGCTCTTTTGCTGCCTCTTTGCTCTTTTTTTCTGCGTTTTGGCTGCTTTGTCTTAAAAAAAAGAGCAAAGTTTGTCTGCACCGCCCCTTAAAAATAAATAGGGCTTAAAGCAATGTCATTCACCACCCATCTTGCAATATTGATATATAGGAAGAAGGTTAGACACAAACTCACCGAAGTTTGAACCCTGTACTTTCAATCCTGGGCGAGAGAACTTTACCCCAAAAACCAGGGTAACATCATGCGGCGTAGAAGGTTGTCTTTGCTTAATATGAGGCAATACTTTTTCAGCCGCGACAACTTTGCTTCACTTCAACTCTCGAGGAGAGACAAACCGCTGCCGAATAATAGTTTGTCTTTCTTTTTACTTCCATGCGAAAGACTTGGAAAAAACAGATTATAATAAGTTTTTCTCCAATTCCTCCACGCGGAAGCCAAAAAGAAGTTAAAGGCGACCAGCAATTGCTTACTTTTCGATGGGATGCATCATCTATGTAAAAGGCAGCACGGGAAAAGCCAATAATAAAATGTGTAGAAGGAAAAAACATTCTTGGGTCAGGTAGGTACCATGTGACTCGCTCCGCTATCACCCCATTTCTCGGCGACCTCCGTGACGCTAGTACTACCCTTAACACCATTGATTCCCGGACCTGGCTCCAAAATTTTTGCTAAATTTTTGCTGTCAGACGAACCAACTCTTTAGACTTTTCTGCTGCTCCTTATTCAGAGAAATCCTCATTTCAAGTATTCATAGTGCTGACGTTACGCGGAAACCACCCACTAAACCGTTCGGGACTAGACAAATCCCGTCTTTGAGCCCTGAAATTTTGCCATCATTTCAGCCAGGTCTAAAATTTACTGCTGCCTTGCAAGCTCTTAAAAGTAATATCAACCATTGGGAACATTGAACGGTACGAATGTAAGTCGAGGACGACCAGCACCAACCGTAACATTATCGAATTGTGGACCTTGCTCAAATATTAGGGTTGAATTTTGGAGTCGAAAACACCAACTCCGCGAATTTAAGCTGATACGTCCCGCAAGAAATAGTTATTTTAAACGCATAGTGCATGCGTGATGCCAGCACCACCGAACTTTAATTTAAGATACCTCGAACTAACAATAAGTAGAAGTACAAATTGTCGGACTTGGTGCGTTCGGCCGCTTCATTCCGCAAAATGTTCTGAGCCAGGTCCGGGTATGGACACTGCCCCGTTACGTTGTTTGTAGACTAGAACGAGTTCGTGTTTTTCGCATTATGGTGCACACGCAATGTGAGATTTAAACAAAAAATAAAGCGCTTCCTCTTCATTGACTTTTTAAAGAGTAGATTCAAATAGATGATTCAAAGCAAAAACTGGCAACGCTGCGAACGCGTACACTGATAAACACTACTTATATCTGCACTTTGAAAAATAGAGATAGTTGAAGGTTCTAAGGTACAAATTTGTGTTCCAAAAACATCAGTGAATAACAAGTTTTTCCTAAATTTATAGGATTACATTTCGTTTGCACCGTAAAGATGAAAACATGGATTCGTTTTAAGTCCATGTACAGCGTAAGAGGGAATCGCGTCCATTGATGTTGCTATGGGAGGTGCTGGCCGTCATGGAGGTTCCTCAGCGCAGCAGAAGCTGTCGCCAAGATGTATACGCGACTTCAGACGTACTGTACCAACGACAGGTCAAGTTTGGCTAGGAGCGTTGAGGTGTCCAACAGACCTGCTCGTCAAAAAATGGCAGGCCAGCTGCATCCTTCTCTATGCTGCTCCCGCTGAAGTTTACGGTGTCGATAGAGCCGTAAGCGAAGGCAGGTGCGGTTGCTGCCGTCGCTGCCGCAGCGGCGGCCGAGGCCGCCGCTGTGGCAGCTGCAGCGGTCGAGCTGTTGGCAGTGTGCGTTTTCTTCTCCTCCGCGATGCCAGGTAAGGGCGTCCCAGGAAGGATACTCGATTCATAGCCGAGATGGTCCGACACGGTAAGATAGGGACCTAAACACACAAAATCAACAACTTTCACAACAATACTTTGTACGGTGAATGTTACAGGCAGCATTTTCTTGCTCTCATGCTTTGCCTTCAAGAACATGATTTTATATGTTGCCAAGTGTGATGCTGCAACGAGCGGTAGCGAGGCGAGGCAGGAGAAACGTCCGAACACAGTTGCGCCGGCATGAGCCTGGTCAACGATGGGTTAGCTTACAATTTTTAGGTTACGTGTGCTTTGCTCCGCATATAAATGCAATGAAAGGCAGAACACGAGAAAAACATTGACATTCTTAAAATACACTGTGCCTAAAAGTAGAGCGCAAGATGATCATCTCTAGGTTATTTCCAGAATACATCGAAAGCTGAGCCCGCAATGAAAAACACAGGACGCTTGTGGTCTTATCTTTAATGAGTGGACTTCAAAATCACGCGCATGTTTTCATTTGCTGACCGCCAGGGTGTCAGTTCATTGCCTTGGCAAACAAATAACGGACGATTTGCGCTAGTTTGTGGCGAACATGGCTACCAACTGGAAGAAGTGATCTTCACCAACGTTCTCCCCGCCCGAAACTCGGCTCCAAAGTCGCTGATTTTAAGGCAAAACCTTCCGAAAAAGATATTTTGAAGGGCACTAGGGTCGGATTTTGGGTCAGGACAACTTCCGGGAAGGTCATTTCCGCTTGGCAGCCATGTTCGCCCCTAACTCGTTCAAATCGTCCATTGCCTACGAAATGTGTCGCATTTCAAATCTTTTATCAGACGATATCTTGACGTAGGAGGGATGTTTGAGTCTGAACAACTTGCTCTCAAATTTATAAACGCCCTTGGCCGAACTATCCGCTCATATATTCACCTAGGTATCCGTATCATAAAAAATGTCCTTATTAAATTATATGTACAACCATGTGTGAGTTATTCAAACGCTATGAAACCACGGATGTTCACAATACACTGCGCGTAGGAAATGCATTACATCCTCATGCAAATACACCGCTCGGATATCCACTTGAATATTCGCGCCAGCAAAGGTGACACTGATAACCGCACGAAAATCCACTTGGATATCCGGTGGCACAGATATCCGACCGCTAAGTTTCGTTCGGATATTCATGGTTTGAGTATACGTACAGATGACATCGTACATACGCTTACGTTAGTTTAGGATACGTTTACCTTCGTAGTTAAGGTAAAGTGGCGTGTGTTTTTCCTGACTAACACTCGGCTCGGTTGCCACCTGGCCTGATTTCGCTTACTCCTCGACAAGAAGATGCTGCCGCCTAGAGGTAAATAGCATCGGTAACAGGTTTTGCGACCGTTCGTTTGGGATATCTTAAAAAGCATAAAAGCAGGTCAACTTAAATGCCACATGCGCTATTTTAGGTTCAGGTCTTTTAATTTTTGGTAAATATCCGAAACATAACAGGGTACCTTCTTTATGTAAGATGGTGACGTAAGTATGCACAGAAAAAAAATTGAATGTCGTGCCTCTAATTGTAAGTTCCACCCCACATTGAGCTGCAGATATTAAGCCTACAGACGAACGGTGCCACAGTGAGGTGTGGTGCAGGGCATATAACCCACGCGCCTGTGTCGTTCACCCGAAAGATGAAATGAAAGAGTTGAACGCGAGAGACGGAGAATGCAGATTTCAAAAGTGAGACTGTAAATGGGGTGTACGAAAATCAGGAATGGGGCTTCGCTCAGGTCCTGACCGATCTCCTCGACGCGAATATTGCGCGGCTGTTCAAGCTGCGAGAAAAGTCTCGACAAAATCGATCGTCGATCTATTAGAATCCGGTCATTGCCAAAGCCCGTACTTGATAAAGCCAAAGTCATAAAAGATACGAAAAGAAGCGGTCTAGGCCATCGATCGTCCTTTGTATGAGATATTAAGCAGGCGCCATTGCTCTGTGATCGCTCTGCGGCGCGGTCGAACCTCTTTCTTGAAACTCTTCATATCGTGCCTCACATCACAGCCAAGCGATCATCACAATATAGGACCTCAATGACTAACCAGCGTCCAGCGTATTGTTAAGAGGAATCGCTTCTAAATTCAAAATCATTTTCAATGCCGAATCAAACCGGAACTTTCACGGTGGCGGTGACTCGGTGATGGCGGATTACGTCTACCGTAATTGTAACTCATCAATTACTCGTAAAAGGGACCAATATTCCATCAAGTGTACTATCTGCACCGAGTGGGTCCATCAGTCGTGTGCTGGACTTAGTATTTCTCAGCTTAAATCAAACGCTTCAACATTTAAGTGTAAAGTGTGTTGTGACCTCCAGCATGGCCGGAGACGGCCTCGAACCCGGTACCGACCCTGGACATAATAACTGGAGTATCGTCTTTGAAAAGCTGGATGCTCTCGTTGCCCAAAATAAGGAGATTGTCACCCAAAACTTGGAGATCCTAGCACGCCTATCATCCCAAGAATCGAAGCTCAATTCAGCTCTTGAGGACATCACATACTTGACCCTAGCCTCCAAGGATCATTCGACCGAACTTGCTCGTCAAGATATTCCCATCTCCAAACTTGAAGAACAAGTGGGTGAATTTTCTGTAAAGCTGGAGAAACAAGAAGCTCATAGCCGAAAATACAATCTCGAGATACATGGAATCAAACAGACCCAAGACGAGTGTATTCCTGGAATGGTGTTAAAGCTCTGCTCGCCCCTGGGACTCCAGGTCCAAAACTATGAGCTCATGGCTGCGCATCGTTATGACAAATTCAGGAAAGAAAGATAGCGCCCTATTTTGATAAAGCTATCCTAAACCTCCAGGAAATATGCTGTACTAATGGCTCTTAGGCTCATGAGACCAATTCGAACCAATGAGGTCTTCCCTGACCTTCCATCGAACACTATATATTAATGTCAATATGACACCCCTTGCCAAGAAATTGCTTGGTATGGCCAAACAGACCCTTCTGCCCTCGTTCCATTACGTTGGTCCAGAGGGTATGAGAGTTTTTGCTCGAGTTAAAAGTGACACAAAAAAGATTGTAGTTACCAGTCATAAACAAATAGAAGAACTGAAGTTCCGCTACTGTAATGCCGAGTAATTCTGACATTATTTATTCAGAATTCCCCATTATACAATCTGACTCGATTGATGACTGTTCAAATTTAGTTTCTTTGCCAAATAATCAATTTACCAATAATTTACCATTATTTTTTTCTACTGTAATGCTAGAAGTTTGGCTAGCAAGGACAAATTTTATTTGTTCAAATCTTTTGTTAAGAGGATACAACCTAGTTTTATTTGTGTCACGCTGTGATTTATGTCAAGCGTTTCCGTGACAGTCACGGAAACCGGGTTTAAGCCGGGTGATGAGAGGTATTATCACATCGAAGGATACAATTTATTTTCAGCCTCAAGAGTTCGCAAGAGGGGTGGTGGAGTGGCTATATATGCCAATGTATTGTTTAACTCAACTCGTATAAGTGCGGTGCAACAGGACCATTCAGTTCTTCATATCAAGGCTAGTATCGCAAATAAAAATTATCAAGTGGTAAACATTGACAATCCTCATACCTCTGTTGCCAACCAAATGCTCCAGGATTTCGAATATGTATTAGCTTCAACCTCTGGTCCGTTTATTCTAACAGCGGATTTTAATAGAGACCTTCTATCTGTGTCCACTCTGAGAGATTACTATGTCGACCTATTGCAATATTACGGATTGCTCTTGATTAACTCTAAAGTCCCCACAAGAGGCTCTTGCTTTTTAGACCATATCTGGTCAAATGAAACCAACATCCGAAATTTCAATTTTTTTCCCTATAGATGAAGACTTTTCGGACCATACGGGGAGTATCCTACACATTCCCACAAGCCTAGTTTCAACATCTCCCTCACAGTCTCACTTTTTGAAAATAGACTATCAAAAAATTCAGTCCTTTATGAAGAAAAACCCATTAGTGTACTCAACTTCTAATCCTGAGACAAAATCAACGGAACTTCACATGTACCTGAAGAATGCAATATCTGGATATAGTGAGCCGAAACCATCTTCTCAAAGAAAATTTGTAAAGAATCTCCCCTGGGTTTCTCCTTACTACCTTATTTTAAGAAAAAGAAAACAAAGTTTGTACATCCTAAAAAAAAGATATCCTAACAATCAGGATCTTTTAATCAGTTACAAAAAATGCGCTAGACAAGAGAGAAACCTAAGGAAGAACCTCATCAAGAAATGTTTAAATAATAAGCTAGAAAGTGTAAAAGGTAACTCAAAAGCAATGTGGAATACCCTCAACTCAATATTCTGTCGAAAATCTGTTGACAAGTCCTCTGAGATAATCAAGCTTAAAATTACTAACTCGGCCTTAGCTAACCCCGCCTCTGTAGCAAATGCATTAAATGATTTCTTTATTGGAGTTGGAGACTCTGACACCAGCACCTTGGATTTATCACCGTTTGAGGTCCCACTCACAATTCTTTCAACCTTCACTTTGATTAACAATGATTCCATGTTAAGTTTTGTTAATACCCTTAAAGACAAGTCATACTCCCCCGATGGTATACCTGCTCGTGTTATCAAAATCTTGGCTTCCATTTACCCTCCAGTTATAACACATTTTCTCAATGCAAGCCTTGAATCTGCAGTTGTCCTTGGCATTCTCAAAAAGGGAGACCTCCGACCCATTTCAAAAAATCGTTGTCGCGACGAGGTAGCAAACCGTCGACCTTTGACTATGACCTCCCATCTCAGCAAACTTCTGGAAAAACCTGTTTTCTAACAAATAACTCAATACCTTGCATCCACTTAATTCTTTTATGACCATCAGTATGGTTTCCGGACTAATGTCGGTACTATGGATGCAGTTATTGAAACTGTAGTTAATCTTCAGAAGTCAGTCGATTTTGGTCATAAAGGGGGTTGTCTGTTCCTGGACATTAAAGAAACTTTCGATAGTGTCAATCACCTTGTAATCGAGAAGTGTTTAAAATCAGCTGGTCTCCACGGAAATGTATTGTATTGGTCCTTAAGCTACCTCCGAAACAGGAAACAGAAAGCACTGGTAAACCAAACCTTAAGCAAGACACTTATTGTCAGGAACGGGGTGCCTCAGGGCTCTATACTTGGCCCCCTTCTTTT
>Ga0058701_10004064_pt1 | contig 11782 bp, 4 predicted proteins | sample AgamicOrMae_FD_97039 | JGI IMG/M metagenome (GOLD analysis project Ga0058701, IMG submission 97039) | Agave microbial communities from Guanajuato, Mexico - Or.Ma.e | ecosystem: Host-associated > Plants > Phyllosphere > Phylloplane/Leaf | place: Guanajuato, Mexico | collected 2012-06-04 | reverse complement strand
CAAAAACTGTAAAATAGCGACGTGGTCGCACTCATTTAACATTTCCAAGTACGACGGCGCAGACATATTTGAGTTACTCGAATAGCTGTGCAAGATACTTTGGAAATACGGCGAAGGTATCCCCTCGCGTAACGACTCCAGTCAATTCCTCCATGCAGAGAGCTCATTAAAGGAGAGTGGGGGAAACCCTATCAACGCGGGAAGGATTTGAAATGATGCGTGACGCAAGAAATCGGTTTGAAAAGATGGTGCGTCAAATCTCCCTATAAGCGCGGTTCAGACTAGGTGCAGTGGTTCACGAAAATCGCTACCACGTCGTTATTCGTGTGAGTTGGGTTAAAATATTGATGAACAATGTTTTTAAAGGTCTTAAGAACACAAAAATGTAAAAATCTCAATTTCGACAAAAATTCGATTTTAACATGTATATGTGGCCTTAAAAACGACTAGAAGAGATTCTGTCAAGTCTCAGTGTTCTGTCAGAAATACCTCTTGCGTAAGATATCTTGAAGATATCTTGAAGATCTGCTAGGACTTTCTATTCTTGTGAAGATATTTAATTGGGAAAGAGATATTTGCCCAAGTCAAGTGAAATCAAACAAATCTAGTATAAATTGAATTGATACATAACATCTTTCTTTTAAAATAATAGATGTGGACTTATTACATCTCTTAATCTGCGTCTATCTCAGCTGTACAGAAGTGAAAAGTAATTTTAAAAAAAGCTGCATACATAAATATTTCGCCCACCAGCAACACCGGATTATGGCAGGCACATCGCAACCGCAACCGTCACACATACAATCAGTTTTGGCGTTCCCAAAGCAAAGTTGCACTGGAGTCAAAAAAGATTGCGGGATGGGTTGCGATGTAGTCTCCCTTATACCAGCCCATTCGCCACATCTCCTTGTATCTTCTAGCCACAGGTTATTTCCAGGTGAGGGACTGCAGGTTAATTACATTATCGCGGAAGCTCAACTGAAAATCTACGTCGTGCAGAAGAACAATGTCCGTGATTCGCCTTACAAAATTCTTGAATGGTCGAAATCCATAAGCTGACAAAGTCCGGTAGAATTCCCCGGTATACACTGAACTTTAAATGCTGCAGGGTCTGAAACAGAATGTTTTTGGTACCGGTAATTTTAACCTCTATAATCTCAGATAGCGCTCCAGTGGAATCATTCACGAAAGAAGTAAAATCTCTACTTAACCTTGTACATTTCAAGGTAACATGCGCATTCAAATTGAGCCAAAGACAAAGGTCAATTTAATTATTTTTTTATAAAAATATTTTAGGGGAAATAGTTACAGCAGACGCTCGCTAGTTCGTCACCCTTGTGTCAGCGAGGGGTGACGAACTACTGGATGTGACGAACTACTGGATGATGCGAGTAAAGAGTGAATTGCCCAGCTAGGTCAATATACTGCTTTGAAACATAATTATTGCTAAATGTATTTGTCAAATGAATAAATTGGCGTTAGTAGCGCCATCCATTTGCTACCTTTTTCGTTCAATTACGCGCTTGCCGAATTACAAAATAACGTTTTATCACTTTGAAAAAGACCTAATGAGCTAAGAAAAAAAACTAACGTAATTGTCATAAATAAAATATCCAAATTCCCTTAAATTGCGCGAATTAAGGTGTTACTGATGCTTATGAAATCGGTAATTGTTAAAAACTAGTAAAGTAAAATAGAAAAGAAAAAGAATTTTTAAATGAGTTACCTTGTCAGAGTTTTCGTAAGAAGGTTAAATAAAAACCAAGTACGGTATTTTAAGTATATTTAAAAAAAAATCAAAATAAAGACAAAGTTTTATTTCGGGTGAAAGCAGAAGAGCATTTTTTTAAAGGTGTAATTTTTTTCAGGGAAAAATCTAGGATAGAGGCTTGTATTTTGCCTTTGTAAATTTTCACAACAATGTCGTCTTTTAGCTTTCGCAAAACATACATAGTACTTGCCGATGCCAAGTTTTCCTCGCACCACTTGATACTCGTTTCTTAAGCCGCGAGGGCGTCTTCCGACTTGACTTGGGGGGCTCTCGGCGAGAAGAAACCATCATCGGCTTCGTTTTCATGTGACCCTGATCCACTCGGGCCGTCTTCGGTCTCCATCAAAGCCTCTTCTATGGACGCAGCTTCTTCTTGGAAATCTTCACTTTCTTCGCACCGGTGCCGTAGATCATTTTCTTCAATGCTACCCTCTGTCATTCTCTCCATCATGGACGCGATCAATTCCGACAGCGGAATGTCATCTTCCGGATCTTCTTCCTCATTTTCATTGGGAACTTCTAGGGTTGGCCACAACTTTTTCCACGACGAAATTACCAGCTGCCATAAAAACCGCGTCTTTGATGCCGTACTCCATGTCCCGTATAGAGTTCACATGCTTCGAGACACACAAACACTATTTTGCACTTCACTTCAACCACAACAGCACCAAAAACAAGCCGGTAAGCAATCAACAATACATTCACGAAGACGTGCGTTCCGCACCAAAACAATAACACTGTGCCACGTGCTTCTCCATTCTCCGACTGCAAGTTACCATGACAACGGGGCGGGATCGAACATGTCTTTGAAAACAGCGGCAAAGCCGCGTTGCCAAGTGACGAACTAGAGAGCACCGCTCGCTAGACGAGCTATTGGGTGTCCAAGCCTCTCGCGGAAATGGTGAAAAGTGACGAACTACTGGGACATGACGAACTAGCGAGCGTCTGCTGTACCTTTTTTAAATAAAAATTTTGAAGTGTTTTATCAGCCCCAATAGGTTGAGTCTTCGGATTTCTTCATACCCAAGTAGCACACTAACGTTCGGTGAACGTTCAGCGAACGTTATAACGTAACCTGCGGGTAGGTTAGCTGGAGATTAGAATGACTAACCGAACTAACGTTCAACGAGCGTTCAAGTATCCTTAAACTAACGTTCAAGTATCCTTAAACTAACGTTCAGATCTAACGTTCTTTGAACGTTATAATATGGGTATCAATCATTGTACAAATTTAATTCACCCTCACCCCTTCGGTCTTTCCCAACTCAATAGAGGTTAGCATAATCAGATTGGCTTTTTGCATACGTGTACCGGTAAACGTTTGGTTTTCGAGTAGGGCGGTGATATCTGACATTAAATAGGACATCTATTTGGTAAAAGAAACAATTATTTACTCGTTAGAAATTATACAAAAATAAGTACAACGGGGACTCACAATGAAAATTGTAAAGTAAAATCTTCCTTTTGGTTTCAAACGTAAGAAAAAAAACTTTACTCTCACACTTATTTTTGTATAATTTTTATCTATGTTGGCGGCCATCTTCGGAGAAGGCCTGCACCGGAAATAGTCTTGTTTTCTCTGCACCATCTAAAAGCCGCGCAAATCGTACATTTTCAAGTAAAGTTATTCCCAAATGTCGGTATTTTTTACTTCCATCTTCCTAGAGCGAATTGTGCCTCTATCAGTGGGTGGATGAGGGATTCCCTATGAGGACTTATGGATGTTGTTAACGATGTTATTTGTTAACGTGTCAGGCAAAACTCGGAAATAACGTGCTCATCTGCCGCCGCCTGAAAGAACGTTCCCTTCAAAAACTTTATTGGACTTTCACCATACTACAAAAACATAAATTACACTACCATACCAAAAAACAACAACAACATAATTTCAGTGGCCTTTTACGCATTTGTCACACTTGAAGTCTCCCCTTAAGTCTTCAGCGAGGCCGAAGCATCGAAGATGAAACCACAGAAAGCAGGTCTCACGCTGGATTAAATTGCCGTAAGAAGAAGGCAAGCGGCAGTCACAGAAGACTTGTATAACTGTGATGTCGTCTTCTTCACGCGACTTCTTCGGCCTCGAAGATCTTCTCGGGAACGGTGTTAAGAGATCATTTCCAAGGCCCTTAAGCCAGTGGCTCCTCATCATCCCTTCATCGAAATCGATGTACTCCACCTCCCTCGTGAAGCAGTACAGTCGGATTACTACAAGAAGTAACTTTAGTATTCCTACGCGTCTAACGGCCGTAGTTGTTTGCTCGTAAACGCCGCTAAAACATGGTTTTAAAAAATATACTCCTTCAGTGGAGATTCCAAAAATTATCCTCAGAACCCTGGGAACCTTCCAGTCTATTGAGTTGAATGACGTTTATATGGCGAGGATAGTGTAACGGCCTCCGCTTGATACCCAGGTTATATTGTTATTTCGGTCATGTCATGGTTTTAAAAAAATATATACTTCTTCAAGAAAAAGGTTTAGAGAATACAAAAACTCTTCGCGGAAGCCCGGATACGTAAGGGTTTAGTGAGACAACTGACATTTTTGACGGACTATTTTCTTGCTCCAATTTACTTCTTGTAGTATTCCGACTATATTCAACGGCAAACGCGATAAGTCCGCAATCAACGTTTGACTGTTGCTGCTTGCCGCTTTACAAGGACATCTTTGTCAGAGCGAATGAGGAGCGCGACTTGATGCTTTATGCCTCTATTTCAAGTTAATTGGTTTCTTCAGATCTGAATCCACTCAGCAGAGGCCTGGATATGACCAAGCAGGTTGTTTCAATTTTGAGACATTCAAGGTGTCTATAAGCACTGTTGGCTTATCTCATCCTGTTCGCAAGGCTAGCCGGACAGCCAGCAGCCCGCTAGCCTACCAGCACCGCACCTCACCGTCCGTCACCATTCTTCGTGGCGTAGCGCTGACAAAGCAACATAGCTGCTCCCACTATCACCACTCGCGGGAAGCCTACTTTACTGGCGCGGAGCTCATGTTTGAACGTCAATTTTCGGGGCCTAGGGGGCTGATGCGACCCTTTGTTCCCTATCTTGAATTGATCCCTACATCACTCCCGACCCACCGTTACAATAAAGACCTTTTTGTTTTTAGACACCCCTATATTGTATAATTCTTTTATTTACCCTGGTCTTCTATTAGCAATAAAACCGCAAGTCACCCGCCATCGATGAATTCTTTGTAAGTTTCGTATTTAAGCATCTACCCTCTGGGTCGTTGGTTTCAGCTATACTGCACCGAAGACTCATTAATCTTTTCCAGCTCTCTTTTTCTCTCTGGCCGCTATCTTCGTTTTGCTCGTTCTATCGCGGTGCCTTTTGTCCTCTTGAGACTATCATCTACGTCCATCCGACCCCTGGCTCAACTTAAGTGAGCATTATTCATCGCAAAAGACTTTTCGTATATTTTGTAACCACTCACGCCACGACACAGTGCCACGGATGCAAAACATTCTGCAGTAGGTTTAGGATTTGTTGAATATTAGCTACTAGAGCCTACATGTGAACCAAGGGGACTTTGATTGAGGGGTAGGAGAATTTTGATACACGCGCTATGATTTTGTTGGTAGATTTCGTGTGCAATAGAATATTGTGTGTGATGGGTTTTCAACAGAAGAAACAATATTAAGAGGTTTTGTGCATATTTTTATCTGGAAATTCATAATAATTCCAATTTATCCCATTTTCAATCGATATTAACAAATGTTATCAAAATAATCAAGTACGCTCCCGCTGCAAACTCTTGCTCTTCGCCGGCCGATAGCACCACTCGTAGAGCAAGAGGTGCTTGCTGCTCGGCCGACAGATGGTGATTTTTCTCGAACAAGAATTTTGCAACTGATTAAATCCATGGTGATCAAAAACCGTGTCACCCCCATACATGAAAAAGTACATAAGAAGGGTGACATGACTTTCGATCTTCTCTGATCTACACCGTTCAACACGTCTTTAGATACTGATAGGGGCTTTTAGTCGAGTGCTCGCTTCTGAGGCACCTTTAGAATTTCCGCAGAGAAGTACTGCATCTGTAATACAAGCATTCAGGAAAAATGAGCAGGATTGCTCGTAAGACCGTCGAGCAAATTGCTTAGGGACGGCAGGAGGTCATAAACCCTTAGCTCTTGCCTTTTCTGTCTTTTTTTTTTGTTTTCTCTCGACCAAAATTATTGTTTTTCATTTAATAAAGTTTATAATTGGCTAGACTACACTAATTTTTGAACTTCAAACAATTTTAAAGTCTCATAGTCAAAAAGATGCTTTCAAAAAAATTAAAAAAAATCAGATTAAGTTGAGAAACATTTCCCTCTCAAGGCGGGAGTGTCACGAGATAGACCAATGAAGGGTTGCGGAGGACTAGGAGTTGCAACCCGAGCTATTTACCTAGCTTTTAAACTGGCGGCATTATATGTCTTTGATGGGGAATAAAGTGTTCAAAAATATCACCACGTAATTCTGTTTTGTACGTTCTACTGAGTTTAGTTACTACATTATTTGCGTTTACCGATTTGATTCCTTCTTTCACTCATTAAGTAAGACATCTTGTGGGGGCTATGCTGTTCAACAGTACTTTACCTCAATCAAAAGATCGTCCCCCGAAGCGATGGGGACTCGTAAGGGCGGGGGGGTTTAATTCCATAAAAACGACCTATCTCCAGCCGTTTTGAAGATATAGGCGTTCATAAGTCTCTGATGGGGAATAAAGTGCTTAAAAATATTTCTGTTTCCTTTACGTTTTACTGACAAGAGAAGATACTTTCATAAGGCACGAGGATTCCCTCCATTTTGGCACTAATCGTTAGGGCTCGATGCCAAAGGAATACTCGAGTCCGGAAAACCCCTCGATCTCAAGCGTTTGGGAGATACGGGGTTGAAACTACCCCAAAAACTGTAAAATCGTGTGTATTCTTTCTTGAGCGCTTTGCACATTTTTTATTTGCATATGCTATTATGTTCATGAAACAGCACGGGCAGCAAACGAAGACATACAAACGCATCCCTACCAACCCCATTCCACCCCTTTCCAGCCTCGATCCCCCGTATTATGAAATAGAGTATACGCTCTAAAATAAATACAATTCTAATTTGTGACAAGAACACCGCCGTGAGCTTTGGCGCAGTGAAGTGACGACTTAAAACACCATTCTTCAAACACCCACCCACACATTCCCTTTCGCCCTCACCATTTTCACCCCCAACTCCTACTTACGCACATTGGTCCGGTCCAATGTTTAAAAAGGTTACGTCCTTCCCAAAAGACATTTTTAAACATTGGAGCAATATGCTTAAATAGGAGTTGGGGGTGAAAATGGTGGGGGCGAAAGGGGATGTGTGGAAGGATGTTTGAAGAATGTGGTTTAAAGTTATCACTTAACTGCGACAAAGCTCATGGCGGTGTTCTTGTCGCAAATGAGAATTGTTTTTATTTTAGAGAGTATACTCTATTTTATAATAAGGGAGATTGAGGCTGGAACGGGGTAGGTGGGGCTGCGTTTGTATTTCTGTTTGCTGTCCGTGCTCTTTCATGAAGAAATTAGCGTACGCGAATAAAGAATATCACAAAAATGTACAAAGCGCTCAAGAAAGTATACACACGATTTTAAAGTTTTTGCGGTAGTTTCAACCCCGTATCTCCCGAACGCTTGAGATCGAGGGTTTGTCCGGCCTCGGGTATTCCTTTGGCATCGAGTCCTAACGATAAGTGCCAAAATGGAGGGAATTCTCGTGTCACATGAAAGTACCTCCCATTGTGAGTGTAGTTACCAAATTATTTGCGTTTTTAATTCGACTCCTTACTCCAGAAATTATGACATCTTATGGGTGTTTGAATGTTCAACAGTACCTCAGTCTGTAGGTCGTCCTCCTAAGCCAAGGTGGTTTGAGGTTGTGATCACTAAGAAAGGGTGGGGGAGGGGCGCTAAATGTAATTGAATTATACAGCGTGTCCGGGGCAATACGTAATGGTAAGTTTGGCTGCCTACCCACCAGCAAAGCGAAATTCGTTCTCTGAAGCGAAGCGAGCGGTGACCCTAGGCCACAAGGGACGATGGCTGGCGGAAAAGTCAGTGGGGAGCTGTTCAAAGATCTAACTAACAAAAGCTTTAGCTAGGTAGACCTTTCAAACTGTTCCCCACCGATTTCCCAACCAGCCATCTTGCAGTAGCACAAATCTATGAAGTGGCAAGCGGAGCGCAAAAATATAACATGGTGACGATATTGTGGATCACCCGTGAAGTCTTTACCTTTGAAACTGGTATCAATCTGTCAAGAAATGAACACAGGGGTACGCTGTGACCACCTATGGGACAGAGTATGGGAGTTTTTTGTATACATCATGAACGGAATGACTTGATGTCCTTCCCTGATATTAGAGAGAGACGGAAGATGCGTTTATGACTAGCTTCGTGTCTACACTGCCAATTGCCCTTGAAGACTATAGGAGTAAGTTTTGCATACATCGATTTTAGAAATAAAGTAGAATAACGATATAAAATCAACATTTAAAGTTATCGATTGGATTTTTTAAATTTATCTTTTTTCGAAAATGCCCCACAAAAATGGGCCAGAATTAGTCTGAGCGATGGCTGTTGGGGGGAGCAAGCGTTTCTCGCCTTCGACGTCGCAGAATTGCTTGCCAAAGCCACACAGCTTTCAGTCCGAAAAATTCTAACAAAATGAACTAATAATCATGACTTTATAGAGCAGAACGTTTTTAGTCGTCAACTTTGACCGTCGTGTTGCTTGATAATGTTCGCGGGGCACATGCATCCATTAGCGCCCCGCTTGCAATTTCATTGATTTTGTACTGTACTACTCCAAGCAGTCATCCTCCGCTGTGGCCGTGGGCCGTCGCTCGCTTCGCATCAGAGAACGAATTTCGCTTTGCTGGTGGGTAGACAGCCAAACTTACTGTGGCGTATTGCCCCGGACACGCTGTATAAATATTTTCCTGAGAGGATCGGCGATTTAAAATTATGCATTAGTTAATTGTGTTGAAACCTCACTTTATTGTTTACGTGCCGATTCGGCTGACTTTTAACTCAATCATCCTTATGTGGTGTACATAAGAAATACCAAGTCACGGACTTGGCAACGCCGCTCGTTAAGATGAACAAGATGATGTACCATAACAAACGTTCACGTGTTGATGGGGAATTCGGTGGAGTACACCGCGGCCAGCTGGTGGCCGGTCGCCGCACGTATCCAAACGCGCACTAGCGCAGCGGAATCCAGCAAGCCTAGACAAGCCTGGACCAGCCGATTCGCCATCGGCTACTGCATTGCATGACCGTTTGTGTTGGAACAAATTTTAATTGTTTTCCTTACCGAGCGGAATCGTCTATGGTAGCGTAGGCGTTTATGCAACGAGTTCACAAAATAGAAGCACGGGATCGGGTGTCTTTGTAAATCTAATCTGAGAGTGGTAGGGTGAATAACCTTCAGGCCCGAACGGCAAGGTTAGGAGGTAGATAAACCGTCAAAAATGATGTTACCCGGTAATTTGCTGTTTTGCGAATCGAATAGACACTACCTCTGTCTCGTGTGACAAACAACTTGTCACAACTTGTCAGATTGGGGAGGAGAAGCACCCATCCGCGTAACCCCACTCGACGTACGCATGCGGAGTGCTTCAGGACACTCCAGCGTCATATTTCTCCGTAGGGCGACCCAGGTTGACTTTGATTGTGCCGAATGCCACTCTTTCCCAGCAATATTTCCACAAAGACATTGTTCTTACTGGTCTGTCTGTCTTTCAGCTCTTACGACTTCAGTGAACTTCCTTTCTTTATCACCCGTTATCGACTCCAAAGAGCTTGACACGAAGTAGTGCACATAACTTGAAAGTCGCTTTCTCCTTTGTTGCAGAACCCATCACGACGATCGTTGGTGGACCGGATATGTACATCAATCAAGGAAGCACAATGAATCTCACCTGTATTGTTGAACACAGTCCTGAACCCCCTCCCGCCATTTATTGGACGCACAATGCAGAGGTATGTCCATTAACCATAAGTTTCCCGATTACTGGCCGGCGATAAAATGCTGAGTACGGGTACCCAGGGATTTAACAAAAATAGGAATTTTAGCGTTGACGCCATCATTATCTCAGTGGAATGAATCAGTCGTCTGTAATGAATTTCAGCACAAGCCTACGCCATTAAAGTAGAAAATACTTCGTCCATATCATCGTATGCAAAGCACCGTGAGTTTTATCGCACACGCGCTCATGTGAATTTATAAGGTAATTCCACACTTTAGGAGGTTAAGTTTTCTCACAGGCACTTTTCTATACCGCGAAACCTGTCTAAAACGGAATCGGCTGGTCGCACATTATTTTCGGTTTCGACAAGTTTCCGGTTGAGACAGGTGTAGTTCGACATAGCTATTTTTGGGACAGGAATGACGCCTAATCAACCATTTCTCAAGTAACTAAGAACAAAAAGAAGAACACTTCCATTTTTCCTTACAGAGAAAATATGCAATGCGATGACTTCAGACCTTTTCTAATCATAGTATAGATTTATTATCTTTAATGTTTTGATGAGTAATCCACGAAATAATTGATGACGAAATAATAATAAATGATTTGAGAGAACATTTGCTCTCCGTTTAGGGGGTGAAAAAAGTGAGTTTATAAACGTGGACTAAAGAGGGGGTGAATGTTCTCTCAAATTTAAAGATCACTTCGAGGTAAACTCGTGAAATTACGAAAGATTATGAATCCATGTAACGCTTTGCAACGGTCTGAAGTCATGACATTGTAGGCCCATATTTTCTCTGTAGATAAGGAAAAATCAAAGTCTCCTCCCTCATGTTCTTCTTACTTGAGAAATGGTTCATTACAATAAGTGAGTAAAAACTCCATTAAAAGTGCTTGAACAGTAATTTCAATCATAATATAGGGGACAAGTCATAAGCCAACTATAGTACGAGAAATTTTATGCCACTCAAAAAAAAGGAGGAAATCGAATAAAATCGACTGAAATATTGCAAAACCAACTTGTGGTCAGCTCGATTTTGCTATTCAAACTCAAAATCTGGAACAAAATGAGCTGGAAGAACGGATACTTGTATCGAGCGTATCACAAGCCGGTATGACGATTACAAAGAGGACGACGATGTCCGACGATACTGCCGTACCATTTGCCTGGCCACGCTCTAGCCGGCCAATTTCAACTATAAAAAGATAAATTCATACAATTCAGGTCATTTTGTTAATAAAAAATACGCTGACAAGTATTACTTACTTGTGGTAGGTGGTACCATTGTGACGACGTAACACCTTGTGACAACTTAAGGCGTTGTGACGATTTTGGTTGAGACTGATACGCTGTGACGAGTAATAACGGTGACGAAAAAACTGTGAAGAGTCTATCTAAACCCACCTTCACGCTGTTAAAAACGTGTAAGACAATCCGAAACTTTTTTTGGCGGGTGATTTAGGATGGAATCTAACAATTGTTTGATGAGTTAAAAGAGAAAGCTCTGCTAATGTTACTTACGAGATTATAAGGTTTCCGGTCACGCTGGACGCATATAAGTTAGGAAGCATCACAACGAAGATGCACTTGGTGTGCATATCAATTGGTGTTTGGTTGTTGCAGGAAATCAACTACGACTCTCCTCGCGGTGGAGTGTCCGTTATTACCGAGAAAGGTGACGTCACAACAAGCTATCTCCTCATTCAACGAGCAAAAGACCCAGACTCAGGCCAATATACGTGCAACCCGTCCAATGCCAACTCGAAAAGTGTTGTCGTGCACGTCCTTAATGGTAAGTCCACCTGTCGTCAGAAACTACTTCTTACGAATCAATTTTAAACGTAAGCAACGCGCGGTGAAGCATGATTGGGTTAGGCCAAAGATTTATTTCACTACGTACTTTTTTATTTTTCTTTAGCCGCTGACCACTGCATGGCCAACTGCTGACTTTTTCTCACGAAAAGTGCAATCATATTGCTTTGCGGCATTCCTTCGTGATGAATGCAAGCCAAATTTT
>Ga0058701_10004063_pt1 | contig 11782 bp, 6 predicted proteins | sample AgamicOrMae_FD_97039 | JGI IMG/M metagenome (GOLD analysis project Ga0058701, IMG submission 97039) | Agave microbial communities from Guanajuato, Mexico - Or.Ma.e | ecosystem: Host-associated > Plants > Phyllosphere > Phylloplane/Leaf | place: Guanajuato, Mexico | collected 2012-06-04 | reverse complement strand
GAGGCCCTTAGAACCATTAAATGAAACTCTCACGGAAAAAACTATGCAATTCTTTTTAACCACGCAAAATTTAGGTAATTGTTTTGAAAAAAAATCAAATGTAGGGCATACAAAAAGAGCTGGATAATTTTTTTTGATAGGATTGAAAATTAATAAGACACAATTTTTAATATTTGATTTCCATTCATTTCTTTCGCAATATAAACAACCAATAACTTATGTACAATGTAGATTCGTTTCACTTAACATACAAATAATTAATAATAATCTGTATTATTAATTATTTACAAACTAGTACAATAAATAGAGCAATTTTTTATTTATACAAATTCACTTTAGTTTTGGGCAGGAGTTTATGGCAAGTTTTGCTGACGCTGTAACAACAAGGAAAGTAATAATAAAACACTGAAAACCCAACGACATAAATCTACGAATAAGCTTAGAGTGACAGTTTACAAGAGTGCTTATTTAGCCTGTTCGTAAAACTACAAAATATCTACGATCAATTATGTTCACAGAGTATTTTGGACGTACCATCTATAAGGGGGCAGTGCACTTTGGGTCTTGTGAGAATATTTTCGAACATATTTTGTTCTGTAATTTATGTCTACTTTTCATACGTTAACCAAAGAAACAAAAAGGTGTAATTTGGGAAACTTTCACTTTAAAATACAGGACAAAGATTTGTTACCACAGAAGATGAGAAATTGCTGTAACCTATCACACGCTAGCACCATTTCACGCGTGGCTGCCGCCATGAGCATTTTACGAGAGAGGCCCAAATCAGACGCTTTCTATTTTTACTGTTTCACGCTTACAAAATATGAAGAGAGACAGAACGTTTGAAGCTTGTAACCGCAGAGCTAAAATTTTCCCTCACAAGATATCCAAAAGCCGTAGCTCACTTTTGGGTTGAGTCTTTCAAAGTTAGCTTCACAAAGCCGGAATCGAAAGATCGCTTTTTATTCCAATTGAACGATATAAGCTTTAATTTTCAAGAGAAGGCAAGAAGAAGCATGGAGTCCAGAAACAGGACTTTGCGAACTCGTCGCCCATATCGCGAGTATGGCAAAGGTCTAATCAGTGATGGGTTTTAGTGAGTAGTATTCATTACGATTTGAGGAATTTGAAAATCTAACAGCGCCAGAATTCCTCTAAACCTTGCTTAAACACAACGCTGTGGGAACGCAAACAACGTGAGTGAAGAATTTTCAGTGGGTAGCTGACAAGTGCCGGAAAAAAATACTTCCATTCTTTCACTTGAATCCTGGAGATTGTAGCCGATCGGTCATTAAAAATCAGGTCATCTCGAACAACCAATAAATTCCCTTTCTCCAATGTGCTGAGCAAAGACTTTTGAATCCTCCAAAACATGTGTTAAAGATACTCATCTGTGATCCAAAAATGAAGAAAAAGTTTCGATTCTCGCGTTTGTTGTTATTATACTGTGCTTAGACGTCTTAACACAAATTTTGAAAAAAAACAACTTTTATCGACTAGTTTTTGAGTTGCAGCCTTTTGGAGATCGTACATAATGCACGGCCTCAGATGGGGTTGCCGCAATAATGGCACATTTTCCAAAATTACAGGCGCAAGTAAATGAAACACAGGATTTATAAACATTATCGTTGTTTCCTCTCTGCACCAAGACGTCAAATCAACCCCAAACAAGCTGTACTGCAGCATTAATTTTCAAAGATAATTGATGGAAATCCTCTAAAACGCTGCCTGTTGAGGGAAAAGTGATTCGAATCAGCAGCGAATCAGTATTTTAAAATATTTGAAAAAGTAAGATTAGGGGTTCATATCGGTATTACGTATTGGGTGAAACTTTGGATATTCTAAGCTCGAGAATAAATTTTGAATCTCACTTCACAATTTCGGATGAGCTTAACTTGTATGCATCGGATGAGTGTCCTTAATTTTCACAAGGCTCTGGGTATACTAAATTATGCTGTCTGAAGGGCAATAATGAATTTTCTGCGTGACAGAAACTTAATTTTCCGTCTAACATGTCTTTCATTTTATCTCTGCGGTGAAGAATACAGCCACAATTACTTCTACAACTGAATTGAGCGAAGCTATTAAGCGAGCATATAGGGTACTGTTAATTTTAACAATGAATGTAACCGTTTTTTTGTAATTGAAAATATAATATTTCCTTTCTATAATTAAAAATTCTAAAGCACCTTCAGTATATCCTCGATATATAAGAATTTACAACCAATCCACAATCCGCACAAAGCGATTTTCGCTCTTTTGATTGATGGGAATAATTCACATGGTTTCGTTACATAAATACACTGGCGAAGTTACAGTAAAGATGACGCCGGTGTTCATACCGAAAACTTTTATAATACCACTGGATAAGTTACTGTATCTGAGCAGCAGCTGGCTAAACGAGAAATCGATGTTCCTTTTTTTTCAGATTAAAAGTATCGAGGCTCTAGCCAATCTAAGGAAATGAAATTAAATACTGTTACGGAGCGAGCGAATAGTTTCCCTCACCGAACAATACAGAGGAAACAGAAAAAAATTGGGTCGGAACATTATTGCAAAGACGATGAAAAAGCAACCATCTCCGATCGTACAAAATACGAAACTTGTTTTCTGAGAGTTGCCCATGCACTGCCAAGAGCTTCACACCTAAGACAAATCCCACCTAACATTCATAGAAGAAATAGAAAACTCGCCAGAGTTGAGCATTTCTTAGACGCATTCGTCAGCACGTTTAGAACAAACATTTAGATTCTGAACCATGTCACGTCACAGTGGAAAGAAATACACGAATCAGGAAGAGCGACTAACTCAACGGGTGCATTCGGAATCACTTCCCAGATAAAACGTGATTACGACTCGGGTGTCTCAACAGAGTTTCGATTATTCGAATGATAAAAAAGAAGTTAACATGAACCAGATCAATAGACTGGAATCTTTACCCTGCGCACTTTCGAGCATTGTTGTCAATCACCAGCTTATCCCAACAGTTCCGTCTGGATAACAATGAAAGGTACGGTGCCCGACAGCACATTGAAAGAACGGAGACATTTGGCACTCGTGTGGATTACACAGAGCTTACATCACACAGTTGAAAAATTTTAAAGGACAAATACGTTTAAAAAATGATATTGACGCCATCTTCGGATAACAACACAGCGGGAAACGCTAGCATTGATTCACACTATGAGAAATTCGTCTCGAACAGAGTTTGGCTATTATTACATGGCAGGAAAACTCTTCAAATCGAATTAGCCGATTCAATGAAAAATTCTTCGTACTGTTAAAACCTGTACGTGTACAATATATGATAATCGGCACGTGCGATCGAACAAAATGAACTAGTCCGTTTCCACGTTTAAGACTAAATATTGTGTGATAAAAATGGTTGTCTACTTGAATCATTCGCGTGAAGAAAAAAAATGGTGTGACAAGTGAGTTTCGTTCAGAGATGACGCCAATGGTTTTCATACTATACTGAATTTTCGGCAACTCCATAGGGACCTCTCAACGCCGTGAGGGGATTGGAGCAAACGCTGATTTCGAAGAGCGAATTTTCGATCAAGTCCATACAGATGATGTCGACACCTAAGTTTGGTGTGGCGACAACATTTGACACTAACCCTACAGGCACATTCGCGTGTATAGTTAACTTTTCAGAAAAGGCAGGTCCCCTTTGATAAGGATTTTAAAAGTAGGCAAAATGTTAGGCAAAGCCAAAAATCATGCGAGGCGTTCAGGTAAAGGAAGCTTGAGTGCAAATCAGAGAGAGAATCAGTCCAGCAAAGCTTAAACACACGGCCAACTTCTGGGCGAAATGGCTTGTTCAGGCAACAGCTCGCTTCAAGACGCACAAAACAGAGAAACAAACTTAGCGAGCAATACGGTTTGGATCAGTTTTGCTACAGCGTGCTTTTCTGCGGTCCTGACACCTTCATTAGCGAGATTCCCGGAACAAAACCGACGATTTTTTCTCTTGAAAATTCCGTGAGTGGATGTATACAGCGCCTACGGCGAGCTACGAATCACCGATATTCCACACAAATGTCTTGTAAGTAAAGGTGAACAGCTCCCTCAAACAGCAGGAATCCTAGTGAAAAGCTTTTATATTAGGGCCCCTGCGAACGATATGTTAGGCAATGACAATACATCCCTGCAACACAGATTGCCTATCGTTACCTTTGCAGGGGCTCTTAAGGCAAACGAACGGAGTAGGCTGAAGTCACAAGAAAACGATAGGAAATTGATCATCGTCAAGTTGTTGATATATGGTCTCAGAGGCGTCGTTTTTTATATGAAGATCCCTATGTCCAGTAAAACACTTCGGCATTCTTGAACGATTTTGCCGGTGATGGTAAAAATTTTGAGGGCTTAAAATGAGAGGTTAGAAAACTTTCCCCACCTGTCCTGGAATACTAGAATGGAAGCGTACATTTTGTACATTGGATAAAATAAGAAGTATTGCCAAGCGAGCTGATTGGAATGCATTTGTCCGCTCAGCGGACTTCGTCATTGAAGAAAAAAAATCTTTAAAAGGTCAACGTTTAACTGCAAAAAACGACCACGTTTATCAATTTTGACCAGTTTTGCAATTTCAAATTCTTCGAAATTATAAACCTTTTTTCAGATGCCAGAGACACAAAATTGCGCCAGACAAGTAGAACAAGAAAATATCTTCAAATTAGCTGCTGAACCCTATTTCGTTCCAGGAGCGGACTAAAAAATATTCTTGGGGGGATTTTGGAAATAACAAATTTCAGCGACCCTCCTGTGTTTATAGCTCTCGAACAGGATACAAAACCGCACACGACACTCTATCTCCGGAGTTCAAGAAAATCCGCGATTTTATATGCATCTTCGCTTCCACGAGTTGTCAGGAACGGAACCTCCCTTTTAAGACTCTTTCCTCATTTGCCTGAAATTATTCAGTTTTCTTCCTACCATGATAAACCACCGTTGTAAGCACGATTCTTCAAGCCAACTTGAGCAAACACAGATAAAATAAACATACGAGTCTAAAAAGCGAAATTGCTCAACAACCAAAGAGACTGTTCCAGCGAACTTAACACGCTATTAACTTAAAATTTGACTAACGCGATAAAAATACAGAGATAGAAAATGCATCGTGCTGAGCATTAATTCTTTCTGTACAAACAAGGAAACAAGCGCCAAGAGAGAGAAAGAGAGACGTATATCACAGTTAAATTATTGGTAAACATGTAAAAAAAAGTACTTTGAATTATTAACAGCAATCTCTTTTTATGTCACTGCTAGTCTAAACAAGTCTGGAATGATGACCGCGCTGTATTTAAGACTAGAGCACATATTTCCCATAACCAAATAAACTAAAATATTCTTTATGATAAGTGGCTGCACTACTTTCTTTTCCTCTTATTAGTTTCATCCTTTGTTAGTTCTTCAGTGCAGAAACCGATACTTCGAAGCACCGCAGCTGAAATAAAAACTAGGAGCTAAATAGATCTGAAAATCTTCCAATCCCATCCAAATTTTCATTGAAATTTGCTATCTAAAATATCTTGAATTGTTTAAATGTACGTAAAGGTGTTTCTCACGTGCCCAATTCTAGTTAGAGCGAGTTTTTGTGAAAAAAGATTATATCTACATGTGAAAGAAATTGTTAACCTGTCGAAAGATGTTCTTTTAACATAAAGACGCAAGTTTCGAAGTCAGCGCATATCCGATCCGCCATTAAAAAAAAGGCCGCGAATTCTGATGAGGTTCAGAAATGCAGAAGGTCCTGAGACAGTTCCTGACAAGCCACTGAATCACGCCTTCCTCATTCGAAGATATTTCAGATTTATTTAGCTTTTAGCTTTTATTCATATTGTCTTATAGGGAATGAAATACTCGTTCGTGTAGCTACTTGCCATAATGAAAGGTAAATTATACCTTGAGACGAATTAACTATAAGAAATAAACAGCTAGATGCTGTGAAATCATTTCTTGGGTTCGCGATCGTCGTCATAAATTAACTTCGGTTGCCCTTATTTAAGTTTAACCTCCGTTTGAGTTAAACGGAGTCTTGGCTCCCCCATCTGACTACAATAATCACATAAACGGTGCGTGGTAACGTGGTAACTAACCGAAGCATGTAACTCAAAATTACACACCACAGAGTATCGAGCACGCGCCCGTTGGTCAGTATATGTTAACCTCAAGACAGGACTACACAATTCCTACTAATTCAGTTTACAGTACCTTTGAGTATAATGATGGCACGTACCTCAAGAAATATTCTCACTTTTTACTGTCATTTTCTTGTATTTTGCATCTTAATTTCTTGCGACCCGTGAAACCTCAGTCAAACGGCAATGTGCGTCGTCATAAGTAACAAAAAAAGAAGAAGAAAGTAATAACTAAAATTCCTCCTTTTTAAAAAATAAAAGCGAAAAATTGAAAAAGAAAGAGAAAGAGAACATACAAGAAGATGTTACTGACGGTTCAGTTCGTGGATCTGACTTTTAAAATCGACTGAAAGTTCAGTTTGCATCTCTTGATTTTCGAACCACATTTTGCCAATTGGCATAATTTAACCGTGGTTATCTCTGCAACCAACCGAGATAACAAGGCGATCAATACCATTTTTGGAAAGCTCATTTAAAGAGCTTTTCAAAAATGGTATTATACATTAAGTTGCCTTTATTGGTTTTCGAGAAAATTAGGGATAAATTAGGCGATTTGGCGAAATGCTGCAACACTGTTTCGAACTATCTTTAATAGAGTAAGAAAAAAACGACTATTTGCTTAGGTTGTATAACCGAGGCTTCTGAGTGGTCTATTCGACGGTGCATTTAGAGCACTTTGTACTTAGAAAGAAATAGTTGCCCCTTCAATGTAAAGGAGAAGTTTCCGCAAAAAACCGGAATCATTGTGCATTTTTCCTCGACACAAATAGCTAAGGGGGTCAACTACACTCAGGACATCCATTGAAAAGGCATCCACATCTATGTATAGTAAATATCAGTGCAAAAATGAATTGACAAGTTTGCAGACTTCTTAGTGAGCACTCCTGCTGCACTTTTCGCGCGCTTTTATGGGAATTCGTTGAAGGCGAAGATACAATGGTCCCCTGGTAAGTTGCAATGTCTTTCCGATGAAGAAATCAAGATCAACAAAATTGGACAAACCTTATCTACCATTCAAACGTCCATGATCCACACAAAAATCTTAGGTTTCAGCTTTGTTCGTAAATAACCTCGCTATAAAGTCAATAGCCTTCACCTCTACGTTATATCAAGAGCTTTCACATAACCTACCGTAAGTCAGCGCTTGCATAGTCTTCCCTCTGAATTAGTTGCGGCTAAAAGATGACTTAAGCAAGGATATTTTGAGGCAGGCTACTTTAACAGGAAACCTAGCTTGTAACAAAATTGAAATCTAGAAAAAGCGTATCATTTTTGGCGCGAGAATTCAAAGCTTTTAAAACCTGGTAACGTAGAGGCTATTTGGATCAACTGGATATGAAAACGTTGCAGCCGATTTCCCATACCGTGCCATCACCAACTCTCAAGCATCACAATTTTTCATACCACAGTCAAAAGAATCAGTTCTTAACTCAACTGGAAAATGCTCGGAGTCCCCTCCGTCGAACTAGGAGAAAATGCAACTAGTTATCCGCAGTGCCGAAGTGCATTCGATTCGATCTCTCATGTCATGGCTGAAAAGCGGCTGGCCGACTGAGCTAGCTCGACTTCGCGGCTTCGTGGCTTCACGCTCAGTTCAGTTCTGGCGTCCACTGAACCATCAGCAGTTGTGCACAGCACAAATTGAATCGAGTTCCCTTAAGACGTTGGAGTCCTATCAAAAACATTTTCTCGTTTCTGGGTACAGATGGACGCCTTCTACACTCAGCACAGACGTTTCTGCGAAAAGAGATTCAGTACAGTTAGATTAGGTTAGGTCCAGTGTTGTCACACGAATTTGTCAAATTGTAGCGTGGTTAGCTCGAAAACTATAAAGGATAACTTCGCATGTCGGGTATGTTTTAGATCGCTCTCAAGCAATTCAATGATAGGATTGATCGCTAGATTAATTTTGCTTGTTTATAGTTTAGACGCGTTTAGATTTGACGGGGTCGCAATATCTGGCATCGCTGGTCCAATTCACCATGATCCGTTTACACTCCGCTTACGCTCCGCAGGTCCGCGTGGCGACTAAAGGGTTGACCACAGATGGTCAGAGATGTAATTTTTAAAAATAGAGAGAATACGAAACGATACATGGTACGAATCCGCCATGATATAAATGATACTGAAAGGTAAGATTTGACTGGACGTCGGCTGAGATTAAGTTTAGGGCTCCTGGACTTACCACGTGAGTGATGTTAACACACAAAACTGTGTGATCATCAAAATTAAGCTTAAGATGCGACAAGTTATACAGCGACTCACCGGGTAAATGGAAAAAATAAAAAGTCTTGGTCCTGTACTCACCATCTGGTAAATCGTACAATTTTTGAGGTAAACTTGCGAAGAATTTGTGGTGCAGCGCGTCATCTGCTCCGATTCTGTTGTTTGGATTTAACTGCAACGAAACAAGTTTGATTAACAACGAGACCTCCAACAACTTGTGCTAAAAATCCCTCACACCCATTTTTTAAGGGGTCGCCCTTCTGGAATCATGGCATTCTTCTTTAAAGTACTATCATAGACAGAAAAATCGTCCCCCCCCCTGCAACCACCTAGACATCGGTGAGTTGCGGTTGCCAACCTTAGCTCGGAATCAGGCAGCAGGTGATTAGCTGATGCCGATGTTAGGTAGGCAACCGCAACGTACCGATGTCTACGTGGTTGCTGGGGAGAGGACGTTTTTTTTCTGTCTACGATAGAACAGGGACGTTAAAATCTCAATGAGTCATTTACGAACGGTCCCCAAGCGAGAAACAAAGACGTGGTTGCCGCAGGGCGGGACCATTCAAATTTAATTGATTGCTTAAAAATAGAAACAGACCTCTGCGATAGCGAGTGACAGTATCGACTGATATCGATACGAAGATGCAGAGCTTTTAGCTAAAATGAAACAAGCTTATGTCTTAATTCTGGATAAAAAGAGGATGGAAAAGGAAAGTTAGGATCAGTAGCTGTCTATGCGAAATAGGTACCGGCACTTCTTAAGCGGCTAATTTATTGTCGCGCTTAAATGATGTTGATGTTCTTACCTGTAGTAACGCTGTTGCCATATTCTCCCCTTCTCGTATATCATGGAGACGAGGTATTTTTTCTCCTAATCGTTTCGGGCGGTATTTCTCAAAAAACTTGATATCACTGTAATTCCGAAAACTCGTCATGCCTGGCCACGTTTTCTCAGTCGGCGTACCCAGTATCTAAAAGAGAAAGGCAAGTTAGGATTTTCCTGATCACAACATGACAGACGCATGCTATGTTTTTTGCTTGAATGAGAGAAAACTTTCCGATGGGCTTTTTGCTTTTTTAAATAACTCAAAAAATAGCTTCACTCGCAATTTTGAAAGTAATAGATTGAAGGCCAAATCACACTAGTTGAGTTTGATGATTGCGATTCGCTTTCGGCCGATTGGCATGAGATAGCATTACGTGACAGTGGATGATTTTGGCTTAAAGGGCATGTCAGTCGCCGAAATCAACAGACCGTTCTGTGGATTGTGATTCTTTTGAATGATTTTCTATTTCCAGGTGGGATTGGAATCGTCGGTAGGCAAGACTCAAGCCAATCACGGTGGCTGCTCACACGTCCTTAGGGAGACCATCTCAATCTGATTGGTCCTCAACGCAACTGCTTAGTGTGGTTCCTCCTAACATTCAACAGCAACGTATAAAACCAACATGGCTTAACACAAACCCTGAAAATTTTGTCGAGCTGGTCATAACCCTCTTTGACTCCTGGGAACAAAGGAACTCCCGTCATCATTTCGACGAATATACATCCCACCGCCCACATGTCCAGCGACGTTGAGTAGTCGGTGGAGCCGAGGAGGACGTCAGGAGGTCGGTACCACAGAGTCACCACCTCGTGCGAATACGTATGGGATGGCACCGATTTGGCACGAGCAAGACCTACAAACAAAAATAAACCAATGAAAGATCCCTTATTCCGGATGAGCTGCTTGGCCCTGGCGTGTGGACACAACGGGGAAAGCACAGGGGAAATAGGGCGATCACTAGAGGCCAAAATCGCAAACATGCCCTTGCATGCGAATTCGAGTTATTTCGTTGTATTTGATCTTGTTTTGGAGATGATGACAAAGGCTAGGTTAATGTTAGGTAAGGTTAGGTTAGTTACGGTCAGGTAAGTAAATAATCAAAGTGACTCTATAACGGCGGAACGACTCCCATCGAAAACGGGAGACGTCATTTGACGCCACATATGCGGGTTGCCTAATTACAGGATAAGAGGCAGCTTGTTCGGATGAGTCCGGAAGATTTCGGCTACGTTCGGCCCTGACAACAGCTGCCTATAATCCTGTAAGTAGGCAACCCGCACAAACAAGTGTCGTCAAAAAAGTTTCACGATTTCGATGGGAGTGGTTCCACCGTTATAGAGTCACCTTGGTATAGATTAGGTAAGTAAAGGTTAGGCCGGTTACGGTTAGGTAAGTAGATAGGTTGGTTAAAGTTAGGTTAATTAAGGTAAGATTAATGAAGGTTGAAACTGAGAAGGTTACGTTAGGTTAGGTATGGTTAGGTTCCGTAAGGTTACATTCATTAAGGGTCGGTTATGTTACATTAAAATATATTATATATCATGAAAGGTAAAATACCCGTGAAGATACCATCATAATGCATTCGTAAACTTGTCAAAAACAAAGATTTCAAAGGCCACAAGAACAGAGATAAAAGTGAACAGCAAAGCCTGAGGCGACACTAAGGCGACTTGTACGAGACACGGGCTCGTTGAGGCTGCTGCCGCAATCAAAGTTCGCTAATGCCGAATCGAGCATAACTTTTCATTGGGTTAACGAAAGTCTTGCGGAATGTTCTGAGAAGTTCTCACTTTATACCGGACATATTTTGCATGTAACAATTTCGAAGCTGAAGCTCTAATTAATTATTAATATTAGAAAAAGAAAACCAAGCTAATTTTGAGATGGGCGCGGGTCTCCGCAAACCCTTGCTGTCACGATAGTACTTATGGGCTGTTTGGTGTACCGGTATGAGCAAGAATTTCCCGGTTTTCATGTGCCTTTTTCGCTGGGGCTGTGAGTTGTGAGTTGCCGTGAAATGATCGCGACATAAGCGGGAAATGTGAAGTTGATAACAAGGCAAGTTGTCTACAGAGACGGGATGGGGAGAAGGAGCTCACCGAAATCTGCCAATTTCAGTTCTCCCCACTCGCTGATGAGGAGGTTCTGAGGTTTGACATCTCGGTGCAAAACTTGGCGCCGGTGACAGTACGCTAACCCCCTCAGAAGTTGAAACAGGAACAAACGTACGTTGTGAATTTCTAAGCCACCAGGATGTTTCTCCATGTACTGCGACAGATCGGTATGCTGTGAACAAAAATCACGCAATCAACTGCCTTTGCCTCAACAAACTTATATTCATCGCAACCCCCTATTCCTATACCTTGCCGAACGTCACCTAACCAGGGGGACATTCGATAGCGCCAAAAACCACAAGCGCCAACGCCGCAAGCGCCAGTCCGTAACCGCAAAACGAGGAAAGTCGCAAACGCCAAAGTTCGTATAGGTTAGGTCAAGTTAGGTTAAGTTAGGTTAGGCTAAGTTAGGTTAGGTTAGGTAAGGTTAGTAGTGCGGTTAAGACCTTTGGCGTTTGCGACTTTTCTCGTT
>Ga0058701_10004062_pt1 | contig 11787 bp, 6 predicted proteins | sample AgamicOrMae_FD_97039 | JGI IMG/M metagenome (GOLD analysis project Ga0058701, IMG submission 97039) | Agave microbial communities from Guanajuato, Mexico - Or.Ma.e | ecosystem: Host-associated > Plants > Phyllosphere > Phylloplane/Leaf | place: Guanajuato, Mexico | collected 2012-06-04 | reverse complement strand
TCATACCAAAAGGCTACGCTTAAGCCCCTGCAAATTAAAGAATTGCCAAAGTACACAAAACGAAACACTACCTTCACTGTACGTAAAGGAAAAATTTAGACTGCTTCCACGTATGACAAAACAAAATCAAAGCAAAAATATATAGTATATTTTTTAATATTAAAAAATTAACGCGCGAATCAGTAACAATGGGCGGGCAGAAAAGCAAGAAATCTCATTCAGAGCCAAGTACCCGTACAGTAAAACCTACGCAGATTTGCATGATCTGAAGGGGCGATTTTTTTTCTAACCAGCGAAACTACAATACCTTCTAAACAAAGTGCCCATGGGTGCTTCAAAGCAACAAGGTTTCCTAAGTTACCCTCAAAAAACACTTCATGAGTCTGTAAAGTTTAGGTTAGATTTTCAGGGGAAAAATTAGCTAAAACTTAAAGGTGTCCCTGCCCAAAAATGAAAAAGAAAAGAAGAAAAAACAAAAACGGCGGGCATTTAGCAATCCACAATTCACAATCACAAAGAAAGCCATAATTACGTGAAGCGCCATGAAACAAACATTCCCCGATTACTAATTGAGGCGGATACGTAAATGCGGCGAGGCGAAAGAGATAGCGAGAGCTTCAAAGTCAGCTATGGAGGAGAAAACCATTCCAAATCCAACTCACATGTCAGCAATAATTTTGGGCAGGTCTATACTTAGTCCGAGTTCCTTTAAATCTTGGCTGGCAGAGCCACAGACATCGAAATTAGTCACCGAATAACACATATTTACTGCGGCCGCAGGGACCAACTTTAGCGCGAAGGGTAGACGAGCTAAACAAAACTTGACGCGTCAAGCTTGGAGGGCGAGAGGGACCCTGAAATGCCAGGTCTAACCTTTCCTTGCTCAAAAACATTGATGGCGAAACCCCGTCAAAGACCTTGCATCATCTTCAATCCCTAAACGAAAAGAGTAGTTTTGAGTTCGCCGATTAAAAATAAGACTAACTGCTGATTCAGAGGTCTTCTGCTGAGCAAACGCATATCTCCCGCGTAAAATGATGTGAAGATATCCGCGGGAACTTGTATCTTCCAAAGAAAAATCGATAAAAAAACGCAGGGTCCAGGCTATACCAGGCTAAAAAGTGGGCAAGGGTTCACAGTAAAAACAAAACCCCTCTGTTGGGGAATGCTATGCCTGTTTTTGGTATTAAACTAAAACGGGGGGAATGCGTATTTTAGTAAATTTTCATTGTAGACCTATGTTCCGCCACACCAATGGAAAGCTCTCGCCGAGACCTTTTCAATGACACGGCTGAACCTATACTGAGGTGTGGGTGCACTCGTCCCCCTAGAGGCAAGTACCGGACATACCTAGAAATGCAGCTATGAAACTCACTTATTGGTGTTGACTCTAAATATTTGGTGGTAAACTGTGACTAACATTACTTCAATATACGTGATCCATATTGGACACCTAATTACTGAAATCAAATATAAATAGGTCGAAATAAAAAAGTTTTGAGCGTGTAGACCATTAATACGGCCGTCATTTAAGTTATTCTAACTGCAGTATTATCTAACTTTACTTCCTGAGCAAGGTAACAGTTTTAAAACGAGGTGATTTTAATGGTTATCTGACGGATCCTGCACGCAACCATGGCTGACTTATGTGTGAAGACTTCCTAAGGTGGAACTTGGGCTAAATTTACTCGGGTTAAGTTGCGCGGCTGTTGAGATCCCCATGTTGGGTTGGGGCCCGTTGCCCGATCAATCGGCTGGCGATTTAAAAATCAAGGTTGCCCAAGTCATTTTAGTGGCCGTGTTTTTCGAGCGAAAAATCACTTGATACGTTGCCATTGGCAATCTATATTCCGGAGAAAACAGGAAGTCGCAACTTTTTCGGCCCTCCCTGGCGTTGCTAGACTCTTTCTTCATTCTGCGTGGCGTGGTCCCATCACACAGAAAAACACAAGCGACCGATGACTACAGAGGACTCAAGATATTCTTAATTTTGATTAAGAAAACGCGTCAAGATAGGTTATCATTTGAAACGAGAGTGGGCGATGCCTTTTTATTTTTCGTAACGGTTTGTAAAATCGCCAGTTTCGAAGTCACCCTGATAAGGCCTTCTATTTTCTGCGACAGTGCACGAGTGGCGTGAGCTCTCTTCAAAATGAAAGGCTCCATTCTTGTTTACTAAAAGAAAAAACAATCGTTCGAACGAACTCTTTGAAAAAAATCTTCCTTTGCCTAAAACTATAAGTGCTATAAAAAAAGGCAAATATGATCTTGGATTTGTTCGAATCACGATTGGTACCCTCATACAGTATACAAAGAAAGTTATAATTAATGTAAAACCGGATACTGTATTAAGAAGATCCTCTAAACCGTTCCAAACATAGTTTAGCAAAAGGACTGTCGGTCGGTTCGTCCATGTGTGTACCGGGTGTCCGCGCGAGTGTCCCACTTTTCTTTGGTCAACGATAACTGCCGTAAATGTTAGCCGACTGCGATGAAACTTACTTGTTAGCGGAGACCTGACAGTCCATGATGCCTCAAGACCTATTTTTCGAGTCGATCGGAACAGCGGTTTCCGGTGGCCGGGGGGCCGTCCTGAAATCGGTAAATTTCCATTAGTTCACATCTTGTAAGCGGTTGGAGCCAAACACGGGTACACGACCCCTTCCAGAGTTCGTGTGCCGCCCCCTTCTATGCGGCTACTCACTAGCCGCCCATGCGAAACTGTTTAATCAGGCACTGATCAGATGTCCAATAAACTGATCAGTCTCTGATCACTTTTTTAGATATTTGATCAGTGTCTCATCAGTACCTGATCAAAATCTGATCAGACTGATCTGGCTGATCAGGCTTTTTCGCGCGGGACAGAATGTTTACACTGAACCTAATCTAAACTAGCCTCACATAACAGCTTTACCTAATCTAACATATTGACTTTCGGAGTAAGTTTTTATCCTCTTAAGATGGTGTATACAGTATATGAACCCTTGCTAGGAAGGTATGTACATGAACCCTTGCAGGAGCCCTGTACCCGGGTAGTACATCTACCCTTGCTCGAGCCATGTATGTGGGTACTATCGCGCGCAAAAATAACGTTAAGAGTTGGGGTTTTGGACCACATGTCTTTATCGCTTGGTATGTTTAGTATTGGGTTCTCTCTTCCTCCTCGATAAATTATTCCTTAATCCCTCCCGAAAAAAAGAAAGCTAGTTAAATAAGCCTGGTGATTGAAAAATTCAACCCTTGAGCGAACAGGGTGGCCCGTTATTTTTACGTGCGATAGCACATGTGCACTGCAGAGGTAGTGAACTCCGCTGGGCCGGGTGGGGCTAAATCATGTGAGGACGACACATGATGCACATGGGTACAAAAGTCCTTGTACATTATCGGCGGACCGAAAGCTTGCTTCTTCTGCCCATGTTTTTCTTGGCAGATCTGCTCGCAGATCTGGTAACAATCTACTTGATAATCAACTAAGGCCATATCTGTAATAAATAATGCGGGCTTATGTGTCCACGTTCCTGCTGATACGACTAGTCACGAGGCAGGCACTAGCACAATAGGACTCGCACTAGTGTGATGAAAGTGAACGGCGAACATACATCTCCACACCAAATCGGATACCTAAACTGACGACACTGTCACCCTGCGACTTGGACAAATTAACAGCAAGAATATCGAAGAAACTAAGTGGGTGTTTCTGGGTAAGGATACTGCGCATCTGAGTTAATTTCCGCGAAGTAAGCCTAGTTAATCTCAGGTCGAAATGACAGTATCAACCTGATAGACATCAACAGCAAATTGGCGCAACGATAGTGCTGCTAATAACGATGGTGATACTGGGTCAAGCGAAATTTCGAATTACGAACTCTTTAATAGAACGATGTCGTATGGGTGTTACATCAATAATGCTGGTTGTTTGACGTACTTGTAATTGTGCTCGTTGTCATCGCTTTAGTGTTGCATGTTAGCCCTCCTACAAATCGACACGGTTAATTACTCTTGCAACATAAAAACTAAAGGTGTCGTGACAAGTAAAAGTACAAGAAAAGTAAGCAGCAATTATCTCCATGGAAAAGGGGTCAAGGGTTGATTAATCTTTTCCATCCATTAAGGCTCACCCTAAAGAAGGCAAAAATCAACGCCGCGCAAGTACTTGCGTAAGAACTTTGGTAGTACAACAGTGACGTTATGTAAATAAATAGACGTCGTTCTTCATATCGCGAAATGTGAAGCCCAAACGTTTTGCTAAACTAAGCTCGAGGACAACTGAATGTCTTTACTCCACCGTCACCAGAAGCTGTTTCATCTACAATGTTCCCTCCAATAAATAAATGAATAATTCCAGGTGTTGATAGGTCGCATGTAAATGGTAGGCCTAATTCATTCGGAAAAAAAAAGTCAAACCTCAATGACTCGAATCGTCTGGAACGGTGCAAAATCTTCAATAGAGTTGATAAGGCTTCTTCATGAAGAAAAACACGGTGTGGACAGGACTTTCTTTGACTGGTTTCTCCTTCACCTGCGCACTTGTAGAAGAGCTAAAAGAGTGGAAGTGCGAAAGCGGCTCAGCAAGGTTTTGGGACGTCCACCACGATATCAAGGAAAATGAATTGCGGAAGAAGTCCATTGTACCGTGCAATGCAAAGATGAGACGAGCTCCTGTCGAGAGAGCGAGGGTGGGGAGGGGTTGTAGCCTAACGAAAGGATGGCGCTGCAGTCAAACTGTGGCGTACATGCTTTCTAGACTTGAACCAGTGAAAATTTACTGATTCTCTGTATAGGTACATCCACTAATTTTCAATCAAAACCGAACCACTGAAGTGAATCAGATGTTCGAATAGGACTAAGAATCAGTAGATTATGTACTGATTCGTCTAAAGAGTGTGGCGAACAGCGGCAAACGCCCGGGTAGTTTAAAAACATTGATTGCTCCGTAGCTCAGGGTCAGCGGGCGTGACACATACAGATACTTTCAGGGTTCAATTCCGCACTTCTACCGAGTTTTTTTCTTCTTCCTCTTTTCCCTCTGTAAGCAGTGCCCGCGCAGAGCTCTAGAAGACGCTCCGCCAGAAACAAGTCCCTACCCGCCCGCACGTGAACAAGCCCCACGACCGGAGAGGGACATCTTAGGTTCACTTGGGTATATCCAAGTACGGTATCGCAACGGCGCACTTCTTTCGCAGTGGCGTCTTCGAGCGTAGATCTTCGCATCAGTCAATTTATTTCGCCTGTGGTTGGGTAACAGTGATAAAAATGGATTTTAATTTCTCGGCTGTAGAATCGAAGAACGCAAAAGAAAGGCGTACGTCACGGTCTCCACCGCAACGCTTCGCGATGAATGTGGAAAGATGCGTACGTCACTTGTTTTTGAGTTATCAGGTGACGCCTCTGAGCGATCACGTTATGCATCTTCGGGACAAGTTTGGAGCTTGAAATCCGCCGGTAAGAGTAAACAAACGCAAGACAAGTATGGAAATCTGGCCATGATATTTTAAAACCCACACGAAAAAAAAAAAACAGGAGGCCCGGCTCACTACCAATTACAGTGTTATTTTCACCTCTGAGCGTTTAGCCGATCTAAAGATCGGCTAAACGCTGGACGGTCTTCACGGAATCGTATGAAAATATACATTTTATAATAAATAACTGTACATTTTTCCGATTTATGAGTTTACCATGAGGACTATACGGTTCACTTCATGGAATTCCAAGTGCAAATACAGGTAGTAATGCTAAATCGCTGCGGAGTGAAAAACCCAATTTACTCCGGCTCCAAAGTAAGAACAAGAACCCCCGTTTTAGGGAATGCTATACCTGTTGCGGGTGTGAAACCAAAACGGGGATGGTCGGTATTTTGGTTATTTTTCAAGATAGGCATATGTTCAGTTCAACCATTTCATTGAAAAGGTCTCGGCGAGTGCCTTTGGAACATAATGAAAAACTACCAAAATACGCACCACTCCCATTTTAGCTTCATACCCAACACAGATATAGCATTCACTAAAACGGGGGTTTGCTTTCACTGTGTTCTAAAGCCTTCACTAATTTGTAACCTATGTACAGTATAAATGCTTTCTCTTTTCTTGTTTACCAACAAAATCAATTCATGTGAGTTGAACCAAAGCTTTTGTTCTTCTTTTCGTTAAAACTAATTGTAAGCTAGGTTACAGCCAGCACAACAACACGAGACGGGGCTATAATTAGAGATCCAGTTGACGCGCCTTCAATGCGGGTGTAAGGGCTCTGTATTAACTTGAAGAGTTTTTTTTGGGGATGCTGTTCAGGAATCCATTAAAAAAACCCAGAGCTCCAGTTGGTCCTAATTAGAAGATCGACACGTTAATAGAGTAGAGCAATTACTTCTAGCCGACTGAAAAAAATCGATGTCCATTGAGCACTTAAAACATCATCTTTCGAATCTCGTTTCCAAGCTACAAGTCCAGCCTTGAATTTTTTCGGAAACTCCAAGATTTACAACCTTACCGTTTGTCACACTTTAGAAATGATTGTGGCGTTCGGACATACTGCGATAAAAATAAACCACGTATGGTTTGCTCGTGACTTTTTTTTTTTTAGAATACCGCGAAAATCTCGAGTAGATGACGAGGGCAGAGAGGTAATGGCGTACTTGCTCTCCCATGTAATGCTATGCGGAGATTTCAACGCTGGCACTCATTGTACGGACAAAGCTTAACCCCTCATAATTGAAATATGATGCCCAAAGTCGCTATTTGTTTGTACTTGTTCCCCCGCGGGAGGCAACCTCCATTACCGAAAGGCACGCTCGCTTTTGCGCATCACGCCTATTTCAGAACATTATAGCTTTGATTTCAAAGCACCTTCTTTGTTCCCTGCAGAAAGCAGGGTAAACGAAATCAGAGGAAGGTGGCTCCAACTGGGAGGAAAGACGAGCCGAAAAGAAACGCCAACAGGCGGACGAAAATGAGAGAGCAAAAACGTGCCAAACGAACTTAGCTCCGAGGAGGATGACGAGAGGAACGCTGCCTGGGTGATCCATAGGTAGACGAGACTCGTTTGGCTGGATATAATAGCTATTACATCTTTATAGCCCTTCCCTTACAGAGTAACATTCTTTTTTAAAAAAATGGAAATGTTGATAAAATGTGGCCATTATTTTGTACATGCGGCCGATGCCAATCCAGACCAGGATATTTTAGGATAGGCCAAGATAGAAACATGAGCGCAGGCTGTAGGTGTGAGGGGAATCTCGACTGTCTTCATATTGATCCAGTTTTGTACACCTATAAAACCGGAGATTTCTATCAGTAGAACTTCACACAATTTCATGGCTCTTCCGAACAGCACCCCCTTCTCAAGGCATACACACCACGGATTAAATGACCAATTTCGACCTACAAAGAAGCAGTGGAATAAAAAGAGCGGATTCTATTCTATCCTGAGTCTTCTAGATGAAAAAACATGTCTGAATAAAACCATGATTCGGGGAGGGTGAGTACATCACTGAAAGTTTTCCTGACATAGAAAAATGAGGAAAACGAGGAAGCAAAACAAACATGCACAAACATAAGGGAAAGACAGATTTCTATGGACTTTCGCAGAAAGACATCTCCTTCTCCACGGGCCAGTGGATATGTCCAACTCGAAACATGAAGAATCAGTCCCTTCTCCTTTCCACATAAAGTCTATTTCATATATCGTCGAGGATGAGAGGTGTGTGTTTTTCAGGAAGGGATAACGATCGTGCCAAGTTTTGGGCGCTGGTCCATGTCAAGGTCTTCACAAAAGTAATGATTCACAGGGTCGATTCTTGGCCAATGACGAAAATCGGAGGACATCCAGGTTTAGAGACCATCCCGTCACCTCTAAGCGAAAACTGAGAACTGAGATCAACCCGGCTCAGTCAGCGGGCCTATGTTGTGGAAGTAGCAAAAACTATAGAAACAAACTAACATCGTCCATACCAACTCCTGTTTCATCGACAGAAACGCTGTCTCCACGGTGATACATCATCACACAAGACGCCGATATTTTTGCACTTAATAAAGCTCAGGGAAAATTCGAAAAGTCTTTAGATTTTTCCCTGAAAAAAAAGTGCTGAGGTGAATTTAGAGCTCTGGATGCTCTTCAAGCATCCTTAGCGCACGAAGAAACACTACCACGCTGACAACAAAGAAATTGCGACAAGAGTCAACTCAACCCTCTCCCGATCCCCCAGCTGCAAACTTTCACAATATTCATTTGTCCCAGGCAGAAAAACGTCCGCAGGATTTTCTATGTCGCCAGACAGTCGGCGCGGCTGCGGGTTGCGAAATTATCCTGGTTCGGCCTGAGCGGGGAGCGACAGAAAAGCCAAGCCAGGACCCCGGATCGTACAACATAAGACGCCTTCGAGTTAGTGCGCCTACCGTGTGATGGTTTTTTGAGGTAGGAAAAAAATGGGGCCAAAGACGACCTAATATTTCCATGCTCATTTTCAAACCCCCAACCGCTTGTTGAGTTCGGAATATATCAAAAAACACCCCCTCCACTAATTTTGGGGTAATATTGCCTCGACTATGCTGTCCAAGAGAGACTCAATTCCAAGTTAAAACAAACATTTCAAACGTATTTTGACCCAAGGCAAGACATCTTTGAGACCCCTAGCACCTAACAAACTTTTATCAAAAACATTTTTTTCGAAATATCTCAAAAATCGTTAGGAATATCGAAAAAGTGTACAAAACCAACTTTGTAGGTCTTTTAATTAATAATAATTTACCTCCAAGGCGCATTTTGATGTCTCCGACCGTTTTCATGATGAAGGGTTCCAAAAAACTTAAAAAAAAACACCCCACCCCTTAATTTTGAGGGAATATTGCCCCGACTGTGCTATCCTAAGGAGGCTCTCGATTCCTAGTTAAGACAAATATTTTAAACGTATTTTGACCAAAGTCAAGACGTTTTTAGAACCCCATAGCCCCTGACAAACTTTTTTCAAAAACAGTTTTTTTTTTTGTTTTTTAATATCTCAAAACCGTTAGAGATATCGAAGAGACAAATACCATTAAACTTGTATGTCTTTTAATTTGCAATAATATACTTGCTGGGCACATTTTGATACCTCCAATGAATTTTAAGATACACGGGTTCAAAAAATCTCAAAAACACCCCCACCCCTAATTTTGGGGAAATGTTACCTCGACTGTGCTGTCCAACACTTAGTCTCGATTCCCAGATAGAAAAAATACTTTAAACGTACTTCGACCCACGTCAGGACGTTTTTGGAAACCCTAGCCCCAGACACACTTTTTTTAAAAAAAAAACATTTTTTTCGAAATATCTCAAAAACCGTTAGAGATATCGAAAAAATGTATTGAAACAAATTTGTAGGTCTTCAAATTTGACATCCACGGTGTCTTCTCTGTTTTTCGATATCTTTAATAGTTTTCGAAATATAAGGGTTCAAAGGATTGAAAATATCACCCCCTCCCCAAATTATGGGGAAATATTGGTCCAATGGTACTGCATAGGGGAGGTTCTCGATTCGAGGCCAATTGAATTATACACCGAAATTTTCATTGAAATCGGTCGAATTGTCCGTAAGATATCACTGACAAACTTTTTCACAGACACACGTCAAGCTAAAAAACAGTTTTATGACGTTTCAGTGTCAGTAGAGTCAGGAAATGTGCTTAGCCCAACTTTTCGAATTTTTGACGGTATTTACTTCAATTCGTTCTAAGAACATGGAAGTAAAAAAGAGTTGATTGATCAGAGATGTGGCAATCAAAGTCCAAACTGAGAGGCCTTTATTTTTAAACGAGAAAAATACGGCTTACGTTAGTGAGTACAGAATCCGCGGTTACATCCTTAGGAGAGCCCTTGCGGAAAGACCATAACGCCACGTGTGGACTATTGAAATGTCTGCCAGACTCGGAGGCTCGTCAAAGGTGCTCTACGCGACACACTAATTTTTCGGAGGCTAGCTCTTTTAAAAGCCTGCATAAACGCCCAGAGCAAACTATTCGTGTCCATCCATTTGAGAATACAGGAGGCTCACCAAAGGTTGTCTTTGCTAGCAAGACCTACTGGCATCTTTCTCTGGGCCTCAACAAGAGTCGCTGAACGGAAAATGAGACTATTGAGCGCATCTTGCTTTTCACCCTTATTTGCCTCCCACGAAACAGCCACTCAGCCAGCAATTTTGTACCTATATGCGATGGTAAAGAATAGTACGTCGTCAATGTAAGGGGTAGATCAGCATTCGTGTCGCGCAGCTTTATGACAAATCCTTGCATGTTTCCCATCGATAGAGCTCGAACTACAAAATTATGGGCACCTTATACTGATAGCGAGTCGTTTTAACTCCACGAGATTGTCAACCAAGGTATCCAACTACTATCCCTGACCTCCTGACCCGCAGCCCTGACAGATGTAATAAATCAAATCCGCACAGATCTGGCGTGGTACCGCTGCACTGTCACAGGACGCATAAAGACCGGATTGCACACAATAATTGGGTGCATTTGACACAAAAGGGCACCGGAGTCACAGAGCGGCGCGGCGCCGAGCCGCTTTTGTTCCCGGAGTCGGCCGTTGCGGTGCCGGTGCCAGAGTCGGGCCGGAGCCGGACCGAAGCAGGAGCCGGGCCGAGGCTTCGGGCCAGGAACTCATCCGAGCCGAGAGTGGGAGTCAAACTCGGGACTATACTGACGTGAGTCGGGCCACGCCAGGCCAGTCGCCACTTTCCAACACGAAGTAGCCTTTGACGGGAACAGAACTGTGCGATTCTCATCCGTTTATTTACCCCTCGCTTTATTTCCATTGCACGGTTTATTTCTGGGCTTAAAGTTCAACCCACTTTCTTGTGCCAAAACCATTGCTCCATTCACTCTAGCAAACATTTTCAAATAGAAGCCAACCAAACACGTTCCGAGAGAGCCATGTTGCACACACAAACGCTGCTTTGAATTCCCATTCCTCGACATATTTTCTATCTTTTGCAGACGACTTCGCTAAAACCCATCGGGGGTTGTCATTTTAACTTAAAAGAGATCAAAACACGTTCGTCGTCGTTTATATATATATATATGCCTTTTTAAAAATTATCTTTTTGATAGCACGTGTTGCTATCTCTGTATGACATAAATGTATTCAATTTTATATACATTTGTATACTGTATTTCTAAAGTGATTAAGCAGTGTAATACGCAAAGTTAAAGTCGCATGTTTGAAATACCACATTACAATAATTTTCGCCTGAGGGTATTAGCAGAGCACAGGGTCTAGAACAGCTTGTTTGGATGGATAAGGATGAGCGACGTCCGGGCCATCTTTCCTACGTTGCCGGACAATATATTAAACATTGGTTTCACATTTGCATTCACAACGTCAAATGTGCAGTGAGATTCAAGAGAAGTGCTATTTTGTGTTCCGCATTATTACCGAACTCTTTCACTCGTTGAAGCAGACGCGAAAAAAAAAAAAACGATGGCCTTACCTATATGCCCAACTTATCCAACGCAAAAAAGTCGGCCCTCTACCTTGCGCTGATTTCACACAGTATTTGCGTGCAAATGAAATATAAAAATTTTCTGCGCTAACGCAGGTAAGGAAGTGTTGAGTACGATTAAGTTAGGCTGATTCCGAGTTAAATCTTGAAGGTAGGTGGGCGTATCTCTTTACCTTTTAACCCTTCTTTGTATAGATAGATTTATTGAATTAAAGCCTTAACGGTAATACGCGTTTTATTTTCAAAGGCCACCCCTTTTTTTGATAACATTACAGCAAAGGACGCCAAAAAAAGCGGGGCAAAGAGGTTATAAT
>Ga0058701_10004061_pt1 | contig 11791 bp, 8 predicted proteins | sample AgamicOrMae_FD_97039 | JGI IMG/M metagenome (GOLD analysis project Ga0058701, IMG submission 97039) | Agave microbial communities from Guanajuato, Mexico - Or.Ma.e | ecosystem: Host-associated > Plants > Phyllosphere > Phylloplane/Leaf | place: Guanajuato, Mexico | collected 2012-06-04 | reverse complement strand
TTTTGAATCAGTGCATTCAGAGTGACACTCAGGACCAGTGACTTTTGAAAAAAGTCAGTGGCACTGATTTGTCCCAATTTTCAGTGACACTGACTTTTTTAAAAGTCAGTAGCACTGACACTCGGCCTCGGGAGGATGTTACTGTTCTGATCGTATATACGGACGAGCTGAAAATTTCCTCCATATACGAGCCATTCGTATATGGTGACGGTATATGGCTAATATACTTTTCGTATACACTTTTTCGTATATGGACTTGTCGTATATGAGTCGTATATGACCGTCGTATACGAACTTTTTTCATGGGGTAATCCAACTAGTGCTTGTTTGTTGTTAATCCTCACAAAGGAATATGTTCCTCTTTAATCCTCATGAGAAAACTTACATTAAACGAGAAAATGGAATACAATGGTGGAAAATCAAACCTTTTAAACCGAGATTCTACGGCTTGGGGTACCGTGCGGTCTCTTTGCGTTTCAATTTTAACATACGAAATTTAATCCAATTTTTTATTTCAAGTTTTTGTTGAAGTCCAATTCTTCCATTCGTTCTACGAAAAAAGTAGTAAAAAGGAGGGTCCGACGTGTGTTTTCTGTGATCTGTATAATTTCATAAGCATTTTGTAACTAAAATTCATTGTTACGAGAAGCGGATTACAGAAAGAAAAAATATGCAAACTGAACGCCAATGTCAGTGTTGATGTGATGCAAGATTCCGCGATCATCTTATTGGCATCCTGCGAGGTGGGCAGCAAACCTCATAACATGCATGCGCGGAGTTGCCTACCTCATGACTGTGCTTTTCACAGCTTCTCAATTTTGCTCATACATGCGAAAGTTGGAATACGTTATTCGCGTTAGATTCGCGGCTCTGCAATCTTCATAAAGTTGCCCAAATTTAGGATTTCCGCTTACTTTATTTCATAGCTGTTTTGAGCAGCACAAAATCTTCTAGGTACTGTCCAATTTTCTGATTTACGAGATCACGACGAACATTCCTTACCATCACAGAGGATTTGAAGATGCGACATCAAATTGGCTTATATCCAAAACAGTGGAGAACTGAGTTTATCAGACGAAATATTTGATATTCATTGTATTTCTAATATGCCTGTCTAATGAATGTCTAATGTCTAATGAATGAAGACACGGTGTAGTCTTTTCGTCAGGAGTTTGGACATTCCTCGGACAAAAAAAAAGTTGTTTTTTTTTCAGCAATCTGGGACAACAAATACGTTTTTGTTGTTCACGAAAAAAAGGGAGAAAAATGTTCCGCAACAACTAAGGATTTGTAGGAGCCAATCTCTTTTTTTTCTTTCTCGCTATGATATAGCGATAATTTCGTTGTCTTAATCACAGTAAATAACTGTACTGAAGTACTCGTAACATAGCCTTTTTTCAGTGTCTCAAAAGCGTGTAAACTTTCCATGTATGTTAACCCTTTACCGCTCAGCAATGCCGTTCGGAAACAGAAAAAAATATTTTAGAGTATCTTTTTAGTTTAGTATTGTTACACTTTAAAGAATATCACCCCTCTGGAGACCTGAAATTTGATAATATAGGCATTTCCCAAAGCTGAAAATTGCGTAATTTAATGGGGAAAATCCTTCAAATTTCTCTTAAGCTAAAATTTCACACCAAATACTTTGGGCTGTTATGGATTAAGATGTCTCATTGGATAGGTCCAGGCCTTAAACCTTTGGAAGACTCATAGTTCTACATGATTTTGCTGTTATCGTATGCCCATAGTAGTAGTTAAGCCAGTTCTCTACTTGTACCTGGGCGAAATTCAGTTTCCAGCCTTCCGATGAGTAGATTCTCAGAAGCAAACGTAGATCGCCAGTTAGTTTACGACGGGCAAAGTTCGTTTAAGACTTAGGAATATTCTCGCTTTGCAAGTGCACCTAGTTTTCAAGCTTGATAAATTTTCTACCTCTTTGTTTGACTCTGGTTCAACCTTTCATTGCGTTACGAAGATCGCGCAAGTTACGTTTGGTAAAGTGATATTGGTGCCTTGTGCCTCGCTTCACTATTTATCCTCATGACCGATGCGAAACCTGATGAAACTCACCTCAGGTTGGTGGATACTCCCGCCGAGAATTAGTTGTATCAGGATATGCGACAAAAAGTTAAACGAGGTTATTTTAGGTTTAAGTAATTAAGGCAATGTTAGTTCAGGTTTGTCAAACAAGAAAACCTTAGATTAGGTTAACTTAGGTAATTTTAGGATAACGTACGGTTTATTATATTATTACGCGTATTTTGCCTCACCCCGTTGGCACTCCGCTCGACTGGGTGATTAAAGATGGAACACGGGTGGTGAAAAATGCACAACATCTCACATTTATATCGTAAATAAAACAGTTTTATAGAAATCAGTGTTGTCCGCGGTGATTCTGAATTGAAATGGTGTAGTTCTTAAACAACCATACTAACACTATTTTGAATTATTATGAGTTAAAGATATCCTAGCTCATCTCCTTATCAGCGCGGATGAACCTCACAAAAGACATTGTTAAGCCAACAATGAGACTGTTTGACTTGTGTTTGATCAAAATTACTATAGGTAATAACATTTTAGCGACAGTTTTCCACCAAACTTTTCGGTATCTCTTCGCTCGAAGTGATAATTGCATCGGCACAACAACCCCGCTTGCTGACTTATTTTTCGCACTGTTGGACGTAGCATCTTTCGAGTCTTGTTGACCCAATATTTTTTTCAGCTGCGTGGATCACCAACAAATTCGTTAACACTGGAATCACACCCGCGATAATCACTTCACTATTGTCCATGCACTCGATTTCACTCGGCCACTTGTCGGAAGACGTACCCTTGCGATCCTGACGAGAACCATAATGCTCCAATCTTAAGTCGGATTCTGCGCCGGGTCGCTGCGCTGGACCGCCGCTGTCCCACACGCGATTTGGAATGCCAGGCAGACGCGCTACCTTTCTTATATATGACGTGACGCGGTGCGGTGCGAGGACCAACGCGGTGCTGGCCGGCCGGCCGTTGCCGAGGATGGTCCTGGGGAGGGGCTGCCGAGCCGCCCCCCTCGACGGCGCCGTCGACGCCCCGCCCGCCCGCCCCGCGGTCACCGGAGGGCGCCGCCGAGCCGCCGCCGATTTTGGGGGGGTCATCATCGGGGAGGGGCGCGCCGCTCCGCTATGCGTCGAGGTCGGAGCAGTGAAGACGTTTTGTTTATATACGTCGTGGGACGCGTGTATGAATGAATTAAAAATAGCCAGACAATACTTTCTGAAAATCTTTGTTCATCTAACGTTTTAAAACTTGTGTTTTCTACCTCTGGATGCTGCATCTGCGGCCCGAAAAAAAGAAGGTTGCCTGGACCCTTCGACATTATCCCCAGATGAAATAATAGCCATAACGCTAGAAAAAGTTTTGCGGTATATTCTGAGTAAAAACAGAACATCTGTTTTAGTTTCTTTTATTCCTGTTTTGAATGTTGAAATAAACGGGGACTTATATTGGGTATCTTTCGAAATCTATGTTCAGCCACTTCAATGAAAAGCTCTCGCCGAAACTTTTTGATTCACATGGCTGAACATATAACTCTGTGTTGAAAAATAGCCAAATGCGGTACTCCATTTTCATTTTTATACCTAAAACAGATCAGAACTCCCCAGAATAGATATTTTGTTTTTACTGTGAACATTAAGAAGCAACTCCTGTTTTAGGCAATTCCGTATAAGTTTCAGGTATGATGCTTAAACAGGGGAAGGGCGTTTATGTTGTGATTTTTAAGATAAACCTACAGGTTTCAAAAAGTAATCAATGGCAAGGTCTGGTCGAGAGTTCATGTGATTATTTGTAAGGTTATCTTAAAAACCAACCAGATAACGATCCTCCTCTGTGTTGCCTTTATGCCTGAAACGGGTATTGGACCATCTAAATTAAACATTTTTTTAGTGTCATTTTTCCTCACCATGTCCTTTTGTTCGAGGGGTTTCTATGCTTGAAAAACTATCTTGGTTTATAGAATCTCCTCTAATTTCTTGTTTAATGAAGGCAAAAACTATTAAATGCTAAGGAAGTATTCATTAAATCTTTTTAATTTAGTACGCCAGGTCCATTTTCGGTATTTGCGACAATACCTAATCCCTTTTGTCACAAGACGTCATGCTCAGCAGCCTTCCCTTTTGGAATGTCACTCGTGGTAATCGGGGGGGGGGGGGAGATATGAAGACTGAATTCTAAGCCTTGAAAACATTCTTCCCTTCCGCGGACTGAGTTGTAGTTATGTTCGATAGGGCCGATATATTCGGTCTCAAAACATTAACATGAAGGAGCATACGGTCGGTCCCTGCATTGCATACTTAAAAAAAGGGGGGGAGATATCTTACTGTATCCTTCCCAACATGTCCCTGTAATTCTCTCTATGTCTTTCAACTCCTTCCAATTATCAACCGACTTCCGTCTCGAAGTTTGCTGTCGATTTAGTTTAATGAGTCGCGCTTAATCAACAAAACGATCCGAACTCTACTTTACCTCAAAGAAGGGATGTCTACTGTGGTGTACTTCCCTTTGCCGATACGCCTGATGATGCTTAGGGACAATTCACAAAGGACGTCCGCAGTTTTTTTCGAGATTATTGACACCCCCCCATGTTCGCACATGCTATGGTTGGCAACCCCCTCCTGTGGACGTCCGCATTAGGGATAAAGACCCCCGCCTTGCAATGCACTTTTTAAAAGTCTTGTTGAAGATAGACAAGTTACCGGAAACAGTTAACTTATTAGTTTGAAGGAAATGAAATAATGATATTTTTTAAGGAAAATTATTTTAGGCTTGACAGATTAAGTTTGGTTAAACAATCACAAAACTTGGTTAAACAATTTGTTTGGTGATTGACAGATTGGTTGACTTACTTTGTGAATGACACCTTACTGTAGGGCGTGGGAAAACTGGAGAATCACAAACCCCGATTTTGGTGCCATCTAGCGGCAGCAGCCTAAAACTGCCGATTCTCTCAATGCCGCAGGGCTGTTAGTTCGTACTACCGCCGCTAGATGGCGCCAAAGTCTGTGTTTGTGATTCCACAGTTTTCCCATAACCAATCGTCCAAAGCGTGAGTGGCACAGACTTGGTGAAACACCTGATCTGAACCTAACCTATGCGGTTGTGTCTCGTTAATCCTGACATAGTACTTATACGACCGGACCAGGATGTAGGTGCGGAGTGAACTGAAAGTGTTCACATTCCACCAAGTTTTTACAAGTTCTGTTCTCTTTCCTATAAATATTTTTAGTTGCAGGAGCGATTGTAGCCTGCTATCTCTCGGTGAAAAGGGTATGGGTACAAATTTTAAATGTTTTTTCGTTGGAAGATCCCTTTTTTCGGACCAAGTCGATCGGAGCGAGGAACTAGGTACACAAACCTAGCAAAATTCAACGGATATAACGCACCGTAGTTTAAAAATATGAAAACAAATACATCTTCAGGTTTTCTAAAACTTTTTTTTGTCACTGCCCCCTGAAAGTAGTGATATCAAGGAAGTATCACGTCTTGCAAACGAGAAGGTAACTCAATTTATGCAAGGCGGTGTACATCTTTATCGCTGGAAAGCATCGTTGCAACCTCGGACGAGTCTTTTCTATTGTTATAAAAAGAATCTACTGACAAATAAGAGTCGATCAATTTTGTCCTCAGGAGCTGTTTCCATAACAAAAGCTGGACGGACCATTCTCAGGAAGAAGACATCTTTGTGCGCGCTTATTGCGTGTTTATTGAAAGCAAAACGTCCTATTTCGAAAAAAAATCCTTGGTCAATTTCGATTTTTAAAATTCTAATATTTTCATTCGTTGCACGAATATGGCAGGAAAATGGTCCCTTTGCACAAAATGAGGACTTTTCTGCTTTCGCAAATAAAAATTAGGGTGTTATTGAACCGACATGTATTAATAAAGGGAGACTTGAACGCACGTAACCAACCTAATGCATTTTGAAAGGGAAGTGACTTGAACGCAAGGAACCCAATTTAATACATTTTAAATGATGCAGTCGGGTCAATAGACACTCCCTAAAAAGGGGAGGGATGCATATTATTGCAAAAATAATATTTTGGCATGATGATATTTAGACGAAAGGCGTATCAAAATGCGTCCAGTAACAAAATGCCTTAATTCGACCGAGACCTATCGGGTTCGTGGGACACCTACAATTTTGCTTACAATTTTTGCTCATGGTAGTCTTGGATCGCAAAAATGTTCCATCCAAGCCCTTCTCTGAGTCTTGCCTTAATGTGAAAGATGATGAAGTGTGATAGTTAATTTTATGATACTATTATTAAGAAAAAACAGTGTGAATAAGCCTTTAAAAAAGGGACAAGTAGGGTGCTTTTCCTCAATTTTTCATGAGTTCAAGTTTATGTTTACTACGGAACTCCTAAGCCGATTGAAAATACAGTTTTCTCATATTTTGAAGTGCTTGAGTGTTTAAATATTGTGGCCCCTCTTTGGTGGTTGGCATTTGCCAAAAGTTAACAGCATCACTTCAGTCTTTTATCAATTCTAGAAGCCGTCAATTGTTAACGGACAGTGGGTTAGCAGTATACATCCTCGCTAAAGGAAGGTTTTTAGCCTTCAATTAACCCGACTGCCCCATTTACATCAAGCTGGTTTCTTGCTTCAAGTCTCCCTATATTAATACATGTCGGGTCAATAGCAAACCCCATTTTTTAATTATGAAAAGAGGGATTTTGCATGTGTGCTTTTCTTTCGAGATGAAATACGGATTGAAGCAATAATTAAATGCGTGGGTGGGATTGTATAGCGAGCAGAGCATTTGACACGGAATCCATGACGAATGGATACATGACGATTGCTGAAAAGATCCCGACCGGCGACGAGGCCTTGGCCGCTATTCCTCTTAAATTAATCCTCTCGTAAAGACAAACGATATTTGATGACGTTTGCTCTGGCGGCATACAGCTTTGGAGAGGAACCAAGAAGACCCTTTAATACATACATTTTAGAGCTTGGCTTTAATTTCCACTTCTTGTGCTCTAACTTCGTCGCTAAGCCCACAATATAACCAAAACACCTTTCTTAGGGATTTCTACGTGGGAGAAAAGGTTTTGTTATACTAACAAAATCATTTGTCAATATAGGGATAACAATAACATTTTGTCACAAGAACAAAATGTTTAGTTCTGTCAACAAAACGTTTGGTTGCTGCAGCAAAATTTTTGGTCGCAGCAACAAAAATTTCATTTGTTGTCCCTAATTTTGTTGCCGTAACAAAACCATTTTCTCCGTGTAGTTGTATTTATTACGAGTTAGTTTTTTTACGTTTTATTTTTTTCCTGGACGCTTCAGTCGCTTTACTGGGAATTGGGAAGGCTTGCTTGTTGTATGAAACGGTCTGGAACTGATGTAACTGCGGTAATACGTGAATGATACCTACGAGCATGGAACACAAACTGCAAAGCCGCTTAACTGATTACAAGCGTTCGCGATGTTCGCCTTTGACAATTTATAAGCGCTCGAGCTTCTCGGAGCCAACAAATCTCGCGGAAAACGTTTGGGTACGTGGGTATTGATCCATGCCGTCGCCGAGGTTAACGTCAGGGGAAGAGTCTAAAACATCACTGATTATTTCAAAGGTTGAATTTTCTAAGGCAACTTGGAAAAAATTCAGTGTATTTTTTCCGTGAAGAGGTGGACTCGATAATCAGTGCCGTTTGGAACCCTTCGTTTAACATAATTTCACAGAAAAATGAAAATGATTACCTGAAAAGCGTCTTGAATTCTGATTTTTGCTGTTCGCGTAGACTTAAGTCAAACATTTGATGGACATCGCTGGTATACTTAAAAATAAATTGAGATTGACATGGTATTTTTTTTCGAATGATCGGTATATGAAGTTTAAAGTTTCAGCAATGTTTAGGTATCGACATTCAAGCTTTTCGACTGAAAAGTCATTGCAACTCGTGGTCCATAAGATGAAATGCCCTTTAAAAAAATCGATTTAACCTTTTTTTATGAAATAAAAAGATTAATGCCCGATTTTTTGATCTCCCCCCAATGTATTGCGAGTAATGATACATTTCTTAAATCAACCTATATTTTTCATTCTTTTGCGATATATTTTGTTTTGAAGCAAACTTTTTATTGGCCCCCTCGAAACAAAACGTGGACGTATTCTTTTTTCCTTAACGTGTTACGTAGCATACGTAAGACCTTCCGCGTAAGAGCTAACAGTTTTAAAGATAGAATGTAGGCTAGAGCAGAGAACATTTCCTTTCTTGGGTTTTGAGCCTCTAGCACAGCGCGTTTCCCCGATGGACAGGGCAGCCATAGGTGGGTAGCTAAGTTCGGAAACTCCCAAAAGCACGAGCTGGTCCTGTTTGGCATTCCGGTAAATACATCACAAAGTGGGTCTTTGTTTTGGTGACGTGGGCGAATAATGACACATCTATGGAAGCACGCTGCCAGAACGCGCCAATACTGGAAAAAGGCCCAGATCATGAAGTCCGTCGGTACACACATCATTCTTAGTTTCAAACGTAGAAATTTTCGACCTTGTCTTCTACCATGATCCAAAGTTTTTTTTTTAAACTTGAGGACTCCATACATAGAATCGAAAAAAAGAAAAAAAGGAAAACTGTGTTTTCTAGGTTATGTTGTTTTGTGCCTCGCACCGCTATCGCACCACTCGTTGTCAAACGTAATACCTCAGAAGTAAGCGGCGTAAGGTGTTGCCGTTGGATTCCGTGGGTCAACGTAGGTTTGCAAAATTTCGACGCACAGTGATGTCCATAAGTGACGGGCCAACCAAAATCTAGTAACTTTTTGTGTGTGTGTAAACTAATGTGTGTTGGCAGCACCGCGTGGGGTGGGTTGGGGAAGATTCCGGGGGAAAGGCGGACACCTCCTCTTGCCTCCACACCCTCCCACTGCCCTTCCTTGGCAATGCTACGAACACACAATAGTTTAAAAAAATAGTCACTAGATTTTTTTGGTCCGTCACTTATGGATATCACTGTGCCGTACATGGTGACATGAATTGGAGAATTCAAATCAAAAATATTCTATCGTAAAAATTTGTCTGGACACAATGTTAATGACCCATGACCTCTCATGGTCACGGAACTAAAACTTACTGTCAAGGCTCCCTAATTAGCGTCTGTGGGTGGTACCACTCGGACAGGTTTTGTTGTGGTTGTCAACGTCTCTTACTAGATGAGAACTCCTTCCTGAGTCCACTGTCCCAACGATCTTCTTCTCCACCAATCTTCCTTTTTCCTACGATATTATAACATACTCTGATCGCACGACTCGTTCTACGCCCCTGGAAAGAGTTTTACCCGCAAAAAAGAGTGCGCTGTCTATTGGACTCGTTCTTTATGCGTTGCACGGTATGAAAGGTTTTGTTATACCAACAAAATCATTTGTTAAAAGAGGGCTAACAAAAATATTTTGTTACAGCAACAAAATGTTTAGTTCGATCAACAAAACGTTTGGTTGCCGCAGCAAAATTTTGGTTGCAGCAACAAAAAAATTATTTGTTGTGCCTAATTTTGTTGCCGTAACAAAACAATTTTTTTTCGTGTATGCTGTTACTGAGTTGTTATACTCGTTCTTTACTTCTTTGATGCTGTCTCCAACGACGCGTTTTGTCTGGGTGTCAGTGTAACCACTGAAGCAAGCGATCAGTCACAGCAACCCTTGCATGGATAAAATAACTTTGTTGCCTCAGCAAAACGACCTGTTAATAGCCTCAGCAAAGCAGAATTGTTTTGGTGACAATGTCAATTGTTACAACAACAATACGAAAAGTCACCACAACGAAAACAATAGTTGCAGCATTAAGTGATATTGTCGTCACCAAAACAATTCTGGTTTGCTGAGGCTACAGTAACGAAAATTTTTGTTAAGGCAACAGTCATTTTCTCCTTGTAGGTAAAGCATAATTAGGTGCCTTGTGCTTCGCTTCGCTAGGGTTTCTGACGTAAGTTGGAATACAAATGTCTGAAAATTTATTTTAAAAGCGCATGTTCAGAGAAATCACCAAAGAATTTTTTTTCTTTAGAATTTCTCAAAGCACACACCTCAACAAATTTAGAAGTAAAAAGTAAAAAGAAGTACTGTAAGAGTGGATATTTGCCACTAATTAGTGAAATGTGAGCCACTATTAGCAATTTTGTGGATCACTTTTCAGTACTATTTTTTTATAATCATGCATTTAGAAACAACCTCCCGATCCTAGAAATTCAATTATAACTAACGCAAAGGGAAGGTAACTTGGCTTCTCTCTTTGTTCAGCTTATGTTTAAAGATACAGGTCCATGGTAATGATCTTGTATGCTTTGATAGAGATATCCACTGTCCACAGTGCGGCTGCTGGATAGTTAACTGGAATGACGTAACAGTCTACTTCGCGGTTGTCGAAAGCTGTATATTTTTGGGAGGGTACTATACCTACACCGAGTCGACGAACTTTACCCCGAGGTTCCGTAAGTACAGTGCCTCCTGCTGCAGTTCATTAAGTGGTGCAGCGGTAGGTAATTTAGGGCCTCCGACCTCTGCAGCTCCTTAAAAATGATGATCCGTGTCATTTTCGTGAAGAAATATTATCACAAACAGCGCGCGCCTCACTTGGCCGATTCCTCAGCTCAAGTGAACTTGCTCTTAACCAAAAGTTAAGAGAGTCTCCTTAGTGCAAATTTGGAATATCGAATGAAGTGTGGCTTGCGCACCACTTGACAAGCTGGATGGAGCGAGGCATATGGCAAGTTAATATTTCCTATATCGATCGCTAATTTGTACGCCCTTTCACGGCGGCAGTTACGACACCTGCTTGTCATTAGGTGTATACATAAGATATACAGTAGAGTCTCAGTTATACGTGTCTCAGTTGTAAGTCCCACTCGTTTGTACGTCCAGTTGGTATAGTCTCATCCAGAATACTTTACATGGCGTTATACAGAAGATTATTTTCACTTGTCTGTCCCTCTCAGTTCTACGTCCAATTTTTTAAGTCCCAGCTTGGACGTATAACCGAGATTCCACTCTACTGTATACTGAACTTATTGCCTCCCGCGTGGTTTCCGTATACATTCCGAAACAGTTTTAATTACAACAGTTTATTTTGTGTACGTACCTTTTGTGCCTTTTTACGTAAAATGGTTAGTTGGGATGTGAGAGAGGATCAAAAAGGAATTTTCCCGGAAGTTCAAGTTCGAGATTCTGTTTTTGGCGCGGAGATAGAAATAATTAACTGGGTAATGTATCCCATCTGTTCGGGATTGACGTCTATCTGACCCCACACAGATACAATCGCCGGCGCATCTAATCAACAATAGGACCAGCGGTTTTGGCAAAACTGACGACGTTTGCAAGGATGTTCTGCCAGATGTCCGAAAATCGACACTGGAAGTTTGGAAGGTTGAATTTTCCATGTCCTGTGTTCCACCTTTCGTCGTCAGGCCAATCGAACCGAACCTAAGGCCATTTCATGGTCCTCGCAACATAATGGAGGGTTCAACACAATGACAACAAGGATCCTATCACGAACAGCCACATGGATACCCATGTGGATATCTTTATTGGGCTGTGGATATCCATATTTACACTTTTCATTCGATGTGGATTGTGAATATTTATTCATGGATATCCATTTATGGAGAATTGGGCATGGCCGGATATCCATAGGTAGTATTGACTATAAAGGTATCCATAAACGTCTACATGTTAATTTTAACATGGATTCTTTGGCCCGGGGGCAATGGGACAGTTTAACTCAAGGTGGGCAATCTTTAAATGCGGG
>Ga0058701_10004060_pt1 | contig 11791 bp, 10 predicted proteins | sample AgamicOrMae_FD_97039 | JGI IMG/M metagenome (GOLD analysis project Ga0058701, IMG submission 97039) | Agave microbial communities from Guanajuato, Mexico - Or.Ma.e | ecosystem: Host-associated > Plants > Phyllosphere > Phylloplane/Leaf | place: Guanajuato, Mexico | collected 2012-06-04 | reverse complement strand
TTTCCGATTAGGAGCGAATAAGAACAACGCTCCCATTACGCGGCTAGCATAGTGGAACCCATATTGACACACAGCCTACGTCGCGCCCTCTGGCGGGAGAAATATCGGTGGAACGCCCCATTTCAAAAGTCAGAAAAATGTGAACGAACACGCGAATTTTGCGTATGGGGATTTTACAGAGCGAAAGCGAGTCTTGATATCAAAATTTGACCATAAGGTAGAATATTTTCTACGAATCTTTGGAATTGGACTTGTAAGCGTACCCTGTTGTGGCTTCAGAGCGCGCTCGTGCCTCGTTTGAAAATGATTTTGAAATATAATCAATTATTTCACACCTGTACACACTTCGAGTTTCCGTTCTTTCGACTTTCTACCACACTAATATGTGTTTCCAGCGTATCGTTTTCGCCAGTGAAATACAAATGCAACATGCGTTGCAAAACTGAATGAAGAATTTAATTTCGCAATCAAGCACTGTGTGACGGGCAATGCCTTGCCACGCTTGTTCAAGAATCATACCAAAGCGAAGTATCAGGGTTTAACTTGCGGAACTGAGTGCTTCAGCTAGAGTTGAATAGTCTAAGGTACCAGTACCCGAAAAGTTAATTTCTTGGGCATTAAGGTTGAGAGGGAAGAATCATCTCCTCGATAAGTCAACAAAGGTCATGGGCAAAGAGGTGTTTATGAAAAACAGCGGCGTAGAACAACATCACAATGCACTTTATTTACAAATCACACATGAAAAGTCTTCGAAATCGGCACGTAACGAGCACAACTGTATGAAATTCATGTAAGACTACAATAAAATAATGCCGAAACTACAGAACTAAAATCGCAAATTCGTCGACAAAGTATTGTGTACAGAGGGCGGGAAAACAAAGCAGTGAATAAAGAGTCTTTACGGTAAATTAACAATGCCGTGCCGATAGTGAACCTTAACGGCAGAGATAGCTCTCAGTATTAAGCGCCACCATGGACCACGTCCAAGATTCGAGCGGGAAATCACCAATGAAGAAAACCTTCGCGATCAACAGAATTCTCTGTACAGTAGCCTTAAATTCTGTTCGATTAAGACAAAGAAATTTGACTAGAGTCCGCGATAAGCAATTCAATCTGCAATTTCATTTTAAGATGTCTACGGACGGTATACAGTATCTGGGGCAGAAAGGGTTCGAAGAAATTTACGTTAAAGTCGCTTTGTAAACAATTTTGGCGATATTGGGTAATTTGTGTACAATGCATGTTAAAATACAAATACACATTTCAACAGGTACAATAATATATTTCATAATAGTGAAAAAGTTCTTCGGGGACTTTTCCCTGAAAAATCTACATACGTTTCTATAAGAAATGCCCTGAAATATTTATTTTTTTACGTATACTGTGCCTAAATTAATTCACATAAAAAAATAGCTTCCACTAAGCCCAGCCAGTGAACTTAATGCAGCCAACTCATGTCTCTTTTTTAACACACTTCGGGAGTATTAAAACATGATTATTAAAAATGATCACAGGTTCATAACTGTAAATATGATCAACGCCCAAAGCAAAATTGGTCTTGAGGCTGGAAATTGCCTTACACAAGTATCTTAAATGATTTCAAGACTAAATCAAGAAATGAGAGTTGCAAAAGAAAAAAGGATATTCCTCGATACATTTGTGATAAGTACCACGGATACGAGAAAACCTGTATACTGACACAGGGCGAGAATATTTAGCTCTTTACAAATTCAATTTTTTTTTTCAGATAAGGAGTTTATAATATTGTGCAAGTCGTAGGTCGTGTTTAGCAGGCACTGTGGTATCAATTCAACGCGTGACGGTCTCTACTAAATAACAAAATTCCAAAGTCTTAATAGTTTGAAATCCAAGTTTTCTCGGGTTGTGGAACTCGATAAGGGTAAATGATAATCCTTAGAAAAATAATAACAATCCGTTCTCATTAAGAAAAAGATTACACACAAGATAGAATCCTGCATTGACACGACTTGCGAGCAGAAAATAAATTCGTACATGCTCCAATTCATTGTATATTCACAGAAGTAAACTAAAAACTCAACAGTAACAGGAAATTTAGAGGCTTCAAATCAAAATAAACGTAAACTTACATTCTTCAATTACAAGAACGATTTACGGTAGTTGTCCTTCAAATTAGAACAAAGAATAATGCATTCATTTTCCGAAGTAACCTTGGATGCATAGTTCATTTTCCTTTGGATTACAGTATATTCTTCAGCGAGATATCATGGTACGATGGTAGATTAAAAAAACATAAATGAGGAGCAGTTGAAACGTATTGCTGCAATAAAACGGTTTAGGTCCCTCAAAGAAATCAGTCTCCGCTACTGTCCGAACTCGGCCCAATTTTGCTTCGTTGTCTGTGCTTCATCTTCTGAATGGATGGATCTTCGTCTCCTTCGTTTTCAGGGCTACGCTGCTCTCTTCTGTGTTTTGGGTGTCTTTGATATTTGTGCTTGAAGCTTTTATGGCGGGAAGACGTATCTTCTCTTTCATAATCATAATGAGAATTATACCTATGGTCCTGATTATGATCACGGTGCCTCCGATGATACACTCTCGACGGGGATAACACCGACCGTGACCTGTAACCACACAGAAAGATTGGTTCAAACCCGGTCATGAAAAATTCAACGGGCAAACACGACAGCCAGGAGCGCAAATTCCGTTGACAAAGGTTACGAGCTTCTTCAAATTCTGGTATGAAAAATCTAACGGCCGAGCCTAATCTTGATTGGATTCTGGGACTAGCAGCATGGGGTTCAAATTCCAACTGTGTGCAGGTGATACACAGCTAGTTCAAAATCGTGAATGATAAAATCGACGGCCACACGTATAGCTCCAACTCCGGGAGTGGGAGCGATTCCGAAGCGAATAAACATGAAAAATAATTTTGTTACCTGGATCTTGAGTTCGAACGGGTTCGTTCGTATTCCGGGCTGTCGTACTTCCTCTTCTTCTGCCTCCTGTCTCGCCTGCTTGTTGTTCCTGGACTGCTTGATCTTGACCGAGACCTGAGAGAAAGTCACAGTTACATAAAAGTATGTAGCAGAAAGAAATTTATAGGTGTAAGGTTCTGAAAACTGGCCACGGAGTACAGTTAGAATCTCAAAATTCCAGAGCGATATTTTGTTTGACCGTAAGTTAAAATAGCCTCGAGAGCGTTCGGTGGTAGGCAACTCGATAGTATTGATTTCATCAGACAGTTTCTGTCAGACGATCCGAAAGTTCAAGTGTAGGCTAAATCTCTATAAGATTACCTCTTGCTAGGAGTTCCAGATTTTCTACGCTTGTGCTTCCTGTCTATAGTGATGGAAGAGGGCTGCTTCGAAACCACGTTGGACGCTGTAACATGAGAGTCAAAGTTGAAGAATGGTTTAGATCAATACTGATCAGCCGTCCGCAAATACTTACCGGCAAGCCTTGCCAGAAGGGAATGTTTTGGTACGGTGGAACCATTCATCTCCGACCTAAAACCGAACCCAAAATTAATAATTTTTACAGAAAGCAAGTGAAACAAGGTAATACCGATTAACTTACAGCCTCGGAGGCGACGGGGGCGATGGCACAGAAATATCCTCAGATCCTATTTTACTTGTACCTGAAACGAAAGACGTTCAAGTTTACTACTATGCACAGTATGAGAAATTTACGCTTGTACTTGGAGGCAAGATAATTACCGTTATTAGGCGCTCTCTGACTATTTTTAATTCGGCTTAGGAAAGCTGCAGCTCTTCGTTTTCTTTCTAATTTTTTATCAATTTCTGAAAAACAACATGAGAAATTAGCAGGGCACTTCGGTCCAAGCAATGAAAAATCTATAATAGACCAACAACGTACCTTTACTACTAGGGACCACCACTTTGTCATCGGTAAGGTCAATGATTTCAGCCTCTGTGATGAGGTCATCGTCAAAATCAATACTTCTACTCTTCTCTTCTTTAACGCTCTTTTTTTCTTCTTTAGCATTCCTCTTTTCTTCTTTAGAATTCTTCTCTTCTTCTTTCATACTCTTCGTTACATCTTTAGCACTCTTCATAAGAGCGGCCAACTCATCCGACAGATTCTTCGGCTGATCTTCCCTCGCCTTGTCAGTATTCTGGCTCGGGAATATATCTTCGTTTCGCTTCGCCTCCAACTCCTTTTCTTTTTCCTTTTCCCTCGCCCGTTCTCTTTCCATTTCCTTCTCTCTTTCTCTCTCCCTCAGTTGCATTTCCTTCTCCTTCAGCATTTTCATCGTTTTCCTTAATTCCTCTTCCCTGATCTTCTCAAGGTCAGCATATTCTTCTCTTTTGCTTCTCCTATCTTTATCTTCCTTCGCATTGCTAGTCCTGTTCTCTGACTCCTTCTTCTCCTTATTTTCGTCATCTTCGTCCTCGGAGCTACCCTCTAGATCTAGAGGAAGCGCGCTCCGTATTTCTTGCAAAATTTCTGTTTCTTTAGGTTTCTTAATAGAAAAGCTAACAGGAGCTGAAAAGTCAAGAAAAACACTATAAAAATCTTATGAAAGAAAAAAAAGAATAAGTTTCAATGGTTGCATTTTTCACGTCTATCGTTCCAGTCTTCTTAACTCTCGCATAGACATATGACACCCGCGTAGGTTAGATGCATTGTTAGGCCAACCTCATAGTTAGGTAGCCTAACAGCATTGTGCTTCAGTTAACTATGCATCCACTACCGTAGGCACCGACAAATACAACGCAAGTACAACAAGCAACCTCTGAAATTTTAAGTGTAGATACAAACCTTGAGTTTTACTGGATTTCGTTTTTTTGCTGGCAGTATTAGGGACGTCATTATCAGAGTCACTACTCGAAGTTTCATACTGAGGCAACAACAAGGATTTCGTTTTCTCCTTCTTTTTCTTCTTTTTCTTCTTCCTCCCTGACTGAGGAGGCGGTCCTTGGCCTTGGACATAAGGAGGCTCTAGTCCTTGATAGACCCTTATTTTGTGTTCGTAATAAGGGTGGAATTCGTGCGAGGCGTCGAGAAATCCAAAGCGAGGATCTCCTGAAAAATTAAAATTATTAGTGAGCCAATCTAACCAGACTAGTAACACTGTTGTCCTAGGAGCCGCTAAGCTGTCACAAAACAGCAAAAATGATTTCAATGCCTAATACCTCCTGTGACTGAACCAAAACTCCTGAACAGGATAAGGTGACACAGCGGTAAACTGATTTGTAAGTTACTTAACAGCCCGAAGTATTTGGGGTGAAATTCAGCTTAAGAGAAATTGGAAGGATTTTTGCCACTTAAATACGCGATTTTAAGCTTAGGAAAATGCCTAAATTATTAAATTTCAGGTTTCCAGAAGGGTGATATTTTACTTAAATTGTAACAATACTGAACTGAAAAGATCCTCTAAAATGAATTTTCCTGTTTCCGGACGACATCGCTGGGCGGTAGTGTGTTAAGTAATCGTTCACAGGCTGGTAAGATAAATAATGCTCTAAGTGAATCCAAACTGATTGAATGTGGTGTCCCTCAGGAACTTTTAATGTTTAACATATTTCTCTGCTTTGCCGTTATCTGGCGAGCTAGTTATGTTTGCAGATAAAAGTGTTCCCTTCCACGTCCCAATACAGATTCCTAGAGTACTCCTAGGGCATAAAAAAGATTGATCTTTTCCTCGATGGCTTTCCTTTGCATTGGTCTCTTCCTCACCTTTGCTCCGCACGACCACTTCGAAATCTCGCCCATTTTTGAGGACGTAGCTCGCCATCTTGTCGATGATGAGCTGAATGTCGCTGGGAGGCAGCACGAAGGCGGGAGAATTTTGACCGCCTTCATCTGCGCTGTCGCTTGCTGTGCTACTTCCAGAACTTCCGGTTCGGCTGCTACTTCTTGTACTGCTTCCGCTAGACGCGTGACCCGCTTTCCTGAACAAGAGGAATCGCACTTTAAGTTCGGAGAAACGAACGCTCCCTTGCAAACACGAGTGCATTGTTGCTGATGCAAGATTGGCTTTGGCTTATCGCCAAGGTATTCAACGATTTTCAATATGCTCCCACTTAACAGAATATTGCACAAATAAATCAATAGTTTTGAGTATACACGACTTCTCACAAAACCAACCGCCAATTCTACGGCGAATTCGGTAACATCACCTTTCACGCCGGACCACGCCAATATTTAATTTTCACTTGCTACTATTTTTAGTCATTATTCCGTGCCTGAAGGTCCAGCTAAACAAGCTTCAAATCGCAAATACCATATTTCCGCCGACCCTCTCAAAACGTACACTTTCAAATTTATTTCTGGCATCGACTTTGTCAACGGAGTATCTTTTGTGAAACCGTTCTTTGTTTTCTGTACATAACAGTGAGAAAATTTCTTGACCATATTTAAAGTAGAGCACTACGCTGATATAGCGATTAGCTTAATAAAATTTAGGATATACTGATTTTTAAATAAAGTGGGCGAAAAAATGCGTGAAAAAAATGGGGTAGACGAAAAATAGTTACCTTCGCTTTGAGTAGGTCGCTAACAATCCTGAAGGTTGAGGCGAAGATGGGCCTGTGATAATAAAACCAAGATAAGTGAATGAACTTCTCAGAAAAAGAAAAGGAAAAGTTGCAATTTTCAGAGTACCTGAGCTGGATTCGGCCTTTAACTGTTTGTCTTTGATCTTACTGACGAGCAACGAGTAGGCACAATCCGCAGAGGGTTTGTAGTTGATGCTGGGAATGCTCGGAGCCTGCAAAATCACCATCAATGTCAAACAGTTAGTCGAGGTTCTCTCACTAGTCCAAAACCTCAGTATGTACAGCGTTAAATTGGTCGTAGTCACGAATATCAAGTATTTTGATCACACTGACTTCTCCAAGAAACATAAAAAAAAACATTCTATCAACGAAACCAGTAGCACTCGGACGCCGTGTTTTTACTACGATTTTGAAAGGGTTAATAGAATGTGACCAAATTTAGTCATATCATCATACCGCGATAAACAAGGGCTGGTAGCGAATTAGACAAAAGCCGAATTAAACGAATTGGAATCATAACTTTGAATGTAAAAAGTCAAAATGGAAGAGTAACAGAAAAATTTGTAGTTTTCTAGGGACAAATTCTTTTTTCAAAACTTCGATGAAAACATAAAAATGTTTAATTCAGGAAGTGTGCAATCTTTCACCCGAATAATGATTGGGAAGACTATCCGAGTTTGACTACAAAATAACAATTACCTGACAAAAATCAAACCAAACAAAATGACTTAAAAATGAGATTTCCCCACCCTCAAACTCTAGTCGCCACAAGATGTTATGTATATTTTAATGAACTTTTTCTGATTGCAAACATTCACCGAACTGACTGAAATCGCCACATACATTTTAAGGACAACATAACAGCCCTGCATCATGACTTTGCTGACAAAAGACTCTATAAAATAATACAGCGATTTTTAGCCGGGCATTTGAGATAGTTTGGACAAACTTCCTTTCTCATTTCAGCCTTTAGACTTCAAATAACATTAAAAAGACAGCAAATATAGAATGGAGACCCCAATTCCGGTATAATCAAGCAGCACACAACTTCGAGGCGTAGGTCCCCAGCAGTTTTGCGAGAGATTCAATTTCTTGAGAAGAGCAAGATCAGCAAGACTTGGTCGCAAATTAAACCATCTCTTTCATTCAAGTATAAGGAATGCAAAACAAGAAGGAAATGATTTAATTTGCATTTTCAGAGCATGATTACCCCCAAGTCTTTTCCAGCAATTTTAATTTGAATTCCCGCTTATGTCCGCGTAGAGCTCGCATCTAAGAAAGCCTGAAATCAGAAAGTAAGCAGGTTATAAAATAATTCAGTACAGTTCATCTAAATATTCACAAAACGAGTGTACCTGAGTGACTGGAAAACTAATCCTACGTAGTGACAGAATGCAGCGGTCGTTAGTCATAGTTGCAACTTAAGTTCAAGCACAAACTTAACGACACGTATCGCTGACAAGTCGATGAAGTCGTGCTCAAGCACCAGTTACGTCCATGAATTAACGTTTTACCAGATTCATTGATCTCATCACGTCAGACTTTTCCTTTAATTATTTCGGGGAGGAAAAGTTAAGCACCCTTGACAGGATGTATCATATTCCTCAAACGATGGCGTTTTATGATTATATTTCGAAGAAAACTCGAAAAATGAGAGTTAAAGGCCGATCATTCTACTTGAAAGAGTGGAAAAAACAACGACTCAGATAAGAGTCTTATTTTTCAAATTAAAGCCTTAAAAGAGAAGGAAGTGGTTAAACAAAATAAAAATTGACAGGTTTGAATGTGACATTTGTAGTTTGACTGAGGGACTAAAGCAGTAATTTACATAGCACGTTAGGAACTTGGATATTACGTGAGGCGTTACAAGATCACTTTAACCGGCGTTACTTACTCACCTCCACATCGGTGCCCCATGTGAACAGTGGACAGCGATCGGTCAGCAGTCAAATAACGATGAGAAGAAACGGAGCTCTTTACTTCCAAAACGGAAGCAACACTTCGTGCCTTAAGTTTGAGTCTCAAAAGAAACACAAGGCTCCCTAAACTTTCCCCTTCCACAACATAGCCCATCCCCACGTTTCATTCACGCTGTCATCTCCACTGGAAATCTCCAGTATTCTCTGAGATTACAGTGGATGGTTTAACAATCACACATAGAAGGCCAAAATAAGGACCTTGTGAAGAGTGATTTGTACATGTTTGGTGAAGAAATCAACATCCTAGAAAACAGTCTGGTCACACAAGATGTCCTGTGTTGTAGAAAGTTATTGTACAGTAGAGGCACATCTCCCACACTGAGGAATGGCATGACAGAGTCATTTAATTTAGCACTAACCAGTTCAACTCTAGCTGGAGGTGGAGCCAAGCTGGGATGCAAGTAGTGATCATCCGCATCGGACTCTGGACAAAAGAAAAGTTAAGTTAGAAATTTTGCCGGTAGCCTGCTATGCAAAAACCGTATTTCCTCACAAATTAGGCTGACCAACTCGTAAGAGATTAATTAAACAATCTGAGCTCAGGAATTGCTTCAAAGTTTCGATACGAAGGAAAGAACTTAACTTCTATATTGAAAATTCAGTGAATGAATAATGCGAAAGTGTTTTTTTTTTTTTAAATATTATTCCGTGGACGAACATTAGCCGTGTTTGTACGAAAAGAAAAGACAGTGAAAGAAAAAAAAAAACTCTAAGAAGAAGCTTTTGTGGTTGAGTGAAAATTTTTCGGAGAAATCGAGAACAGCCGAAACAGATGACAGCTGGGGATTATAAAGGGTCGAGAAAAAAAAAACAATATTGTGAAAGAGCCATTCATTGGATGAGGAGATTTAACGCTTTGTCAAAGAAGTTAAGCCCTCAAGAGCAGAGTTTCAAAAAACCTGATAGTTCGTAAGAGAAAAAAAAATGTGTTAAAAAAATAAAAATATTATAATGTAACATTTATTATGAAAATTGAGAGTTTTTGCCTATGACAATTGTAAAAAGGCTAATTTTAGGAATTTTTAGAATGAGGGAAGAGGGTCAAAGTGAGATTTGATGATGGGGGCATGCGGTGAGACATTCACACAATTCGACATACCTTGCTGTTCCTTTTCTTGGTGTTGTTCTTGGGGTCTGTACCGGCCTGTCTTGATTGCCATTAAAAGATGACGATAATATGCGTGTAGAGGGCAGTCAAAAGATAAAAACTCAAACTGGGGGTTGTTGGCTTGCTTGGTCTTCAGGATGATTTCCATCTGTGGGCCTTGGTTGCTGATGAAAAGAGCTGTCTTCTCCATGATAGCATTCAGCTTGCATTTTTCAGGCTGGAAAACAAAAGAAAGTTAACACAATTCACCTGCCTTTCAAAAAAAACAAGCAAAGAGTTTTTAAGCATCCTTACCAAAATCATTCCGACAGGGATATCTAATTCTGGTGGAGCCACAAACGGCTGGTCCTCTTCTTCTTCACCATCAGCCGCCGACTGATTGGCTTCCTCCTGCTGATTAGCAGCGTGGGCTTCATCATAATTGTAAGCTACCTGACCGTAAGAATGCTGCGAATCCAAGGCTTGATGGAGACGTTTCAGCTCTTCCTCTGTGACAGGTAAGAGAGTAAAATTAAACTGATGTTGGAGGGTGGAAACATGGAAAATGAAGGATAGTCACAGTGTTTTACCTTGATACAGGGCTTCTTCTGCCTCATTATGGTACAAAGCGCGATACCTTTCTTCATCACAGAGTTGTTCTGCTTTACGTTCGCTGTCGGACAGCGCAGACCACTGAGCCTCAGTGGCTCCGCCAGGTAGCGGCTCGAGAGGTCTCAAATCAGCGACGGTGCCGCGTACATCATACCTGAAATGTTGCACGACCATCAGTACTTGCAAATACTAATAAAATAGCAACGTTCATGAAACATCTACCGCTAACCTCCAAAGAGTAACAAAGCGAAGTTAGAGTTTAAAGGTGATCTGACGTATCGAAATGATTAAAAACCAACAGAGGGCAGTAAGGTGATAGCATTTGCAGGTGTTGAATAATGGATTAATGGGTGAACAGATAATTATGATGAGAAATACCTATCTATCTTCAGGGTATCATCACCCATCCACGGGATCAGGTGTTTTCCTTGGTCTATATACAACGCTTTTTCGTCATCTCTGAAAAGCTTGCATGAGTATCCGAAGACGAGCAGTTCTTCCTGCTCTTCTTTCTTGCGGTTTGTTGGATCAAATCGCGCGTGTCTTGATGCCATCATATTGAAGAACAACTCTTTAACTCCTTCACAATTTCATAAACACTTCGACTCCATTACAACGATGAGAAGGTCTGTAAACAAGGTGTCTGCTTCTGGTCAGAGATATCAGCGGATATCAGCCTCAAAACTTGGGAAGAGTTTTCTTTTGTCTTTCGAGTAATCAAAGCGCAAAACTTGTGTATTTTTAGTAGTTAAAGGTGATAAAAGATTACGAAAAATTCCAGATGAAACGGCATTTGAAAGTTTTGTAGGTTATAAGCCCCAGATCGCTACCTCGAACATTGTGAGGGGGGCGGTGAACTGAAAAGTCCGCGTTGCGCGCAGTTGCGCGCTGGTTGCGCGCCAAAACTGCGAACCCGCCAAAATGTTCACCAGTTTGGCGGTCACCCGAGCGCGGAAACCTTGCTTCGCACAATCTAACTTTAGTCTTAGTCTAAGCTATATTCAAAAAAAAAAATACCTGCGCTCAGCGAAAAACCAAGTCAAGGAAGAGCAAATGTAAAAAACAAAACAAAAAAAAAACACCGATAGTACAAAAAAATAAAAAAGGAAATGAAATGAAAATAGAACGCAGACAAATATTTTTATTGTGGATTCTATGGATGTGGTGCCGGTACTACAACGCATTGGCTACAATGACGAAATTCTGACCCAAGGCATTTTTTAAACTATTCAGTAACGTTATTACGCAGTTGTGGTGTCCGAGTGGATAAGGAGTTTGACTCGAAATCAAATGGGCTCTGCCCGCACAGGTTCGAGTCCTGTCCACAGCGAATTTCTTACTAGTTGCGTACGAGCTTTTCGCCGGCAATCCGGAGTTTGGTGGATCCAAATAGAATATGTTGAAACCTGTGTCCTCCAATGTGGTCATTCTAGAAATAGTTGCGAATTTCGCATGAGTGCGGTATCCGAGTGATATTAGTGTGACTGAAATCTCTTATTGAGCATCATCCGCGCTGGTTCGAATCGTATCTGCAGCTTATTTTGTAGATTTAATTTTCTCCCGCTTTCAGTGGGCTATGTTAGACTATCCTCGTCCCCTGTATACTGGTA